>ERZ773054.2050-NODE-2050-length-10902-cov-22.636397_pt1 | contig 10902 bp, 8 predicted proteins | sample MGYA00580630_ERZ773054 | MGnify/ENA primary metagenome ERZ773054 (study PRJEB29015, sample SAMEA2737994) | human oral metagenome | biome: human oral; feature: human-associated habitat; material: dental | place: China | collected 2115 ... | reverse complement strand
AGGCTGGCGGCCGGCAGGAAAAGGTGTCCGTCGGTGACGTCGTCGTCGTCGACAAGCTGGCAGAAGAAATCGGTTCGAGCATTGAGCTCCAGCCGCTGATGCTGGTGGATGGCGACGCCATCACCGTTGACGCAGCCAAGCTGGGCAAGGTTTCCGTCAAGGCTGAGGTTGTTGACTCGGCCAAGGGCCCCAAGATTTCCATCATTAAGTACAAGAACAAGTCGGGCTACCGCAAGCGCCAGGGACACCGTCAGAAGATGTCGGTCGTCAAGATCACTGAGATCGCCTGAACCCGACGTTCCCACGAGCAGAAAGTAGCAACTGATGGCACATAAGAAGGGCCTTGGTTCCTCCCGTAACGGTCGCGACTCGAACGCGCAGCGCCTCGGCGTGAAGCGCTACGGCGGCCAGCTGGTCAACGCTGGTGAGATCCTCGTTCGTCAGCGCGGCACCCACTTCCACCCTGGCGACGGCGTTGGCCGTGGCAAGGATGACACCCTGTTCGCCCTGCGCGCCGGTGCGGTTGAGTTCGGCCGCAAGCGCGATCGCAAGGTTGTCAGCGTTTCGCCGGTCTCTGCCTGAGACCGCGCGCATAAAGGGCGTCCGGCGTTGCCGGGCGCCCTTTTCAACATTCATTTTCAGTCGTCAGGAGCAACAGTGGCAGACTTCGTGGATCGCGTGACTCTGCATGCGATGGGTGGCAACGGCGGTAACGGCGTTGCCTCGATTAAGCGTGAAAAGTTCAAGCCTCTGGCCGGCCCTGACGGCGGAGACGGCGGCAATGGCGGCTCGGTCATCCTGGAGGTGAGCGAGCAGGAGACCACGCTGCTGAACTACCACCGCAGCCCGCATCGTCGTGCGGATAATGGCACGCCCGGCATGGGTGACTTCCGTCAGGGTAAGACCGGCGCGGACATCATCCTGCCGGTTCCCGAGGGAACTGTCGTCAAGTCGATGTCGGGTGAACTGCTCGCTGACCTAACGGGTGCGGGCGCCCGTTACGTGGTCGCCGAAGGTGGTCGCGGTGGCCTGGGCAACGCTGCGCTGGCGTCGAAGGCCCGTAAGGCCCCCGGCTTCGCCCTGCTGGGCGAGCCCGGCGAGGAGCGCGACGTCATCCTTGAGTTGAAGTCCGTCGCGGACGTGGCTCTCGTTGGCTTCCCGTCGGCGGGTAAGTCCTCGCTGATTGCGGCCCTGAGCTCGGCGCGCCCGAAGATCGCCGATTACCCCTTTACGACGCTGGTCCCGAACCTGGGCGTCGTGTCGGCTGGCGATACGCGCTACACGGTGGCCGACGTTCCCGGCCTGATCCCCGGTGCCTCCCAGGGACGAGGCCTCGGCCTCGACTTCCTGCGCCACATCGAGCGTTGCGCGGTTATCGTGCACGTGCTTGATACCGCCGCCTTCGAGACCGATCGCGAGCCGGTTGAGGACCTGCGCATCATCGAGGCGGAGCTGGAGGCCTACCAGGGCGACCTGACGCAGGTCGAGGGCTACGTGCCGATTATGGAGCGTCCCCGCGTCATCGTTTTGAACAAGATCGACATCCCGGACGGTCGTGATCTTGCCGAGATCACGCGCCCGGACCTGGAGTCTTTCGGCTGGCCCGTCCTCGAGGTGTCAGCCGTGTCCCACGAGGGCCTCAAGGAGCTGTCTTTTGCTCTGGCCGGCATCGTCGAGGCGGAGCGCGCGAAGCGTCCCGCCCTCGAGGCCGCCCGTCCCGTTATCCGTCCGAAGGCGGTCGGGCGCAGCGTGGAGATCACGGTGCGCAAGACCCGTAAGGACGGCGAGGAAGTCTTCCAGGTGCGCGGCGACAAGCCGGAGCGCTGGGTGCGTCAGACCGACTTCGCTAACGACGAGGCCGTAGGCTACCTGGCGGATCGCCTGAACGCCGCGGGTGTTGAGGACGAGCTGATGAAGGCTGGCGCGGTCGCCGGCGACACCGTCGTGATCGGCGACCTGGACGGAGGCGTCGTCTTCGACTGGGAGCCGACCCTGACGACCGGACCGGAGCTGCTGGGTTCGCGAGGTACCGACCTGCGCCTGGATCAGAACGCGCGTCCGAGCCGTAAGGAACGTCGCGAGGTGTATCACCAGGTCATGGATGCCAAGACCGCTGCCCGCGACGAGCTGTGGACGGAGCGCCAGGCCGGACACTGGACCGATGCGTCGGATCAGTCATGAGCGGAGTGTCCGCGGCTTCTCGCATCGTCGTCAAGATCGGTTCGTCGTCGCTCTCTCGCGAGGACGGCGGCCTGGATCTGAATCGTATTGACTCGGTCGCGCGCCTTGTGGCGCGCTGGCGCGGGGCGGACCGCGAGGTCGTCATCGTGTCGTCGGGCGCGGTTGCGGCGGGCCTTGATCCGCTTGGCTTCACCTCGAAACCGAAGGACCTGCCGAGCGTGCAGGCCGCTGCCGCGATGGGCCAGGGGCTTCTGATGGCGCGGTGGACGGCCGCCTTCCAGGCGCATCACCTCGATGCCGCCCAGGTGCTGCTGACCACGGACGACGTTATGCGCCGCGATCACTATACGAACGTGCGCGCCTCGCTGACGCGACTCCTCGGCCTCGGCGTTGTCCCGATTCTCAACGAAAACGACGCGGTGACCACCCGCGAGCTGCGTTTCGGCGACAATGATCGCCTTGCCGCGCTCATCGCCCAGATGATCAAGGCCGACGCCCTCGTGCTGCTGACTGACGTGGACGGCCTCTACACCGCTCCTCCGGACCACCCGGGCTCGAAGCTGATCGAACGGGTTGAGAGCGCGGACGACCTCATGAGCGTGCTCGTGACCGGCGCTGGCTCTCGCGTGGGCACGGGCGGCATGGCGACGAAGGTGCAGGCCGCCATGCTGGCGACCACCAGCGGCATTGGCGTGCAGCTGGCATCCGCGGATGCTCTGGAGTCGGTGCTTGCGGGCAAGAACGTTGGTACGTGGTTCGAGCCGTCGCGGGAGCGTCCGGCCTCGCGGCGCCTGTGGATCGCCCACGTGGCCCCGTCGCGCGGCGAAATCATCGTCGACGAGGGCGCAGCCCAGGCGATCACGGTCGGCAAGAAGTCTCTGCTGGTCGCAGGCGTACGTTCCGTGCTCGGCCACTTCGAGGCCGGTGACGTCGTCGACGTGGCTTCCCCGACGGGACTGGTCGCCCGCGGTGTGTCGGGATACGACTCCGACACGCTGGCAGAGATCGCCGGATCGGGCACCGCGGAACTGCAAGCCGCGGGTCATGAGCACCCCAGGCCGGCCATCCACCGCGATGACCTGGCGGTGTTGGGCGACGCATTTTCTGCGCTGAGCGCTGACTGACGCGGCTTGACAGGCTCTCGTGTGCCATGATGGCCCGGTGGATACTGCTGCAGATATTTCCCAGGTGACGGATGCTGCTCGCGCTGCGGCGCGAGTGCTCGCGAACGCGACGACCCAGGTAAAAAACCGCGGTCTCGAGGCGATTGCGGCTGCGCTTATTGATCGCAGTGACCAGATCCTGGCCGCTAATGCTGAAGATGTCGCCCGCGGTCGTGCGGAGCAGATGAGCGAGGGCCTGCTGGATCGCCTCGCTCTGACCCCCGATCGTATTCGTGGAATCGCCGAGGCCGTCCGCGAGATCGCGGGTCTGCCTGACCCGATCGGTCAGGTCGTGCGTGGAATGCGCACCGATATTGGCCTGCGCGTGACGCAGGAGCGCGTCCCCCTGGGCGTTATCGGCATCATCTACGAGGCCCGCCCCAACGTGACGATCGACGCTGCCTCGCTTGCTCTGAAGGCCGGCAACGCGGTCGTACTGCGCGGTGGAAGCGCCGCGCAGTCCTCGAATCGCGTCCTCATCGAGGTGTGCCGCGATGCGCTGACCTCCGTCGGCCTGCCCGCGGATGCGATCACCACGGTGGATCCGTGGGGCCGCGCGGGTGCCCGAGCAATGATGCGCGCGCGTGGAGCGATCGATGCGCTGATTCCGCGAGGGGGAGCGGGGCTGATCAATGCCGTCGTCGAAGAGTCGCGGGTTCCGGTTATTGAGACGGGCACGGGCAACTGTCACGTGTACGTGGATGCCTCCGCCGACCTGGAGGCCGCTGAGGCCATCATCATGAACGCGAAGACGCAGCGCGTGGGCGTCTGCAACGCGGCGGAGACTCTGCTCGTGCACGCCGACGTCGCCGAGCGTTTCCTCGTCGCCGCCGTCACCCGTCTGACGACGGCGGGCGTGACGATCCACGCGGACGAGGCTACGCGGACCGTCGTCGATGGCCAGCCTTCGATCGATGCTGAGATGATCGTCGACGCAACCGAGGCCGACTGGGAGACCGAGTACCTCTCGATGGACCTGGCTGTGCGCGTCGTCGCCGACGTTGACGAGGCGATTGAGCATATTCGCCGCTATTCCTCGGGGCATACGGAGGGCATCGTGGCATCCGATGTGGCCGTCGTGCGCGCGTTCCGATCGGGCATCGATGCCGCTGCTATTGCCGTGAATGCTTCGACGCGTTTCACGGACGGTGGTCAGCTGGGCCTGGGCGCCGAAGTGGGTATCTCGACGCAGAAGCTGCACGCGCGCGGCCCGATGGGCCTCGCGGAACTGACGACGACCACGTGGATCTACGAGGGAGAAGGAACGATCCGCCCGTGAGCACGCAGGACAACCACGCGGTGCAGGCCTCCGACGAGTCCGCGATCGAAAAGACCACCGAGGCCACGGCGGGGGCGACCGCGGCCCCGGCCTCGCCCCAGCATCCCCCGCGCGCGCTGCGTCGGCGCCGCGCGATCGGCATCATGGGTGGCACATTCGATCCGATCCACCACGGTCACCTCGTCGCGGCCTCGGAGGTCATGGACGTCTACGGCCTCGACCAGGTCGTCTTCGTCCCCGCGGCCATGCAGCCCTTCAAGGCGGATCGACGCGTGACCTCGGCGGAGCACCGTTACCTGATGACGGTCGTCGCAACCGCCTCGAACCCTCGTTTTGCCGTGTCTCGCGTGGATATTGACCGCGGTGGGACGACCTACACGATCGATACGCTGGCGGACCTGTCGCGCGAATACCCGGACTCGGATTTCTACTTCATCACGGGTGCCGACGCGCTGGCACAGATCGCGCAGTGGAAGGACGCCGATAAGCTCTTTGAGCAGGCGCACTTTATCGGCGTGACGCGACCCGGGCACAACCTGTCGGATCCTGGATTGCCGCACGAGTCCGTGTCGCTGCTGGAGGTCCCCGCCATGGCGATCTCTTCGACGGACTGCCGTACGCGCGTCGAAGAGGGGAAGCCGGTGTGGTATCTGGTGCCCGACGGCGTCGTCCAATACATCAACAAATACGGCCTGTACCGGTCCTAACCCAAGGAGAAATGTGAGCCTTCCCGACGCTACCGCAGAACTGGCGAGCCTGGTTGCTCGCGCCGCGCACGACCGCGGCGGCATCAACCCGGTGCTTGTTGACGTGACCAGCAAGCTCGCCCTGGCTGACGCATTCGTGGTTGTTTCGGCGCCGACGGACCGTCAGGTGCGCGCCATCGCCGAAGACATCATGGATCGTATCTGGGCCGAGCAGCAGCGCCGCCCCGCCCACATCGAGGGGCGTGCGGAGGGCACGTGGGTGCTCCTGGACTACTCGGATCTGCTCGTTCACGTCCTGTCCGAGGAAGAGCGCGAGTACTACGCTCTCGAGCGCCTGTGGGGTGACTGCCCGGCCGTGCCGATCGACGTCGACATCGACGAGGCCCGCGCCGCTGCCGCCGAGCGTGCTGCCGCGCACGGTGTGGAGAGTGCGCAGTGAGCGCCTCGCGGATCGTTCTGCTGCGCCACGGCCAAACGGACTTCAACCTGGCGCGGCGCTTTCAGGGGCGTATCGATCAACCCTTGAACGAGGCCGGACGGTCCCAGGCTGCGGGTGCCGCCGGCGTGCTGGTGAGCCGCCTGTGCGAGCCGAGCGCCGAGGTTGGTATGATTGCCGCCGAAGATGGGCGCAGCTACGACGACGGGGGAGTGCGTATCGTGAGCTCGCCCCTGGGGCGCGCGGTGGATACCGCGAGGATCATCGCACGCGTCTTCGACATCGCTGGATATCCCTGCGAGGGGCCGGCACTCGATGAGCGGCTCACGGAGCGCTTCTACGGGAGCTTTGAGGGTAAGACCTACGAGGAGATCGCCGCCGAGCAGGCCGAGGCCTACGCGCAGTATCGCGCTCAGGGGGAGTGTGACCTCGCTGAGGTGGAACGCTCCGAGGTTGTGGGTGCGCGCGTTCGCGATGCCGTCTTGGAAGCGGCACGGGCGTGCCGCGGGGACCAGTCTCTGATTGTCGTTTCGCATGGCTCCGCGATCGCGCGTGGCATCGTGTCGCTGCTGGGCCTGGATCCGGCGGTCTTCAATGGGCTGCGCGGCGTCGATAACTGCCACTGGTCGGAGCTCGTGCCTGTCGGGATGTCGACCTCTAAGAGCGCGGCGATCAGCGGGTGGCGCCTGGCGTCGCACAACATCGGCTCTCGCGAGGACATTTTGGGGGCGTGATGGCTCTCCGGCCCCTCGTGACCGCCGAGTATCATGGTTACTGAGCGTTGTGACGAGGGGCACTCGATTGGATTTGCATCATTCTCGAAAGGTTCGCTATTATTTATCAGGTCGCCAGGGCGACGAACTAAATAACGGGGCTATGGCGCAGTTGGTAGCGCGCTTCCATGGCATGGAAGAGGTCGGGGGTTCGAATCCCCCTAGCTCCACAGAAAACTTCGACATCCGGTTTCGGGTGTCGATTTTTTATTGCTTGAGCAGTGGTCGTGCTTGTGGTTGTAGCTTGGTCAGTTGTTTGATCCGAAATATAACGTTTCGGTATCGGCATGCGGGATGCTCACAATCTGTCAAACTGAGAAAGCATTGAAAATAGGTGGATTCATCTGTAACGACTTACTGATAAAACCTTGAAAGGTACTGTACCGCGTGGAAAGATTGACCTGTTCTTGTTCCATTGTGTGAGGCCGGTAGTCAATGTCGTTCCAGCTCACTCGTACGCATACGTCCGTGGTCCTCGCTGCAGCCACGATCGCAGCTGCCCTCGTCGTCATCCCCACCCTCGCTGAGGGAAACGCGACGACCAGCGACGCGTTCTGCAACGCCCTGTCGGGGGTGGAAGGTCGTATCGCCGCTGAATACAATCCGCTTCTGGCGAGCTACGCCGCCGCAGCCGCGGGTAACTCTGCGACTCCCGCCCTGGACCCCGCCCATGAGTCCGAGCTGCGAGCTGCCCTCGCCGATGCGCAGGCTGCACTTGAGGCTGCGAAGCAGAGTGCCCTTGAGCCCGCAACGTCCGCCGGTGAGGCTGCGTCTGCAGCGGATACTGCGAGCCGTGGCCTCGACTGGGTCGACTGGTCCCAGGTCGACGACGCCACCCAGGCGCGCATCATCGAGGCTCTCGTCATTCAGAAGATGAACGCCTATCGAGCGAGCGCTGGCCTGCCCGAGCTGGTTGTCTCCGATACGGTGACCACCGACGCTCGCGCGTGGAGCAAGCACATGTCGGACAGTGATGACTTCAACCACGACCCGGACTACAAGTACTTCGGCGCGGGCAAGCTCGACGGCGGTGACACGACCTACGTCGGTGAGAACATCGCCTACAACCATCGAGAGAACTTCGGCGACAAGTGGGGCGCCTATGGCACCTCCAAGAATCCGATGCAGGCGGCGGACGCACTCTTCGATCAGTGGAAGAACTCCTCTGGCCACGACAAGAACATGCTGGCCCAGAACAACGTTGTTGGCGTCGGCGTGCATATCGCGAAGCACGGTAACTTCACGCGTATCTACGGCACTCAGAAGTTCTACGCTGTCACCGGCGGCTCGCCCAACGTGTCGCGCTTCCACACGACTGGCGATACTGCGTCCGCGTACGGCTTCGACGGTGCCGCTTTCAACGCCGACAACACCAACTACGTCTCCGGCCTCGCGGGTGGCGGCGACGCGCAGCGCGCCAACTCCTGGCAGAACAAGGTGGGTTCCCTTCCCGGTGTCGCCCTCCCCGTTGACGTGTCGAGCCTCCCCGCAAACGCTGGATCTGCTGCGCCCGCGACCTCGACGCCAGCACCCGCCGACACCGCACCCTCTGCTGAGCGTCAGCAGGCCGTGATCGACACGCACGCATCTGTCAACGCCGCTCAGGCTGCTCTGGACGAGTATCTGGCCTCGGCTGAGGAAAGGAAGCCCGTCACCTCTCTCGTGGATATCGACGCTGAGCTTGATCGTGTCGCGGAGTCCATTGCATCCCAGACCGCCGTGCGCCCCGAAAAGGATGGTGGCGTCACGCTGCAGGGTGGCGAGAACGCTGGCCGCTACTTGACCGCCACCGAGTATCGCGATGCCCTCACGCGTTGCACGACCCTCTCTGTCGAGCAGGATGGTAACAGCCTCTCCGCGGGTGACGGGGTAGATTCGACGCCGGATCAGCAGGCCCCGTCGGTTGAGACACCCGCGCTCGCGAACGGCGATGAGAACCCCTCCGTGGGCCAGGAGCCCGGTCAGACGCCCGCTCCTTCCGTTCCGTCTGCTGCCCCCTCCGCTCCCGCAAACGGTGGTGGCGACCCGGCTTCGGAGCCCTCAGCTCCCGCCAACGGTGATGGCAACCCGTCTGTCACGCCTTCCGCCCCCGCGAACGGTGATGGCAACCCGGCTGCACCTGAGACGAGCACTCCCGCCGACGATCAGGGCGTGGTGACCGCTCGCCTCGACATCACCCCGAGTGCTGATCCGACGCAGGTATCCGTCCCCGCAGCCCAGGATGCTTCCACCCCGACGCAGGCGCGCGCTGATGCCCTCGCAGCGACCGGTGCGTCCTCCGTGTGGGTGGGCGTGGGAGCCGTCGCGGTTCTGGTCGCTGGAGCCGGTGCGGTTGTCGCATCGCGTCGAGCCACACGCTGACGCAACACTCTGAAGCCCCGCCGGTGAGTTCGCTCATCGGCGGGGCTTTTTCGTGCGTATTGATGCCTTTTCGCTGCGACTGGAAACGTGGATGGCGTCTTATTTGGTGCGTCATATTACCTTGTGTATAGTCAGTAAAGGAATGCTGCGAAACTAATGTGCATTCGTCGACAGAGCGTACCTGTCCCGCTGAAGGGATGTGCGCGCTCACCGTCTTCTATTCAGAGAGGAATAAGATATGCGACCCATCAATCTGCGCAGGAGCGTGATGGCGGCCCTTGGTGCTGCCGCCCTCGTTGTTGGTCCGTTGGCTCCCGCTTATGCCTTCCCAGCCGTCTCGAGCCAAGGCGGTGAGCCTGTGGGCGTCGCTGCCGAGGTCCCGATGGGGGAGCCGACGGCGGATCCCACCGCTGAACCTACCCCGGATCCAGCCCCCACCCCGGAACCGGCCCCCGCGCCGAAGCCCTCGTGGAAGATGGATTCGGTGGGCTGGTGGTACGACCTGGACAATGGGTCGTACGCACGTGATGAAAAGCGTGACATCGATGGGGCAACATACCGATTCAACGGTAGCGGATACATGGTGACCGGATGGTACAACCTTGGGGGAGCGTGGGAGTACTTTGCGCCCTCGGGTGCTCAGGTGCGTGGATGGGCCAACGTGTCGGGAACCTGGTACTTCCTGGACCCGCAGAGCGGAGTGATGCGTACTGGCTGGATCACGGTCGATGGCACTTGGTACTACCTGGGTGCCTCTGGTGCGATGGCGACTGGCTGGCTGAACCAGGGCGGTACCTGGTATTACTTCGGTGCTTCGGGAGCGATGGTGCGCGGATGGAGCGCGATTGGTGGTTCCTGGTACTACTTCAACGAGTCGGGTGCGATGGTCACCGGCTGGCTCAGCCAGGGAGGCTCCTGGTACTACCTGAACGCGTCCGGCGTCATGGTGACAGGTACTCAGTGGATCGGCGGCGAGCGCCACTGGTTCTACGACTCGGGCGCATGGTGGGGCCTGTACCCGGTCGCCTCGGCAGGCAATGGATCGGGAGGGGCGGATGTCGCAACCGGCAATCGCTACAAGGCAATCTGTCACGATGGGTCTGAGAGCTTTTCGTCTCCGGGGGCTTCTGACTATCGGGGTATGTGTGCCGGGCACGGAGGAATTGCATACAAGCTTGGGTATGGTTGGTGACCTTCTGAGTGCTCGTGCGCGGTGATGCGTCATCGGTGGTCTCGTCGGCAAGAATGCTTGCCGACGAGACCTTTTCTTGGCGTTGAGGCGCTGCGATCGTCTCCGAGTTTCCGAGCCTGCGAAACTTCGGAGCTCGCCGGGGTTGTTCGGCCTCGCCGGTGGACGCCTGTGTCTCGGACGCGGCCCTACCTGTGAATTGGGGTGTGCGGCGACGAGCGTTCCGATGTCTTGGCTCCGTTGCATTAACGACGTGTCGGCTCTTAGCGCCGCGGCATACCTGGATCGGGTGAGGGGCCGGAATATGGCGTGTATCACGAACGGCAAGAGTCCCTGATTCTATCCCTCACGCTCCTGGAGGGGAGTGAGGCGGCGAGGTTAGACAGTGTGGGCGAGGCTGTGAATGCGCGTTGTGAACACCCCGTCGAGCTGGGATAAGATCCCGGCCTAACCGTGAGGGATAGGGCTGGCCGTCTCCGTTTGTCCTATGGTTATCGAGGCGCTTTGACATGAGCACTTGATTATCAAGGAACCGTTATGTATACTCAGCAATGCGTTACTACAAAACCCTAGTGAGTGAGGTGGCGCCATTCACATTCGTTCCAACGAAGCCTACGCAGGATGTGCGCCTCACGAAAGGAAAGCCCATGCGCCCCATCAATGTTCGCACTCTTATGATCGCCGCCGTGAGCGCTGCCGTTCTCGCCGGAACTGTCGTTCCCGCTAACGCGGCCGAGCTGACCGATCCCGGCGCTCCCGCCGAGGTCGCCGCTGCCGCCGAGGAGCAGCCCGCCGACGACGCCTACATCCAGG
>ERZ773054.2048-NODE-2048-length-10908-cov-20.785129_pt1 | contig 10908 bp, 9 predicted proteins | sample MGYA00580630_ERZ773054 | MGnify/ENA primary metagenome ERZ773054 (study PRJEB29015, sample SAMEA2737994) | human oral metagenome | biome: human oral; feature: human-associated habitat; material: dental | place: China | collected 2115 ... | reverse complement strand
GGGGCCCGTCCACGAGAACAGCGCCGCGCCAGCCGCACCTCCCGCGGCCGATCCTGCGGCTTCGGCCGCCGCGGGAACGGCATCCCATGCGCCTTTCGCCGCCGTGCGGGCGACCTTGTCGCCTCTAGTCAGCGAAGGATTGGCCGAATCGTGCTTCCACTGCTCAGATCCGCCCTTATAGGCGTCATAAGCTACAGAGCCGATGCTGAGGGCGGTTCCCACGGGGCCGAGGAACTTGCCGGCTTTCGACGCGTATTTGCCGGCTTTCGACCCCCATTCGAACGCTTTGTCCAAATGCAGCTTCTTCGCTCCCGATGCGGCTCCCGCAGCGAGATGCCGTCCGCCTTCCCCCAATTTCTCCCAATTCTTTGGGTCGGTCAAGCCCTTCATGGCCTTCCCGTTTTTGAAGAAATTGAATTCGCCTTCCAATCCCTTCACGTGTCTGCCGAAATTAAAGCCGAACCCTTTAGAGTTGAGGGCAGCTTTCGTCCCGTGTATGATGTCTGTAACTGCCTTACTGGCGTTTTTCGTAAGTTGCCCACCAGCCATCATCAGACCCAGCCCACCATATTTGAGTGGATCTATAAGATAACTACCAATCTTTCCTTTCAGCTTTTTTGCCAAGGCTAGCTTCCCTCCGCCCGCTATGGCGGCGATATCGGGGAATACTATGCCGAAGCAGCTTTCTTGGAAATCGTCATGGGCCTTCTTTTCTTTTTCTCTAGCTTTTGAAACATTATCAGAGATAGTATTGTAATGCGTGACTTTTTCATTATAGTCGTCGACTTGTTTCGCTTCTTCCGCAGTGACGGTTACTTGTTGAGGGTTGGAATCAAATGTAGCCTGCCCTAGGCAAGCTGGCTTAGTGGGTTCTTTTATTGTTGTGCCTTCAACTGTTAGGCCGTAGGTTGTGGCATCCGAAATCGCGGTTTCCAATGTGCTTTTTACGGAATCGAGTTCAGTTTTAAGTGAATCTACCGCTTTTTTGAACGTATTGACGTTTCCCGAAAGGCCCGACAGGTCGGTCTCTGCGGAACTGGCGGCGGTGTCAAACGATGCGGAGCTCACGCCTGACCATTCGTCGGTGGCGGTGGAGTGGCCCGAACGCAGCTCGCTCGCCCATGTATCGGTGATACTTGTGGACAGCGTGCTGAGGCTGGACGACAGGGTGCCGATTTCCGTAGGATTTCCGTCGAATTTTGCGTCGATAGGTGGCATGGAATCTCCTAAAACTTCAAATTGAATTCAATGAGTGCAATTTACTTTCAATGGTCGGAACTAGTTGCGCATTGAATGTCACTTTGTACGTCTCTGTCAGTGGAGTCGAAGCATTCGGCGTCAGTGGACAGCGTCGAGGCGAGTTGCGATGCTTTGGAGGCGAGGTCGGAGAGGCTGGTCCCCAGAGTGCTGCACACGTTATCCGCCCAACTTTGGGAGTCGCCGAATCCTGACGCCGTAAGTGACTCTTGGTTGTACATGCCACTGGATGCTGAGTCGTAGTGCGTTTTCGCCGTGCGAAGGGAATCCGTGTTGACGGTGAAGGTGCCGTCCATGTGAACCTCGATTCTTGAGAAAGCCGATGCATCAACGGGAGACGTGGGGAGGTCTCCCCCTGCCGGGAAACTTTAAGGCAGAAGCGCGCCGGCTTTGAAGAGGCCGCTATGGGCACCGTAATCCGGGGAATTCTCCCAGTTGAACTGCGGAATGGGGAATGCGAACGCCTGCAATAGCCGGCGGCGTTCCCGGCGTTCGCGTAAACCGGGGATCCGACCACCAGCCTCCACCCAGGCCGCCCAGACCGTGACGACATCCTGCGCCTGCACAATCCGGGGATCCAACCCCATTCCCGTTCTGCGCCCACGCGGAACTCGATGTTCACGCGGATAACCACCCCGGCCGAATGCGTATCTGCGGTCGGGGTGGTGTCGTACTCGCTGAACCGCGCAGAGAGAACGCAGAGATCGGTGTCGGGAAAACAACGGAACGCCGTCTGCCGGACAATCGACAGTCCGATAGTCACACTCATCACCAGAATTTGAGTTTCTTGGCCTTATCGGAGACCCAGTTCTTCGCTGAGTCGATTTGTTCGGACGGCTTCCAATTGTCGATGGCTTTCGAGACGGTGCTGTCGAAGGTGTTGTGGATGAGGTCGCCGCCCCACCTGCCTATCTTTCCGCCTATGTAGCCTCCTGCGGCTCCGGCCACTGCCGCGCCGGGACCGGTCCACGAGAACGCCGCTGCTAAAGCACTGCTTCCCGCGGCCGATCCTGCGGCTTCGGCCGCCGCGGGAACGGCGTCCCATGCTCCCTTAGCCACTGTGCGGGCGACCTTGTCGCCTTTAGTCAACGAGGGATCGACCGAATCGCGCGCCCACTGCTCAGATCCGCCCTTATAGGCGTCATAGCCTACGAGGCCAACGTCGATGGCGGTTCCCAAGGGGCCGAGGAACTTGCCGGCTTTCGACGCATATTTGCCGACTTTCGGCCCCCATTTGTCTAAATGTATCTTTTCCGCTCCCGATGCGAGACGTTTAGCAAGGCTTTTTCCTCCATATCCACCAAAATGATCTGTTGCTTTGCCTATTTTTTTACCCGCAGTCTCCCAGTTTTCATCATTGTTGAGATGATGAAACATTCTTCCTTCGCCATGTTTGTAAGAATATTTTTTATGATTTTGAAGTCTGCTTTTATTATTGTCTACATGTCGTCCTTTAAATACTTTTACTTTACCATTTTTAAACTTAATATTGACATCTCTTATATATAATTTACTTTTTATACTTTTTCTAATTTTCATTAGTGTTCTATTAGTAGAAGCATTAATCTGCATATTAGCAGCTAATCTACTTAATGTTGCATGTTTAAAGATTCCTGCAGCGATTTTAATTTTTCCATTCCAACTTTTAATTGTCTTAAGTTTATTTTGTACGTCTAAGTCGGTTTGATCAGGAAATTCTATGTCAAAACAGCTCAATTGGAAGGCTTCATGAGCTTTCTGCTCTTTATCTCTGGCTTTTGAAACACTGTCAGATATATCGTTGTAATGTTTTACTTTTTCATTATAGTCATCAACTTGTTTTGCCTCTTCTTCGGTGACGTTAACCTGTTGGGTCATACCGGCAACTGGTATGGAAACAAGGCAGAGTGGCTTAGTCGGTTCCTTTATTGTTGTCCCTTCAACTGTAAGACCATAAGTTGTTGCGTCTGAAATAGCTGTTTCTAATGTGCTTTTTACAGAGTCGAGTTCGATTTTAAGGTCATCTACGGCTTTCTTGAATGAACTAACATCTTCTGAAAGATCTGACAAATCGGTTTCAGCGGAAGTCGCATCAGTATCAAAGGCTGTAGCGCTCTCTCCGGACCACTCGTCGATGGCGGTGGAGTGACCTGAACGCAGCTCGCTCGCCCACGTGTCAGTAATATTCGTAGACAATGTTTCGAGACTAGTTGATAGATTGCCGATTTCTGTAGGATCTCCGTCGAACTTTACGTCTATATCTGACATCTGGTCTCCTAAATGTAATTTAAATTGTCAGATGAACATTTGGTGGTTAAGACGTTGCGCATTGGATGTCGCTTTGTACGTCTCGGTCGGTGGAATCGAAACATTCGGCGTCAGTGGACAGTGTTGAGCCAAGTTCCGATGTATCGGAGGCGAGGTCGGAGAGGCTGGTCCCCAGAGTGCCGCACAGTTCCTCCGCCCAACTTTGGGAGTCGCCGAATCCTGACGCCGTAAGTGACTCTTGGTTGTACATGCCACTGGATGCCGAGTCGTAGTGCGTCTTCGCCGTGCGAAGGGAATCCGTATTGACGGTGAAAGTGCCGTCCATGTGAACCTCGATTCTTGAGAAAGCCGGTATATCAACGGGAGGTACGGATATATCAAGGGGAGGTAAGGATATATCAACGGGAGGTACGGGAACGTCTCCTCTATTGCGACGACTCTAAGACGAGGCCACGCCGGCTTTGAAGAGAAGATGATGGGTACCGTAATCCGGGAAACTCTCCCAATTGGATGTGCGGAGCGGAGAATGGCTGCGAGATGGGGAATCCGAATGCGTACAGTGGCGGCGGCGTCTCCCGCCGGGCATAAATCTCCATACGGGTGGATTCGACATCCGCGACGCGATCGCCTGCCGGGCTCGGTTTCTGCGCGGAAACCGCTCCGTGCCAGGCAGCCCCGCCTGCCTCGACGACCTCGGCCGGGCTCGGCGTGGGAGCGGTTCCGCACGCTAGTCTTGTACCCGTGAACTCCAACGAGGCGCCCGAGAACGCGCAAGCCCAGGCAGACGACACACCCGAGCAGATCCAGGTGCGCCTAGCCAAACGTCAGCGGATGATCGACGAAGGGCTGGAGCCCTACCCGGTCGAGCTCCCCGTGACCGCGACGATCCCCGAGATACGATCGGCCTACACGGGCCTCGGGCCGGGCGAGGAGCTCGCCGACGTGGATCTCGGCGTAGCGGGCCGCGTCATGCTCACCCGCAGCGGCGGGAAGATCGCCTTCGCCACCCTCCAGGACGGCCCGGGCAACCGCATCCAGGTCCTGCTCTCCCAGGCGAACGTGGGGGAGGGCTCCCTCGCGCGCTTCAAGGCCGACGTCGACCTGGGCGACCACCTGTTCGTCGAAGGCCACGTCGGGACGTCCAAGCGCGGGGAGCTCTCCGTGTTCGCCCACTCCTGGCGGATCGCCTCGAAGGCCATTCGCCCCCTGCCCAAGGTGTACAGGAATGCCGAGGGCGAGGACGTTTCCCTCTCCGAAGAGGCGCGCGTGCGCATGCGGCACCTCGACCTCATCATGCGCCCAGCCGCCCGGGACATGGTGCGGTTGCGCGCCGGGGTCATGAAGTCGCTGCGCGCCAACTTCGACGAGCGCGGCTACACGGAGATCGAGACCCCCATGCTCCAGACGATCCACGGCGGGGCGGCGGCCCGCCCCTTCAAGACGCACATCAACGCCTATGACGAGGACCTCTACCTGCGCATCGCCACGGAGTTGCATCTGAAGCGCGCGGTGGTCGGCGGCGTCGACCGCGTCTTCGAGATCAACCGGAATTTCCGCAACGAAGGGGCGGATTCGACGCATTCGCCCGAGTTCACCGCCCTGGAGGCCTACGAAGCCTACGGGACGTATGACACGATCGGGGAGCTGACCAAGGACCTCGTCCAGCGCGCATGCCGGGACGCCCTGGGAACCACGGCCGTGATGCTGGCCGACGGAACCGAGTACGACCTCGGCGGGGAGGCATGGGACCGGCTCGACCTGTACGCGTCCGTCTCGCAGGCCGTCGGCGAGGAGATCACGGTGGAGACCCCCCGCGAACGCCTCGAAGCCCTCGCCGAGGCGCACGGCATCGGCGTGGCGCCCTTCTGGGTACCCGGAAAGATCGTCGAAGAGCTCTTCGAGGAACTGGTCGGCTCGAAACTGTGGGCGCCGACCTTCGTCTGCGACTTCCCCGAGGACACGTCGCCTCTGACCCGCCCGCACCGCTCGAAGCCGGGCCTGACGGAGAAATGGGACCTGTACGTGCGCGGCATGGAGCTGGCCACCGGCTACTCCGAGCTCGCCGATCCGGTGATCCAGCGCGAGCGTCTGGTGGCCCAGTCGCTGGAGGCCGCCAACGGCGACCCGGAGGCCATGCAACTCGACGAGGAGTTCATCCAAGCCCTCGAGCAGGGCTTCCCCCCGTGCGGCGGCATGGGCATGGGGATCGACCGGCTTCTGACTGCCATGACGGGGCTGGGCATACGCGAGACGATCACCTTCCCCTTCATCAAGCCGCAAGGGAAGTAGCGGGTTTCGGGTGGCGGAGAGGCCGAGAGGGGAGGATAGCCGCTGACGCGCGAGTCGGCTCCCCTCTTGACATCCGGCGCGGCGAAGGCTGCCTGTAGGGCGGCGGCGGGGACTCCCACGCGCATGCGTCGATTTCACACCCGGCCCCGGTGCGCGCCCGACCCCGTTGCGCGGCGGCCATTTCACTGACTTCAATCCGCGGAATTCAGGGAGCGCTTGCATTCGGAAAGAGCGTCAGTGTGCGGCCGTCGGTGCGCGACCGAAAGAGGGTTGGGGGCGCGCTCGCGCCCCCAACCGACCGTTGAGACCTGATTGTTGAGCTGTCTCTTCTTCTACGGCGTCCAGGCGGCCTATTCCGTCACGCTCGGCATCGGCGCCGGCTGCGCATTCCTCATGCGTTCAGGAGTCCAGTAGTCCCTGACGACCTGGCTGGGGGCGTCGATCCGGTGGGAATCCGACGTCCCGCTCGAGCTGGACGCTCCGTCCGGGTTCGCCGGCGACGTCGTCGCGTTCGGCGTGCCGGTCTGCGCGGGGGAGGCTGCACTCGGTTGGGACGTGGGCGCCGCCGGTACTGCTGGTGTGCTCGAAGCGGCGTGCTTGGGCGCTCTGCTCGGCATGGCGTGCTTGGGCGACCTGGCAGGCTTGGCCGCCGGTGCGCCGGGCTCGCCCGACCCGGCGGGTCTGGTGGGTTCGGCCTGTTTGGCGGGCTCCGCCGTCGATCCGACGGGTTCGGCCGGCCGCACGACGGTGCCGTCGGGGGAGACGACCGGAGCCGTGACGGCTATGGTGTCGCTGGATTCCGAATCCGATTCCGAACTCGCCGCCCCGCTGGCGTAGGACGAGAGTGCAGAGGCCGGCAGGACTACGGCGGATGCGACGAGCACCCGAGAGGTGATTCTTTTTGTTCCCATGCGAGCTCCTAATCCGATTGGCGGTGTGGTCGGTCTGAAGTGAGGTTCCAGGATCGCCGTGCTGTCGATGCCAGGCGCCCATGCGACGCGTGAACGCCAATATGTGTGATTTCGCACCTATAGAACACATCATATTGTCACCGCATCTTGCCGTCAACGGTTTTATCGGCAATTCTCGATGGGGAGGGACACCGTGAGTTTGCCTGAAGGCGGATACCCTCGGCCGGATTCGCCCTGGTGGGCTTTTGCGGCGGGACGGCCCCCTAAGACTCGGGTCTCCGGGAAAGGCCGAGCCCCCGGGTGCGGGGCGCCGGGCGATTTGAGGAATGTCTGGACTGGAGACAGCGGCTGAGCCCCCGGGGTGGGATGCCCGGGGGCTCAGCCGTTCGGATTCCAGCGGCCTTGAGGGCTCAGGGCTGGGAAGCCCGGGCCTGAGCGGCTTGTCGACGCGCGCGGAGGGTGGCCACCGCTGCGCCGATGGCGAGCAGCAGCGCGCCGGCCGCCAGCGCCCACACGAGAACCATGAAGCCGCCTCTGTAGGCGCTGATCTGCGCCTGGTCGGCCAGCTGACCGCGCAGACCCCCGATGATCCGCTTGCCCTCCGGAGAGTTGGGCAGCGCCTGGGCCTTGGCGAGCGCCTGAGCGGCCATCTCCTTGAGTTGACCGGCGTGGGAGGCGGCGTAGTCCCTGGCGTGTTGGGAGGCGTAAGTCGCCAGGGCGGCCACGCCGAGGGAGGAGCCGATCTGCTGGGAGGCGTTGAGGACGGCCGAGGCCAGGCCTGCGCGGCTGCCCGGGACGCCGCGGGTTCCGGCGTTGAACGCGACCGGACTGGCGCATCCCACGCCCAGGCCGAGGACGATCAGGCCGGGAAGGGCGACCTGCGCGTAGTCGGCGTCGACCGTTACGCGCGAGAGGATGAGGAAGGCAATGGCGGATACCGCTAAACCGGCCGGCAGCATGAACTTCACGCCGAGTCGAGGCAGAAGGGCCTGCCCCACGACGGTCGCGCTCACCACGATCCCGAAGACCATGGGCAGCATGGCCAGGCCGGTGCGCATCGGCGAGTAGTCGAAATGCCTCTGGAAGTAGTACGTGATGTAGACGACGGCTCCCATCTGCCCCGCGCCGACCATGAACTGGGTCAGATACGACCCCGCGCGCGTGGGGTCGGAGACGATCCACAGCGGAAGCACCGGTGCGTGGGCGAAGCGCTCCCTGACGACGAAGGCGACGAGGAGGGCTCCTCCGACGGCGAGCCAGGCGACGGTCGAGCGCGCCCCCCACGAATGCCGTTCGGCCTGGTCGAAGCCGAAGACGAGGCTGAAGATCCCGATGCAGCCCAGGGCCAGCCCGAAGACGTCCTCGGCGAGGGCGCTCGAACGCTCTCCGGCCCGCGGAGTGGGAAGGCTTCGCCGCCCGAAGAGGAAGGCGACGACCGCGATGAACATGTTGATGTACAGCGCCCAGCGCCAGTCGAGCAGGTCGGTGAGCGCGCCGCCCAGAATGAGGCCCGTCGCCGCGCCGACGCCGCCCGTCGCGCCGAGCGTGGCGAATGCGCGTCCCCTCTCGCTGCGGTCGGTGAAGGTCGCGTTGAGCAGCGCGAGCAGCGTGGGGGCCAGAAGCGCGCCGAAGGCGCCCTGCGACGCCCGAGCCGAGGCGAGAACCGCGAAGGAAGGGGCGATTCCGGCCACGAGACTGGAGACGGCGAAGCCCGTCAGGCCGATGTGGTATGCGCGCCGGATGCCCAGGATAGCGGTCAGCCGCCCGCCGAAGAGCACGAGGCCTCCGAAGGCGAGGGTGTAGGCGGTGACCACCCACGGGCGCTCGGCCGCCGTCATCTTCAGGCTCTCCTGCATGTCCGGCAGGGCGACGGCGATGATCGTCATGTCCAGCACGATCATGAGCTGGGTGGTGACGGCGCTGGTCATCACCGCTCGTTTCCGGCGCTGGTCTCGTTGAGAGGTTCGCTGATCCGCCGTGGCGTCCGAGTGGTCCGAGGCGCCCGCCCGGTCGGGGCGAGTCGAAGAGGTCTTCACGGCCGAAGTCCCACCGGAGGCGGTGTTCTCCTTGTCCGCTGCCATATGCGCTCCTAAATCGAAACGATCGTTTTCCTATGTCGGCTTCATGGTAGCCCAATGAAGCGCAAAACGAAAAGAGCGTTTCGTTTTGAAAAACAGGCCGGCTGAGGCGCGGGATGAGCTAGTCTGAGGACATGCCCAGGGTGAATGCCGACCATCAGAGACGCCAGAGGGAGCGGATCATCGTCGCGGCGGAAGGCTGCTTCGTCGACAGCGGCTTCCACACGGCCTCGATGGACGAGATCGTCAGCCGGGCGGGTATGTCCTCGAGCACCGTGTACTCCTACTTCCCCGGGGGGAAACGCGAACTGATCCGGGCGGTGTGCACGAATCGGCTCGAACCCGTGTACGACGAAGTCGAAGAATACGCCAACCGCGAAGATCCGCCCTCGCTATCCCAGATTTTCAAAGAGGTGTTCGGACGCTTCTGGAATACGCACCGCGGCTCGGAGCCCGAAGATGTGCGCAGGAGCGCGGTGTATTCGGCGCGCCTGGCCATCAACGCGTGGAGCGAGGTCAACCGCGACGAGGAGCTCCGCCAGGACATGGCCTCCCGGCACGACTCCTTCCGGGGCATGATCGTGAAGCTCGTCAAGCGGTGGCAGAGCAACGGGCAGGTCGACCCTCGGCTCGACCCCGACGACGTCGTGACGGCCATCGTCGGCATGTACTTCGGCATTATCGTCGACTACGTCATCATGAAGGACCTCTCTTCCCTGGAGGCCGTCACCGCGTTGGAGAGGATCCTCCGCCCCAGGGGCTGACCGAGAGGCCCGCTCGCCGTGCCCGCGGCCTCCATAGGGTTGTCCAACTCACGACCGCCTCCCGAGGCGGGGGCGACTCTGCGCCGAGAGCGACGCGGATCAGCGGCCGTCCCCCTCGTCCCGCTCCTGCCGAGCCTGACGCGCGCTCTCGCGCAGCTTCTCCAGTTCCTGCAGCAGCTCGTGGCCGCGGAAACGCTGGTCGTCCAGGAGGGATCCGGCCTCCTGGATCAGGGCGTCGGCCTCGTCCAGTTCGCCCATGGCCAGGCACATCTGGACGATGAGCATGAGGGTCCGGCCCCTCTCGATCGGCTGGTCGAGGGAGGCGAAGGCGTCGGCGGACGCGCGCGCGTAGTCCTTGGCCAGGCGCCTGCGCAGCGCATACCAGTCGAAGAGGGCCATCGATCGCAGCCAGTCGGCGTCGAGCCACTCCTTGGAGTCGGACGTCTCCACGCTGGGCGAGGCGAGCAGTGCGCGCCGGCGCTCCATCAGCCTGTCCATGAGGTCGAGCTGGTCCTCCGGCACCCGCCCCGGCTGGGTGGCGATGGCGTAGGCGTAGTTGTTCAGCGTGTTGGCCACTTGCAGCGGGGTGTCCACTTCCTCCGTCAGGCGCAGCACGTGCGCCCACAGCGCCACGGAGCGGGAGGAGTCCCCGGCCTCGCTGAAGGCCTGGGCGGCACGCGAATAGGAGTTGCGGGCGCCCAGGGTGTCGCCGCGGATCTCCAGGAGATCGGCCAACTCGACGGCGGCGTGGGCGGCGGCCGTGTCGTCGTCGAGGGCCTCCAGGGCCGAGGCGAGGGAAGTGTGAAGCCGGAGAGCGAGCGGCGAGTGCGGATAGGCCTCCATGCGCAGCAGCGCCATCTGCGCGACTTCGGCGGCCTCGACCGGGCGACGGGTCCGCAGCAGCATGTTCGCCAGCATGTCCGAGGCCGTCGCGTTGAGGAAGGCCAGGTCGCAGGCGGCTGACAGATTCACGAGCGCTCTGGCGTACTCCATCGCCTCCTCCGGGTATCCGGCGGCGGCGCTCATGGAGGACAGGATCTCCAAGGCCTCCAGACGCACGCCGAGAGGATCGGGGGAGACGATCCGCATGGCTCCGTCGGCCGCCAGGCAGGCGCCGCGGAAATCGGACTGCTCGGCCAGGGCGCGTGCCTGCACCATCAGGAGGAATGAGGGAGGGGTGAAGATCCCGAAGGGATCCGTGGCGTCCGGGTCGGACTCGGGGACGGCGGACTGCCTTCCGAGGAAGGCGTTGGCCAGGGTCTGGGCCTTCAGCCAGGCGTCGTTGAACCGGGCGGCCTCGGGCAGGGCGTCCGGGTCCGCGGTGTGCGGCGCGGGGGGTGCCTCGTCGGCGTCGCCGGGCTC
>ERZ773054.2045-NODE-2045-length-10922-cov-3.600902_pt1 | contig 10922 bp, 8 predicted proteins | sample MGYA00580630_ERZ773054 | MGnify/ENA primary metagenome ERZ773054 (study PRJEB29015, sample SAMEA2737994) | human oral metagenome | biome: human oral; feature: human-associated habitat; material: dental | place: China | collected 2115 ... | reverse complement strand
GTTTTTAGTGTTTAAGGGTTTATAATTAAAGTGTAATTTGGATAGGAAGTGTCATATCCGAGTCTAATTGGAAAGCGTTAGAATATTCCACTACATTGTAAGGGCGTTCCTCTTGCGTTTTAGGGTCAAGTTTATTAGCAATTAGAAAATGAGCCAGTTTGATACGCAAATGGTAATTCCCTATAGTGGCACCTTCTTTGATATGAAATACCCCTTTCAGTCCTATGGGGTCACGCTGCTGGGGATTTTTCTTATCCCATTGGCGTAAGCGCAAAGTCACTCCTTTGGTGCCATAGGTGGCATTTTCGGGATCTGTATCCTGATACTGATAGGTTACCAACTGGTTCATTGCCGCTACCATAGCCGTTCTTCCTTCTTTATTCTTAGGATATTCCCCTTGGAATAACTGAAAAAAATGCTGATGGATAGGCGCCATTTCGGTGGTTACGAACTCATGGTTCATTCGGATTTCATTGTTAAAGTATACAATCTCAAAGCGGTACTTATGTCCTACTTTCCACTGTATAGGATTAGTGATATCATATACCACTCCTTTAGGCGTTTTATTAGCCATACGTTCCTGTTTTTCTCCAGTGCCTATATCGGTGATGATAAGTTGCACCTTATCAGGCATCTCATGCCCCCTATCCTTAGTTTCGTCGGTAGGAGAGGCTGGTTTGGCACTATCCTTACTACAACTGCCTATGGCAAAACATAATAAGGCTATCAAACTCACTGTTTTCAAATAATACAATATTTTTTTCATTATTAATCTTTTTAAAAGTTATAATTCAATCTCAGATATACATTACGCCCCAAGTCATGTGCGTAATAGCGGAAACGGTTGGTGTATTCCTTATACAGTTGATTGAAAAGATTTTCGGCAGAGAGCCTTACTGAAAGGGTTTGCTGCTCCCCTATAGCAATAGTACCTCCTATGGCTGCCTCAAAAAGGTGATAAGCATCGGGAGTGGTGGCTACCAACTCCTGCGAAGGCTCAAAACGCGTTTGCTTAGCTACAAAGGTATGTCCTATACTTGCCTCAAGACTCTGAAACAAACCCTTGGGTTGGGATTTCCATTCCAAAGATTGACTCAAGCGTGGAGCTGGAATAAAAGGAAAATATCTATGAGTCTTCAGCTCGTTGGCAAATACTACCGAGCCTCTTAGCCCATAAGACAGACTCTGAGTAAGTGCCCCCCACTTGGCAAGCCTTACCGAGGCATCTATATCAACTCCACGAAAGAAAGCATCCGCTTGAGTATATTGGAATATAGGATATACCCCAGAAAATAAAGTGCGTACTTCACCCGTAGGATAGTCATAGATATAATTCTTGATAAGCTGCACATAAGCATCTGCTGTAAGACGTACCCCCCTATCTGGATGGTTATAGCTTAAAGAGGTAATCCATTTGGCACCTGTTTCAGGACTCAGTGAGGCCTCTCCCAAATTATAAGTACCTGCTCCATGATGCAAACCACTGCTATAGAGTTCATTGACCTGAGGTGCACGCCATGCCACTCCTATATTGCTACTAAGTGAGCTATGAGGTGTAGCCTGCCAAGCCCCTCCTAAGCTATAGGTGATGTTATGGAAATTATGTTCACCACCATAACGCTGGGAATACATATCATAACCATCAGCACTGAGGTACTTATAATCATAACGCAATCCTGCCTCAGCATTCCAATTATCCTTATGATACTTCTCTATAGCAAAAGCTCCATAGCCCACTGAGGCAAAGTTCGGTATCACAGGCACCACCCCTGTTCCTGGTTGGTTATAGTTATCCTGTAATGAAAAACTACCTCCTAGCAAAGTTTTCCAATGAGGTGCATCCATATTCTCCCAAAAGACCTCTGCCAGATGCGTGGTAAGCCACATATTTAGTGCAGGAATACGAGTTCTATCCAATCGGCGTACACTGAATTCCTGTCGGATATCCTTTTGGAAAGCATACTGGGCAGTGAGTTTTCCTCCGAAAGGAAGGAAATAGTAAGCCTTCGCCTTGAGCAAGTGATGAACTACTTTCTGCTTGGGCGCCTGTATACTATAAGAAAAAGGATAAGTGGTCAAGGGACGACCTATTTCAAACCGAGCTAATAAATCATCTAAGTTACCTATATGGGATCCATAGAAGACACTACTTTCATTTTCGTATCGGCTATAGAACAGCTCTGCAGCGCCTGTTTCTTGCTGCATGCCTATGGCTGCAGAGAAATTGGCCTCTGCCGCAGCTGTATTATTCAGCATATAATCTGCCGTATGGATGTCTCCAGAACGCTTAAGGGTGCCTTGTAGGCGCCATGCCCAATGGTGTAGATGTGGCACACCACTCTCTAACTTTAAAGTGGTGGCCGTTTTTCGTCCATTGGAAGCAAAGGAAGGAGAGATCTGCCCATGCAATCCATCTCCATAAGGAAGTTTGTTGGGCGTAATCACCACAACACCCCCTAAGGCATCAGAGCCATAACGAACTGCATCAGCTCCCTTGACTACTGCAATCCTATCAGCCACGGCTGGGTCTATCTCTGGAGCATGATCTGCCCCCCATTGTTGTCCTTCCTGGCGTACTTCGTTATTGAGAATTAAGATACGATTGCTATGTAGACCATGAATAACCGGTTTGGCTATGGTAGCCCCCGTTTGTATCATGGAGACCCCCGTTACCGTAGTGAGCACCTTGGCCAGCTCTTCCCCTGATTTTTGTTGGAGCTTGGGTTTATCTATAGCTACTGTAGCTGTTACAGGTTTGGCTACATGTCCTATAAGGGTTGTTCCTGCCAACTGATTGACCTCCTCCTGCATGGTTACTCTATAAGGGTTAGGTGCAGGAATGGTTATAATAGCTTCATAGTCCAAGAATCCTAAGTAATTTACCTTAATAGGGTATTTCCCTTGGGATAACTTGGGAATGCTTACTTTACCATTGGAATCACTTACAAAATGTTTGCCTACAAAATGGACTACTGCACTGGGTAAAGGCTGCCCTCCTTTGTCCTCTATTATCAGGTTGAGCGTCTCTTGCCCATAGAGAGAAAAGGTCACAGCAAAGAGAAAAAGACTCAATAGCTTTTTCATAATGACAAATTACAATTAATGATTAATGTCAAATAATGACTAATGCCAATACCTATCAATGATTAATAATAATACTAATCATTGAACAATTGACAATTAACAACTAACCATTAAAGAAGGAGGTCCTCTGGTGAGAGGTTGAATAAAAGAAGATTGTGTTTTTTCCTCATGTAAGAAAAAAACATCTGTTACATCTGTTGATAAAAGATGATAAATAAAAGTAGTAAAGATGAAGTTTTGGTGCAACTGGAAAAACATACAGTCATGATGCTTTTCCGCTTGAGAGATATGGGTATCATGATCGCACTTCTTACCATGAGCATAAGTACATAACTCCTTTCCTGAGTAGTGATTATGAAAAAATTCACCTACAGGAAAAGCTATTTTCAACATGCTTAGCAGCAGTAAAAAAGCAAAAACATGAATATGTAACTTCCTCTTTTTCATTGAGACCGCAAAGCTACAAAAATAATATGGTAAAAGCAAGAGATTTCTTTAATACTTCACTTCCTTGCGGCTTGAGATAAGCTGTGACACTAATAGACAGACAATAGACGTAAAGGTCACATTGACCAATGTCTTATTCAATGAATAGAGCCATAGCTGCCATTGGAAAGTCTCTAATAGAGAAAAAATAAGATGGAAAATAAGGGAGAAAGAAAGTATATAAAGCATTCGCAGCGTAAAACTTACTTGTAACAAGCCCACCGCTTGACCTTCGAAATTCTGACCAAAAAACAAACGGATAAGTAAAGGGCGAAGGAAGACAACACATAGAGTAGCACAGCCATAGATTCCACTGGTATTGGATAGTACATCTATAGCAAGACCGGAGAGGGTCGCTAAAAGCAGTAAGAGCGCTTTATTCTCTACCACTGGATAGGTCATGAAGAAAAGCAAATATACGGCAGGATTGGCATACCCAAACAAGTTCATATTGTTCAGGAGTATACCTTGCAAAAGTACCCAACCTATGAGTTGTAAAATATAAGACAAACTATTCATCTGCTTGCTCTTGTATCTGTTCTTCTAATTGTTTGATAGGGATTTGCTCTTTGTTTTTGATAATATATACATGTTGCAATTGCTGCATATCCGTAAATAACTTCACTTGGGAGAGCAGAGAGTTATCCCTTGTGTTAGCATTGACATTGAGCACCTTTCCTATGGGAATACCTTTTGGGAATATGCTCGAATGTCCAGCAGTAACAATAGAGTCGCCTACGGAAATGGGAGCAAGGCTTGGTATATCTGTTAATTGTACTATGGTAGGATCTTTCCCATCCCAAGAGAGCGTACCATAGTAGCCCGACTTCTTGTGAGTGGCACTAATCTTGGAGAGTGTATTGAGTACGGACTGTACTGAGGCATACCGAGAGGTAGCCTTGTCAATGATACCTACAATTCCCTTCGGAGAAACTACTCCCATATCCTGATGAATACTATCGCGTGTTCCCTTATTGATTATCAAATAGTTCTTGGACAAATGATAGCTATTCTTTATAACCTCCGCCCTATATACCGCATATTGCTCTGGGGAATATAGTAGTATAGGTTCTTTGGAGAGTTCCTCCAGCTTTTGGGCACGTTCCTTAAGTAGTTGCTCGTGCAATTGCCTATTCTCCTTGGCCAACTGCTCGTTCTGTTGCTTGAGGGAGAAATACTCCTGAACCCCATTGCGTAGGAGATAGACATCCCCTACTACATCAGTGGCTATATATAGGAACTTGGATTGCTGGAAAGAATTTCCATTGAGCACAAAAGAAAAAGAAAAAGCAAATAAAAGCAAGAAAAGCAGGAAATCTTTTTGTCGCTTAAAAAACAATAAAATCAGCTGCATCTATTTCATCAAAATAGTTTTGAACTTTTCTATATTCTTCAGTGTAATTCCAGTCCCTCTTACCACAGCACGTAGTGGATCTTCGGCTACATACACGGGCAAGTCGGTACGCATAGAAATACGTTTGTCAAGCCCGCGGAGCATAGAACCACCTCCTGCCATATAGATACCTGTATTGTAGATATCAGCAGCGAGTTCTGGTGGTGTCTGGGAGAGGGTTTCCATAATAGCATCCTCTATACGTAGGATAGATTTATCCAAGGCTTTTGCCACCTCTCTATGAGAGATCTCTACCTGCTTAGGCTTCCCTGTAAGTAGGTCTCGACCTTGTACAAGCATAGGATCAGGTGGAGAATCAATATCCTCGATAGCTGCTCCTGTGTTTATCTTAATATTCTCGGCTGTAGTCTCCCCTATATAAAGATTATGTCGGGTACGCATGTAGTAGATAATATCGTTAGTAAAGACATCCCCTGCAATCTTCACTGACTTATCACAAACGATACCTCCTAAGGAAATCACCGCAATCTCGGCAGTACCTCCCCCTATATCAATAATCATATTACCTTTGGCCTGCATAATATCCAAACCTATCCCGATAGCTGCTGCCATAGGCTCATAGATGAGGAATATTTCCTTACCATTGACCCTTTCACAGGATTCACGTACAGCACGCATCTCCACCTCTGTTATACCTGAGGGGATACATACTACTATCTTAAGTGAAGGAGAGAAAAAGCGTCTTTTCAAAGGAGGGATACTCCTAATAAAAGCATTGATCATCTGCTCAGAGGCATCAAAGTCAGCAATGACCCCATCTTTAAGTGGGCGAACTGTCTTGATACGTTCGTAGGTCTTTCCCTGCATAAGTTGTGCTTCCCTACCTACTGCAATAATCTTATTAGTGCTTAAATCACGAGCCACTATAGAAGGACTATCCACCACTACCTTATCTTTGTGAATGATAAGTGTGTTTGCTGTACCTAAGTCAATGGCTATCTCTTCTGTTAAGAAATCAAAAAATCCCATTGTAAAATCTTTTATCTATGTTAAATAAATACGTATTATTATGACAAAACCAAAAGTCATCTCACTTGTGGTGCGACAACACTTTTTAGCCGTCAAAGGTATGAAAAAAAAATCAAAGAAAAACCTATAAAAATGTTTTTTATTGATAAAAATATCAACATTTTTTATTTTGCTACTTTTCCCATTTGGAATATTCGTGTAAAAGCATAGATACCTTGCCTCAATATCAAAAATACTTGAAATAAAAAAGCCGTTCCCTAAGACAAGGAACGGCTTTTGGAAAATAATATAAGGAAACCTGCGATGTTATTAGTATCCTTCATTTTGTGATACACCTGCACTATTAGGGCTATCTACCTCAGACTTAGGTATAGGGAATGCCAATAGCTTATCACCTATATTTCGGCTTCGGATAACACTACCCGCACTATTAAGTTGCGGAATGGCTGCTCCCCAACGGAGCAAATCCCAATAGCGTTGTCCCTCACCTACAAGCTCTCTTACACGCTCTTTCTTGAGATCATCCAAGGTTACAGCAGAAACTGCTGCAAGACCTCGTTCCTGACGGAGCGCATTGTAATAACCCTTAGTCTTATCACCTGTACCTGCGGTGTCATCGGTATTGAGGTGAGCCTCGATGGCATTGAGCAATGCCTCTTCATAACGAATTACCTTGATGTTATTACTTCCTTGTAGGCCATAGAACTTATTATTAAGAAAATACTTAGTTTGCCCTCCTAATCTACCTGAGGTAATCAGATTCTTTCTCACATCTCCTGCTTCATAAAGATTTACTGCCTGCTCAGATACTGCCAATTGTGCATAACCTGGGGAGTAGTGTACCAAATAATCATACGCATCAGACCCCAAAGAACTAGTGGTACCTACTGTAAGTTCAAAGATGCTATTGGCTGCATCGGGTTTGGAGAATGAGCCTTGCAAGTCATCCTTGGCAGCTACCGCATACTTTCCTGAATTGATAATTGCATCGGAGAGTTCAGCTACCTTGGCATAATTACCTTTGTAAAGATAGTAGCGAGAAGCAATTGCCTTGAGTGCCAAGGGAGAAATATAGTTTTTCTCGGACGAACTGGTCTGCTCTACCACATCACCTATGGATTCAAATAAGGCACTGGCTCGGTTAAGATCACTTTCTATCTGCGCCTCTGTTTGTGCCACAGTTGCACGAGTAGAGTTAGCATTAGGATCGTACTGCAAAGGCACAGGCACTCCTAAAGTACCAGAGGCATATTGCTGACCATAGAGGCGAAGCAAATCAAAGAGCGCTAAGGCACGTATGGTATAGGCTTGTCCTTTGAGTCGCTTGATCTCATTGGCTGTCTCCTGTGGATCATTACTTCCTCCCCAAGTGAGGTTATCAGCTGCATTGATAGCAATATTGGCATTCCCAATCACCCTATAGATAGCCTTCCAAGTACTTTCCGCTTCTTGTTCGGTCGTCTTCATCGTATAAGTAGAGACCCCTAAGAGACGACCCGTCTTCTCGGTATTGTACATCTCATCGGAGCGTACTTCCCCATAGGCACGATAGTAGGAGCCTAAGTAATAGCCATCGCGCATTTTCACATAAGTCCCGTTGACAAAAGAGGTAAGCTGCTCTACGGAGCTGAGCGGTGCCATTTGTTCCCCCTGGTGAAATTGGGTTTCTGTAAAGTCCTTACTGCAAGAGGTCAGTGCAAAGCCTGTAGTAAGAGAAAGGAGGGTATATATAATTTTTTTCATTGTAAATCAGTATTATAGGTTAACATTTACTCCAAAACTTACGGTTCTAAGGGAAGGAAGTCCAAATGCTGTTTGTCCTCCTACAGAATAGTCAGGGTCTCCCTTAAAGTTCTTATCAAAATTATGTGTCCAAAGGTTGTCACCTAAGGCATAGAACTCTAAGCCCTTGAAATAAGTCTTTTCTAACCACTCTGTCTTAAGCTTGTAAGAAAGCTTTACAGTTTGTAAGCGTAAGTAGTCACCTTTGTATAGGAAACGAGAGGATGACTCAGTAGACGCTGTATTTTTACCCCATATAGGTTTAGGGTTATCAGAATCACGATTTTCAGGTGTCCAATAGTTGTTATATTGAGACTTGTAACCTGGGTAGATATGAGTAATTCTACCATCGCTACGTCCAAATTGACCTAAAGCATCATAGATCTTGTTACCAAAACCATAAGAGAATTGTGCTAAGAGTGTCCAGTTCTCATAAGAGAGTTGGGTGTCAAATCCACCATATAGGGTAGGAATAGCGCTACCTTGTACGGCTTCATGAGCTTGATTATAGTCTTCGGTGGTTGCTCCCCCTTCTCCATTGATATACCAGCGAGGATTTCCGTTTTCAGGATTAGCACCTGCCCATTTCTTAAGGTAAAAAGAGTTCACTGCTTCTCCCTTACGAATAATACGACGACCTGTGATAATATCATTATTGTCATACATTTTGGTAACCTCATTCTTTAGCGTACTAATATTTCCTCCAAGGCTCCAGTTCAGTCCGTTTTCGCTTTCAAGTATTTTGGCATTGAACGTAAATTCAAGTCCCTTATTCACCATTTCCCCTATATTAATGAATCTCACAGCATCTTCTGTACCTTCATCATAAGCACCTTGAGCAATAGAAAGTGGTGAGGCAAAGATCATATCCTTGGTTTGCTTGTTGAAATAAGCCACTGATAGCGTAATCCTATCGTTGAAAAGGCCTAAGTCAAAACCAATATTGAGAGGAGAAAGAGTTTCCCAACGCAAATCCTTATTATTCACCCCTACAGGATAAGCCCCTGGGGCATTGTTATAGTTATAGCTATATCGGTATAGCGCATACGGAGAAACATCCACCAAGTTACCTACCTGCCCATAGGAGGCTGAGAGTTTCAACTGGGATATTTTCTTCCATTGCTTGAGCACCTCTAAGCGGGCAAAATCCACCCCTACCCCTACAGAACCGAAATAACCTGTTTGGTTCTCTGTCCAGAAGTTGGACACACGGTCTTGGCGACCAGAGAGATCTAGTAGGAAAAACTTATCATAGTCATAATGGGCTGTGAGGGCGTAACCTCCACGAGAATCTACATTGTCAGTACCTGTAGTACTTACAGGAGAGATAAAGTTATACAAGGATTTGAGCTTATCGGAGCCTACTTGTTGTGCTTTAGCTCCTAAGACTTGCTTATCGGTACGGTAAGCCTCTTGGATCAGGTTCACAGAGAAATTGTTCTTATCCTTGATCTTGAAGTCATAGGAAAGTATGTTCTGTACATTGAAGCTAAAGATACGAGTAGCATACCAAGTACTTTCTCCTCTGGTTTCCTTACCATCCCCATGCAAAGGAGAGAGGTAACTCTTTTGGGTAAGATTAATATACTCAGGGGCGAAAACAAACTTATAAGTAAGGTTATCCCAAAGCTTGTAATCAGCTTGGAAGTTACCAAAGCCTCTGACTGTCTCAGCCTTATACTGGTTGATACCTTGTAGCGCTGCCACATTATGAAGTCCGTTTCTCAATTCCCCATTAACCCCATAATTGTAAGTACCATCAGGGTTATAAGCCCTGTCAATAGGCTGCAAGAGGTATTGTCCTAAGATAGGGTTTCCGTAATTTGCCCCATCAAGTTGGGTGACTGTTTGCCCGTAAGAGAGCTGAATATCTGTAGCCAAAGTAAGGCGATCACTTGCTTTATAATTAATTCGGTTAGAGTTAGTTACACGGTGAAACCCTGTTGATTTCACAATACCATCTTGGTTATAATATCCCACAGAGGAGTAGTAGCTTAACTTATCATTTCCTCCAGATACAGAAGCATTGATTTTCTGCATAAGAGCAGCAGCATTTTCAGTAATTTTTCTCCAATCGGTATTAATGTGTCTGTTGTTATAAAGTTCTTGTAAGGATTCCCCTATATCTCCTGTAAGTGTACCTGCATTAAGAGCTGCTAAGAGCGCTGTTTTGTTATTATTTGGGAAAGCAGCCGCTCCTTCAGCGGAATTAAGATAGGAATCATATAGGATACTGAGCCACTCGGCTGTGGTGAGGAGTTCTTCCCCTGCCGAAGCACGAGAAACTAGCCCTACTTCACTGCTTAGATTGTACTTAGCATCGCCTTTTTTACCTGATTTGGTGGTGATAATAATCACCCCTGTACCTGCATCTGCTCCATATACAGCGGTAGAAACTGCATCCTTGAGGACGGTTACACTCTCTATATCATCATCGTTGAGGTTGGCCAATACGTTAGTAGAATAGATATCTCCTTGTGAATGGTTCCCTTGGTTCACACGTACCCCATCAATGATATAGATAGGGTTGTTGCGCCCATTGACAGAAGCCTGACCACGAATACGTAGATTGGCATTACCCCCAGGTTGTCCTGAGGTCACCCCTCCTTGTACCCCAGCTACTTTTCCAGAGAGCGCTTTATCCACAGAGGCAGCGGCGCTATTGGAGACATTATCCACTTTTCCTATGGAACCTGTAGCCTCCTTTACGGCTTTTTTCTGTCCGAAACCAACGAAAACAAACTCATCGATTTCTTTTACATCCAAGAGCAAGGCGACATCCAATTTTCGAGTTTTACCTGTTACCTTGTGGTCTTGAGACTTGTATCCGATAGAAGAGAATTCTAGTACATCTCCCTCTTTTACTTTAAGGGAGTAAGCACCATTCTCATCCGTAGAAACCCCTTTGGTAGTACCTTTGACAATAACAGAGGCACCTAGCATAGGTTCTAAGTTTTCATCCTTCACCACTCCTGAGACTGTTTTCTCCTGAGCGAAGGACACTTGTAATACTCCTAAGAATAGAAGCAATAAATAAACAACTTTTTTAATTCTCATATATCAACTATTTAATGACGTTGCAAAATTACATAAAATATTCTAAACAGAATTATTTTTTACATTTATTTAAATACAAAGATTTTTAACCTATCAATAATCATATATTAAAAATAATTTACTATTCTCT
>ERZ773054.2032-NODE-2032-length-10958-cov-8.737779_pt1 | contig 10958 bp, 8 predicted proteins | sample MGYA00580630_ERZ773054 | MGnify/ENA primary metagenome ERZ773054 (study PRJEB29015, sample SAMEA2737994) | human oral metagenome | biome: human oral; feature: human-associated habitat; material: dental | place: China | collected 2115 ... | reverse complement strand
GAGGTATGTACAGTTCTGGCGTGGACTCGAGAGAGAAGCTGGTTGAGGCGATGGCCGAGCTGATGTGGGAACGTGGTTACAGCGCCACGAGCCCGCGAGCGGTTCGCGAGCTCTCCGGCGTCGGCCAGGGGAGCATGTATCACTATTTCCCGACCAAGCGGGATCTCGGGCTGGCGGCCCTGGATCACAACTGCCGGGTCCAGCTGGATTCCTGGAAGGCCGCGCTCAAGGGGCTTGAGGATCCGCTCGAGATCCTCAGTGCCTACCTCACCCTCCCGCGTGATCCGCTCAAAGGCTGCCGAGTCGGTCGGATGGCCCAGGACAAGGCGGTGGTGGCTGACGACGGTCTTCGTGAGCCGGTCGCCGAGGCCTTCGCCCGGCTTCGCGAGATGCTGGTCGTTGTCATTGGTGCGGCCAGGTCGCAGGGGCGTCTGCCGGCAGGCCTTGAGCCGGACCACCTGGCTCGCACGATGGTCGCCGTTGTTCAGGGCGGTTACGTCCTGGCCATGGCCGAGCAGGACAGGGCCCCGTATGACGCGGCCTGTCAAGGCGCCCTCGAGCTGCTCCGTGTAGCGGCCGGGGCCGTTGGTGCGGTTCCTGGGGGCGACGGGTCCGCCTCCTCCTGATCCTGACAAGTCGGCGTCGGTGTCCGCTGGCGCCTCCATTCACCGAAGGAGAAGGATCATGACTATTCGTATCGGTATCAACGGCTTCGGGCGTATCGGACGCACGTACCTGCGTGCCGCGCTGGCCGGCGGGGCGGACGTCGAGGTCGTCGCCGTCAACGACCTGACCGACGCGGGCACGCTGGCCACGCTCTTGGAGTGGGACTCAGTGGCAGGACATCTCGACGGCGTTACCGCCGACGGCAAGGACCTCGAGGTCGCCGGGCGGACAATCAAGGTCTTCTCCGAACCGGCTCCGGCCAAGATCTCCTGGGGCGAGGTCGGGGCCGACGTCGTCATCGAGTCGACCGGGTTCTTCGTCGATCGGAACAAGGCCGCCGAGCACCTCAAGGGCGGCGCCAAGAAGGTTATCGTCTCCGCTCCCGCGAAGGGCGATGTCCCCACCTTCGTTCTGGGCGTGAATGACGACCGGTTGGACGTCTCCGCCGCCGACGTGTTCTCCAACGGGTCGTGCACCACCAATTCCCTGGCACCGCTGGCCAAGGTACTCAACGACACCTTCGGGATCGAGAGCGGGCTCATGACGACGGTCCACGCCTACACCGGTGACCAGCGGCTCCACGATGCGCCCCACAAGGACCTGCGTCGGGCGCGTGCGGCCGCCGCCTCCATCATCCCGACCTCCTCTGGCGCCGCCAAGGCTATCGGTCTGGTCATCCCCGAGCTCGACGGGCGCCTGACCGGTGCGGCCCTGCGAGTGCCGGTTCCGGTCGGCTCGATCACCGACCTCACCGTGGTCACCTCCCGCCCGGCAACGGTCGAGGAAGTCAACGAAGCCTTCCGCGAGGCTGCCGATCATGGACCGCTTGCCGGATACCTGCAGTACTCCCAGGCCCCGATCGTCTCCCATGACATTGTCGGAAACCCGCACTCCTCGATCTTCGACGCACCCCTGACCGAGGTGAGTGGCGGCCAGGTCAAGGTCTTCGGCTGGTATGACAACGAGTGGGGCTTCTCCAACCGGCTCGTGGAGTTCTCTCAGAAAGTTGGTGAGCGGCTTTAAGAACCTGTCTCTCGGGTCCGACGGCGGTGATGTCTGGCGGCACCGCCGTCGGCCCTGAGGGCCCTGGCCGTCCGCTCACGCCGTGAAGATCTGGCCGGGCAGGTCGCAGAATCCCCGGGATACCGAGGCCCGCCCATGGCTGGAGAGGATGACGCACTCGAAGCGGAAGGCTTGAGCCAACTGCTCCGGATCCGCGCAGAACAGGGCGGTGGCCAGGCCGTCGGCAGCCGCGCAGGACTCGGCCACCACCCAGGTGGCCGTTATGTTCTTGGCGGGTAGTCCGGTGAGCGCGTCGAGAATATGGTGCAGACCCGTGCCCCAGGAGCGCCGGTGCGGGCTCGATCCGCATACGGCGCCGCGGGTTACCTCCACGGTCCCGACGACGATGCCCTCCCTGCCCGGCTGCTCCAGCCCCACGCGAACCGGCTTCCGACTGTCGATGAGCAGGTCGCCCGAGCCGTCGATGACGAATTCCTCGATGCCGTGGGCCAGGAGGATCTCGCCAATGCCGTCGGCCAGGAATCCCTTGCCGACGGCGCCCACATCCAGCAGTGCCGGATGCGACATGGTGAGCCGGTCGCCGTCGTGCCTCACGACGTCCGTCCACGTGCCCCGGCCGTGGAACGCACCGATGCGCTCGGCCGCACCGCTCCTGACCGTGAAGCTCAGTTGAGGGTCGTACCCCAGCTCCACCAGGTCGGCCCCGCACAGAGGATCGATGCGTCCGTGTGACGCGGCGTGCAGCCGGTCGTAGAGGTCGAGCATGATGCACGAGCCTGCGGGCAGCTCCACCGTGATCGGCCCCTCGCCCAGTGCGCCGTCTGCGATACGACGCACCAGGGACGACGGGCGGAACCTGGACCATACGGCTTCGAAGGTCTCCGCATGCTCGACGACAGCTGCTCCCGTCCTCGGTGGGAGCTGGGACGGGGTGCGAACCGTCCAGATGGTGCCTGTTGCGGGAAAAGAAAAAGACCCGACATCGAGTGAGGCCAGCGCGGAAGGGGCCATCCAGTGAGATGAGGTCATCGCCTGCTGCTCTCCTTTCCGCAGATCGAGAGGATCGACCTCGACGTGAACATATTGTGTGTTCCCGTGGCGATGTACGCGAGGATATCGGCGTCTTCCCAGGAAACGAACTGACGTTTTGTCATGAATGCCGTCTGACCTTTGACGATGAAGGTTAGGGAAGCCTAAGCTTCAGTGTGAGGATGTCGATATTCATGAATGTCATCGACAGATTCGCAAGAAGGCTCGACCGACAGTTCCCAGCCGTGCAAAGGACAACCCGTATGCGCCATTCACAGGCAGCGCTCCCGCACCGGCGTGACGGCTCGTTCGCCGCCTGTGCCGTATTCGCGCTGATGGCCATGGCCCTGTTTATCACCCCCCTCCTGCCCTACCCAGTGCTGCGGGCCTATGCCGCCGAGTCCGCTACCGACTACGACACGTGGACTGCTGCTGCGACCACTGTCGACACCGAGCTTCAGGCAGCTGTCGCCCAGTACAACAACGGAAACACCTCCGGCGCCGCAGCAGGTGTGCAACGCGCCTACAACACGGCCTACGTGGCCTCCAACCTCTCGCGCGTCACCACCGACCGTATCGGTGTCCAGAGAGCCGCAGACCACAAGACCACGTTCGACTCCCTGAGGCAGTCGGCGTACTCCGCGGGCAATGGAGAGGCCCTGTCCAGCCAGGCAGCGGCGCTGTCGGCTGACATCGCCGCCGATGCCACGCAGCTTGACGGCATGGCCGATCTTGCTGGCCCCCGCGACTACGCCGCTCAGCAAGCGGCGACCACAGCCACCGAACGCGCCCAGCTCGACGCCAAGAAGACCAACGTCAACGAGGGGCGTGGGGAGCGCAGCTGGGCGCAGGTCGCCTCCGAGATGAGCGGCCTCATCGACCAAGCGGTCGAGAAGACGCGGTCCGGCGACGGACAGGGCGGGGCGGAACTGGTCAACAAGGCCTACTACGGCTACTACGAGAAGCTCGGTTTTGAGAAGACCGTCATGGCCGTCATCTCCGGAGACCGCGTCTCCGAGGTCGAGAACCAGTTCAAGGTGGTTCGCAAGGCCATGATCGCGGGGGACTCGAATGCGACGGCGCAGTCCGAGCGCCTCAAGGACATGATCACTCAGGACGCTGGCACGCTCGATGCGAGCGGAGGCAAGGTGAACCCCGTACGGGCCTTCTTCACCGGCTCCTTCGGACAGGCCTTCCTCATCCTGCTTCGTGAGGGGCTCGAGGCGATCCTCGTGGTCGCCGCCGTCATCGCCTACCTCATCAAGGCGGGGCTCAAGGACCGGGTCCGGCTGGTCTACCTGGGTCTGATTCTGGGCCTGGTCGCCTCCGGAATCGTTGCGGTCCTGTTCGCCGTGCTCTACAACTCTGCCTCCTCCCACCAGGAGATCCTCGAGGGCGTCGTGGCGCTCATGGCCATGGTCATGCTCCTGTTCACCTCCAACTGGATGCTCTCGAAATCCTCGGTCAGCTCCTGGAACGCCTACATCAAGAACAAGACGGAGGCCTCCGTGTCCACCGGGGGCGTATGGGCACTGGCCTCCCTGTCTTTCCTGGCGGTCTTCCGGGAAGGCGCCGAGACGGTCATGTTCTACCAGGCCCTGCTCACCATGGATCGCTCCGGCGGAGCTTCCATCTGGCAGGGATTCGCCGCCGGGATGGTTGTCCTCGTGGCCGTTTTCCTGGTCATCCGCTACACCAGCGTCAAGATCCCGCTGCGCCCCTTCTTCGCGATCACCAGCGCGCTCATGGCCATCCTGGTGGTCATCTTCGCCGGCGGTGGCCTCCATGCCCTCATCGAGGGTGACATCGTCTCAGGCACCTACGTGACGGGTTGGCCCACCTACGACTACCTGGGCATCTACCCCTACCACGAGACTCTCGTGTTCCAGGCCCTGATCGCCATCGTTGTCGTCGTTCTCGGAATCGTCTCCACCGTCAAGCGGCGTCAGGCCGAGCGCACGCACCGGGCGAATGACGAGCGCGGTCTGTCGACTCGGCGGTCCGGTGAGGCCGGCCGTTCCTCGAAGGATGCGGCTGAGGAGGCCGAGGAGGTTGCCGACGTTTCCAGTGCCCACTGATACGACTCCTCCGGCTAGCAGTCGAATCCCGCGCCCAGACCCAGTGATCCGCGGCTGCTGCGACGCCCGTGCTAACAACCCGGGCCGGCGTCACGGCTCACCACCGCATATCACCCAACCACATCGCTGCCAAGCAGCCGCAACACAGCAAAGGAATCCCATGCGTACACTCAAGATCGCCAGCGCCATCGGAGCAATCGTCCTAGCGGGCACCCTGGGGCTGACCGCCTGCTCCTCCGGCGACAAATCCAACGCCTCCAGCTCCGCCTCGGCCGCTGACGACGCCAAGGGCAAGGGCTTCGAGGAATATCCTGTCGGTGGCGACAAGGAGGCCGAGAAGCAGATCAACGTCTCCGTCGTCTACTTCCAGCCTATCGACATGGAGCCCCAGGGGATGGGGCTCAAGGCCGCTGACGCTTCCTTCCACCTGGAGGCCGACGTCACCGGGCTGGAGGGCAACACCCTGGGCTACGGCAAGGGCGATTTCGTCCCGGGGCTGACCATTGACTACTCCATCACCAACAAGGACACCGGGCAGGAAGCTACCAGTGGGACCTTCATGCAGATGAACGCCTCCGACGGCCCCCACTACGGCGCCAATATCGCCCTGCCGGACGCTGGCACCTATCAGCTCACGCTGAAGATCCACAGCCCTGCCGAGAACGGCTGGATGCTTCACGTCGACAAGGAGACCGGCGTCGAAGGGCGCTTCTGGACAACCCCCATCGAGCTCAGCTGGGACTGGCAATACACTCCGCACGAGTGGTGACGGCTGAGAACACGCGGGGCCGATGACGTGACCGGCTGTGTTCCTCGGTGCCCGTCTGGAGGATCGGGTGAGGAAGTGAATCCCGACCGCTCCGGCGGGCGCAAGGCGGCCGGCCGTCGTCGGCCTCTGAGCCAACTCAAGGAAGAAGGTGCTCACAGGCATGTTGGAACGGTTTGTATCCGTCGTCGGTGGCATGGCTATGCCTTTCCTGCTCCTGGCCGCGCTGGCAGTGAGCCTGGCCCCTGATATCGTTAACGGGTGGCCCAGGGCCAGCCGCGCCAGATTCGCCGCAACAGTCGTTGGACTGGCCGGTGCGGGTATCTTCGCCGCGCTTCGGGCCACCGCCATTCTCGCGTCTCGCACCGCCGTCAATCTGCCCGCGGCGAGCGCCCTGGTGATCACCGACGTCCTGCTGATCGCGGTGCTGATCATGCTGGTCGCCAGACCCGCCTGGGGTTATACGGGGCGATTCTCGCCGGTCGCCAACGCCGTGGCATGCCTGGTTCTGGCTCTGGCTTTCTTCCGAGCGACCCCGGACGTCATCCTGCAACTGTCGGCCTTCATCGCCCCCGGGGAGGCCACCTTCTCCTCTGAGATGCTCCTGCGCGTGCTCGGCTTCCTGGGAGGATGGTGCGCCGTGGCGGTACTGGCCTTCATCTATGTGCGTGCCTGTAAAGGACTTCCGCGGCGCATCACGAACCTGGCCGTGCTCGGCTTCACCGTCATCATGACCGGAGCCGACGCCCTGACTCTCATGCGCCTGCTGCACGCCGCGCACCGCATCACGCTGTCCCTGGAGGCGTTTCGGCTCGTTGTCTGGGCGAGCAACAACATGCAGACCATGATCCTGTTCCTGGCTGCCGCGGTCTTCCTCATTCCCCTGACAGGCCTGTTCGTCACCAGTTTGCGGCGTCTGCCGGAGCAGCCCAACCCGGCCGTACGGCGCTCGCGTCGGGCCGAGCGCCGCCGCAGCCGTCGATGGGTATTGGCCTCCGCGCTTGGCTTCGGTGCTCTGGTCCTGACCCGCACCGTTGCCTTGGCTAAGGTCAATGAGGTTCCTCAGCTTTCCGATCCCGAGCCCTACAACCTCGACCAGGCCGCCGGGCTCGCCCGCGTCTCACTGTCCGGCTTGGCCGACGGGCACCTCCACCGCTACGCCTACGCCACCTCCGGAGGCATCGAGGTCCGCTTCATCGCGATTCTTAAGAACGGAGGGGCCTACGGGGTCGGGCTAGACGCCTGTGAGAACTGCGGGCCTTCGGGCTACTTCGAGAAGGACGGCAAGGTCATCTGCAAACGCTGCGACGTCGCCATCAACCCCGCCACCATCGGATTCAAGGGAGGATGCAACCCCATTCCGGTGGACTTCGAGGTCGATGGTGGGGACCTAACCATCGCCACCGCTGTGTTGGAGGACTCCGCGAAGGTGTTCAAACGATGAGCCCCCTCAGCCCGCGACCCGTCCGTCTCGCGCTGGGAAAGGAGTCCTGAGATGTTCTTCATCCGGTTGCTTCGCCGTTCCTTCGTCCGCCAGCTGCGCCGTCGCTCGCTGATCGCCCTGACCGTGGCCCTGTGCGCGTCTATCTCGGTGGCCATGCTCGGCGTCGTCCTCGACGTGGGCGACAAGCTCAACGCCGAGCTGACCAACTACGGCTCCAACATCGTGGTCCAGCCCCGCGCGGGTGCGGTAGTCGACAACCTCTACGAGACGAACAAGGACAAGGAGGCGGCCTCCTTTCTGGATGAGAAGGAGGTCACCAATATCAAGACGATCTTCTGGGCCTACAACATCGTGGACCTCACACCCAGGCTGTCGGGCTCCGTCAAGGTCACGGGCTCGGGGGTCGGCAAGGAGGACTCCGAGGGGACCGAGGTCCTGGCTGCGGGAGCCTGGTTCAACAAGGACGTCAAGCTCTCCACTGGGGAGTCCACCACCCTGGGAGTGTCCACCATGCGCTCGTGGTGGAAGATGGATGGCACCTGGCCCGCCGACGACGCCTCCCAGGCCGTCGTCGGCACCAAGCTCGCGCAGCGCATAGGCGTCTCCCAGGGGGATACCATCACGGTCACCGGGCCCCAGGGCGAGGAGAGTCTCACCGTCACCGGGATTTACACCGCCGGGGACAAGGACGACCAGACGTTCTACGCCCCTCTGGCCGGCATTCAGAAGGTCACCGGGCACGACGGCCAGGTCGATGAGATCGAGGTCAAGGCCTTGACCACCCCCGAGAACGACTTGTCTCGCAAGGCCGCCGCCAACCCAGCCGCCCTGTCCACCGCGGAGTGGGAGACCTGGTACTGCACGGCCTACGCCTCGTCCATCTCCTACCAGATCGAGGAGGTCGTCACCGGCGCCGTTGCCAAACCCGTCCGTCAGGTCGCCGCGGTGGAGGGCAACGTGCTATCCAAGACGCAGGTGCTCATGATCCTCATGACCGCTCTGAGCTTGGTTGCCGCAGCGTTGGCCGTCGCCTCCCTGACCACCGCCTCCTTGGTGGAGCGCACCGGGGAGTTCGCCCTGCTCAAGGCGGTGGGGGCCTCGTCGGCCTCCATCAACCGGCTCATCCTGGCCGAGAGCGCAGTCATCGGGGCGATCGGGCTGACGATCGGGGCCGCGGTGGGCTCCGGGCTGGCCCAGCTCATTGGCCGAGTCGTCTTCCACTCGGGCATCACCATGCGCCCCATGGTCTATGTGCTGGTTGCGGTCCTGGTAACTGTGGTCCTGCTGGCCGCCACCGCTTCGTCCATGCGCTCGATCCTGCGGATCCAGCCCGCCATTGCCCTGCACAGGAGGTGACGCAGGTGCCCGGAAAATCCTCGCGCCGCGGTGGCCGCCCCATGTCGAACCGCCGCATGTTCCTCACGATGCTGGTCGGCGCCACGCTCCGACGCCGTAGCCGTGCCCTGGCCGCCCTGCTCTCCTCCGCCGTGGGAGCCGCGACGCTGTTCTGCCTGGCCGCGGTCTGCCTAGCAGTACCGGCCCAGATGACCGCTCAGATGCGCCAGTTCGGGGCGAATCTCATCGTCGTACCCGTCTCCGCCGAGGCGACCACTCCCCGTATCACCGAGCAGTCGGCCCGGGCCGCCGTTCGGGCCGCAGCATCGACCACCGGCACCGAGACAGACCGCATCAGGCAGGCCGACTACCGCTACGAGACGGTCCGCATCAACCGCTCCCCCTACTTGCTGGCGGGCATCGACGTCGACGACGTGCGGCGCCTCAACGGGCACTGGTCCCTGGAGGGCTCATGGCCCTCTGGCGGCCAGGTCCTCGTGGGCAAGGACGTTGCCGAGGCAGCCTCCCTCAAGGTGGGCTCGACCGTCACGGCCGAGTACCTCTCCAGTGACAACCTCTCCTTGGACAATTCCCACCAGAGCTCTGCTTCCGGCGCCACTACCGATGCCGCCTCCGGGAGCACCGGCCATTCCGGACATGACGGCCATTCCGGACATGGCGGTCACGGTGGCCACAGCGGTTCCTCGGACGGTGGCGCGGCCGGTGAACCCGCCGTCACCGAAAGCGCCCAGGGCACCGCGCAGTGGCAGGTCGCCGGAATCGTCGACACCGGTGGCCAGGAGGACGACATCGTCTACGCGACCTCCGCCGACGTCGACCGGCTCACCGGAACATCGTCGGCGGGATACGACGTCGTCGAGATGTCCGTCGACACCTCGTCGACGACCATGAACGACGTCGTCGCCGCCGTGGAGTCCGCCGGCGGCGGCCGGCTTCAGGCCCAGCCGGTATCCAAGATCACCTCCGGCGACACCCGGATCATCACGATGCTCAACACCCTGTTCTGGGTGGTCTCCGCCGTGGTTCTGGGACTGACACTGGTCGGGGTGTCCACCACCATGACCGTCATCGTCTCCGAGAGGCGCAACGAGATCGGCCTGCGCAAGGCCCTGGGGGCCTCGGGACACTCCATCGCCACCGAGTTCTACTCCGAGGTTGCCGTCCTGGGGGCCATCGGCGGCATCCTAGGCACCGCCGTCGGGTACGGTCTGGCCGTCGCCGTGTGCCGCAGCGTGTTCGAAACGACCCTGGTGTTCAACTGGCCGCTCGCGATCGTCTCGGTGGTGCTGACCTCGGCCGTGGCCGTTGCCGCCTCCTACTCCCCGGTGCGCTGGGCCTCGCGCATCGATCCCGCGCTCGTCCTCAGGGAGGAATGACATGCTGCTCGAGCTGTCACACGTGTCCAAGATCTACGGCGACCTGCACGCCCTGGACGACCTCAGCCTAGAGGTGCCGCGCGGCCAGTGGCTCTCCGTGGTCGGTTCCTCGGGCTCGGGCAAGACCACGCTCATGAACATCGTCGGCTGCATGGACACCCCGACGAAGGGCTCAGTCAGGCTCGACGGCCGGGAGCTGGGCAGCCTCAACGCCGCCCAGCTCACCGACATCCGCAAGAACGTTATCGGCCTGGTCTTCCAACAGTTCCACCTCATCGGCCACCTCACCGCGGTGGAGAACGTCATGGTGGCCCAGTACTACCACTCGATGACCGATGAGAAGGAAGCGCTCGAGGCACTGGAGAACGTGGGACTGGCCGACCGCGCCGACCACCTGCCCTCTCAGCTCTCCGGGGGCGAGCAGCAGCGCGTATGCATCGCCCGCGCACTCATCAACCACCCCGAGATCGTCCTGGCGGACGAGCCCACCGGGAACCTGGACGAGACCAACGAGCAGCTGGTCCTGGACATCTTCTCCCGCCTGCACGAGCAGGGGACGACGCTCATCGTCGTCACCCACGACTCCCACGTCGCCTCCTGCGGGCAGCGCCAGATCCTGCTCAACCACGGCCGCCTCGTCGGGGAGAAGCTCTCCGAAGGCGATGAGGGACGACGTACCAGCACCATGCTCGACTTCGACGACAAGCCGCCGGGCGCTGACGGCGGTGGCACGACCAGAGCCGAGATCAAGAGCGCGGACGACGCCGATCCCCTCGGCGAGCCTGAGCCCAAGGAGCAGCGGTGAGCCCTGAGATCCCAAACCGTCCGCGCGCCCCAGAGCAGACCTCGCCGACCCGCCGGCGGAGTCAACCCAGGAATCCGGACGGCGGCGGCCTAGCCGGCTCCCGGGCACTGGCCGTTGCCGGAGTGCTTCTGGCCTCAGCGGGTCCGTTGACCGGCTGCGGGGGAGGGGACGTGACACCCTCCCAGGGGGACTACGCCGGGCGCGCGCAGACTGCCGGTCCCGCCGGGAAGCCCACCAGCCCGGCCTCCGCGTCCGCCCCCGTCGCCTCGCCGACGGCCGGTCCCTACGCCGACGGCACTTTCTCCGCCTCCGAGGCCTACGGTCCGGTCGACGACCTGATCGAAGACGATTCCCTCGACGTCAGTCTCACCCTGTCCGGCGGGGTGATTACGGACGTGAAGGTTTCCGGCCACGC
>ERZ773054.2031-NODE-2031-length-10971-cov-5.452455_pt1 | contig 10971 bp, 7 predicted proteins | sample MGYA00580630_ERZ773054 | MGnify/ENA primary metagenome ERZ773054 (study PRJEB29015, sample SAMEA2737994) | human oral metagenome | biome: human oral; feature: human-associated habitat; material: dental | place: China | collected 2115 ... | reverse complement strand
TTGGCTCCATACGCATAGCGTATGGTTTTTATAGCCAGACTTTGGCTGGCTATAATAAAAAAAGCACGACATTTTCATGTCGTGCTTTTTTGTTAAGCGAGTTCACCGATTAGGTGAGCTGCGGAGTGATTACCATTGGTAACCGGCGCCGATTGTACCGCCGAAGTCGCCGCGGGAGTTGGTGTTACCGGTGACTTTCAAGATAACTTTACCGTTATCAGAAATACGGGATACACCAATCGCTAAGCCGCTTTGACCGCGATAGGTACTTGCTGCTGCTGCAACCATGCTCTTACCTGGACGGAAGGCTTGCGGAAGACCGGCTGTTGCCAATGCGCCCGCGATACCGCCGCGTAAGTCACGATCCATTTTACGTAGATCGCCACGGATTTGGTTGAAGTTGTTTGCGGTATTTTGGTTAATTGCCGCAATCGCGCCATGAACGGTATTTTGTCCGGTGTTACCGATACCGTTTTGGCCTGCAACCACTTTGCCGTCTTTCACGGTTGCGCCGCCGCCAATCACATCCGCTACGCTCTTCGCAGTTTCATGTAATTGACCGCCGTTAACCGCATCTTTGCTGTCAGCCGCGACATTGCCGTTAGCAACGTTGCTGATGGCTTTACCCGCAGCATTGATGCCGTCTTTGGTCATGCTTGGACCGTTTGCAACTTGAACACGATCTGTCGTTACGTTCTTCACGTTAAGGTTATCGTTGAAGCTTACTTCTACATTGCCGTTCGCGCCTTTAGTGAAGTTTAGGTTACCATCTTTAGAGGTTAAACCTTGTACCGCACTGTCAGCTTTTGCAAGACTTGCTTTTGTCTTCGCAGACACATCCACGGTGTAAGTAGTTGTGTTGCTGTCGGCATCGTGGTTGTTAGTCACGGTGACATAATCGCTGCCTGCGTTAGTCACAGAACGTTCAACATCAACGGTATATTCATGACCGCCTGCTGCGTTAATGCCTTCAGTCACAGTCACGTTAGAACGGCCTTCTTTAGCTTTCACGCTGGTTTTCTCAGCTGCAGCTTTCTTCGCAAGGTCGTTTACCGATTTAATTGCATCGTTAATGTTGCCTTTACCGGTTTCACCGATGTTGGTCATGGTAATGTCGCCATTGCCATTCACTGTCGCGTCGCCGCCTAACACATTAACAACGTTTTGAGCCACGTTAGATACTTTTGTATCCACTTTGTCTAACTGACCTTTATTGACTGCATCTGCTGCATCCACACCGTCAGCAACGTTAGTTACCTTAGTATTGTTCGCATTAATGCCATCTTTGGTCATGCTTGGACCGTTATTAATGGTTACACCATCGTTATTCACGGTAGTATCGCCTGCTTTCACAGAATCCACGTTCAAGTTTTTCGCGGTGGACACTTTGTAGTGTTTACCGCCGTCAGCATTGGTGGATTCTTCCACAACAATGTTGTCGCCTTGTTCTACAGTGGTGTGTTTCTTCGCAGTGTCTGCTGCATTTTTCGCTAAATCGTTAACGTGTTTGATCGCATCGTTAACGTTACCTTTACCGGTTTCGCCGATATTGGTCATGGTAACTTTACCATTGCCATCCACTGCTGCATCACCACCTAACACGTCTGCTACGCCTTTCGCTACATTATGTAACTGACCGCCGTTCACCGCATCTTTGCTGTTTTCTGCGACATTGCCGGCTGCTACGTTAGTGATTTTCTTATCACCTGCGTCAATACCGTCTTTCTTCACAGAAGGACCATTAGCGATGGTTAAGCCATCTTTGTTCACTACAGCGTGGTCGCCTGCTTTATCCCCTAACGTCAAGGAATCTGCCGTTAAGTCTTTCTTCAAGCTTAACTTCGGATTCTTCGGATCGGCATTGTCAACCACTAAGTTTTCTTCACCGTCTGCGGCTTTCACAGATTTCACTGCGCTGTCAGCAACGCCTTTCACAGCGTCTAACTGACCTTTGTTCACCGCATCTTTTGGATCAACGCCGTCAGCAACCTTGGTAATCTTGTTACCATTTGCATTTAAGCCATCGTTGTTGATGTAAGTGTTGCCACCAACATTCACGCCTTTGTTATTTAACACGACTTGGTTTGCACCTTCGCCTGCAGTGACTTCTTTCAAGCTAATGCTATCTTTAAGCGAGAATTCCACTTGAGCGCCATTTGCACCATTAGTTTGTTTCGCTTTCAAGTTTTTGCCTGCTTGAAGCGTGACTTTGTTGCCGGCTTTGATTTTTTGGTCAGCTTGAGAAGCGGCATCCAATTCGCCGTCAGTCGCTTTGGTATCCACCACGAAATGGGTGTTTGCAAGCGCATCAGCAACAGTGCCTGCAGTCACAAGTTTGCCTTTATCTGCCGGTGTTGTTGGTGCTGTGATGTTGCCATTGGCATCCACTAAATCACCGCTAAGTTTAGGCGTTACGGTTACGATGTTGGTGGTCGGATCTTTCTCTGCAGTTAATGCATTTTCATTGCCGGATTTCACATCTTGTACTGCGGTGTCAGCTTTCGCTTTCACGCCATCCAATTTGGTGTTGGTTGCATGAAGTTGTGAACCGTTCACGGCTTCTTGGCTGGTTGCAGAAACATCACCCGCTTTCACACCGGAGATAATTCTATTACCGGCATCAATACCGCCGCGGGTTACGCTTGGGCCGCCTGTGATAGTTAAACCGTTGGTGTTCACTGTGGTATTACCGGCAGTGACGGAAGTTACTTCTAGGTCATCTTTTGTCGCCACAGTGTATTCATCACCGCCGGCGGCATTTTTGCCTTTCGTTACTTTCACGTTTTTGCCTTCTACGACAGTGGTGTGTTTCGCCGCAGTTGCGTTCACCGCTTTAATTGCATCGCCGATATTGTCTTTACCGGTACCGCCGATACCTTGAGCAGGATCAGCCACGGAGACTTTACCTGTTGCAGGATCGATCTTCGCATCCGGACCTACAAGATCAGCTACGTTTTTCGCCACGTCATACAATTGACCGCCATTCACCGCATCTTTGCTGGTTGGAGTCACTGCACCCGGTGCAACGTTAGTGATTTTCTTATCGTTCGCATTTAAGCCGTCGTTGTTGATGTAGGTTTTACCGCCCACTTTCACGCCGTCATTGCCTAATACGACTTGGTTATCACCTGTGCCAGCAGTTACGCTATTCAAGCTAATATCGTCTTGAAGTGAGAATTTCACTGTCGCGCCACCGTTAGCGGTGTTAGCTTGTTTAGCCGTTAAGTTTTTACCTGCTTCGAAGGTCACTTTATTGCTAGAACCCACTTTCGCGTCTGCTTCAGAACCTGCTTCAGTCTTACCGCCGTTGGCTTTGGTATCGACCACAAAGTGGTTCGCTTTTAATGCGTCAGCGACAGTTTTCGCGCTCACCAATTTGCCTTCGTCTGCGGCTGCAGGGTCCTTGACTGTACCGTCAGCATTCACTAAATCGCCTGCGATAAAGTTCGGTGTTAACGTTACTGTGTCGCCCGCTTTGGTTGCAGTAAGTGCGGTCGGATTTGTAGACACAACGTTTTGTACTGCGCTATCCGCTTTGGCTTTCACTTCCGCTAATTGACCGCCGTTCACGGCTTCTTTGCTGCCCGGTGCTACGTTTCCGTCAGCCACATCGGTAATTTTCTTATTACCTGCGTTAATACCGTCTTTCTTCACAGAAGGACCGCCTGTGATGGTTAAACCATCGGAGTTCAATGTGTTGCCACCTACTTGAACGCCGTTGTTGCCTAATACAACTTGGTTTGCACCGGTGCCTGCAGTCACTTGTGTCAAGCTGATGCTGTCTTTAAGCGAGAATTCCACTGTCGCGCCATCGGCTGCGTTAGTTTGTTTCGCTTTCAAGTTTTTACCTGCTTGAAGAGTCACTTTGTTGCCGGATTTGATTTTTTGATCGTGTTTAGAAGCAGCATCTAATTCACCATCGGTCTTCGCGGTATCCACTACAAAGTGGGTGTTTGCCAAGGCGTTGGCTACAGTGCCTGCAGTCACCAATTTGCCTGCATCACCCGCTGCCGGTGTGTTCACCGCGCCGGTTGCCGGATTCACTAAATCGCCTGCGATCACATTCGGTGTCAAGGTTACTTTCGTACCGTCTTTTTTCACAGAAAGTGCATCCGGATTTGCGGACTCAATTTCTTGTACGGCAGTTTTGGCTTTATCATTCACCGCTTTGATTGCATCATGTACGGTGTCTTTGCCTGTTCCGCCGATATCGCTAGTGGTGACATCACCAAGCGGAGTCACGGTTGCATTGCCGCCCATCACGTCTTTCAGACTGTCTCTCACACGTTCCAACTTCGCGTTGGTGGTGTGTAATTGACTGCCGTTCACCGCATCTGTGCTGCCTGCGGCAACGTTGCCGTCAGCCACACCGGTAATTTTCTTATTATCTGCGTTGATGCCGGTTTTCGTCACAGAAGGACCATTAGCAATAGTTACACCATTTGTATTCACTGTTGTGTCGCCTGCTTGCACAGAATTCACAACCAAGTCTTTCGTGGTTTTCACGGTATAAGTTTTGCTGCCGTCAGCGTTAGTGGTTGGGGTTACGGTGATATTGTCACCTGCCACTACTTTGGTGTTTGCTGCAGCGATAGCATCGTTGACGTTATCTTTGCCTGTGCCACCAATGTTAGTCATAGTTAAATGACCGTCATTACCCAATGCCGCATTGCCACCTAATTTGGTTTTTACATCGCCTGCGAGATTGTTCATGTAGTTATTGGTTGCATAAAGTTGGCTACCGTTAATCGCATCGGTGCTGGTTGCGCTAATCACGCCTGCAGCCACGTTTTGGATTTGACGCTCTTTACCTGCAGAACCCACAGACACGGTGCCGTTCGCGGCAACAGGCAAGCCTGCGGCAGTGTAGGAACCGTTAAGGGTGTAATCACCGGTGTGAATATCAGAGGTTGCTGAACGTGTACCAATAGCAACAGAGTTAGCGTTATTTGCAATTGCATGGTCACCAAGCGCAACAGAATCATCAGCCAATGCTCTAGCATCTGAACCAACAGCAGTAGTTCTATTCACTTTTAATGGTTTAGCCTCTGCACCAATGCCTGCATTAAAACCTAAAGCGACATTGTTATTACCCTCTACAAAAACGCCTGCATTTGCGCCACCGGCAAAGTTATTTGTGCCTTTAACGCCACGACCTGAGTTGTAACCCATAGCGGTGTTATCATCGCCTTCAACTTTTTGTCCAGTGTTCGGACCAACAGCAACATTACGAATGCCTGAAACGCCATAACGACCTGCGTTCACACCCACAGCCACGCCTTGTGCGTTTCCGGTTGGTGAAGCATTGTCTGCACCGGCATAATGACCCACAAAGGTCGCTAATTCAGCACCTGCATCAGTCGCATTTTTCAATGCACCGGCACCAAGACCGATAGAAACTTGTTTTGAGCCTTTCGCACTTGAGTTATAACCCAATGCCATAGAAGCTTCATTTCCGGCAAGCGCATTTTCACCCATGGCAATCGCACGTTGTTCTGTCGCACTCGCGCTTTTACCTAGCGCAATAGAACCAATTCCTGTCGCTGCTGCAGTAGTACCCATAGCAATAGAGTGAACCGCACCTACATTCGCTTGCGTACCAAATACTAACGAATCATCAGCACCTGCTGCTACATTGATATTGTTACCAAGTGCATAAGTACGGGCGCTTGCAATGGTGTTTGTATCACCGATAGAAACGGAGTTATCACCGGAAACGTTAGATTGAACACCTAAGATTTGGGAACGTGTACCGCTCGCAATAGAAGGTTGACCTTGAATGTCATTACCAATCACAGTACTTTGACGACCGGTTGCTTGTGAATATGCACCAATAGCTAAGGCTTTATAGGTCATCGCATTGGCTTGCGTACCAACGGCTAACGCATCAACACCACCTTTTGCTTTGGCTTTATCACCGATAGCAATGGTTGAAGCATCAAGTGCTTCAGTCTCATTACCGATGGAAACAGAGAAGGCATTTGTTTGTGTAGTGGTAGGTGCTGTAAGTCCAGAAATTGCTTTGTAACCGATAGAAACACTGTTCTTACCGTAAGTTGCACTTTCTGTACCTTGCGCAATAGAGTTGTCTTGTGTGGCTTTTGCGGTGTTACCTAATGCAATCGCATTCGCTCCACCAACGCCTGCTTTAGTACCAAACGCCAATGAATCGTTTGTACCTGCTGCTGCATTGATATTGTTACCCATCACATAAGTACGTGCGCTTGCAACGGTGTTTGTGTCCCCGATAGCTACAGATTGTTCACCGGAAACGGTAGTTTCAGAACCGTATATTTGTGAACGTCTTCCACTTGCAATAGAAATACTTTGCCCGCCTTTGGCATCGTAGTTATTTGAAATTACCGTACTTTGTTCACCACTTGCTTCACTAAGAGTACCAATAGCAGTAGATTTTTTATTTGTGGATTTTGCGGCCACACCGATTGCGATGGAGTCATGACCATTTTCCACAGTAGCACGATAACCCATTGCAACCGCAGATAGGCCTAAGGCTTTTGCTTCAGTACCAATTGCAGTTGCGTTTATACCTGGCTTACCATTCGTTATAGGTCCACCAGCTTCAGAGTATAAACCCATAGCGATAGAGCCATCGGTATTGGTTTTAGAATCAAGACCCATAGCAATAGAACTTGCTCCACCTACAGACGCTCTCGTACCAAATGCAAGAGAATTTTGCGTACCCGCTGGGGCATTGATATTGTTACCCATCACATAAGTGCGGTCACTTGCAACGGTGTTTGTATCACCGATAGCAACGGAGTTGTTGCCGGAAACATTGGTTTCAGCACCATACACTTGTGAACGAGTTCCGCTTGCGGTGGAATAGTTTGAACCTTGGACGTTGTTAGCAATAACGGTACTTTGTCTGCCTTTGGCTTGGGAATATGCACCGACAGCGATACCTTTGTAGTTATCTACGACAGTTTCAGAACCGATAGCAATACCGTCTGAGGCAGTTGTCACGCCTGCTGCTGGGGAAACAGATGCACTCATACCAATAGCAATGGCATTGTAGTTATTTGCCATAGATTGACGACCAATAGCAATTGCACCGCCGCCACCATTTACGGCACCTACAGTATTATCACCTGAAACTGCAGAATCCCCTAAAGCGACAGAGTACTCTGCTCTCGCTTTCGCATTAGCACCGATAGCAGTAGAACCGGTTGCTGACGCACCCGCATCCACACCAATTGAAATTGAATTTAACTTTTTATTCGCCTCATCCAACGTCGTACCCGTACCCATACGGATGCTGTTGGTATGCATGACCGTATCAGCAATACGAAGAACACCAGAAGCGACATCGGTATCCACGTTCGCCATTGCATTACTACTCAACGCCAACCCAATAGAGATGGCAAGCGCACTGGCAGCAAAGCCGGCGGTGCCTTTCGCAACACGACCGACAACAGTTCTTTCGGAACCCTTGCCATGTGCAGAAGCAAATTCAGGGACGGCGGTGAACACACCAAGCGCCTTATTAAAAATGCTTTTGTAAATATGATTCATAAGTGATTTCCTTTTTTATGAAGAAAACGAAGACTGTCGCCAGTCGTAAAACTTTTTTGCTTTGCTTTTAACCGTTCTGCTTTTTAGAAGTGAATGCTTTTGTTGCCCACAATCCTCCTTAAAAGTTCTGAAAGTATCGGCTGAAAAATTCCGTGAAAAACGACCGCACTTTAAATCACCTCGCGCGGCATTTTAAAGGGTATTATTTCAACCTATACCTTAACTTCGGCATGATATTCAAAAAATAACCACAGGTCAACCACCGCAACACCCCACGCCTTGAGTTTACATTGTTTTACATTTGCGCAACGGGGTGTTTTCCACGTGTAACGTGATTCCATATTGTCGCGTGCATTTTGTTGCACAACCGACACATCCCGAACGTAATTCCCTGTAGCGTGCAACTTGTTGCACGAATGAATCGCGCACGGAATATTATTCAACCCCTTTCGGATATTCCTTTTGATGGCGCACGCTTCACAGCGTGTGCCGATAACCAATTGATATAAAAGGCACGCGTTAGGAAACGCGCGCCATCAAAAAAGGAGAGATTCATATTGTAGCGTGCATCTTGATGCACGACCGAATCACGCGCGGAACGTTATTCAAACCTTTCGGGCATTCATGATTTCGTGCAACAAGTTGCACGCTACGGGAGCGTTATTCCATATTGTAGCGTGCATCTTGATGCACGACCGAACCACGCATGGAACGTTATTCATCACCTTTCGGGTATTCACGATTTCGTGCAACAAGTTGCACGCTACGGGGATTAGGTTGAAAATATAAACATTTTTGTTTATAATTATTCCAATTAAAAACACGGAGGAACGATGAAACAACGAGAGGGTACCAACCACATTAAGCTATACCTAAACGGTAAACAATCGGTTCTGCCGCGACATCCCACGAAGGAAATCGCCAAAGGAACGGAGTTCGCCATTAAAAAGCAATTAGGTCTTAATTAAACGAATGCCCTCGAAAGGGGGCATTTTTTAAAGAGGTTGACTATGTTATATCCAGCAAAATTTGAAAAAGAAGAAAGTGGGCTTTATGCCGTGTCTTTTCGTGATATTCCGGAAGCGATTACTTGTGGAGATGATTATGACGATGCCGTGAAGATGGCAAAAGACGCGTTGCTTACTTGTATGGATTTTTATTTTGAAGATCATCGCCGCGTTCCGTTGCCAAGCGCACCGGAGGAGGGCGAAGTGCTTATCGAATTGCCGGCAAGTGTTTTTGCCAAGGTTTTATTGCTCAATGAGATGATCGAACAAAATGTGTCAAACGCTGAATTAGCCCGCCGTATCAATGCAAAACCGCAGGAAGTTCAGCGTATCACAAACCTTGGGCATATCACAAAAATTGACACCATCGCAAAAGCGATTACCGCACTTGGGAAACAATTTGAGTTACGCATTGTTTAGTGCGTAGCGTGATTCCATATTGTAGCGTGCATCTTGATGCACGAATGATTCCACCTCGGTGCGTGATTCATGATTTCGGGTGTCGCCTGCATCTTGATGCACGACCAAGCCACGCACGGAACGTTATTCAACCCTTTCTGGCATTCATGATTTCGTGCAACAAGTTGCACGCTACGATTCTTTTATTTTCAAGGCTTTTGATGGCACACGCTTCACAGCGTGTGCCGATAACCGATTGATATAAAAGGCACGCGTTAGGAAACGCGCGCCATCAAAAAGGGGAGATTCATATTGTAGCGTGCATCTTGATGCACGAAAGATTGCCCTCACGAGCGTTTTTATTCGTGCAACAAGTTGCACGCTACGGGTTTACATTATGCGCACGCACTACTACAATGACGCATAAAGGGTGAGGGATATGTACACAATTGTTGAATCTCATATTTACACAAAAATGGCTTCTGCGATTTTAACGCAAGATGAGCAAGAAGCGCTTGCCACGTTTATCGCAATGCAACCCGAATCGGGTGATGTGATTCCGCATTCGGGCGGTTGTCGCAAATTACGCTGGCAACGGCAAGGTATGGGGCGGCGCGGTGGAAGTCGGGTGATTTATTTTAATCAACTTAACGACGGCAAAATATGTCTGTTGTTAATTTATGCAAAAGCAAAATCCGAGACGATTCCGGCGCACTTGCTGAAACAATTAAAGGAGGAATTGGAAAAATGACGATAGATTTAGAGAAAATCAATATTGCCGAACACGAATTCACCGGCGAAGAAATCGGCGAGCTGTTGTTAACTTCCGTACGCCAAATTAAGAGCGGGCAATGCCGAGAGCGCGAGATCACCAATGAGGCGATTACCGCACGCAAAAACACCGGGTTGTCGCAATCCGCCTTTGCGCAACTTATGGGAATTTCCGTCCGCACGTTACAAGGCTGGGAGCAAGGCAGACGCAAACCCACAGGCGCAGCAGCAACATTATTAAAAATCGCCACCCACCACCCCGATGTATTATTGGAGCTTGCCGGTTAGACGCACACTCCGTAGCGTGCATCTTGATGCACGACCGAATCACGCGCAGAACGTTATTTAACCCTTTCGGGCATTCACGATTTCGTGCGTAGCGTGCAACTTGATGCACGAATGATTTCCCTTATGAGCGTTTTTATTCGTGCAACAAGTTGCACGCTACGGGAGTTGATTTTGTGGGTGCTCAAGATTATAGTAAAACGCAATTTATTGAGGAGAAAACGATGTTGCTGACTGAAAAAGGGTATGACGCATTTTTAGCTGAGAATATTGCGCGAGGCAATGAGGATATTCTGATGGGGCGTTGTCATTCGTTAGAAGAGGCGCGCACAACATGGCAACACACCATTCAACAGAAAGCGGCGGAACTCGCGCAGTTGGATGAGCAACATGAGTCGGTTTATGGCTAATGTGATTTTGTCTAAACTCGCCACAGACAATATCAATGAAATCCTCGCCAATGTTTACGAATTCACCGGGTTTATTTCCACACCGGAAAAACTCCTCGCCGAATTTGAAAAAACTTTCCGCTTGATTGCCTTTATGCCTGATGCCATCGGTCGTTTGCGCGAAGACGGTGAGCGTGAAGCCTTTTGTCGAAATTATCGTATTATTTATCGCGTTATTGAAGAAACCGTGTATATCAAAACGGTTGTTCATAGCCGCCGACTTTATCCCCAACCCTCATTTTCACCTTAAGTCCGTAGCGTGAATTTTGATGCACGAAAGAACCACGCACGGAACGTTATTCAACCCTTTCGGGTATTCACGATTTCGTGCAACGAGTTGCACGCTACGGGGATAAGGTTGAAAATGTAAACATTTTTGTTTATAATTATTTCCACTTAAAAACACGGAGGAACGATGAAACAACGAGAGTTTTTAAGGTGGCTGAAAGCACAAGGTGTAGAAACAAAAGAAGGTACCAACCACATTAAGCTATACCTAAACGGTAAACAATCGGTTCTGCCGCGAC
>ERZ773054.2029-NODE-2029-length-10975-cov-2.742766_pt1 | contig 10975 bp, 10 predicted proteins | sample MGYA00580630_ERZ773054 | MGnify/ENA primary metagenome ERZ773054 (study PRJEB29015, sample SAMEA2737994) | human oral metagenome | biome: human oral; feature: human-associated habitat; material: dental | place: China | collected 2115 ... | reverse complement strand
AGCGCGGAGGAATGATAGTTTTGCCGTTTTTATCCACGTAGCCGTATTTCATCCTGCCGTATTTCATCTCGCCTACAATCATCGCACCGTCTCCAAAAGCTATACCCGTATAGTCAAATTTGGGTTCTACCACGACCCTGCCCGTTTTGTCTATGAAGCCGAATTTACCGTTTTTAACGATAGCTGCCAGCCCCTCGGTAAAGCTGGTTTTAAAGCCCGTACCGGGCGCCAAACGCACGGCGAATCTGCCGTTTTCGTCCATAAAAAAGGTCTGTTCGCCTATAAAAACCACACAAAGACCGTCGGAAAAGCTTCCCGTGACCATAAAATTTTTACCTACGGCTTTTATGTTGCCGTCTTTATCCACGGCATTGCCGTCCGCAAAAACCAGCCCGTAGTCCGCTAGCTCGCCCTGCCCGATTATCTTAGCTTCAAGACCGAGTAAGCCTAGAAGCAGCATAGCTAAAATTTTTTTCATTTTTGCTTTTTTGCAAATTTGAGGCTAATTTATCCCGCCTAGCAGCTCCTGCGTCTGCTCGAAGCTAAAGCCCTCTTCGGCGTCTTGTTTTAGGAAGTTATCTATAAATTCTTTTTTCGAGATAGCAAGATCAAGCTCTTTGTCGCTGCCTTTTTGATATGCGCCGATGCGTAGCAGGACTTCGTTTTCTTTGAGGAGCGAGTAGAGGCGCTTTAGCTTGGCGGCGTTTGCTCTGTGCTCTTTGGTCGCGATGTCGCTCATCACGCGCGAGGCGGAGTTTAATATGTTTATGGGCGGGTAGATGCCAAAGTCCGTCATCTCGCGGCTAAGCACGATGTGCCCGTCTAGGATCGAGCGGCTCTGGTCGGCTATCGGATCGCTCATGTCATCGCCGTCTACTAGCACGGTGAAAAAGGCCGTTATGCTGCCCTTACCCTCCTCTTTGCCCGCACGCTCCATCAGTTGAGGCAGTAGAGTGAGCACGGAAGGCGGATAGCCCTTAGACGTCGGCGGCTCGCCTAACGCCAGCCCGATCTCTCGCTGCGCCATCGCAAACCTCGTCACGCTATCCATGATGAAAAGTACGTCTTTGCCTTGGTTTTTAAAGTATTCTGCCACACTCATCGCGCAAAAGGCACCGTATTTTCGCATCAGCGGACTATCGTCACTGGTGGCTACGATGACGACGGTGCCGCTTAGGTCGCCGCGTAAATTTTTCTCGATAAACTCCGGCACCTCGCGGCCGCGCTCGCCGATGAGGGCGACAACTTTGATCGGTGCTTGCGAGTTTTTTACTATCATGCCCATGAGCGTACTTTTGCCCACGCCAGAACCTGCGAAAATGCCCAGTTTTTGGCCTTTACCGCAGGTTAGCAGTCCGTCTATGCTTTTAACCCCGACGCTAAAAATTTCATCTATCAGCCCGCGCTTCATCGCATCGATCGGAGCGCGCATTATCGGTGCGTACTCGGTTGTGGCGATCGCGCCTTTGCCGTCTTTTGGATTCATAAACGGATCCACCACGCGCCCTAAAAGAGCGTCGCCGACGGGGATTTTCATGCCCTGGTCGCTTTGATAGACGAAGTCGCCGATCTTGTAGCCCTCTACAAAGCCAAAGGGCGAGATGAGCGCGGTATTTTGCCGCACCTCGGTCACCATCGCTAGCCCGCTTTTACTCTTGTCTTTAGCGCAAATTTGCACGATGTCGCCGATGCTGGGACGCAGACCCGAGATCTCTATCGTCGTAGCAGAAATTCGCTCGATCACGCCAAAGACGCTAGAGAGAGATAAATTTGCGCCCAGTTTTGATTTTAAGCTATCTAAACCCACTAAAATCTCACTTCTTTGTGCGAATTTATAAGGGAGAAAAACTCACGCCTAGTCTCGCTACTCTTTAAAAAGCAGCCTCGCAGCGCCGATGTGGTGGTGGTCGAGTTGATCTTGCCCACGCCTCGCATCTCCACGCACATGTGGCGCGCCTCGATGACGACGCCCACGCCTTTTGGCTTGATGACCTCTTGCACGGCCTGCGCGATCTGCTCGGTGAGCTGCTCTTGGATCTGCAGGCGGCGGGCGAAGATATTTACCATGCGCGGGATTTTGCTAAGGCCTACGACCTTGTGATTTGGGATGTAGGCCACGTGCACGCGCCCGAAAAACGGCAACAAATGATGCTCGCAAAGGCTGTAAAATTCGATATCGCGCACGAGCACCATTTCGTTGTTGGAGCTATCAAACAGCGCGTCGTTTAGCACGACTTTGGGGTCTTGCCAGTAGCCGCTCGTTAAAAACTCGTAAGCTTTAAAAACGCGCTCGGGAGTTTTAGCTAACCCCTCTCTATGCGGGTCTTCGCCGACTAAATTTAGCATCTGCTCGACGCAGCTTTCAAACTTTTCTTTTTTTAAATCCTCGTTTTCTAAATTTTTTTGCATTTGCGTTCCTGATTCATTTCGCCTGTGTAAATTTGATAAACGATTTTACTTAAATTCGCCTTTCGCGCGCTTAAATTTATACTATGAATAAGGAAAATTTTGCTACACTCTAGGAAATTTTTATTTTTTAAAGGAATTTAATGCAAATCAAAACCAAGGCGATCGACGCCGTAAACGCTTCGCTAAGTGCGAAAATACCGAGTGCGGACGTAAAAGCCAAACTCGAAAACGCCGCTAAAAAAGCTGCGAAAAATATGAAAATAGACGGATTTAGAGCGGGTAAAGTGCCTGTGAACGTAGTGCTAAAACGTTACGAAAAAGAGCTAACCGCCGATGCCGAGCAAGATGCGCTAAAAGACGCGATCGACGCAGGTCTAAAAGAGCTAAATAGAAAATTCGAAGAAGTTATCGGCGAGCCGATCGTGACGAAATTTGACAGGGGCGAGAACGAGATCGACGCAGAGATCGAAATCTCGTTTAAACCCGCCATAAACATCGACGGCTACGAGGAGCTAATAGAGAGCGTCAGCGCGCCGCGCGTAACGAAAAAAGAGATCGACGAGAGAAAAAACGAAATTTTAAAAATGATGGCTCCGCTAGAAAAAGTGGAAAAAGCCGCGCTTGAAAAGGGCGATTTCGCTAAATTCGACTTCGAGGGCTTCGTAGACGGCGTTGCGTTTGAGGGCGGCAAAGCCGAAAACTACCTGCTAGAAATCGGCTCTGGTCAGTTTATACCGGGCTTTGAGGACGGTATGATCGGGCTAAAAGTCGGAGAGGAGCGCGACGTGAAGGTTAAATTTCCGGCCGAGTACGGCGCTGCGCACCTTGCGGGTAAAGACGCGACGTTTAAAGTAAAGCTACACGAAATCCAAGGCAAAAAAGTGCCTGAAGAGATCGACGAAGAGACGCTAAAGCGCATCATGCCGGGCGAGGAAAAGGTAAGCGTCGAGCTGTTTGAAGAGAGACTAAAAGAACAGATCAAAGCCGAGAAGCACGCTAAAAACGTAAACGAGGAGCTAAAGCCTAAATTTGCCGACGCGATCGTGGCTAAATTTAACTTCGACGTGCCGAAAAACATCGTAGAACAAGAGATGGATATGCAGTTCCGCGGCGCTTGGAGTAGCTTTACGCCTGAGCAGATGGCTAAATTTAGAGAGGATAAAGACGCTCTAAGCAAACAGCGCGAGACATACCGCGACGACGCGGTAAAAAGCGTGAAGCTAACGTTTATAATAGACGAGCTAGCGCGCCGCAGAGGTATAAAAGTAAGCGACCAAGAGCTGATCCAAGCGGTGTACTTCGAGGCGTATCGCTCGGGCATAGATCCGAAACAACACCTTGAAAACTACAAAAATCAAGGAATCTTACCTGCGATCAAAATGTCGATGATCGAGGAGAAGCTATTTAACGAGATGTTTGCGCTAAAGAGCGAGAAAAACGATAAAAAAGAGAAAAAGGCGGAGTAATGAGCTACTACATCCCCTACGTCATCGAGCGCACGAGCAAGGGCGAGAGAAGCTACGACATCTACTCGCGCCTGCTAAAAGACCGCATAATAATGCTTAGCGGCGAGATCGAGGACGGTATGGCGTCTGCGATCGTGGCTCAGATGCTGTTTTTAGAGGCCGAAGATCCGGACAAAGACATATATCTATATATAAATAGCCCCGGCGGCGTGATAACGAGCGGATTTAGCATTTACGATACGATGAACTACATCAAGCCCGATGTCTGCACGATCTGTATAGGTCAGGCGGCGTCTATGGGCGCGTTTTTGCTTAGCTGCGGCGCGCAGGGCAAGCGTTATGCGTTGCCAAATTCGCGCATCATGATCCACCAGCCTTTAGGCGGCGCACGCGGACAGGCGACGGATATAGAGATCCAGGCGAAGGAAATCTTGCGTATGAAAGAAATTTTAAACGCGATCCTAGCTAAAAATACGGGTCAAAAACTGGCTAAAATCCAAAAAGACACCGACAGAGACTTTTTCATGAGCTCTACCGAAGCCAAAGAGTACGGACTGATAGATAAGGTTTTAGAAAAAAGCTTTAAATAAAGAGTAAATTTTGCTAAAGATAGACGACAAAAAAAGCGAAAAACAGCTCCCGCAAAGCGCACAAAATCCTGGACGCATCGGCGCGGGAAAAGGCGAGGATAACGGCGGCGATATGGGTATTTACGGATTTTCCGAGGCTATCATAAAAGAGCTGGCTGAGGAAAATATCCCCTCGATACCCAAAAATTATTCAATATTTTTTGAAAAAATACTCGAAAAGCAACCGGACGACTTCAAAAAAAAAGTCGGAGAAATCATCAAAATAGAAGACGAAATCGGCAGGTTGGAAGACGATAGGCAAATCAGCATCGAGCGCGAGGTAAAAAATAGCTTTATACAGATAAAAAGCATGTTGCAAGCCGTCGCGCTCATTTATAAAAATCTATCCGTACTAAAAACCGTCGTTAAAAAGCGCCTAGACAGCCTCGATCCAAACGGAAATTTGCTAGCTAATCAAAGCGTTTTTAACGCATTTAGCGATGATCTAGCCAAGCTAAATACGCTGATGGACAAGCATATCGAGGTCATAAAAACCAGCTACGATGAGGTCGGCAAAGTTTTTAAGATAGTAGAAGAACAGTCCGTCTATGATCCTAAATTTGATATCTATAACCGAAAATTTTTCCTAAAGACGCTGGACATGGAGGTCGGTAATATCCAAAAATACGGCTACAAATCCTCGCTGATGCTAATCAAACCAAAAGAAACCTCGCTGCAAGACATCGGCTCAAAAGGCAAGCATGCGGTGCTAAAAAACATCTCGCGTATGCTACTTCGCACCTCAAGGCGTAGCGATATTTTGGCGCATTACGGCGACGGGTGCTTTGCGATGCTGATGCGCCATACCGATATCGTCGGCGCGCAAAAAGCGTGCGAACGTATAACGGAGATGTTTTACGGCACCTCTTTTATGTTAAACGACGAAAAGATCGATTTTGATATGGAGGTAGTAGCCTGCGCTCTGGGCAGACAAAAGACCGTCGAGGAACTGCTTTCTAGCGCGCTTGATGCGCTAAAGAATACCGGTAAAGACGGTAAACGCTACCTTATCCTACCCGGCGAGGGCGGCAAATGATACTAGAAATCCTAACCTATCCGAACAAAAAACTCTTCATCAAATCGCTTGAAGTTAAAGTTTTTGACGAAGAGTTACATAAATTTTTAGACGATATGTATGAGACCATGATCGCTAAAAACGGCATCGGACTAGCCGCTATCCAGACGGGTGAGGCTAAGCGAATTTTGATCGTAAATTTAGTGGATGAAGAGAGCAAAGAACAGCGCAAAGAGGATCTGCTAGAAATCATAAATCCCAAAATTTTACGCAAAGAGGGCGAGATAATCTACCAAGAAGGCTGCCTTAGCGTGCCGGGATACTACGAGGACGTAAAAAGGGCTGAGTTTATAACGCTAGAGTATCAAGACCGCTTCGGACAGCGCCGAGAGCTCGAGGCCGACGGGCTTTTGTCGGTTGCGATCCAGCACGAGATGGATCACCTAGACGGACACCTTTTTATCGAGCGTATCGGCTACAACAAACGCAAAAAATTCGACAAAGAGTATAAAAAGCAAAAAAACGCATGAAAGCCCTAAAATGCGCCACTTATAACGACGAATTGCGGCTTGTGGACGTCGAGTCCAGTTTTAACCGCGGTTTGCCCGCACTTAATATCGTAGGGCTTGCGGGAGCTTCGATCAAAGAGAGCGCCGAGCGCGTAAAATCAGCGCTTTTGTCGCTAAATTTCTCTTTTCCCGCGCAAAAAATCATCATAAATTTATCCCCGTCCGACATGCCAAAATCAGGCAGCCACTTCGACCTGCCTATCGCGCTTTTAATCGCCTTGCAAAAAGAGCGCGACTTCGAGCCTATTTTCGTATTCGGCGAGTTGGGGCTTGACGGCGGCGTCAAAAGCACGGCGAGCCTTTTTTCTATCTTGCTTTTTTTGAGCGCGAAAGCGCCCGGCTCTCGCGTGCTGATCCCGCAAGAGATAGCGCAAAAAGCGGGCGCGATACCGAATTTAGAAATTTACGCCGTTTCAAATTTAGCCGAAGCGATCAAATTTTTCCTAGAGCCCGAATTTACCGCCTCGTGCAAGGTCGGCGCCGTTCATCCGCTTTTTTCAAATTTAATCAAAATCGGCGAAAAAAGCTTCGTAAAAAATCAAAATTTCGAGCTAAATTTTAGCGACGTAAAAGGCCAGCGCAGAGCAAAAAGAGCCTGCCTGGTGGCTGCTTGCGGTATGCACAACGTTATCTTTGAGGGCAGCCCCGGATGCGGAAAGAGCATGAGCGCCAAGCGCCTGCGCTACATTTTGCCGCCGCAAAGCTTGGATGAGATTTTGCTTAGTTGCGCTTATAGCTCGTTAAATCAGCAGGAGAGCGAATTTTCCGCCCTGCGCGCCTTTCGCTCGCCTCATCACACGAGCACGCGCAGCTCGATATTTGGCGGCGGATCGAGCTTAGCTAGGATCGGCGAGGTCGGGCTGGCTAACGGCGGGATACTCTTTTTCGATGAGCTTCCGCACTTTGCGCCGCAAATTTTAGAGAGCCTGCGCGAGCCGCTGGAGGACTACAAAATCAACATCTCGCGCGTGAATTCAAAAATCACGTATGAGACTAAATTTATGTTCGTAGCCGCTATGAATCCTTGCCCTTGCGGTAATCTCCTCTCTAAAAATCTAGAGTGTAAATGCTCCGAGCTTGAGATCAAACGCTATAAATCGCGCATCTCGGCGCCCGTGCTAGACCGCATCGACCTTCACGTACAGATGGACGCCGACGATAAAAGCGACGTCACGAGCGAATCTATGCAAGATACCGTGCTGCGCGTGTTTGAGGCGCAAATCTCGCGCGCCCAAAGCGAACTAAACGGCAAGCTTAGCGACGAAGAGATTGCTAAATTTTGCGTTTGCGACGACGAGGCGAGTGTGGCGCTAGATCACGCGACGCAGAGATTTTTGCTCAGTCGCCGCGCCATAAACAAAACCCTAAAAGTCGCCCGCACGGTCGCCGACATCGAGGGCTCGCGCATCATCAAAAAGCCCCATATTTTGGAGGCTTTGAGCTACCGAGTGAAGCAGGAGGGCGCATGAAAAAGCTATTTTGGGATACGGCGGAGCTTGACGCTAGAGCCGTGAGCGAGTTTGGGCTTAGCACCGAAGTGTTGATGCAAAACGCCGCAAATGCGTTAGCTCGCGCAGTACGGGCTAGGCTCAAAAAATCATCAACCAAACGCCGTAAAATTTTAGGCGTAGTCGGCAGCGGAAATAACGGCGCAGACGTACTTGCCGCGCTTAGGCTTTTGAGCGGTAAATTTGATTGTTTCGCGTTTTTAGCGAGCGATAAACAAAATGAAATCTCAAAAACCGAGCTAACTAGAACGCTAAAGTGCGGCGTAAATTTGATCTCAAATTTGACGGAAAGCAGCGAATTTGACTGCATCATCGACGGGATTTTCGGAACAGGACTTAGCCGCGAGCTAGACGAGCGGACGATAAATTTGATAAATCTACTAAACGCAAACCCCGCCTATAAGCTTGCCTGCGACATCCCAAGCGGTCTTGATAAAAACGGCGTGCCGCAAGGCGCGGTCTTTAGGGCCGATACGACCGTGACGATGGGCGCACTCAAACTCGCGCTTTTTAGCGACTTCGCAAAGGATTTCGTGGGGCGCGTAAAGGTCGCAAATTTGGGCCTTCCTCGCGAGCTGTACGAGACGGGGACGAGCTTTTATAAACTTGGAAAAAGTGATTTAAATTTGCCGTTTCGCGCTAAGCAAAACGTTAACAAGGGCGACTTTGGGCACGTGTTTGTCGTTAGCGGCGAAAAGGGCGGAGCGGCGCGTATAGCGGGACTTGCCGCGCTAACTATCGGTGCCGGGCTTGTTAGCGTCGTGGGCGAAAATTTAAATATTGAACCCGTTTTGATACAAAGCGCGCGCATAACGCCCAAAATGCGAGTTGGAGCCGTCGGCATGGGGCTTGGCGAGCTTGATAAGGCGCAAAAAGACGAGCTTTTTAGCGAGCTAAAAACAAAAGACGCACTCGTTATCGACGCCGATCTTTGCTATGAGCCGCGCACGCTTGAGCTTTTAAATAGCAAAAACGTCGTGATAACGCCGCACCCAAAGGAGTTTGCGAGCTTACTAGAGCTTGCAAATCTAGGCAAATTTGACGCTAGCGAAGTGCAAAAAAATCGCTTCAAACTCGCTCAAATTTTTAGTAGAAATTTTAAATGCGTGCTTGTGTTAAAGGGCGCAAATACGCTAATCGCGCAAGGTAGCGAGGTCTACATCATGACGCACGGCAGCGCCGCGCTCGCAAAAGGCGGCAGCGGAGACGCGCTAAGCGGTATCATCGCGGGGCTACTGGCGCAGAGTTACGACCCGCTAAATGCCGCGATCTCGGGCACATTGGCTCACGCTCTAGCCGCTCGCGAAATCAAAATCAACGACTACGCGCTCACGGCCGCGGACGTCATCAAAGGACTCAAATGCTTACGAAAAAAATAGCGGTTTTATTTAGCGGCGGCGGCTCGAATTTGGAGGCGATTTTGCAGAGGCTGCACGGCAAAGTTTTTGGCGAAACCAGGATCGAGGTCGCGCTAACGCTAACAAATAAAGCTAACGCAGGCGGCATAGCAAAAGCCGCAAAATACGGCCTAAAAAGCGTCGTTATCGAGCACGTTAATTTTGCCTCGCGTGAGGAATTCGACGCCGAAGTCGTAGCGCAGATAAAGCGCGCCAACGTCGATCTAACCGTGCTTGCGGGCTTTATGCGCATCCTTACGCCCGTTTTTACGAGGCAGATTCGCGCGATAAATTTGCACCCGTCGCTGCTGCCGCTTTTTAAGGGCGCGCACGCGATAGAGCAGAGCTTTGAAAGCGATATGAAGGTGGGCGGCGTGAGCGTGCACTGGGTCAGCGAGGAGCTTGACGGCGGCGCGATCATCGCTCAGCGCGCGTTTGAAAAGAGCGCAGGCATGAGCCTTGAGGCTTATGAGGCCAAAATCCACGAGATTGAACATGAGCTATTACCGCAGGTGATCGTAGAAATTTTGTGCCGAAGCTAAATTTAGCGCAGAGATTCACGCTAAATTTAAAGAGCGAAATTCTGCGGAATTTTATAAATTTAAAGCTTAGTCCTTTAAATTTAGGGGCGGTTCGAAGCTAAGCTTTAAAATTTGCTAGCTAAATTTAGAAAGAGAAAAATGACCGCAAACGAACTGGAAAAACTAAGGCTCGGCATCCTAAATGAGGCGGAGCAGCGCAAAGGCGCGGCGTTTTCGATAATAGTATTAGCAGTGCTAGCCTCGGCGCTGTGGCTATTTTTCAATTTTAGAGATCAAGAAGCAGCAGTAGGTCTCTGCTGGATCATAGTGATATTTAGTTGCGGCAGCATCTCTTTTAGAGTAGTGAATAAAGATGCAAATATAGTGCGCGTATTTATCTTTTGTACCTTGCTGTGGATGCTTGCCAAAGGCGTAGAAATGTGCGAGAATGATACCTTGCGCTTCGTCATCGCACTCGTAACCATCTGCCTTTCTTTGTTTAATATCGCGGATGCCGTGCTGGAGCGGATCAAATACAATAGATCCAAAAAATTCGTCCGCGCCTTTAAACACCAATATATCGAACCCTATATCGCGAGCCTAGGCTATCGCTACGAAATTTCAGGCTCGTTTCGGCCGGCGTATCTGCGCGCTAGCGGCCTATTTGTGGACGGCATAAGCTATTTTGATTGCGAAGATAAAATTTCCGGCGTTTATGACGGAGTATTTTTCAGCTTTGCGGATGTTTGCGTGACCCACACCGACGAACGATATAACAGCAGAGGGATCTTTTTCTACGCGGAATTTAAAAAGCGCATAAACTCGGTGGCCGTGATCTTGCCGCTGCTCAGCGCGAGACCGACGCTCGGCGGACTTAAGAAGATCGCGATGGACGATAGCGAGTTTGGATCCGCATTTAGCGTGTATAGCGCCGATGCCGTGTCTGCAATGTACGCCCTCACGCCCGCCTTTATGCGGCGCTTGCTTCGCTTTAGAAGCGGTGCCGGCGGACCGATCAGTTTAAGCTTTTCGGGCAGAAACGTCTGCATTTTCATCCGCACGGGATACGATAGCTTCGAGCCTAGCGTAGATCGCAGCGTACTTAGTTTCGATCCTGCGGCGTCTATCAAGCACGAGCTTTTATCCTTTCTATCCATAGTAAAAAGTCTGAAATTAAACGAAAATATCTGGAAAGATTAAATTCTAAATTTGACTTTAAATCCGCAAATACGAAGGCTTTGCTCCACCGCGAAATTTTAAAATTTAAAAGTACTCTTCCCGGCTCGGCGCCGCTATGATTTAGAATTTTCGCGATAAGGTCCATTGCATTTGCGGCGGAGAGCGAAGTTTGAAATCTATCGCGATGAAATCCCATACGATTTATAAATTTTGAGGCCCGCATAGAGGAATTGAGCGAAGATGGATACTGGTATGGCGATGATTGCACCGTACGCTTTCCAT
>ERZ773054.2023-NODE-2023-length-11015-cov-4.390511_pt1 | contig 11015 bp, 10 predicted proteins | sample MGYA00580630_ERZ773054 | MGnify/ENA primary metagenome ERZ773054 (study PRJEB29015, sample SAMEA2737994) | human oral metagenome | biome: human oral; feature: human-associated habitat; material: dental | place: China | collected 2115 ... | reverse complement strand
AAGACATCCTTCCACTAATGTATTCCAAATCATACTGCGAAAATTTATTCATTGCTCTCACTTCCTAATTCTTTTTCATAAATTGGTGTATTTATAATATTCAAATTATAGTTTTCTACATTAAATTCACATTTTTCAAGTAACATCTCAGGTATTTTCTTAATTTCTATATTAGAATATTTTTTCTCTAATACTTTATCATAATTTTTACAAGCTATCACTAAATATTCTTCATCTTCCATATCATTTTTTATACTATTTAAAAAATTAATATCTACATATTTTGTTGTAACAAATAAATATGAATTCTCTGTACTTTTAGACTGTTTCCAAAAAATTTCTTTATTTGGATTAAAATTATATCCTTCGTGTAATGCAACTGCATTTGCAAGCATTTCAGGACTATATTCTTTATTTATTATCATTTCTCCAAATTTATCTTCATTTATAAGAGTAGGAGCGAGTTCATAAAATCTATACGCTCCACCACCTTGCCAGTTTACATTTTTAGTTATTCCACCTTTATCTTCCCCAGCAATTACCTTATCAAGCCTAACTTTACAATGAGTATAGGCATGCCCTCCCATTTCAATCCCAATATATTTTCTATTCATTTTATGGGCTACTGCTGCTGTTGTTCCTGAACCTAGAAAAGAATCTAGAACAATATCATTTTCATTAGTATTTAGTTGTATTATTCTTTTTATTAGTTTTTCTGGTTTTTTCCCTTTTGGAAAATCAACATTACCTTCATTATCTAATCCTGTTGTCTTTATATCTGTCCATAAATCGCCTGGATTTATTGTCAAATACTGATCTGCAAATAGTAATTTACACCTAGGTTGGGATGAATTGCTATTATATTCTTTTTTCATTAAATATTTTTTATTTTGTTTTGTAATAACAAAGAAACAACTTCCTTTTATATTTTCTTTCAATTCATCAGCTATTTTTTTGGCAGTTCCTGATACAGCAACATCTCTGGCAATTCTCCATGAATTTTCATATTTTATTTTTTCAATTTCTTCTTTTGTAACATTATCCAAAATTTCATTTAAAGTAGAAAATTCTATTTTACTCGCAATCATATTAGCTTTTTCTATACTTTCTTTTGTTAAATCACCATTACCCATAAATTCTTTTATAAATTCTAATTCTTGTTTTGTTACACCTTTTATTAAAATTTTATATTCACTATCCCACTTATCCTTTGGTATCATTTCTAAATTTAATTTTTTTATTCCATCTTTTTTTGCTAAAATTATAAATTCTTTTATTTTAGGAATACTTCCAGCTTTATTTACAGAAGCCATTTTTACTCCTGTTGATTCACTCATTTTTACACATATTATTTTCATATTTTTTTGAGAGCATATTTCTTCCATTAGTAAATATAATTTTGCAAATAATTCATCATCAATCTGAACTGCCAACAAACCATCTTCTTTCAGTAATTTCCATAACAATTCTATTCTTTTCTTCATAAGATTTAACCACTCACTATTTGCAATATTATCATCATAATAAGGAGTTGCAGCAGCAATATTATAAGGTGGATCTATGTAAATACATTTTATTTTCCCTGCATATTTTTGTTCCAATGCTTTCAACGCTAATAAATTATCCCCATGTATCAGCATATTTTCTGTATTTTCATTATTTTCAATATTAGACAATTTTTTATTTTCAATTAATATTCTTGGCTCAACTAATATTTCCTTATCTTTCCCAATCCAATGTAACTCTAATTTTTTTGACATTCTTCTTCTCCTAAATTTATTATTTCAAAAATTTCTTTTAATTCTTCTTTATATTTAGTTATTATATCACAATTTTTACATGCTATACATAATAAATATTTAGGGCGACTACAACCAACATATAAATAATTATTTCTTTCTTTAGCTAGTTTTTTTATTTTTTTATTTTCAAAAAAATCTTCAAAAAAATTTTCAACGTCATTTCTCTGAAAAAAAGTTTCTAAATATAAAGTTGCAGTGTGAGTTTCACCTTTTACTCCATTTACAGTATCTATTTCCAATTTTATCCCATTTTTACTATAAACATTTTCTTCTTCATCTTTACAAAAAATTTTATCTTCAAAATTAAATTTATTATCTATTTTATCCTCAATTTTTTCTTCTAAAAAATTATCTATCCTTCGATTCAATTCATCAATATTCTTTCTTTTTAAATAATTATAAATAATTAGATGTAATTCTATTTTATTTTTATCATCTTTTAAAATATCATTTAAATCATACTCTATTTTATTTTTCCTCAAAAAATAATTCATTTCATTTTTTATTCTATGTATAATTTGTTTTGTACTTGATTGAAAATTATTTCTATTTTTAACAGTTCCAAATAACAGATCTTTATTTGGGTTACTTTTACTCTGAAAATTTTTAAAATAATTATAGATACTAATTTTATTTTCTTCATCTCTCTTTTTACCAATTCTTCCAATTACTTTAAAAATTGGTTTTTCTTTCATATCCAAATTTCTTGATTTCCTTTTATCTTATCGTCGTTTTTTATAATATTTAAAAATTCTGCAATATTGGCTCCAAATCTCTTACTAGAATTCATATTATATTTAAAAACTCCCTTGTTCCAATTTTTTGTTCCATTATTTATGTTCTGACTACTATCACCAGTATACTGAACTACAGTTTTTTCCTTATCAAAAAGATTCTCCAATATTTCAAAAGCCATTTCTTTCGTATCTTGCATTTCATCAACTAATACTAAAGAAAATCTTTCAGAAAAATACTTTTTTAAAATAGGATGTTTATCTAAATAAATTCTTCCCAATTGTATTGCTTCACTATATTTTAAAATTCCCTTTTCTATACGAGAATACAAAGATTTATAGCTATCTTTATTTTTATCTTTTAATTTTGTTCCAACAAAAATTTCTTTTCTAAAATCATAATATACATTTTTCAGTTCTATATTATTTTTTTCCAGATACCATTTTAATTTATTTACATTAACATATTTATCAGAATAATCATCATCAATTAAAATTACTTGTTTCTTAAATTTTTCTTTATAGCAAGGAATAGCTAAGTAAGTATCAATAAAGCTCTGTAAAGTTCCAACAAAATTAGGATAATTAAATAAAATATCTCCCTTTTTTCCTAATTTTTTCTTAATTATATTGATTCCTACATTTGTATGAGTTAAAACACAAATTCCCTTTTCATAATTACCTTTGTTTAATTTATCGACTAAAATTAGTAATTTTATAACTAGAGTTGTTGTTTTTCCAGAACCAGGCACAGATTCTATATAATAACTTTCCATTGATTTAATTACCTTTTCTCTTTCTATATCAAAATCAACTTTTTTATTAAATAACAATTCATACGCTTTTTCTATTTCTTCATCTGTTATATTTTCATAATTCTTACTCATTAACATTACTGTTTTTCCTTTTTGTAACATATTCTATAGCCTCTACTATGTATCTAAAATATTCATCATCAAATATTTCATTTCTGATTTTTTCAGGTTCTTCATTTTTTAAAATATAAGAAAAATTTAGAGCTACTTCTGCTTTTGATAATTTACTTTTTTGATTTTTTTCATAATCACTATAAAAATTTTCTTTAAATATTTCTTTTGCTCTATTTTCAGAATCAAGATTTTTAATTCTTTTTATTTCCTTGTCTATCTCATTATCATTTTTTTTCTTTGTTAATAAAATTGCTCTATAAAATTTTTCCCATAAATTTCCCATTAATATATCATACTCCAAAGTTTGTTTTTTATTTACAAAAGCATGTACATTGTCTATACTATCTTCCTCTACTTTTTCATTTCTTTTTATTTCTCTATACTCTTCTATATTTATATCTGTTTCTTCTATTTTTTCATTTATTAAATCTTCTGAACCATCAGGTAATTTACTTTTTTTCATAAATTCTCTTAGCCGCATTTTTAATTCGTCTTTACTAAAAAATATTTCATCTTTCAAAGAAGATAAATCTTTATTCCAATTTTTACTTTTAAAAAACTCTGATAAAAGATTAAGATTTTTAGTTCCTAGTACAATTCCTTTACAATTATGATTATCTTTTATATCTAAATCTGTAATTATTGCTACTGGTATGTCTAGTTTTTCTTCTTCTTTTTCTCTCAAAAATATTTTTGAATATTTAAAAAATGCAATATTTCCCACATTAACAATCGAAACACCATATTCATGAAGCGGTTTTCCTATAATTTCTGCAATAGTTGGAACTAAAATATTTTCAGCAGTTCCTTCTACTAAAATAACTCCTTTTGCAAAAAATAAATTGGCTTTTGTAGCATCTAAAAACATTTCCAAGAATTTATAGTCACATTCCTCTAGTTTTGTATATTCCGCTCTCATTGGATATGCTTTATTATTTTTACATAAAATTAAATTTTCTAGTTTTACCGAAGAAGCCAAAGTAATACTATGCGTTGTCAAAATTATCTGATTATTCTCGTTGTTTTTATTTTGAAAATGTTTTATAGTTCTTAGTTGTGCTTGTGGATGCAAATGTGCCTCCAATTCTTCAATTAAGCAAAGATTCAAAATATTTCCTTCTGTTTCAAACAATAATAATTCTAAAGCCATGTATAATTGATTTAATGTTCCTAAACCTATTTTGTTTTCACTCAATTTCAAATTTAAGCTATTTAATATAGAAAATAGATTATTTTCTGTAATATTTATATTCGTTTTATAATCATCATTTTTTTCTTTTCCTAAAAAATTACTTAAATGTTTATCAATTGTAGAAATTACCTCTTTCCCATCTCCATTTTTAGAAAAATATTTATTTATTTGTAAATTAAATTTTTTCATAATATCTATAAATTCATGTTTTTTTTCTTTTCCTAAAAATAATTTATGATTTTTTAAAATTTGAGACAATCTTGAATATCTTCCTGAAATCAATTCTTTATCAGCATCTCTTAAAGGTTTTAAATAAGTTGCTCTTAATTCATCTACTAAATAAAATCTACTATCAGTTCCACTTTCTCCAGCTGTTATTTCTTTTTTTATCATAAAATCTTTTATATATGCTCTTAATCTTACAATTAATACAGGTTTATCCTCGTCATCAAAAGTAATCCATTCCAAAAATTTAGCAACTTTTCTTTCACTTTTATCTTGAAATTTAAAAATACATTCTATTTCTAATTCTAAATTTTTATCATTAAAATCTTTTTCATCAATACGATAATATTCTTGACTTTGAGTTCCTAATAAAATTCTAATTGCATCAATAATAGTTGTTTTTCCTCCGTCATTTTCTCCTATCAGAACATTAAGTCCTTGTTTAAAAGAAACTTCAAGTTCTTTGTATTTTCTAAAATTTTTGATTTTTAATTTTGATAAAAACATACTTCCTCCAAGATTTAAAACTATTCTTTATTTTTAGTATATATAATTTTTTTTACAACCTAAAATTTACTCAAAAATCTCCTTTTCCCCAATCTTCATAATCTTAACTTTCCCAATTTCGTTTAGAATTACAAAATTAATTCCATCACTTGTACTTTTCTTATCTCTTTTCATAATTTCAGAAATCTTGTCTTTCGGATATTCAATCTCAGTCGGTAAATTCAATGCCTTCAACAATTTTTCAATTTTTAAAAATTCATCCTTTTTTGTAAACCCTTTTTTCTCCCCAATTTTTGTAATGTCAACCATTCCAGCAGAAATTGCTTCCCCATGTGAATATTTCTCATAATTTGTAAACTGCTCTATTGCATGTCCGATAGTATGTCCAAAATTCAATATCATTCTCAAATTACTTTCTTTCTCATCCTGTTCCACAACTTCTTTTTTAATCTCACATGAACGGTAAACAAGCTCATTTACATACTTCATTAAATGCTTACGTAATTGCTGTCCATAATTTTCATCATCATAAGAAACTTCAACTGTTTCCACTATTTCCACAAGTCTGTCAAAAAACTTCTTATCATAAATACATCCATATTTCACAATTTCAGCAAATCCATCGTAAAAATATCTGTCTGTCAGTGTATTCAGAAAATAATTATCAATTAAAACAAGCTTAGGCTGATGAAACGCCCCAACAAGATTTTTTCCCTCAGGCAAGTCAACACCGACTTTTCCTCCAACACTGCTGTCAACTTGTGAAACTATCGTAGTCGGTATCTGTATAAATCCAATCCCACGCATATAACTGGCAGCCGCAAATCCGGCAATATCTCCAACAACTCCACCACCAAATGCAACAACCATATTCTTTCTCGTAAGCCCTGAATTTAACATTGCAGAATAAATTCCTGGCATTATACCAATATGCTTATTTTTCTCTCCAGCTTCCAGCACATAAATTGTATAATCAAAGCCTTTAAACATCTCCTCATACTGATTCCTGTAAATTTTATCCACATTAGAATCCGTAATCACAAATAATTTTTTTCCATTATAAATCTTTTTAATATACTTAGTAAATTTCTCAAAAAAATTCTTTCCAATTACAATATCATAAGAATTTTCCCCCAATCCAATATTCAATATTTCCATAATTTTCTCCATCCTCTCTTCTGATAAATAATTATTAATCAAAATATGTAAATAAATTCTTAAAACGAATTATTTGTATATTAAAATATAGCAAAACCACCAAATTCAAACATTTAAAATGATTTTACTATATAAATTTTTATTTCAAATTATATCTTTTTTCAAGTTCCCTTTTTATATAAACCGACTGAAACTCTTCCTTTAGCATATCCAATATAATCACATCGTATGTTTTTCCCATAATTTCTAAGGCTTTTCGCAATCGCCCAACTTCCTTGAAACCAACTTTTTTGTATAGATTGTAAGCTGGTTCATTATACTCAAATACACTTAACGATATATTTCTCAAATTTAAAAATGAAAAGCCATAGTCAAGTATTAATTTTACAGCTTCTATTCCATATCCTTTTCTTTGATAATTAGGATTTCCAAGCATAATTCCCATTATTGCCGTACGATTTAGCAAATCTACTGAATTAAATCCTACATTTCCTAAAAGATTATCATTTTCAAGTAGCCTAACAGCAAACATTTTTTCTTTTTTTACTGAAATTAAAAATTCCTTTTCACTTTCGAAATCTATGATATTAGTATAAGAAAGATAACCCAAACCAACCGAAACTTTTATATCATTAACCATTTCAGCGTATTTTTCAACATCATCAAGAGAAATTGGCGAAAGATAAACATTGTCACCAACTAATGTTTTTAAACATTTTTTATTTTCAAAATTGTTTTCCATTTTATTCCTCCTGAATCCATTTCCTTTAGTCAATCTTTTCTCGCCGTTTTGTTGAAATTATAAATTTTTCCTTTAAAGTTCCTAAATCATTATCATTCAATGCATCTTTTATTACATCTAGTTCTCTTTCAAACTGCTGTATCATCTTCAAGAGATTTTTTTTATTACCTATAAAAAGTTCTGCCCACAAATCTTCGTTTATTTTTGCAATTCTCGTCAAATCCCGATAAGAATCCCCAATAAAACGATTCGTATCGTACTTTTCACTATCACTATTTACAAGCGAAACTGCAATTGCGTGGGTAAGCTGGCTCGTAAACGCAATAATTTCATCGTGTTCCTGTGCTGTAAGAAAACTGACTTTCTTAAAGCCCATGCATTTCACAATTTCTGAGAGCAGTTCTAGATTTTCTTTTTTATTTTTTTCATCCTTAATAATTATATAATTTGCATCTTTAAAGACTCTACTATCTGCAAAATCAATCCCACGTTTCTCACGTCCTGCCATAGGATGTCCAAAAATAAAGTCAATATTTCTTCCACTCTTCTCAATAATTGGATCAATATCCTTAATGATTTTCTCTTTAATTCCAACAACATCAGTAATTATCGCATTTTCCTTAAAATAATTAATATTATTCACAAAAAACGACTTCATCAAATTCGGATAAAGAGTAATTATCACAAAATCTGACTTTTCCAAAGGTTCTTTAGTTTCTAGAAATCCTTTATTTATAATATTTTTCTCTTCTGCCTTCTTTATCGTTTCCTCATCAATATCAATTCCATAAACAGTCTTAATGCCCATTTCCTTAAAACTCTGTGCAAAAGCTGCTCCAATTACTCCGAGTCCAACTATTGTTACTGTCAAATTTTCTATTTTTTTTAAAATTGTAAACACCCCTTTTTACAAATTTTCTTATAAACAGCTATTTCAATCTAAATACCACTATCAAAATTTTAATTATTCCACCAACTTTTATTTTGCTTTTCTAATTTTTTCATTTCCTCTGTTCTTCCTTGCGACTTATAAATTTCTATTAACATATTTCGCTCGTATGTTTTACCATCATTTGGATGCTTAAACGCCATAGAATTTTTATACGCCTTTTCAGCTTCAATAAAATTATCTTGTAAAAAATACATATCTCCTATTCTAATCCAATAATCCCGTGCATCAAACTTTTGTTTTTTATTAGATATTTTTTGTATTGCCAATTTATAATACTTTATGGCATTTTCATAATTTTGAGTTTTATAATCATACATTTGGGCTAATGAAGCATAATCAGGTTGATAGTCTTCTAATTCAATTAACTGTAAATAAGTTTTTTCTGCTAAATCATATTTTTTTAAACTTACATAAGAATACGCTAATATTCTTAAATCTCTAACATCACCTGTTTCCTTATAATTATTTTCATATTCTTGTAATTTTTGTTCATCAAAACTTTTATCCTTCTTCTGTCTTTCCAAAGTTTCTTGAGCTGGTTTATATTCTTTATCAGCAGCTTCTTTCAACAATTTATTTCCTTTTTCATCCTGTTTTATCCAAATATAAAATTCTCCCAAATCATTTAACGCTTTTACATCACCAGATTTTATTAATTCATTATACCGTTCAATAATTTTTTCTTCTAATTCTTTAGTTTTCTCTATATTTACTTTTAAAACTGAAAGCACTATTGAATCTCTCCAGTATCTATAGAATGAAATAATTTTTTCTTTTGTTTCTCTACTATTTCCTAAGTTATTATTTTCTTTTTCATATTTTAATAATAATTTCTCAGATTCTTCAAATTTTCTATTTCGAAAATAATAATCACTTAATTTTAATAGTGAATCCTTATCTCCTTTTTCAATTTGCTTTAAATACTGCTTTTCCTCTTTAGTATAAGTTTCTTTAGAAAAAGAATTAATTGAAGAAATTAAAATTAGTAATAATAGCCATTTTCTTTTCATTTTTTACAACCTTCTAATAAATTTACTTAAAACTTTTCCCCAACACATTCGCAATTTTCTCCACATCCTGCATTAAATCATCAAACACTTCAAATTTCAATGATTGAGGTCCATCTGACAATGCCTTGTCTGGCTCAGGATGCACTTCTACCATTAATCCGTCTGCTCCAGCAGCAATTCCTGCCATTGCAAGCGGTTTTACCATCCAATATTTTCCAGTCGCATGAGCTGAATCTACAATTATTGGTAAATGTGTCAATTTTTTAATCATTGGCACTGCATTTAAATCTAATACGTTTCTGTAAGCTGTTTCATAAGTTCTTATTCCTCTTTCACAAAGAACCACATTTTCATTTCCACCAGCTAAAATATATTCTGCTGACATAAGCCATTCTTCTATTGTCGCACTAAGTCCTCTTTTTAAAAGCACTGGAATATTTGTTTTTCCAACTTCTTTTAACAAGTCAAAGTTTTGCATATTTCTTGCCCCAAGCTGAATCATATCAACATGCGGACCAAATTCATGAAGTTGAGAAATTGACATAATTTCACATATTATTGGAAGTCCTGTTTCCGCTTTTGCCTTTTCCATAAGTTTAACACCTTCCATCCCAAGTCCTTGGAATGCATAAGGAGATGTTCTAGGTTTCACTACTCCTCCTCTTAAAATAGTTGCTCCTGCGGCTTTAACAGCTTTTGCAGTATCAATAATTTGTTTTTCATTTTCAACAGAACAAGGCCCTGCCATCATCACAAGATTATTTCCACCAATTTCCACATTTCCAACTTTTACAATTGTATCTTCTGGCTTGAATTTTCTGCTTGCTCTTTTATAAGGTTCTTGAACTCTTTGAACATCCAGCACATAGTCAAGCGATTGAATATGCTTAATATCAATTGTGCTAATATCTCCAACCAATCCTAAAATCGAGTAATCTTTGCCAGCAATCAATTTTACACTAACATTATTTTCAGTTTCCAATCTATTTATCATTTTTTCCAAAACTTTTTCATCAATTCCACCATCTACTTTAATAATCATCATGCCTTCTCCTATTCTTTTTCTTTTATTCTAATATCTGTAAACTTATAAGATTCAATTAATTTATTATTTTCAAACTTTCTCTTATTTTTTAACCTTTATAAAATTAATCTACAATTACAGCTGTCCCACTGCAAGTTACCATAAGCATCCCATTATCCGCTCCCAAAACTTCATAATCCATTTTTACGCCAATAACAGCATTTGCTCCCATAGCTGCTGCTCTAGTTTTCATTTCTTCTAAAGCATTTGTTCTTGCAGCCAAAAGTTCATTTTCATATCCTTTAGATCTTCCTCCAAATATGTTTCTCAAATTTGCTCCCAAATCCTTAAACATATTAACTCCCGAAATAACTTCTCCAAAGACAATTTCCTTGTATTCCACAACTTTTTTATCCTGGACTTCATTCGTAGTTGTAATAACCATCCTTACCTACCTCATTTCTTTAATTTTTTTATAAAAAAAACTCTCTTAAAATAACTTTAGGAGAGGATAAAATTAAATATCTATATATCAATACTTATTTACACATTTTACAATGCTCTAATAGTTCATTTGCTACAGCTAAAATTTACGCCAACTAAATTAATTTATAAAATACTCTAAACAATTATCCTATTCTAAACTCTACATCCATCAATTATAATTGAATTAATCTAAAAAATTATTCAATTTTATAATTTTAAATATACAACATCAAATATTTTTTAAAATTAATTAC
>ERZ773054.2016-NODE-2016-length-11047-cov-34.254549_pt1 | contig 11047 bp, 9 predicted proteins | sample MGYA00580630_ERZ773054 | MGnify/ENA primary metagenome ERZ773054 (study PRJEB29015, sample SAMEA2737994) | human oral metagenome | biome: human oral; feature: human-associated habitat; material: dental | place: China | collected 2115 ... | reverse complement strand
CCTGGCGGCGGCCGGAGGAGCCGCCCTGGCCGCCTGCGGCGGACCGGGCGCCACCGGGGGCGCCAATAACGACACCGCGGGCAAGGACCCCTCGGAACTCAGGATCGGCATCGCCATGCCCACCAAGTCCTCCGAGCGCTGGATCAAGGACGGCAATAACGTCAAGTCGCAGCTGGAGGAATTCGGATACCGGGTCAACCTCCAGTTCGCGGAGGACGACATCCCCACGCAGGCCAATCAGGTCGACAATATGATCACCCAGGGGGTCAACCTCCTCATTATCGCCCCGATCGACGGTACCGCGCTGTCTGGCCAGCTCGACAACGCGGGCGATGCGGGCATCACCGTCATCTCCTACGACCGCCTCATCCGCGAGAACGGCAACGTCAGCTACTACACCAGCTTCGACAACTACGACGTCGGCACCCAGATGGGCACCTCGCTGCTGACCGGAATGGGGCTGCTCGACGCCCAGGGCAATGAGACGGGGGCGACGGGCCCCTTCAATATCGAGCTGTTCGGCGGATCCCCGGACGACAATAACGCGCCCTTCTTCTTCAACGGCGCCGTGGACGTCATCCGGCCCTTCATGGACAAGGGCGTCATCGCGGTCAAGTCCGGCCAGACCGACTTCTCCACGGTGGCGACCATGCGGTGGGACGCGGCCACGGCCCAGTCCCGGATGGACAACCTCATCACCTCGGCCTACTCCGACGGCAGCCGCATCGACGGAGTGCTCTCGCCCCTGGACTCGATGTCGATCGGCATTCTCGGGGCGCTTCGGGGCGCGGGCTACGGCACGCAAACCCAGCCCTACCCGATCGTCACCGGGCAGGACGCCGAGGTGGCCGGCATCAAATCGATCCTGGCCGGCGAGCAGTACTCCACGATCTTCAAGGACACCCGCCGGCTCGCCGACGCCGCCGTCCAGATGGCGGTGGCGATCCTCCGGGGCGAGCAGCCGCAGGTCAATGACACCACGACCTACGACAACGGCGTCAGGGTCGTGCCCTCCTATCTGCTGAAGTCGCAGATCATCACGAAGGACGACGTCCGCACTGCCCTCATCGACACCGGGTACGTCACCGAGGAGGAACTGCGATGAGCAAGAGCACGAATGATGGAAACGCCATCCTCGAGATGCGTCACATCGTCAAGACGTTCCCGGGGGTCAGGGCGCTCGACGACGTCGACTTCACCGTCGCGCGTGGCGAGATCCACGCCATCTGCGGGGAGAACGGGGCCGGGAAGTCCACCCTCATGAAGGTCCTGTCCGGGGTGCACCCGCACGGCACCTACGAGGGGGAGATCGTCTTCGACGGGCGCGAGTGCGCCTTCTCCGACATTAAGAGCTCCGAGGCCGCGGGAATCGCCATTATCCATCAGGAGCTCGCCCTGAGCCCGTACCTGTCGATCGCGGAGAACATCTTCCTGGGCAATGAGCGCTCGCGCTGGGGGGTCATCGACGGGCACCGGACGAATGCGCGGGCCCAGGAGATCATGGCCGAGGTCGGATTGGACGAGAAGCCGTCGACCCGGATCCAGGACATCGGCGTCGGCAAGCAGCAGCTCGTCGAGATCGCCAAGGCCCTCGTCAAGAACGCCAGGCTCCTCATCCTCGACGAGCCCACGGCGGCGCTCAACGACGACGACTCGGCGCACCTGCTGGACCTCATGCGACGGCTCAGGTCCCAGGGCATCACGTGCATTATGATCTCGCACAAGCTCAATGAGATCCGGGCCGTCGCCGACTCCACGACGATCATCCGCGACGGCAAGACCATTACGACCCTGGACATGCACCGCCGGGGCGGGGTCGAGGAGTCCGAGATCATCCGGCACATGGTCGGCCGCCCCCTGGACAACCGGTACCCGGAGCACGAGCCGACGATCGGCGGGGAGGCCCTGAGGATCGAGGACTGGACCGTCCTCCACCCGGTGGACCCCGGGCGCAAGGTCGTGGACGGGGCGAATATCGCCTTGCGCCACGGCGAGATCGTCGGGCTGGCGGGCCTCATGGGGGCCGGGCGCACGGAGCTCGCCATGAGCCTGTTCGGCCGCGCCTACGGGCGGGACATCTCCGGCAGGGTCTTCAAGGACGGCCGGGAGATCGAGATCGGCAGCGTCGCCTCGGCGATCCGCCACGGCCTGGCCTACGTCTCCGAGGACCGCAAGCGCTACGGGCTCAACCTCATCGAGTCGATCCGGAGGAACATGTCCTCAGCCGCGCCGTGGCGATTCTCCTCTCGGGGAGTGCTCGACCTCCACGAGGAGCGCCGCGCCGTCGCCGAACTGAGCGCGCAGATGAATGTCAGGGCCCCCACCATCGAGTCGCCGGTGGGCGGATTGTCGGGCGGTAACCAGCAGAAGGTCGTTCTGGGCAAGTGGGTCGCCACCGAACCGGACGTCCTCATTCTCGATGAGCCCACGCGGGGGATCGACGTGGGCGCCAAGTACGAGATCTACACCATTATCAACCGGCTGGCGGACGCGGGTAAGGCGGTGCTCGTCATCTCCTCGGAGCTGCCCGAGCTGCTGGGCATCTGCGACCGCATCTACACCCTGTCCGCAGGTCGCATCACCGCGGACATCGATCGGCAGGACGCGGACCAGGAGATCCTCATGCGCCACATGACCCAGGTGAAGGAAGACTGACATGACCGGCATCATCCACTCGATCACACAGACGCTGCGGTCGAATCTGCGCCAGGGCGGGCTGGCGATCGCCCTCGTCGCGATCGTCCTCCTGTTCGCGGTCCTGACCGACGGCCAGATTCTGTCCGCGCAGAACGTCTCCAATATCATCGTCCAGAACGCCTACGTCCTCGTCCTGGCCATTGGAATGCTCTTCGCCATTCTCATGGCGGACATCGACCTGTCGGTGGGCTCCGTCGTCGCACTGACCGGGGCGGTCGCCGGGGTCGTCGTCGTCAATTACGGCATGCCCTGGCCGGTGGGCGTCCTCGCCGCGCTGGCCACCGGGCTGCTCGTCGGGATCTGGCAGGGGTTCTGGATCGCCTTCGTCGGCATTCCGGCCTTCATCGTCACCCTGGCCGGCATGCTCATCTTCCGGGGCGCCACCATGATCGTGCTGCACAACCTGTCCATCTCCCCGTTCCCGGAGGGGTTCCGCAAGATCTCCTCGGGCTACCTCAACGGGCTGCTCGGCGGCTACGGGTACGACGTGTTCACCTTCGTCCTGGTCGCCCTCATCCTCGCGTCCTACGTGTTCAGCCAGATCCGCGGCCGGCGGCGCTCGCTGAGCAACGGGATCCCGGTGCCGCCCGCGGGCGTGTGGGCCGCCCGGCTGGCGGTCGTCTGCCTCGTCGGCATGGTCTTCGCCTGGCAGATCGGCACCTACAAGGGCACCCCCTACGTTCTCATCATCCTGGCCGCCCTCATCCTCGCCTACTCCTTCGTGGCCAACCGGACCGTGATCGGCCGGCAGATCTACGCCATCGGCGGCAATAAGGAGGCCGCCGCCCTGTCCGGGGTCAAGGTGCGGTGGGTCCGGTTCTGGGTGTTCGTCAACAACGGGTTGCTGTGCGCCCTGGCCGGCGTCATCTTCACCTCGCGGCTCAATATGGCCGGGCCGAAGGCCGGCCAGGGCTTCGAGCTCGACGCCATCGCGGCCTGCTTCATCGGCGGGGCGGCCGTCACCGGCGGCGTCGGGACGGTCGCCGGGGCCATTATCGGCGGCCTGGTCATGGCGGTCATGAACAACGGCATGTCCCTCATGGGCATTGGAATCGACTACCAGCAGGCGATCAAGGGCCTGGTGGTGCTGGGCGCGGTCGCCTTCGACCTGCTCAACAAGAAGAGGGCCGGGGCCGCCGGCTGAGGCCGGGACGGCGGGATGCGAGGTGAGCCTGACCCGGAAGGTTATTCGGCGGGCGGTGATGCGGGTGCGGGGCGGCGGGGCGCGGGATCGCCGGCGGGTTCATGGCGGCGCGCTCCTGCTCGGACCACTTGCGTGCGGTTGGACCACTTGCGTTCCGTTGGACCACCGTATTTCGTGAACCAGGTGGTCCAACCGCATTTAAGTGGTCCAACGGAACATAAGTGGTCCAAGCAGGGGAGCACCGCCATGACCCCGCTGAATAACCTTTGAGGGCCGGACGGCGACCGCGGCGGGCGCCCTCGGACGCCGAGACGTGCACTTCGCACTCGAAAGTGCAGTTCCAACCGTCATTCTCGAGTGCAAAATGCACATCTCGGCGAAGAAGCGGGCCGGCCGCGGTCGTCGCGAACCGCGGCGCCGACCTCACCCGCACCACCACACGCCCGCCCACCCGCGCCATCATGACCATCCTCACCCATGAGCCGCCGTTCCCGGCGAGAAAGGCCCACTCTTTGGTCGTTGGCGTCTGCTCGTCGGTCGCGGGGATGTGCGGCGGCATTATAGTTATCCCGACCGACCGAGATACCGGTTTTTATATCATTCCACTAGCCCGGGGAGTCTGCTGCCTGGTCGTTCGTGGTTTGTTCGCCGGGCGCGGGTGCATTCGACGACGATCTTCTCCTGACTACGGGCGGGCGTCTCGACGGAGGCGGGGTCATGGTCGCGGTGACGGTGGGCGAGACCGCAGGGGTCGGCGCATCGGTCGTGCCGCGGTTCGGCTGCGGACTGGGCGGAGTGAAACCAGTGGCGTCCAGCAGCTGGGGGGCGCGGCGTTTGAGCAGGTGGGCCAGGTCGCCAAGACGGGCGGTGGCGGCCGCGTCGTCAGAAATGTCCATGGAGACGACGACGGCCGAACCCGCCTCGAACCAGCCCGCGTGGGCGCTGCCGTCCTGGATCCAGGAGACGACGACGGCGCCGGCGGTGCCGGGGATGGGTTGGCTCGTCGCGCCGCGGCGGGTGGTCTGGAGCACGGGAGTCTCCGGGTCCTTGTAGTTTGACAGGCGCTCGTCGGCGTCCGGGGTCGCCTCCACCCGGATTGACGCCGACTCGCCATGGACGGAGCAGGTCCAATACCCCGGTTCGGGACTCGGGATTGGTCCGCCTCGATCGTCGGATACGGACACGGCCTCGCCCACCAGGGGGCGCACGTCCTGCCGGGTCATAACCAGGCACATGGGCTCGGCCGGCCCCGTGCCCCAACGCAGGTAGAACCACAAGCCTGATCCTGCGGCCGCCAATACCACCAGCACCAGAAGGACCAAATTGTGGCCGCGGACGAGGCGTCTGACTCGTTCGACCGTGATGGTGAATCTTCTCATCCGTCAGCTCCGTCCGTCTGCTCGTCGGGGGAAGAAGTCGGCGGGGGCGGTGAGGAGGCCGGCTCACTGCTCCCGGCCGCTGGCGGGGAGGACGATGGTGTCGGCGAGGGCCCGAATCCGGTGATGGCGAGCAGCTGCGGTGCGTAGCGCTTGACGATTGCGGCCAGGTCGTCGAGGTAGCCGATGGCGGTCCTGTTGTCGGAGACGAACCACGTGTGCACCACGACGGCGGAGTCGCCCTCGAACCAGCCGACGAAGGCCTCACCGCCCTGAACCCAGGAGATCAGGACGGCGTCGGTGCCGGGCACGGGCTCGCTCACCCCGCCGCGGTACTCGAGCAGCGTCTCGATCACCGGCGTACGACCGGCCTTATAACTAATAAGATGATCATCCGCATCCGGGGTCACCTGGAAATTAACGCCGATCTCCCTGGTCTCCCCTCCGTAAATGGCGCACGTCCAGTAACCGCCCGCGACGACCGATGGATATGAGGAATACCCCTCGAGAACTCTCGTGGGCTCGCCTACGATCGGCCGGACGTCCTCCGCCACGATCAGTAGGCACATGGGCTCGGCGGGCCCGGCGGGATGAGTCCGGCGATACCACCAGACCCCGCCACTGACCGCCAGGGACAGAACCAGGAGCAATGATACCGCCAGTCGGACGGCCTTCCTCCTCCACACCCTCCACGGACCGTTAATGTCTGGGCGCCGCATTACGTCCATCAGTAACGCCTCCACCGAAATCAGTCAACAGACTCGCTGAAGGAATGCTGCTGTCGGTGAGCCAGCTGTTGAACTCCTGTTGATATGTAGAATTACTTCGAACCATGTCGAAGTCGATGTGATGGTAGGCGTCCACCCAGGAGTATGGGCGACCCGGCGTCCATCCGTAATCAGTCTTCCCGGTTGCGTAATCCATGCCCCTGATGTCATAATAAGCTCCCCGGACCGCACCCTCCTCACTCGCACTCTTCCCCTGAACGTTAAGGACCGATTGCTCGATGAACCCCGGCACCGCCCCATCGGATCGAGCGGCATTCGCAATCTCCAGGCTCATCGGGCCGTCGCACCCATATCCACTGGCCATAGCATCCAATTTTCGGCACTCGAATTCCCATCCCAGATCGAGAAGGAATTCGATTCCATACACGGCATCGGACGTGCACAGCAGCGTATTGAAGGCCGCCAACCGGCCCGAAGCGCGCGTGGAATCATCAACCACCGTCAACGTCTCATTGGGACGTCTCATTGGTCAGAACCTCCCCATTTACCCTGTCGCCGGCGTATCGGATCCATCCCTCGCACTCCACGTTCTTGATGGTGCCGTCCTCATTGTTCCTCCACATGGTCGGGGACAGGGAGACCTCGCCGAGCACCGCCTTCACCGAACTGTCGGGAGCACCGGAGCAGGTGAAGGTGGCGGCCGGATCCGCGGAAGTGGGGTTTGGCGGGTTCATCGTGCGCGTCGTCTCCGGGATGTGCTGCTGGGGGCGGGGCTTCAGTATGGGGGGAAGGGCACCCAGGTGCGTGATTGGTCGGTTCGGGCGGCTACCGGGGGGATGGCGGGGATGAGGGCGTGCAGCAGGTCGGTCATGGCCGCGATGTCGTCCTGGTCGTAGGCGTAGTCGGCTTCTCCGGTGGTGAAGAGCTGGATCTCCAGGGCGTGGTCGTCGGGGTAGAGCCAGGCCGCGGTGATCGCCCGGTTGCGGTTGGTGAGCCAGATGTATCCGCGGCCCTCGACGTCGTCGAAGGAGATCGGTTGCAGGTCGTTGTTGTGGATGTTGTTGTCCAGGTCGCTGAAGGGGTAGGAGGGGGAGGAGGCGTTGAGTGTGGCGCCGGGCCAGTAGGCGATGCGGATTCTGGAGACGGCCGTCATCGAGCCCTGCCGGCCGTTGAGGTTGCAGATGAAGGTGTCGGTGTTCGCGCCGTTCTCGCCGGTTGAGGTGTGGTGCTCGAAGGCGTAGTCGGTGGTGCGGAAGGACATCTCCTCGACGAGGATCCGGCTGGGCACGACCTCGCACATGGTCTCCTGCGTCAGGAACGTCGGGGTCGGCGAGGGCGAGGCGGCCTCGATGTCGGGGCAGCCGCACCCGGCCACGCCCACCGCCAGGGCCAGAGCGCCCAGCACGCACACCCAATCCCGAACCGCACGCGGAATCATCTTCACTCCCTTGCTATTTTAATAAAACTGAACATGTGTGGCGTTAGTTCTTACGAGGAGGGTTCGCCCGAACATGCTTATTTGCCTCTACGCTTCCGCTTTCTACAGCTTCTCGAAGAGCTTTGATTGCAGGATCGCCACTATCTGTAGACGTAGGCGCTTCAGCCTCGAGAGCCCATTCTGTCACTTCTTCTACGTGTTCTGAACTCATTGTGCTCGCACTGGGGAATGGTTTGACGTCTGGATGTGCATAGGAGTCCCTGTTGAACCAATCCTGGTTTCTCATCGTGTCGACACTGCGAGAAGTGAGCAAATTCCTATTTGCGGCGTCGGAATAGGCTTGCACTTTGAGGCGATCGAAGTAGTCGCTCCCGGGCGTGCTCGCATCGGATTTGGGCACGCCCCAGGCGCTGGTGAGACCATCGGCCACGATGGGTTTGACGATGGTAGATCCCACCCCCCAGGCCAGCGCCGGAGCCGCCGCTCCTTCGGTGGCTGCCGAGATTCCGGCAGCCACCAGAGTGGTGAAGACACTCAGAGCGGTGTTGACCACTTCGTTCTTCGTGGGGTCGTCGCTCGCCGCGCCATTGTCCTTGAAACGATCCTCCGACAAATCGTGAATGTAATTGAATGTCATTGATGCCATCAAATATTGATTGGTAAGAGTCTCATAATTCGCACCTTCGGCGCGCATCGCCTCTTCGGTCAGTTTGTGATGGTAGTCGCCTGTTCCGGTGGACAGGGTAGCCATCGCGTTCTTGTTATCGCCGAAACGGTATATGAGGGTCGAAATATCTGTCTTATCCACTCCCCATTTTTCGAGACTCGGACCTTTATTTTGTTTACGATTTTCTAATGGAGTACCGGAAGCGGAAGCATAAACTTCTTCAGGGCTGTTAGCTACGACGACGGACAGATTCTCCTTTATGGCCTCAGTAAATCTGCTCTTGGGCCAGGAGTCGCTAGAGAAGTGATCGATGGCAGTACCGGAAATGTAGGTCGCAGCTGCGTCGGCGGTCGCATTATCGGTATTCCGATAGGATGAGGCGGCGGCCAGTGCTGCAGTGAAACTTTCGGCAGCGATAGCTTCACCGGATACCTCATCGTCCCAATTTTGAGATTTGAGTGATTCCCAGCGTTGTTTAGTCTTCTCGTCAGGTACCCAGTTTCCGTCCGCATCCACTTGGCCATTACCGCTCAGGTAAGCCAACGCGGCTTCCGGATTATTTCCCATCGCATACAACACCCCGACCAGAGGATGATGAGAATACTCACAAGCTAATTGTGTCGAGAAAGGAGGGATTACCCTCTCTCTGTCGACTTCCTCAAGACCATCAGCGGCATTGAGCAGGAAGCCGGTACCGTATACTACGTCCGACTGGGAAGTTAGTGCATTGAAAGCAGCGATATCGTCAATTATTACCGTTGTCACTCCTGTTTTTGCATGCGTGATGGCGTCTGAAAAGGCTGTTCCAAGTTGATCTCCGCCGACTTCCGACCGAGAGGCCGCCCCTAGGACATGCCCCAACGTAGATATCGCCGAATATACCACGGACATATTGTTGGTGTTATTCCTGTCGATATTGTTTAGGAGATCAAGATATGCTTGGGCGCCCCCAACGGTATTGACAAAAACGGCCCCGTATATGGGATTGTCGCGATGTTTGTCAATGTCGGCAAGGATTTGATCGATGGTGCGACCATTGGAAGAAGTCCCTTGGATTGATGCCTCTTGAAGTTCTTCCGCATTCTGCTGGGCAGTGGTCACGACTCCAATGTTACAGGCATGGATGTTCGCGACGGTGTCCTCGGTGCCGTCGTCGGGCAGGTAGTAGGTCATAGTCCCGTCGGGGGCGGTGACAATGCCGTTGCTGTTGATCTCGATGATCTCCTTACGTCGAGCTTCGAGATTGTTGATCAGGACTGTCAGAGAACTGATGGCGTCGGCCATGGTGGGAGTGAGAATTCCATCGTTGAGATTCGCATCCAAAAATGCGATTTTTGTGGAGGAGGTCATTCTCGGCATGGCTGGCAGAGTGCGTGTGGCATCATCCACCGAGGGTACGGGATGATCATTGTCCTCACTGGATTGGTGTATCTTGCTGCGCGCGGCGTAAGCCTCCTCGGCGTAACTGGTCAGATTGTAAATGAACGCCTGCATGAGATCGGGGTTGAATTTTATGAAAGTCATGATTCTCTGTTCCTTTATTATGTTCGCCGTGTATAGTGTGTGACGGCGCCGATGAGAACTAATATTCTCTAGTCCGCGGCATGCCAGGTCGCCTCGGGAGAGTCTGGTTCCACTTCCTCGCCGGGATGGATAACCTGTGCGCTCTCGGCGTCGGTCAGGTCCGTGATGATGGTGTTGATCACCCCGTCGATCGAGTCCAGAATCCCTGAGATCTGCTTCGAACATTCTTCGGCGGCCGGGGAATCCCATATATCGTTATCAGCCAAACTGGTTTTGAGGCTCGCCGCCGTTCCTCCCCCCGCAACGGTGACCGGGCCTGGTGCACCGGTGGCCGAGGAAAATATCTGGGTGGAGGTAGTCCAATTCTCCGTCAGATCAGCCTTGGCCTCCTCCGCCTTGGTTTTGATGTTCCGGATCGCTTTGAGCTTGAGATTGGGAACCAGTTTCGCATTGTCCCCATCACTCCCATCAGTGGCGTCGGTTCCGGAAGGGATATTGCTGTCAGTAGAATCTGAGTGCTCATCGTCACCGTAACTGTGGTCGCCTGTGGAGTCGGTGTGTTCGTCGTCGTAGTCGGGACAGGTCATGAGAAACCTCTTCCAGTGGTCTTGACGGCAGTCAACAACGACTCCCCGAAAGGAGCGTCACCGCACCATCTATCCTCATGCGAACAATTCCAGTGTACTACATGTATCCGCGTGTCATCAACCCCTGCTCCGTCGTTCGTCCGCTCGTGCCGGAGCGGTGGTGTGAGGGATCTGCACCCAGGCCCAGCCCTGTGTGGTGATCATGATGGCCCGTCCCAGGGGCACGGGTGCGCCCACGGAGCGGGGCAGGGTGGTGGAGAAGGTGCTGCCGTCGGCGGCGGAGCGGGGTGCCAGGAGGAGTCCGGTGCGGTTCTTTCGCATCGAAGCCAGCAAATTGCGCCCCAGGCCCTGGGCCTCGTCGATATTGCAGACCATGAGCACCCCGCCCCCGGCGTCACGGCACGATCGCATGTAATCGTCCAGCACCGCGGCTACCACGTGGTCTTTGCCCATGACATCGAAGTCGTCGAACACCACCAGGGTCTCCTTGTCCTTGCCGAGCAGCTCGGTGAGTTGAGCGGCGGTGGCCGTGGAGTCGAGCACTGCGACCACGCCGGGGTAATCCGCCCAGGCGGTCAGGGGCGAGCGGCGCGGCAGAATGAGGATCGTCCTGGTTCCGTTGTCCAGGGCGCTCTGGAGGGCGAAGGCCAGCGCGGTGGAGCGCCCCGAGCGGCGCGGGCCGGTGATGAGCACGCCGTTGCCGACGTCCTCCATGGACACCGAGCGCACCGCCAGGGTGTCCCCGCCCACGCCCAGGGGGATCCAGCCGGGCCCAGGGGCCGGGCCCAGTTCCAGGGCTTGGGTGGCGGTGATGGCCAGGGGCAGGTCGTCCACGCGGGCCGGCCGCAGGCCGTCGGGCACGCGACCCCAGTGCTCGTCCGCGGCC
>ERZ773054.2015-NODE-2015-length-11054-cov-6.338485_pt1 | contig 11054 bp, 8 predicted proteins | sample MGYA00580630_ERZ773054 | MGnify/ENA primary metagenome ERZ773054 (study PRJEB29015, sample SAMEA2737994) | human oral metagenome | biome: human oral; feature: human-associated habitat; material: dental | place: China | collected 2115 ... | reverse complement strand
TGGGCCGAGCTCGTCCTGGTGGCGCCGGCCTCGGCGGACCTGTTGGCGCGCGCACGTGCCGGACGAGCCGACGACCTGCTGACCGCGACGATCCTGGCGACCGGCGCCCCCGTGGTCCTGGCGCCGGCCATGCACACCCGTATGTGGCTCAATCCCGCCACCCGGGACAACGTGGCAGTGCTGCGCGAGCGTGGCCTGACGGTCATTGAGCCGGACCGCGGCCGCCTGACCGGCAAGGACTCCGGGGTGGGACGCATGCCCGAGCCCGAGCAGATCGTCTCCAGGTCGCTCGCCGTCCTCCAAGGGGAGTTCGGGAACGACGACGCAGTCGAACCGGATGGGAGCAGCAGGCTCCTCACAGGACGGCACGTCGTCATCTCCGCCGGTGGCACCCGTGAGCCCATCGACCCGGTGCGCTACCTCGGAAACCGGTCCTCCGGCCGCCAGGGGTGCGCCCTGGCGGTGGCCGCCGTCGAGCAGGGCGCCCGCGTGACGCTGGTACAGGCGCACGTCGCCTCGGAGCTGCTCGATGCTCTGCCGGCGGGTGTCGCCGTTGTCGCAGCTGGTACCGCGCACGACATGCTTCGCGCGGTTCGGGAGGCCGCCCGCGATGCCGATGCCGTCATCATGGCCGCCGCTGTCGCCGACTACCGGCCGCTCGCCGCGGCGACCACCAAGATCAAGAAGAGCGCGCCGACCACGTCGGGTCGCCGCAACGAGGCCCCGATGTCCATCGAACTCACCACCAACCCGGACATTCTGGCCGGACTGGTGACGGATCCGCCCCGGGCCGGTCAGGTCATCGTCGGGTTCGCCGCCGAGACCGGGGACGACGACGGAAACGTGCTCTTCCATGGCGCGGCCAAGGCGCGCCGCAAGGGTGCCCACCTCCTAGCGGTCAACGCGGTGGGGGAGGACCTCGGTTTCGGCGACGTGCCCAACGCGGTCGTGGTCCTCGATGCCCGGGGCTCGGAGGTGGCTCGCGGGCAGGGCAGCAAGATGGAGGTCGCCCGTCTCCTCATCGGCCTCACTGCGGACTTGATGGGCGGTTCCTGATAGCCCGCAGAGCACTTTCGTGGGTAACGCCACCATGGATCGGTTGTGGTGGTGACTACGATGGGCGGGTGAATTCCTCCTTGCGTCTGTTCACTTCCGAGTCGGTTACTGAAGGGCACCCGGACAAGGTATGCGACCGCGTCTCCGATGCGATCCTCGACGCCATCCTCGAGCAGGATCCCGCCGCACGGGTCGCGGTCGAGACGATGGTGACGACTGGCCTGGTGCACGTGGCCGGAGAGGTGACCACCGAGCGGGCCTACGTCGAGATCCCGCAGATCGTGCGCCAGGAGATCTCCGCCATCGGCTACACCTCATCGGAGGTCTGCTTCGACGCCCGCTCCTGCGGCGTCTCGGTGTCGATCGGTCAGCAGTCCCCGGACATCGCTGCCGGAGTCGACAAGTCCCTTCAGGCCCGCCAGGACACCGGGGATATCGATCTGCTCGACCTGCAGGGCGCCGGCGACCAGGGACTCATGTTCGGCTACGCCTGCGATGACACCGCCGCCCTCATGCCTCTTCCCATCCACCTGGCGCACCGTCTGGCGGAGCGCTTGGCACTGGTGCGCAAGCAGGGGATTGTCCCGGGCCTGCGTCCCGACGGCAAGACCCAGGTGACCATCGGCTACGACGGCCGGCGCCCCGTGAGCCTGGAGAACCTGGTCATCTCCACCCAGCACGATGAGGACCGCACGCGCGCCTGGCTCACCGACGCCCTCCAGGCCGAGGTCATCGCCCCGGTGCTGGCGGCCGAGGCCGAGGCGGGTACCGAGCTCGCCACCGCCGGCGCCGAGGTCCTCATCAATCCCTCGGGACAGTTCGTCATCGGGGGCCCGGCGGGTGATGCGGGGCTCACGGGACGCAAGATCATCGTGGACACCTATGGCGGTATGGCCCGTCACGGCGGAGGAGCCTTCTCCGGTAAGGATCCTTCGAAGGTGGATCGTTCAGCCAGTTACGCCATGCGATGGGTGGCCAAGAACGTTGTCGCCGCGGGGTTGGCCAGGCGTTGTGAGATTCAGGTGGCCTATGCCATCGGCTCGGCCCATCCGGTGGGTGTCTACGTGGAAACCTTCGGGACGGCGACCGTTCCGGAGGAGCGCATCTTGGCAGCCGTCACCGAGGTCTTCGATCTGCGCCCAGCGGCCATCGTGCGCGACCTTGACCTGCTGCGCCCCATCTACCGCGCCACCAGCGCCTACGGGCACTTCGGGCGTCCCGGCTTCACCTGGGAGGCCACAGACCGCGCCGAAGCCCTGCGCCAGGCCGTCTGACAACTCGCGCACCGGCGCAGGATAGTTCCAGAGGCTCTATGGCAACTGAGCACGACGACGATGCTCTCACCCTCGGCGAGTCGGCGGGGCTCGTGCGCCGTAGCGGCGTGAGCAGGCAGGGCGAGCTGTTGGATCTGCCCGAACCCGGCGAGCGCACGGTGACGGTCGCCGGAGTCGCCGACCCGGTCGCCAGAGTCGTCTTGGACTCCCCGGTACCGCACCTGGATCGCACCTTCGACTACGCCGTCCCCGCGGCGATGGCGCAGCACGCCCTTCCCGGAACCCGTGTGGTGGTCCGTTTCGGAGAGCAGGAGATGCGGGGATGGATCTGGCAGCGGGGGGCCACGACGACGCACATCGGTCGGCTCTCACCATTGCGCCGCGTCGTCTCCGATCTCCAGGTCCTTCCGGAGGCCTCGCGCCGGCTCATCGAGGCCGTTGCCACTCGCAGCGCCGGAACGCGTTCGGACGTCGTCCGTCTGGCCCTTCCCGCCAGGCACGCCTCGACCGAGGTGGATGAGCGGGACAAGGCGATGCGGGACTTTCCCTCCTGGGAGCGGCCGAAGGACGCATGCGGCTGGCGGCACTACGACGGGGGTGCGGACTTCCTGGAGCAGCTGGCCGACGGCGTAGCGCCGAGGGCGGCCTGGTGCGCTCTGCCGGCGAGCGACGAGCATCAGGGGGCGTCGTCGTCTGCAGATGGTGGCGGCGGTGGCGACCAACTAGACCCCGCGATCGAGCCATGGCAGGTATGCCTGGCTCACGCTGTACGGGCCTGCCTGGCGGGCTCGCGGGGTGCGGTCATCGTCATGGCGACAACCGAGCAGGCCGAGGCTCTCGCTGCCCGGCTCCATCAGGAGCTGGGGGAGGAGCCGGTCGTGGTGCTCTCATCCGAGCACGGTCCGGCTCGCCGTTATCGGGCCTTCCTATCGTTGCTGCTCGGACGTGCCCGAGTGGTCGTGGGAACCAGGTCGGCGGCCTTCGCGCCGGTGTGTCGGCTAGGCCTGGCGGTCATCTGGGACGATGGGGACAACAGGTTGTCCGAGCCCCGCGCGCCGTACACCCATGCTCGCACGGTCCTGGCTCTACGTTCCTCCCTCGAGGGAGCGGGTCTGCTCATCGGCGGGTTCTCCCGATCCGTGGAGGCCCAGTCTCTGGTCAACCAGGAATGGTGCCGGGACCTGATCGCGCCACGGCGCGTCGTACGCGGGGTCGTTCCGCGCGCCGAGGTTCCCGGCCCCGCCGAGCTGGACCGGGAGGGAGCCTCCGGGGCGGCCCGGATTCCCTCCTTGGCGCATCGGGCACTGCGACGCGCGCTGCAGAACGGACCGGTTCTCATTCAGGTGCCACGCTCGGGTTACGCACCACTAGTGGCCTGCGCCCGGTGCCGCACCGCCGCCCATTGTCCATCCTGCGGTGGCCCGATGGCGATGGACCACCAGGGCCACACGACCTGCAGATGGTGCGCTCGGACCGTGGGGCGGTGGACTTGCCCCGAGTGCGATGGCCAGGCCTTGAGAATGGTAACGGTTGGCTCGGCCCGTACCGGGGAGGAGCTGGGACGGGCCTTTCCGGGGTTCCCGGTCGTAGTCTCCGGCGCGAGGGAGACTCATGGTGTCATGGATGAGGTTGACGATTCTCCGCGCCTCGTGGTGGCAACACCGGGTGCAGAGCCCGTGGCCGAGGGGGGCTACCGGGCAGTGCTGCTACTCGATGGCGGAGCTCTTTCCTCGCGTCCGGAGCTGGGGGCGGCCGGCGAGGCGCTACGGCAGTGGACAAACGCGGCGGTGCTGGCGGCACCGTCGGCACGCGTCATTCTTCTGGGTAGGCCCGATCCGGTCGTGGCTCAGGCGTTGGTGAGGTGGGACCATGCGGGTTTCGCTAGCAGGGATCTGATGGAAAGGGCCGAGCTGCATCTGCCTCCCGCTTGGCGGGTAGCGCGTCTGGACGGTCCGCAACGCGGTGTGGAGACTCTGCTGGCCCAGGCCGAGGCCGACGGCTTCGAAACACTGGGACCGGTGGCACCACCGCCGGTCAACGGCCAGGTTGCCGCCGGGGCGGCTAGAGCGCTGGTACGCGCGCCTTTGGCGCGGGGAAAAGCGCTTGCCAGGACGTTTGCGTTAAGACTGCGAGACCGTTCTGCCCGCCGAGAGGAACAGGTACGCGTCGAAATGGATCCCACCCGCCTGTGGTGAGAGACAGCCAGAGAGCCCAGCCCGGAAAAACGCCGATATTAGTGGGCGCTGCTGCGCGACTGCGTCGCCACTGACGACTGCTCCCCCAGCGCCGGGGAGCGCATCGAGGCGCCCGGAACCTGGAAAGATGGCATTCCGTGCGCCAGGGTGATGAGATCGGTGAGCAGTCCCGCCGCGGTGGACTTGACGTTCCACCCTTCGCTGAGTGCGGTCACGGCGGCTCCATCCACGACTGCAATGACCATCTCCGGCTCCAGCGGACTGTCAAGTTGACGCAGAACCCTGCGCAGAGCGGCGTTGAGACGCTGACGGCCCTGCCGATAGGCCTGCTTGACCGGGGCTGCCTGGCTGGCCGAGATGAGCTGAAGATAGTGGCCGAAATACCCGCCTTGGGCCGGCAAGGTGGCTTGGAGGATGAAGCGAACTCTCTGGGACAGGTTCGGGATCCCCTTGAAGGCCTCCACCCGGTCGGCGACGCGCTCGGCACGGGAGGCCCACAACCCGATGTTGACCAGCCCCGCCTGGTGAAGGAGGTCCTCAAGTCCGTTGAAGTAGTAGGTTGTGGCCGATAGCGAGCAGCCGGCGCGCTTGGCCACGCTGCGGTGGCTGACCGCCGACGGCCCCGACTCGCGGATGATGGCCGCCGCAGCATCGATGATGGCCTGACGCCGGTCTTCACCTCGCGGCGTGACTCGGGATTCAGTTCGAGAACGTGTATGAGCGGAAGCCTCGTTGCTTACTGCATCTGCAGTGGTGTCTGCATCAGTATCAGCCATGGCGATCATCCTACGACGACCAGGCCTTCATGTCCGTAACAAGACGGTGATAATGGCCTCGTGCGCAAGTAACTTATATACGACTCGTTACCAATTGTTTTGAGTGATTGTCCTCGGGCTGAGGAATGAGTCTACTTCTCAGTCAGCTCGGAACCGTGAATTGTACGGGACTGGAAGATCGCCACCATGGCAATCAGCGCAACCACCGTGAGATAGACCGCCGGCGCCAAGGGAGACCCGGTGACCTTGATGAGCCACGTGACAATGAACGGTGTTGTTCCACCGAGAAGCGCGTTGGCACCGTTGAAAGACAGAGCGAATCCTGAGTAGCGCACATTAGTCGGAAAAGACTCCGCCAGGAAGGTGGCGAGCGTTCCATCATTAGCCGTCAAAATGATGGCGAAAACGACCTGACACAGGATGACTACTAAGAGCATTCCGGTAGCCTTCGTCATGACAACAAACAATGGAACGGTAAGAACAATGAACGCGACGCAAGCGGCAATGAGCATGCGGCGCCTTCCGAAGGAGTCGGACAGGTGCCCCATGATGAAGATCGAAATGATGTAGACAACGAGCATCGCAGAAGTGGCAAGAGTCGCAGTATCCTGGGAGAAGCCGAGCTCCTCGTGAACGTAGGTGGGCATGTAGCTCAGCAGCATGTAAAAGGCGACTGCGTTAAGGCAGGAAACCCCGAAGGTAATAAGCGTGTCGTGGAGGTGCTCCCGCAGAAGCAGACGCAGCGGTTCAGACCAGCTCTCCGACTTCTCCTCCTGAGGCATTTCTGCCCGCATCTCCTGATAAGCGGGCGAGTCTTCCAAATGCACCCGGATGTAGCGGCCGATGAGACCCAGAGGACCGGCCAGAAGGAATGGAACACGCCACCCCCATGCATTCATAGCCTCGTCGGTCAACAGCCAGAACGCCCCTGTAACCATAAGAGAACCGGCTAGCAGGCCACATGCGGTGGAAGCAGGAACCAGCGAGGTATAGATGCCCCGACGGGAAGGAGGTGCGTACTCAGCCAGGAAGGTTCCGGCACCCGCATATTCGCCCGATGCGGAGAACCCTTGGATCATGCGCAACAGAAGCAGACCAATGGCGCCAGCAATACCGATTACTGAGTACGTCGGGAGAAGCCCGATAAAGAATGTCGATCCCGACATGATGAGGATCGACCAGGACAGAGCCCAGCGGCGCCCCCACCTGTCCCCCCATGCACCCCACACAACAGCTCCGACGGGTCTCAGAATGAAGGACATGGCGAATACCGCGAATGTCGACATCAACTGGACGGACTTGTCTGCCTCAGGAAAGAAAGCAAGACCAATGACGGTAGCCAGGTAACCGTACGATGCGTAATCGAACCACTCAATGAAGTTTCCGATAAAACTTGCTGTCGCGGCCCGTCTCAACGCCAGGGATCGCTCGAAATCATCTCGAAAAGCAGTATGCTGATAATCGCTCATAATGATCCTTCTGGTAGTGTGCTTAACTGGTTGCTTCAGGTACTGTTAGATGGCACTAGAGGGGCATTCGTGATATTTTGAAGCTCACCACAAAACCAACAACTAATGCATCAACAGGTGGGCTGGGCGCGGGATAAGCCACTTTTCCTCCATTACGAAGCTGTGCAGACGGGTTGTTTTCTGAATCCAGTCTGAATCCAGATCGCCATTTTTATCCTCGGAACTCATTCAGGATCGCCTCCGCCATCCCGGAACTGGCGACCTCGAGCAGAATCTCACCTTTCTCCTTGGTGGCGTTCTTCGCAGACGAGAGACATCCCGACGGCGGAGTGAGCTCCGGCCGGATCGGAAGCACGTCATAATTCGGCATGACAGCGGGTGCATCGTCAGAAACTCTGTCCATGCGAACCAGGTCTGGATGAAGGAGGAGCATCAGAGAAGTTTCCAGTACCCCGCCGTGCTCAAGATCCCAGCCGGTAAACCCTTCCGGGTACAAACGTTCGATCGTGGTGTCATCGACGAAGTCCCAATAGGACATCAGCTGGCACTTGATGGAGATGTTCTGCAACTTGAGGTCACGAATAGCGATATCAACCCCCTCGAACAAAAACTGGTAATTCTCATAGTGTCCGTTGCAGAACACGAACCTCCTGATTCCGTGCTGTGCCAGTTCAACCACGATCTCACGAGCTAGGGTTATGAAGGTGCTCCCAGTGAGACTGAGCGTACCCACCAAATGATATCCACCCCCTGACCGTTGCTGCGACTTGTATCCGAAGCCGATGGCCGGGCCCACGAGACCGTCGACTCGCGTGGCGACCTCTTCAGCCACAGCTGTCGAGAGCAGCTCGTCAACGCAAAGAGGCATATGCGGCCCGTGCTGTTCGAACGATCCGACCGGAACTATGACGATGGGGTTGCTCTTGACGCGTGTCCGGTACTCGAACGCGTCCATAAACTTGATCTGCCTAGACATTGATCTCGCCTCCTGAGTAGATAGGCCCATGAGATGCATTCAAAATCATATCTTAGTCGGTACTGGCATCTCCTTCTTCGAGGCAGCCCCTTTTGTCGAGAAGTAGACCTGCGACAGACCTCCCGCAATGATGAGCACGCCACCGACCAACTGCATCGATGTGAGATGTTCGTGGAACAAGATGAACCCCAGAATCGAGGCCATAATCGTTTCCTGGTAGGAGATGGTCGCCAACTCGCCTGCGAGAAGAATCCTCGAAGCAAGGGTAAGGAAGTAGAATGCACCGAAGCCTGTGATCAGGGCCGCTGCAATCAGGACCATCCAAGACTGACCGCTCATACCGGTCATGCTCCAGGGGAGACTCACCGGATTCCCGTTGCTGTCGACGGTAGCCGTGGGAACTCCGTTGACGATCTTCCGGACGGGGTACATCAGATTGCTCCAGCGGAAGGCAACCATGATCGCGATGGTTGATGCTGCAAAGAGGAAATTGTACCACGCACGGACATTCGAGTCGCAGTCTGTTCGGTATCGGGAGACGAAGAGGTAGAGGCCGTAGGCGACTCCGGACGTGAGCGCGATCGCGTTTCCGAACATGTACTGCGGATCGAGGTCGAGGCCGAATCCGTTCTCCGAGACGATCTGCACGATGAGCAGAGTCCCCAGGAGGACAGCCGCCAGGGAGCACAGCATCATCGGCTTGAAGGGCTCCTTGAGGAAGATCGTAGCAAGTACCGTCGAGTAGATGGGACCTGTGTAGATGAGAAACGATGCGTTCGCGAGAGTCGTGTACTGGGTGCCGATGACGTAGAGGGCCGATAGCAGGCCGAGGAAGATCCCGGAGAAAAGGAGCGACGGTGAGAATCGAGTCGTCCTGACCTTTTTGAATCCTCCGATGATGAGGAATATCAGGGTCATCCCGATGAATCCGGAGAATGAGCGCCAGAATGCAATGAAGTCTCCGGGCGCGTCAATGTATCTCGCGAAAGCCCCGATTCCTCCCATAAGGGATGACGAGAGGAACATGAAGGCAAACCCCTTGAGCTTCTGGCGGGATTCGTTATTCAAGGTGCTACTCCTTTGTAGTACCAGAGCGGTTGTCGGTGATCTGGTCGCTTACGGTAACTCTGGATATGGGTGTCGAGGTTCTGCGAATGCGTCGACCTGCGCGTTCGCAGATGGTGCCCGCTCGTAGGCGGACGGGAATGCAGTGCGCTCAGGCGTCAGAGGTGCGGGACCTCCGAGTGATGGCGTCCAGGAAGATGGGCGCCAGCCCACCTCCGACGATGAGCAGTCCTCCGACCATCCCCACGGGAGTGAGCCGTTCTCCCCATACGAGGAGGCCGCACAGAATGGCGACCGGACACTCCCAGTAGGAGATCGTCGAGTACTCCACAGCGGGGAGATTGCGTCCGGCAACGACCAGGAATCCCAGTGCGAAGAGTCCACAGATGAGGAAGAGGGCCATTGCCCACAGCCAGTTTGTGATCGTGAAGGAGGAAACCCCGTGCCATGGGCGCAGGAAGATTGACATCACCAGTGTAGCAGCGGACGCCCAGAAGAAGTTCCAAACTCCACGCACAACTGAGTCAACATCCTTGCGGTAGCCATAGAAGAACATCGCCAAACCATAGAGGACTCCCGAAAGAAGGCCGAGAAGGTCTCCCAGGCTCTTGCGTGGGAACTCTTCAGAATGGGATGACAGGTCCAGCCCGAGGGTCAGGCTTCCGTTCTTGAAGTCAATGATACCTATAGTCAGCAGCATGCCGACGAACACCAAAGACAGGAAGATCCCCGATAGCACACTGATCTTCTCCTTACGGAAGATACGTGCAAGCAGCGCACAGAACAGAGGTCCTGTGTAAATGAGGAAGACGGCGTTGGCGATGGACGTCATCAGCGTTGAAGAGATGTAGCAGCCCAAAGAGAGGCCGATGCTCACCCCTCCCAGGATCACGGTGGTGCTCAAGCGGGTGCGCCGGAACAGGCCGGCTTTCCCGGTCAGCAGGAGGATGATGATGAAACCGAGCAGGCCGACAGTCATGCGACCGAAGGCCAGGAATGATCCAATGACGGACTTATCTGCGTCAGCGAGACCAGCAGTCGTACCACGGCTGAAGGTGCCGACGAGCCCCATTCCGGTGGCGGCTAGAAGCATGGCGATGGCACCAAGCTTCTTGTTCATCACGTAGTCTGTGACAGAGGAATCGGTGGACGTTGTCTGTGACATGGCAGTTGTGGCTCCTGAGCTCTCTCCCGGCGCGCGCAGCGGTGAACAGCCTCTTTGCTGAGCTTCGCGCGGCTCGATCAACTCTCACCGCCTCCATAGGGAGCATGGCAACCGCATCGCGAGAATCGAGTGGGGAACGGTACGGGGCGGCAGCCCGATTTATGAGCCGCCGCCCCGCGCCCGCTTGAAAATCAGATCAGACCAGAGTGGGGTCGTCGACCTGGTTGGGGAAGTAGTCCTCGCAGGTGCCCTCGCGGTAGACGTCCGCGGTCGCGCAGTGCAGACCTCCGCCGAACGCGTAGGCGTCGCGGAAGGGCACGGGGATGACGTTCATTCCCAGCTTGTCCATCTGCTCCATCTGGTGCACCTCGCTGGCCTCGACGCACACGGTCTTGTGGTCGATCACCAGGCAGTTCATGGACAGCCACACCGAGGAGTAGCACAGCGGCGGCGGCGTGGTGTGAGCCGGCGGCGCGGCATCGACGATCTGCCAGTCATTGGCCTCGAAGATCTTGCGCTGCTCCTCGGGCAGACGGCGGTGCGGGTTGTTGATGATCAGGCCCGGCCGCAGCGGCACGAAGGTCGCGTCGATGTGGATCGGGTAGGGGTCGCCCGGGAAGTTGACGGCGTGGACGCGGAAGTCGGGGTAGTACCGCTTGAACCACTCCATGGCCTTCCGGTTGGTCGTCAGGCCGTGCTGGATGAACAGGTCCTTGCCGACGCGCATGACGTCGGCGGCGTCCCACATGGGCTCGACCTCGGTGGTCACGAAGTCCTTGGCCGCCGTGCGCTCGAGCCTCTCCTCGATGCTGATCTTCTCGTCGTAGTAGTTGTGCTTGTACGACTTGTCAGTCAGTCGCGGGCGAGGGGCCTGCGTCCACTTGAACTCCGGGTCCTCCTCGAAGTACTGGTTCATGAGCGGCCAGTAGGCGAGGTACTCGAAGTAGCGGCAGCGGAAGGAGTTCGCAGCGGACATGATCTCCTCGCCCATGGTGAGCAGGATGTCGCGCGGGGGCATCTGGGTGAAACCCGACTCCGTGCGGAAGTCGGGAGTCTGGATGGCCTGGTTCCACTGCAA
>ERZ773054.2013-NODE-2013-length-11065-cov-21.993188_pt1 | contig 11065 bp, 8 predicted proteins | sample MGYA00580630_ERZ773054 | MGnify/ENA primary metagenome ERZ773054 (study PRJEB29015, sample SAMEA2737994) | human oral metagenome | biome: human oral; feature: human-associated habitat; material: dental | place: China | collected 2115 ... | reverse complement strand
GTTTTTCTTTCTGCTCCAGCCAAGACGAGTAATTGCCTTTCCACGGAATACCGTGCCCGCGGTCGAGTTCCAAAATCCATTCGGCGGCGTTGTCGAGGAAGTAGCGGTCGTGCGTTATCGCAACGACTGTGCCGGGGAAGCGCACCAAAAATTGCTCCAGCCATTCCACCGATTCCGCGTCCAAGTGGTTGGTCGGCTCGTCCAGCAGCAGCATATCTGGTTTGCTCAACAAGAGTTTGCACAAGGCAACACGGCGTTTTTCACCGCCGGACAGATTGCCGATTTTGGCATCCCATTCCGGCAGGCGCAGCGCATCGGCGGCGATTTCCAATTCGTGCTCTGCACCGCCGCCGGTTGACGAACCCGCCGCGATAATCGCTTCCAAACGGCCCTGCTCTTCCGCCAGCGCGTCAAAATCCGCATCGGGATTGGCATACTCGGCATACACTTCTTCCAAACGTTTCTGCGCCGCAGCCACTTCGCCCAAACCGCTTTCCACCTCCTCGCGCACAGTTTTCTCAGGATCAAGCTCCGGCTCTTGCGGCAGATAGCCGATTTTGATGCCGCCCATCGGCACGGCTTCGCCCTCAAATTCCTTATCCACGCCCGCCATAATCCGCAGCACGGTGGACTTACCCGCGCCGTTCAAACCGAGCAGGCCGATTTTCGCGCCGGGGAAAAAGGAAAGGGAAATATCTTTAATGATAGTTTTCTGCGGCGGCACAACCTTGCTCACGCGCAGCATAGAATAGACGTATTGTTGGGGCATGGTTTCGGTCTTTCTGTCTGAAAATGGAAATAGCGTAATTTTAACGGAAATCGGGCAGTGCAGGCTGCCTGAAAGCGGTTTTTAGTTATAACGAATAGGGCGGTTTATCCAGAGCGATCGGCTGCGGATTGTGCAGCACCCATTTTACCGCTAGTTCGCTCAAACGGCGCAAATCATCTTCATCGGTGTCCGCGCCGATACTTTTGGCAAGTGCTGCGGCTTCGGCCTGTTCGCCGATGGGGTTGCCCCGCGCGAAATAATCCGGCAGGGCTTGTGGCAGTTTTTTGTATTCCCTGCTCCAATTACACGCACCGTTATTCAGCAGTTCGCGTGCAACCTTGCCACAAATCCGTATGATTTCGCCCTGAACTGTGTTGGCCGCGCCGGAACCGGGCACCAGCAGATTCCAAAGTTCCTCAAACTGCTGCTGCCATGTATCGCTGCCGACTTTGATTTCGGTAACGCCGTCAAATTCTTGGTGCTGTGCGGCAGGCGTTACCTGAAACAGTGCGTAAAGTTTCTGCAACCCGCGTTCCGTTTCCGGCAGATATTCTGGATTGAAACTGCTGCGGTGCCACTCGAACTCTTCCCCGATTTCGGCAATGCGTTCCCGCATGGCGGCGTTGATTTTCACACCGTGTTGCAAATAGATTTCCGCAGATTCGGCTGTTTCGGCAATGCGGTTGTTTTGGCAATTTTGTAGCATAGCCAACAGCGGGGTCTGCCCCCGCTCGTTTTTCGCACGGGCATCCGCGCCGTACGCCAGCAGCAGTCCGACCGTTTCCGCAAGATAGGCTTGGTGCAGCGGGGTATTGCCGTAAATATCTCGCTTGTGCACATCTGCACCGTGTTGCAGCAATATCTTGACTTTTTCGGGTTGCAGCACCTGTGCGTGCCGGTACAGCGCGGTTCGGCCGTAGCTGTCTGCCGCTTCGATGTCCGCGCCGTGTTGTAGCAGCCATTCGATAAATTCAACCGAAACGGCGTATTGGCACAGGGCGGGCGTTTTGAGATAGTCGCGTTCGTAGGCGTTGATGTCGCATTTTTCAAAAACGGCTCGCAGTTCGTCTAAATTGTTGCGTTCCATCACAGCGCCGAAATCGTTCGGCAGTGTAGCTCTTTTCTTTGCCATCGGTTACTCCTTGATATTTTTGCAGGCTGCCTGCAAAACGGCTATTTTATAACAGATGAAACAGCTGTGCTGCGGCAGTTTATTTCAACCTGCACTAAACAAAACCAAGTGCAGGCTGCTTTTTGCGTCATTCTTCTGCCAAAGATGCCGTTTTGCGCCGCAGCGCACGCACGAACAAGCTGCGGAACACGGGAAAACTGCGCAGCGTTACCGAAGCCGCACCCTTCCAGGTGTAGTAATACCGTCCGTCAATATCGGGATTTTCCTGCACAAAGCCCATTTGCGCCAAATATTCGCGCTGCCGCCCCAGCCAATACAGTATACGACGGCTGTACGGCTCGTCATCGTTCGGAGCAAGCGGTTCTGCGGGGCGCGTTTTGTGGCGGATGGCCTGGTGCAGGCTGCATAAATGCGCCACCGTGCTTTCGGGCGGCGCGTTATATATCGGCAGTTGCGGAATCAGCGGGTGTGCGGCTTGGGGAATATTGCTCACCGTCAGGCTGCTGCCGTCCGTATATTCTTCAAAAATGTCCGTATAACACGCCTGCTGCCCGTTCAACGCATACAGCACGCCGACCAGGCTGCGCCGCCCTTCGTGCCGGTACACCGCCATGGCTGCCTGAAATGGCGGATTGGCGCATTTCAGCCGCATGGTCTGCCACATGGAAAACCCGTTGTCCAGCATTTCCGAGTGGCGGGCGGCAAACGCGCGGTTCTGCTGCGCCAAAAATTCATCGGCAGGCACATCGTCCGCCCGAAAATAGGTCATAAACGCCTGCTGGTATTTGATGCTCGCCATTGCAATCAACATGAACATAACGGCCAAAAATGCACCCCACGCCATTATTTCCCCGGCCAACAGCCTTTCGGCAGCATAGGCATTCCACCATTCCTGCATCATCTTCCTCCTTGTTTTCGAACAGTTTTTACGCGGCGGCCTTTTCGAGCATACCGAGTCAATACCGCATAGCGCGTTGCCAGCATGGCGATATAGGCCGGCAGTATGACGGCGGCAAAATAGCTGTACATCTCGCTGCGGTATATCAGCACCCACGCATTCATGCCAAACCATTTGACGGACAGCAGCGTCAGTTCCGCCGTACCGAATATCAAAACCAGCGTTGCCACCGGCTGCACCCACCCCGCGTTCGCCTTTTGACTGATTTGTTTCAGGCAGTAAATTTGGCGGTCGGCCATGCCCCTGCGGCGTAGCAGCCCTATCGGCAGCCTGTTGAACAACGTTGCGCCCAGCAAAACCAGCCCGACAAAAATCGGAATATCCGCATCAAAATTCAAGCCGCAGCACTGCCCTTTGCCCTTGGGCGTGTACAACCCGAGCGACACGGACAGCACCAGCAGCAATACGCACAACAGGATGATGGAAAGCTGCGCGGCCGGGAAATATCGTGCGAGCGTGTAGCGTTCTTTTCGTGTCATCATCGGTATCTTTCGGTTGTTCATCGGGTTATATAGCGGATTAAATTCAAACTGGGACAAGTCGGCAATGGGTGTCGTGTATGAGTAATACATAAGGATATGGGCAATGCTGTACTCGTTTAGATTTAATTGACGATATAAAGTGCAGGCTGCTTTTTGACGGCTGAACACCTCAAAAAGCAGCCTGCACTTTATTTATCGCAACTGCCGCGCCACATCGTCCAAGCCCTGGTTCAGGCTTTCCAACATGGCCGCATAACCATCGCCCTTCTGCGGCGTAACCGCATGGAACGCGCGGATGCTCCCGTTCGGCAGCCGCGCATAACCGCGAATTTCCGTCTGCCCCAGATAGCTGCCTTGGAAACGGTCGATAAACAGCGTGATGGCGGGCGATTTGGCCGCCCCCTCGGCAGGGCGGAAGTGCAGGCTGCTTTGACGGTTCAACTTATTCGCCACAGCCGCCGCCAATCCGTTAGACAGCGGCGCGGCCCACAGGTTGTGCTGCGTCATCTGTACCGTATGCTCATCGCTTTGATACAGCAGGCTTTGGCGGTTCAAAGGCTCCGCCAGCACCACATACACATTCGTCCACACCGTCTGCTTGGGCGTGTTGGCCGACACAAACGCGCTGTCAGGCAGCTGGTAATACACGGTCGGCGTGCTGCTGCATGCCGCCAGCGCCGTCAATGCCGCCAACATCGGCACCATCCGTTGCCACATCGTTTTCATCATCTTATTTTCCTCTCGGTATCGGGTCTTTGCCGTTTTGGTTGAAAATCAGCGCATTGGGTTTCTCGTTCAGCGTACGCACCAAAGGTTGGACGTCTTGCAGCGTGCGATTCAGCGCGGCCAGCGTTTGCTGGATGTCTTGATACATCGGCGATTCGGGCGACACGCCTTGCAGCGTTTTACGCAATTCCTGCAACGTGGCGTTCAATTCGGCCGGCATTTTCTGCGTACTGTTCTGCCCCAGCAGGCGGTTGGCGGAAGCCAGCGTTTGTTTGAGCTGGTTCAGGCTGCCGTTGAGTTCGCCCAATGTTTTGTCCAGCGGCAGGGCATTGAATTTGTCCAACAGGCGGCCGACTTTGTCTTGCAGTTCGTCCAAGCCGCCGCTGCCCTTGCTGGCAATGACCGTGTGGCCGTTATATTGCGCATGCGGTTTGAGCAGCGCGTCGCCGGACGAGCTTTCCACCAGTTCCACCATTTTGCTGCCCAGCACCAAATTGTTGCTCGACAGCGTGGCCACCAGGCCTTTGCCGAATGCAGCCTGCATGGCGTTCTGCCAATATTCTCGCGTTTGCGGCTCGTCGCCGCGCTCCATGCTGTCGGGGTCGAGTCGCAGCCGCACGGGAATCCAGCCGTTTTCAAACAGCTTGGCGCTGTCGCCATCTTGGAAATACGGCACTTGCGCCACCGTGCCGATACGCATCCCGCGGTATTCCACCGGCGCGCCCGCTTCCAAACCGCGTACGGAATTTTTGAAAAACACCACGTAATACAGCGTCCGCTCATTGGGTTTGTTTTCCAGTTCGGCACGGTCGTTGAACACGGTAAATTCCTGATTGTTCACGGCAGCCTGCACTTTCTGCCCCACAGTGGCGGTGGGTGTGTTGAACGCAATCGCGCCCGACAAAATGGCCGGCAGCGGTGCGGAATCGATTTTCACGCCGCCGCCGTCCAAGCGCACGCTGACACCGCTGTCCAACCAAAACTGGCTGTTGCTTTTCACCAGCACGTCGTTCGGGCTTTGAATGAAAATGCTGTATTCCACGTTCTGCGTCTGCGGATTGAATTTTGCGGTTTCCACCGAGCCGACCGTCAGGTTTTCAAACATCACGGGGCTGCCCGCACTCAGCATTTTGGAATTATGCCCCACCAGTTTCAGGCGCAGGCCGTGTTGCCCCATGGCCGAAATGGGCGGCAGCTCGGATACGGTGAACGTGCTGGCTTCTTCTTGGCTGGTGCCGGGCGCGAACGAAATGTACGAACCCGAAAGCAGCGTGTTCAGGCCAGTCACGCCGTTTTGGTCGATGCGCGGCTTCACCACCCAAAACTGCGTGTCTTCACGCATCATTTCGCGCGCGGACGGCTGCAGTTTGGCGACGACTTCCACGCCTTTGTGGTCGGGGCGCAGGCGGATGCTGCTGACGCGCCCGATTTCCACGTTCAAAAGGCGGATGGTGGTGGTATTGACTTCCATGCCTTCCGCATTGTCCATCAGCAAGGTGATTTCGGGACCCTGCTGGCGCGAATAGTCCACTAGAAGCCAAATGCCGGCAATGGCGGCAATCAGCGGGATAATCCACACGGTGGAAGCCAGCGTTTTGCTTTGGCGGACGTGTGCGTGTCGGGGTTTTGAAGATTCTGTCATGATGTTTGTTCTGTGGTAGGTCGGATAATGGATTCTGGCGGCGCTGCGTCTTCACGGTATTTGTCCCACAGCAGGCGCACATCGAAGAAATGGGCGGAGAGCATGGTCAGGATAACGACCAGGCAGAAATAAATGGCGGCCGGGCCGGGGGTGACGCGGGCAATGTGGCTGTGGAACGCGCTCATCATAATGATGATGACGAAAATATCAATCATCGACCAGCGGCCGACGGCTTCGGTAATGCGGTATTGCAGCGACAGCACGCGAATCGGCAGGAACAGCCCGAAGCGCGCGTTGGCCAGCAACACCAGCATGGAAACGATTTTCAGCGTGGGCACGGCAATGCTGGCGGAAAAAATAATGCTGGCGATGAGTTTGTCGCCGTCGTTCCACATATAGATGATGCCGCTCATGATGGTGCTGACTTCCTTGCTCATGGGGTTTTCGGAAATCATGATGGGCAATAGGTTGGCAGGGAAATACAGCACAATCGCGGCCAGCAAAAAGCAGCCTGCAACGTGCAGACTGTACGGCCGGCGGTCGAACAGTTCGGAATCGCACACGCTGCAATAGCTTTCGTTGGCCGGGCGGAAGAATAGGCAGCGCGAACAGCAGATGTGGTGCGGGTCTTCGTGCAGAAGTTCGTGGCTGCGGCGGCGGATTTGGTAATACACCCAATGGCTGGGCACGGCCACGGCGGTACGCAGCAGCAGCACCGCCCACACGGGCATGAGCCAGAACGCCTGCCCGAATTCCACCGTCGCCACCGTGCGGATTTTGATATACGCCACCAGCATGGAAATGAAGAACACATCGACCATAATCCATTCGCGCAGCCGCACCAGCCAGCGCGTCAGCCACAAAACGCTTGCAGGCTGCTTTTGCCACAGCAGTGCGCCATACACCCAAATGCAGGCACACAAAAACACGGCCGGCGTGCCGAAGGTGAGCAGCAGCATCACCGTGCCCAGAAACGCCCAATCGCCTTGCAACAGCGATTGCAGCATGCCCGGCAGCGTGAGCGGCGAAAACACCCCCGTCATCTGTATCGTCACAAAGGGCAGGCTGTACACCAAAAACATCAGCATCAGCGCGGCGGATGCGCACGCCAACGGCAGCAGGAACGGCTCGTTTTCAACGCGCACCAAATGGTGGTGGCAGCGCGGACATTCCGCCCGTTGCCCTTGGCGCAGCTTGGGGATGCGCGTGCGCAGGCCGCATTCGGGGCAGTCGATGGTGTGCGCGGGCAGCGTGGCAGAAGGCATATAGGCTTTCCGCCACACTTTTTGGGCATGTTTGACGAACCAGGATGAACGGCGCATGGGTTTGAAACGGCAGCAAAAAACGCCATTATAGTGGATTTGGTGCAGCAGCTGTAGCAAACGGAGAATTTTTTGATGTGCAGGCTGCTTTTGTGTTGGGGATTTGCCGCCGCAACGGGTTGGCGCAATCCAAAAGCAGCCTGCACCCGATAGCGCGCATTCGCGGAAAATAATTCGGTAAAGCGCGGCTTCGGCAGGCTGTGTTTCCCTTTCAGGCACGGAATTTCCGGCGGTGTTCATGGCGTTGCGCCGCCATACCCACGCTTGGGGCGGCAGCGGCCAACCAATGCGCTCTCCCGCAAAAGCGGGGCGGATGGGCTGTCAATCCGAAAAAAGCAGCCTGCACTTTAGATGGGCGGTTGTCCGATAAAGTGCAGGCTGCTTTTGGAATTCGGTTAAGCCAAAATAAAAGAGCGGCAGGGCTTTTGAATGGCAACGCTCTGTGCCACGGGCTGCCGCCCCAAAGCGCGGGTATGGCGGCGCAACGCCATGAACACCGTCCGATTACGGCGCGCTTGGATTTTGGCGGCTGCCCTGTTCCCAAAACGCCTGCATCACATCGGGGCGGACTTTGCGGACGAACCAGAAGCCTTGTTCAAAAGCAGCCTGCACCTGCGGCAGGGTTTGCCAATCGGGGTGGTTTGCGCCATGTGCAAAGCGGATGCAGCGACGGTTGTCGTTGTGCAGGCGAAGTTGCGCGGCGTGCCGTTGGGCGATGAATTGGAAGAAATGTTCGTCCGGGCAGAGTTTGTGCCGGAAAAACGGCCGCATGTCGGCGGCGGCATCGAGCAACAGTTGCAAGGCGGCGCGGTCGGCGGAAAACCATTGGCTGCCGGCCCATGCGGCTTGGCGGCTCGGCAGCAGGCGGTCGGCGCATTGGGCGGCTTTGGTCAGGCATTTCCCCGTCAGGCTGCGCTGCCACGATGTGTCAGCGTGCGGCAGGGAAAAGCGGACGCGGTAACGCAGGCGCGGCACGTTTTCGCAGGTCAAAAACAGGCAGCCTGCACCGGCCGCCGCCATTTGCCGTTCGATGGTTTCGGGCGTTTGCAGCGGCAGGCAGTCGCCGCTCATCAGGTGAAAATATTGGTGTTGCGGTTGCGCCAAAGCCGCCTGCATCAGGGCGAGCGTAGCTTCAATCATGCTGAAGCCGCCCCAGCGGACGTCGATGCGCTGCGGCAGCACGGACACATTGGGCAGCCCGTGCAAAAAGGCAATGCCGCCCGCATCGGATTTGGCGTCGTAATGCACATAAAATTGGTGCTGCGGCGCGCGTTGCGCCATCAGGGGCAGGTGGTGCGGCGGCGTGTGGCAAAGGAGAAGGTGGGCGGTACTCATGATGTGCAGGCTGCTTTTGGCAATGTGGGGAAAGTGGGCAATGTCGCGGCAAGACAAAATGCAGGCTGCTTTTCAGTGATAAAAAGCAGCCTGCACTCGGTTTACTTGCCGTCCTCGCTATCCAAAAAACTTTTCAGTTTGTCCGAACGGGTCGGATGGCGCAGCTTGCGCAACGCTTTGGCTTCGATTTGGCGGATGCGTTCGCGCGTCACGTCAAACTGTTTGCCCACTTCTTCCAGCGTGTGGTCGGTATTCATATCGATGCCGAAACGCATACGCAGCACTTTCGCCTCGCGCGGCGTGAGGCTTTCCAACACGTCGGCAGTGACCTCGCGCAGGCTGGAATACATGGCCGCATCCGCCGGTGCGACGTTGTTCACGTCTTCGATGAAGTCGCCCAAGTGCGAATCGTCGTCGTCGCCGATCGGCGTTTCCATCGAAATCGGCTCTTTGGCGATTTTCATAATTTTGCGGATTTTGTCTTCCGGCATATCCATCAGTTCCGCCAGTTTTGCCGAATCGGGTTCTTCGCCCGTCTCTTGCAGATATTGGCGCGAAATGCGGTTCATTTTGTTAATGGTTTCAATCATGTGCACCGGGATGCGGATGGTGCGCGCCTGGTCGGCAATCGAGCGGGTAATCGCTTGGCGGATCCACCATGTCGCATAGGTCGAAAATTTGTAGCCGCGACGGTATTCGAACTTATCCACCGCCTTCATCAACCCGATGTTGCCTTCCTGAATCAAATCCAGGAACTGCAAGCCGCGGTTGGTGTATTTTTTGGCAATGGAAATCACCAGACGCAGGTTCGCCTGAATCATTTTCTGCTTGGCCGCAGCGGTTTCTTTTTCGCTTTTCACCATGTTTTTGCTGATTTCTTTCAGCTCGGCAATGGAAATCCGCGCGTGCGCTTCCAATTCCGCCATTTTGGCCTGCTTTTCCAAAATATCGTGTTTGAAACGCGCCAACGTTTCGCTCCACACGCGGTTTTTGCCGATTTCCTCTTCCAGCCATGCCAAATTGGTGGCGTTCGGCATGAAGTGCTCGATGAAATAGTCGCGGTCCATGCGCACGCGGTCCAAGCAGATATCGCGGATTTCGCGTTCCAGCCGGCGGATTTGCTCGACACGTCCGCGCAAGTTCTCGCTCAAACTTTCAATTTGGCGCGTGGAAAAACGCACTTCCAATAGTTTTTGCGCAATATTGTTGCGGTGTTTCAGATAAGTGTCGTGCTTGCTGTGGTGCTTGTCCAAAGCTTTCACCATCAGGCCGTAGCTTTTTTCGATGTGTTTGAAGTGTTCCAACACCTGCGCTTTGAGCTCTTCCAGATTTTGCTGGCTTTCCAGGCTGCCGGAATCGGCATCTTCGTCGTCTTCGCCGCCGTCTTCGTCATCTTCGCCGCCGTCGCCTTCTTCTGCCGGGTGCGCGCTGTTGTTTTCCAAATGCCCCAAGCCCAGTTCGTTGAGCAGCACTTCGTTCGGGTCGATAATGGCTTCGACCACTTCATCGACACGGATTTCGTCTTTTTTTACTTGGTCGATCAACGCCAGAATTTCGCCCACGGAACCCGGGCAGGCGGAAATGGCCTGAATCATGTTTTTCAGGGCATTTTCGATTTCTTTGGCAATTTTGATTTCATCTTCGCGGGTGAGCAGCTCCACCTGCCCCATTTCGCGCATATACATCCGCACGGGGTCGGTGGTACGGCCGAATTCGGAATCTGCCTGCGACAATGCGGCTTCGGCTTCGGCAACGGCATCTTCGTCCGTCATGGCGCTGCTGTTGTCGCTCATCAGCAGTGTGTCGGCATCGGGCGCTTCTTCGGTTACCTGAATGCCCAAACCCTGAATCATGTTCACCACGCCGTCGATATGCTCGGCGTCGGACATATCGTCCGGCAGGGCATCGTTGATTTCGGCATAGGTGATATAGCCGCGCTCTTTGCCCTGCAAAATCAGACGGCGCAACCGTTCGCGCTGCTCTTCGGGCGACAGGGGGCGGTTGTCGTTGAGTTGGTCTTCGGTTTCGTTATCGGGATAATCTTGTGGTTCGGACATGGGCTTCTCGTTTTCAAAGGGTTGCAGGCTGCTTTTGCGGTATGCGTGTCGGTTTGGCACTCGGCGGGGTGCGTGCAATAATAAAGCAGCCTGCACAGTTGGTTTCTGCAATAGCGCGTGCCGGCTTTCAGAACGGTGTTCGTTTATTCGTTAAAACATAGCGGATGGGCTATGTGCGTGGATATGGTGGCAGCACCTTGCGTTTGCAAGGCTGAAAGCGCGAAATTATAGCAAATTTTCTGTGGGATTTGAGTATATGCCTGTAAACCGGGTGGGAAAAGCGCAGGCGGAAATCTTCGTAAAACTTCGGATTTGAGCGCGGTTCAAAGCGGCAGTATTGTAAAAAATGCAAATAATAGACGATTGTTTTCAATGAATTGGCAAATTCATTCGACGCAATATGTCTCAAACGGTGTTTTGCAAAAGGGTGCAGGCTGCTTTTTATCTATTCAAAAGCAGCCTGCACCCAAATCATTTGCCCAAACAGCGTGTCCCTACCTTGCCCCGTCCTTCACCAGCACAATCACAAACTCGCTGTCGGCAGTTATTTTGATGGCGACGTATTCGCTGCCGTCCGCCTTCAGGACGCTGCCCGGCCGCAATTCCTGCCTTTTTCCGCCGTCAAACAAAAATACCGAGCTG
>ERZ773054.2012-NODE-2012-length-11066-cov-39.152302_pt1 | contig 11066 bp, 9 predicted proteins | sample MGYA00580630_ERZ773054 | MGnify/ENA primary metagenome ERZ773054 (study PRJEB29015, sample SAMEA2737994) | human oral metagenome | biome: human oral; feature: human-associated habitat; material: dental | place: China | collected 2115 ... | reverse complement strand
TAGACGAACCGATTGCCTTGACCATCGGGCTGCTGTTCATCGGCGCGTTGCTGTTTTTCACCCTGCGCGGCGCGTATCGCGTGTTTGTTCCAAAGCAGCCTGCATCCTAAAACGGTTTCACATCAACGGATAGCAATCCCCCTCACATCCGCTGACCACATTCAGGCCGCCTGAAAGCAGAGGCTTCAGCAAAATGAAAACTCCGTTTCCACCAAGAAACGGAGTTTCTGCAAAGTTCAAGCCAAAAAACCAGCTTGCACAAAGGACACCCCATGCACTACCAATCGCTCAACGCCGCGCTGGAACAATACAGCGGCAACCTGACCCAGAATCCCGCCTCCCCCGACAGCCTCGCCCTGCATATCGACCGTCAAACGCAAGGCTGCCTGAAACTCCACACGCCCGACGGCATCAGCCTCAGCCTGACTTGCCACGATGAACCCGTGTTCTGGTCGTTCCACAGCCACGATTTATACGACGTTTACCTCGTCCGCAGCTACGCCGAAAGCTGGCAGGCATACCAGCCCGTCGGGCACATCGGCAGCCGCGTAAACGAACATATCGCCCGCCAACCCGCCGCAGAGCAAGGCCTGTTGTGGAACAAATATTTCATCGAACAACTCGCCGCCCACAACGCAGGGCTGCTCGGCATCGGCGAATGGCACTTCGACTACCGCCCCGCCCAAACCCTGCCGCCGCAATGGGGCGAATGCTGGCACGACACCGCCATAGGGCAGCCTGAAACCGACGAAAACTACGCCCAATGGCTGTTTTCAGGCAGCCGCTTCGACGCACTGGACAACAATTTCTACACCCAAGCCGAACGCTTCATCGCCCTGAAAACCCACCACGCCGAAGACGGCCGTCTGAAATACTGGCGCAAACGCGCACGGCAAAACCAACTGCCGCCCGTCTTGGTGTACGAACTCCCCGCCCTATCCGACCGCCGGCTGATTTTAGACGGACACCTGCGCCTCGCCGCCGCGCTCGCCGAAGGGCAACTGCCGCCCCTGATTACCATCCAAGCCACCACCGCCCGACACAGCCGGCAAACCGCTGCCGAACACGAAACCGCAAAAGCCGCCGCCCTGTCGCAATACGAAAAAATCGCCCGACAAACCGACAATAATCCCCAAGCCTTAAACGCCGTCAGCCAACGCATCGTCCAAGCTTTCGATACCCGCCCCTACCTGCTGCACACCACCCGCGCCGCCGCCGACATCGCCCCGAAAACCTGGCTGCAACAACTGCAAACCTACGCCGCGCAACACGGTTTCGCCGAAGAATTCGAACGTGTTTGGGCAACCGAATCATGGCCGATGAAACGAATTCCCGCTTTTCAGGTCGTCTGAAAGCACAGCTTCAACGAAGTTAAAACGAAGTTTCCGAAGGAAGGCGAGTTTCTGCAAAGCTAAAAGGCTACCTGAAAAAAGCAGCCTGCACTTTGTAAATTTGAAGTGCAGGCTGCTTTTATTTGCCTATTTCAAAAACGGATAATCAGTATAGCCATGTTCCCCGCCGCCGAACATGGTGGCGCGATCTGGCGTGTTCAGCTCTGCGCCCAGCTCGAAGCGACGAGGCAGGTCGGGGTTGGCCAAAAACGCTGCGCCATAGGCAATCAGGTCGGCAATACCTTTTTCCAGTTCCGCGTCGCCCGTATCGCGGGTGTAAGCCGTTCCAGCGATTAAAGTCTGTTTAACGAGTTTGCCAAAGCGTTCGATTTCGTCGTCTACCGGATAATGTGGCAGCAGCGGAAATGTCGGACCACGCTTCATCAGCTCGACAAAGGCAAAATCCAGTTTATTTAATTCGTTGATTAAATAGGTATAAGTTTCGATAGGATCGTCAAACGCGATGCCTGCGTAGGGGTGCAGCGGGCTGATTTTGATGCCGACTTTATCACCGCCCACTGCGTCGATCAGTGCGTGCATGACTTCTAAGGTGAAGCGTGCTTTGTTTTCGATGCTGCCGCCGTATTCATCTGTGCGCAAGTTGGCGGAATCGGACAGGAATTGCTGTGGCAGGTAGCCGTTTGCCGCGTGCAGTTCCACACCGTCAAAGCCTGCGGCAATGGCGTTTTTAGCTGCTTGTGCGTAGTCGGCAATGGTTTGGCGGATGTCGGCGATGCTCATTTCCCGCGGCATTTCATAATCTTTTACGCCCTGCGATGTGAAATGCTGCATGCCTTCAATTTTGACGGCAGACGGCGCAACAGGCAGCACGCCGTTTCTATCTACCGAGTGCGCCACGCGGCCGGTGTGCCAGAGTTGGGCGAAAATCACGCCACCTTTTTTGTGTACCGCATCGGTTACTTTTTTCCAGCTTTCCACTTGTTCGGCGGTGTACAGGCCGGGGGTGAACGGGCTGCCGATCGCATCTGCGGAAATATTGATGGCTTCGGATAAAATCAGTCCTGCGGACGCGCGTTGGGCGTAATATTCAGCCATCAAATCAGTTGCCACGCCTTTTGAAAAGCTGCGACTACGGGTCATCGGGGCCATCACCATACGGTTTTTCAATTCGATGTTGCCAAGTTTGTAGGAAGTCAAGAGTTGCATGATGTTTGTCCTTTTCTGTTGTGTTGTTGATAAAACGTATTGTAGAGAAGATTGATTTTCGGATAAATATGGTTTTTCGTATAACACTTATCCATTTCTGAATATAATAGGCTACCTGAAATCAGCAATAGACAACCATCAATGGATTATTTAAACGAAATGGCGTTATTTGCCGAAGTGGCGGAAGCCAAGGGATTCAGCAAAGCAGCCGCGAAACTGGGGATGCCGCAATCAACGTTATCACGCAGAGTCGGCGAATTGGAAAAGCAGCTGGGTTTACAGCTTTTGAACCGCACGACCCGGCGGGTTGAGCTGACCGAAGCGGGTAGGCGTTATTTCGAGCGTGTAAAGCCTATTATGGAAGAAGCGCGACGGATTCATGACGAACTCAGCGGGATGCTGGTGCGTCCGTACGGCGTGTTGCGTGTGTCACTCCCCGTTGATTTTTCGTATGAATTTCTTGCGCCCCTGCTCCCCGAATTTGCCGCACAATACCCTGAAATCAAGCTGGAAATGGATGTTACGCCGCGTAAAGTGGATTTGATTGGTGAGCCGTTCGATTTGGTCATCCGCGCGGGAGAACAGCCCGATTCAGGGTATATTTCCACAGTGCTGATGCATGATGAACGTTATCTCTATGCCTCTCCAAGCTATCTGGCCAAACACGGCGAGCCGCAAACACCGCAGGATTTACCCGCTGCCGACTGCCTACGTTTTCAGACGGCCTCAAATTGGACCTTGCTAAACAGGGCAGGTGAAACCGTACTCATCACCGCGCAATCGCCCTATGCCGCCAACAGCATGGGCATGCTGGCACGCATGGCTGCGCATGGCTTGGGGGTTGCCTTTATACCGGCAATAATGGCAGAGCAATACGAAACGTCAGGTCGTCTGAAACGCATACTGCCTGACTGGAAAGGACAGAGCGTCCCCATTTACGCCTTAACTGCCACGCGTCTGTTGTCGGCAAAAACAAAATGTTTTATTGCATTTTTGCGCAGCAAAACGAAGGCTGCTTGAAAGCATAAAAGCAGCCTGCACTTACCACTTGCTGTAACCGCATGATATTTCTAAACTACCCTTCCCCACTTTTAAAGAAACGCCCATGAAATCCAAACTATCCGCGCTTACCATCTCCGCCCTTCTCGCCGCCTGTTCTGCCGTTCCGCATCATAACGAACAGGCGAAAGCCCTGCTGGACGAAGGCATCGCCCTGTATCAAAAACAGGATTACCGACACGCCAAGCCCTATTTTGAGCAGGCGCAGCAGGCAGGGCATATGAAAGCGCCGCGTTATCTGGGTCTGATGTATCTGAACGGCGAAGGCGTCGCCCAAAATGCGCAAACCGCTTTCGCCTACTTCACGCAGGCAGCCGAAGCGGGCGACATCACGGGGCAATACTGGCTGGGCTATTGCTACGAAAACGGCATCGGCACGGCAAAAGACATGACCCAAGCCGTACGCTGGTATCAAAAATCCGCCGCACGCGGCGACCATGTTTCCCAGCCCGCCATTGACGCGCTGAACCGCTTGGGCATAAAAGCAAATTAACCGTTTCCCTCAATCTTTTAAGGAGTTTCCATGAAAAAGACCGCCTACGTCATCGCTGCTGGCCTGCTGCTGGCAGCCTGCACCGCCACGCAAAACACCGCTGAAAACAGCCCCGCCGCCCAAAGCGCGCAAAATCCCGCTTGGGACAAACAATACGGCGGCGCGGACAAATCCTACGACAGCCGCCTGCTCGCCCTGCGCGAGCAAATCGCCCCGCGTTTTGAAGTGCTGACCTTCAAAGACCCGCAAACGGGCAAGGAAATGCAGTACAGCCTGTACACGCCGAAAAACCTCGAACCCGGTCGCAAATACCCGCTGGTGATGTTCATTGCCGACGCTAGCACCGCAGGCAAAGGCGTGAAAGCCCCGCTAATGCAAGGCTACGGCGGCATTATTTGGGCAACCGACGAAGCGCAGGCAAAACACCCCGCCTTCGTCCTCGTGCCGTCCTACACCGAAACGGCGGTCAACGACCAATGGCAAACCTCAGACGAAGTCGCCATGACCCTGCGCCTCGTCAAAAGCCTGATGACCCAAAAACCGATCGACCCCGACCGCGTTTACACCACAGGCCAATCCATGGGCGGCATGATTTCCTTTTATCTCAACAGCATCGAGCCGAATTTCTTCGCCGCTTCCATGTTCGTCGGCAGCCAATGGGACATCAACGTGTTGACACCGCTAACGCGGGCGAAATTCATCTACACCGTTTCCGCCGCCGACCAGAAGGCATCGGCAGGCATGGCGCAAGTCGGCGAAATGCTGCAACAAAACAAAGTCGCCTACGCCGAAACCGAGTTTTCCGCAAAACTGCCGCAGGCGGAACAAAACGCAAAAGTCCAACAAATGCTCGCCCAAGGCAAACGCATCAACTTTATCCGTTTCGCGCCGAATACGGTGATTCCCGCAAACACCATCCACAAAGGCGCGGAGCATATGTATTCGTTTGATTACGCCTACCTGCTCGAACCTGCCCGCGATTGGCTGATGCAGCAGCGGCACGGGAAGTAAGCCGCCAGCACAGTTTGCAGGCTGCCTGAAACCAAGTGCAGGCTGCTTTTGAGGTCGTCTGAAACCCCCAAAAGCAGCCTGCACTTGCCTTCAAAAATTAAGGGGGTGACGTAGATTGGCACTAAAACAAATCTAGAATAAACTATCAATAAATATAACTATTTAAAAATAAAGGTGACAATATGAAACTACATTCGATAAAAATTACCAATTTCCAAAGTTTTGGTGAGAAGCCAACAGAATTTACATTAGAAGAAATCACCTACCTAATTGGTCCAAATGGCTCAGGAAAGACAGCTGTTTTACAAGCGCTATGCAGATTATTTGCTTTTGATCCATCTTTGCGTCGAGTTAAGCGAACTGATTTCTATATTCCTCAGAATGAATCTTCCCCTCCGGATCAAAGAACGTTATGTATTGAAGCTGATTTTATTTTTCCAGAAACAACAGACGCTGACGATAATTCGACAGTAGCTTCTTTCTTTAGTCATATGAGGTTAGATGGGGTAACTGGTTTGCCCCGTGTACGTTTTCGTTTGACAGCAACAATGGATTTTATTGGAGAAATTGAAGAAAAATTTGAATATGTTTTAACTCAGGATGGGAAAGCAACACAATCAGTTTCTAGAGCTGATAGAAGCCTTATCCAGCTACATTATCTACCCGCTCAAAGAAACCCATCAGATCATATAGCCTATAATACAAATGCTTTATTAGGTCGACTATTACGGGCAGTAAATTGGGAAAATGAGTCAGAAAGTGTGCGAACGCTAACAGAACAAATAAACTCGTGTCTTGAAAATAACACATCTGTTCAAGCTATAAGTGACGCTTTGAAAAAAACTTGGGAAATTGTTCATAAAGGAAGCTATTTTAAAGAGCCTAAAATTTCTTTTGCTCATTCTGAAATTGAAAATATCTTGCGCCACATGTCTGTTTCATTTACACCTGGTCATGATGAGGAGATTGTCGATTTTTCTCGATTAAGTGATGGGCAAAAATCTATGTTATACCTATCATTAGTTTTAACATCACAGTCAATTTACCATTCTGTTAGAAATAGTGAAGATAACTCTTTTGATATTGAAAAACTACGTCCCCCTATCTTTACCTTAATTGCGTTAGAAGAACCTGAAAATAGTTTATCTCCTCATTACTTAGGTAGAGTAATAGAAGCGTTGAAACAAACAACACAACATAATGACGCTCAAGCTATTATTGCAACTCATGCGCCTGCAATGTTACGTAGAGTTTCCCCTGAACATATTCGTTATCTACGCTTAAATAGCTTGAGAATAACAATGATTAGAATGATCTGTTTGCCAGATAAATCAGATGATGCACATAAATTTGTTCGAGAAGCAATTCAGGCATTCCCTGAAATTTATTTTTCACGTTTAGTTGTATTAGGCGAAGGAGATAGTGAAGAAATTGTATTGCCTCGGATCTTAAGTGCTAAAGGGATTCCTGTTGATTCATCCGCTATTACGATTGCTCCACTTGGTGGACGACATGTGAATCATTTTTGGAGATTACTCTCTCAATTAGAAATTCCTTATATAACTTTATTGGATCTTGATATGGCTAGATTTGGTGGAGGATGGGGAAGAATTAAATATGCCAATGACCAATTAAAAAAATTTGAGCCAGAAAAGATTCTTCCTGATAACTATGTAATACCTGAATGGAATAGTAGTGAATATTTTATATTAAAATATGAACATTATTTAGATGAATTAGAGAAAAAAGATATATTCTACTCTCGTCCAATGGATCTAGATTTCTCCATGTTAAAAGCATTTCCTAATAAATTTAAGGTAGAAAATAATGATACCTTACCTAGTCAATCTCTTGTTGAATCTGTTTTAGGTGGAAGCCATCATAATCCTGAACAATATACCGAAGAAGAAAGAAAACTTTTTGCTAGCTATCATAAATTATTTAAATTAGGTAGCAAGCCGGTAAATCACATTCAGGCACTTGCAAATTTAACGGATGAAGAATTATTAAAGAGCATGCCAGAATCTCTTTTTCGTTTAGCGAACGCTGTGAAAACTAAATTATTGGGGATTCCGGAATGATTTCATCTGAACAATGGCTGCCTGCAGATGGATTAACGCTAGAACCGAATGCGATGAAAGCTGCAAAAGAGCAAGAAAAATGCTTAGCATTGACCGCAGGTCCAGGTGCGGGAAAAACTGAAATGCTAGCTCAAAGAGCTGATTTTCTTTTTCGTACAGGTACGTGCCGTTATCCAAAGCGAATTCTTGCAATTTCTTTTAAAGTAGATGCAAGCACGAATTTAAAAGAGCGTGTTAAACGCAGATGTGGTTCTGAATTAGCTTCTCGTTTTGATAGTTATACTTTTCATGCATTCGCTAAACGGATTATTGATAGATTTAGAATAGTATTAACCGGCGATGACGCCTTGTCGGAAAATTATTCTATTGGTGATAGAAAAATTACAGGAACACAAATTACATTTAACGATCTTGTTCCTTTGGCTATTGAAATTTTAAAAACTTCGAACATAGCAAGAAACGTTATACGGCAAACTTATTCAGATGTATTTTTAGACGAGTTTCAAGATTGTACTGACCTTCAATATGAATTAATTAAACTAGCTTTTCAGGGAACTTCAGCTAGATTAACTGCCGTAGGAGATACGAAGCAAAAAATTATGGGCTGGGCTGGCGCATTGGAAGGAATTTTTGAAACATTTGCTCAAGACTTTTCAGCTGAACCATTAAATATGTATCGTAATTTTAGATCTAAACCTCGCCTATTAAGGTTACAAAACAGAATTATTCAAAATCTGGATCCTAATTCTGTTATGCCTGAGGAGTTATTGAGAGGCGATGAAGGAGAAATTTTACTTTGTGAATTTGAAAATGATGTTGAGGAGGCTAAAAGCATAGTAGAACGTATTAGCGAATGGATATCCAATGAAAAAATCCCATTACATGAAATTGCAATATTGGTATCTAAACAAGCTGAATCATATGCTGCAGTTATTATGAAAAATCTTGAAGAAAAAAATATTCCCTATCGTAATGAACAGCAATTACAGGATATATCTACAGAACCAATAACAAGGTTAATAATTGATTATCTTCTTTATTTTTACGGAGATAGAGAGCCTCAATCCTGGTTGCGATTACAAGAGCAAATACTACCATTTGTTGATGACGAGGAATTAGAATTTAGTAAACACCATTATCTTCAAGATTTTATTATTAACCAAAAGAAAATCATTAAAAAATCTGAAAGTGCATCAGGAAAGTTTGCTTGCTGGAGACAAGTTATAAGCTCTTTTTTAGAGCAACTTAGTATTGAAACAATAACCGCACTATCTCCCGATTATGAATCAGAATCTAGATTAAGAGAAATCGTAAATTCAACAATAACGAAAATTCAAGAATTACTAGAAAAAGAATCTGATTTAATTAAGGTGCTAAAATCCTTTTTAGATGATCAGGCAATTAGGATTATGACTATCCATAAGAGTAAGGGATTGGAATTTCACTCTGTTATTATGTTGGCTGTAGAAAAGGAAACATTTTGGGGAAAGAAAGATGCTGAACGTTGTGCATTCTTTGTGGGAGTATCTCGCGCTAAGCAAAGATTGTTAATAACTTATTCCAAGGAAAGACAAAAACCGGAAGGTGAAAAGAGGTGGAATTGTTACAGAAATAAACATGCTGAGTATTGGGGATATTTCATATAGCTTTCCAATAAACCCAAAGTTTGTCTAGAAATAGTTGCAAAAACACCTGAAAATTTGACCGCTCTTTTAAATGAAAAAGCCGTCTGAATTTTCAGACGACCTTTTTATTATTTCAAATTCACTTTGAAGAATTGTTCAAATTTATCATATGGAATTTTGCCTGCTTGATTGTCGTATAAATCTGTATGGCTAGCGCCCAGTACAATATACAACTCTTTGTTTTTACTTCCTAAGGCTTTAAATGCATTTTCACTGAAATAACAAGAATGCGCTTTTTCGCCGTGGATGATCAACGCCGGTGCTCTTAATTCTTTTGCATGTCGATTGGGACAATTTATACGACCGCTTCCGCCAATGTTTTCCGCGCGCCTGCCGCCGCGCCACAGAAGACTTGCTGCGCACCAAGCTCGTTGCCCCCGATTTTGTCGCCGTTGCCTGCGATGAAGACGAAGAGCTGATTGCGCCAAGCCTGACGCCCGAACAACTGCAACGGCATTTCCCTGAATTTGTGTAACTTTCAGGCCGTCTGAACACCCAAAAAACAGCCTGCACCCCGCCCCTCAGGAGGGAACTGACTGCCGAAGCTCCGCCGTTTGCCGCACAGAACCCAAGTGCAGGCTGCTTTTGTATTTTTCAGGTAGCCTAAAAGCAGCCTGCAGGCAGCCCCCTCGGAAAGGAAAAACCATGCCCAAGCCCACCCGCCAAGACTTCGCTTTTTTAAACGACGCGAAAATCGAAGCCGTATTGTTCGACCTCTACACCGCCGCCGTACGTCAGATTCCCGGCCTGATATGGCATTTCCTGCCCCAACTGCCCGAACTGCTGGGCAAAGGCAGCGGCTGGGCGGGCGAAAACGAAGCCTATTTCGACGACAAATACATCCCCATCGTTCCGCAACAGGGCGCATTCCTGTATATGTAGGCCTTGGCCAAGGGCGCGAAAAACATCGTCGAATTCGGCACGTCTTACGGCATTTCCACGCTTTATCTGGCCGCAGCGGCCAAGAAAAACGGCGGCCGCGTGATCACCACCGAATACCTGCCGCACAAAGCCGAAGCCGCCCGCCGCCACTTTGCCGCCGCAGGGCTGGCCGACTACATCGAACTGCGCGAGGGCGACGCGCTGGAAACTTTGCAAGACATCGCCGACGGCATCGATTTCGTGCTGCTCGACGGCTGGCCGAACTTGGTTTATCCCGTGTTCAAACTGCTCGAACCCAAACTCGCCCCGCGCGCCGCCGTCGCCGTGGACGACGTGGAAGGCTACACCCCCGCCATGCAGGATTATCTGGACTACATCCGCAATCCTGCCAACGGCTACGTTTCCGCTACCTTAAAGCCGCATAAGGCCTTGGAATACAGCGTGAAAACAGGTGGCGCGGATGCTGTTTGAGGCCGTCTGAAAACTAAAAAGCAGCCTGCAACCCCGTCCCTCAGGAGAGAGCAGATTGCCGAAACCCCGCCGTTTGTATCAACCCAAAGTGCAGGCTGCTTTCAGGCAGCCAGAAAGAAGGCTGCCCAAGCTTCCAATTTTCAAAGAGATGAACATGACACCGAACAACCCAACGGGCGCATCTTGGCATGCCGACCCATCGCAGGGCAGCCTACCCGATTCGTTCAACCTGTTTCAGGAACAATTCTTAAAGCCTTTGGGCAAAACCGCTGCAAACATCGAACGGGAAAAAGAAAGCGCCGAATACGGCGCGGTTCGTTTTGAAATGGACGGACAAACCTGTTTGTTTCGTCAGGCCAAACACACGCCCAAAAAAATCGGCCAATTTGTCGCGCTTTGGAAACGCCCGGCAATGTCCGGCGAAATCGCGCCGTTTGACCGCGATGACGGCATTGATAAGGTGATTGTCTTGGCAGACGAACATCCGCGCTTCGGCGTGTTCGTTTTCCCATGCCGGCTGCTGGTCGAAAAAGATATTTTTTCTGAGCAATCCATAGGGGGAAAACGCGCGTTTCGGGTTTACGCGCCTTGGGTGATGCCGGCGGCGACACAAGCCAAGCGAGCCCAAATTTGGCAATGCGCCCACTTTGCAGAACTTACGGATGCAACCCAAGGGCTGGCGCAATTAGCCAAGCTGCTTTAAGCTGAAAGGCAGCCTGAAAGCCAAAAGCAGCCTGCACTTTGAAAAACAAGGTGCAGGCTGCTTTAGGATAATAAGCCGTTTATCAATCCAGTTTCAGGATTTCTCCGTCTTCCGGAACGTTCA
>ERZ773054.2011-NODE-2011-length-11071-cov-12.025599_pt1 | contig 11071 bp, 8 predicted proteins | sample MGYA00580630_ERZ773054 | MGnify/ENA primary metagenome ERZ773054 (study PRJEB29015, sample SAMEA2737994) | human oral metagenome | biome: human oral; feature: human-associated habitat; material: dental | place: China | collected 2115 ... | reverse complement strand
GTCCCATCCTCAATCACGGCTGCAATATAGTCCACCGCCTCCACGGATACCGCCAGCAGAGACCGCATCTGTTCCTTGTCCATCTCTTCTCCCTCTCGTCCAACAGCAGCTTACTGTACGTGCACCGCATCCTTTACTGTCTGCACCATATAGTCGATCTTCTCATCCGTCAACCCCGGGTAGACCCCGAGCCAGAACGTGTCATTCATGATGCGGTCGGTCTGTGTGAGTTCTCCTGCGATACGGTATCCCTTACCCGCAGCACGCATCGCATCAAAGCAGGGATGTTTCGTCAGATTCCCCGCGAAGAGCATCCGCGTCTGGATGCCATGCTCCTCGACAGAACGCACGATCTTTGCGCGCGTAACACCTTCGCGGCAGGTCAGCAGGAAACCGAACCAGCTCGGATTTGCGTGCTCCGTTGCGGTCGGCAGGATAAAGAATTCCTCCATGTCCGAAAGTGCCGCACGGAGACGCGCGAAGTTGTGCCGCCGCCGCTCGACAAAGGACGGCAGCTTCTTTAGCTGCGCCACGCCGATTGCCGCCTGCAGATCCGTCGTCTTCAGATTGTAACCGAAATGCGAATAGACGTATTTGTGATCGTAGCCGCGCGGCAGCTCCCCGTCCTGTCGGTCAAAACGGTGTCCGCAGAGATTATCCTGTCCTGATGCACAGATGCAGTCACGCCCCCAGTCACGCATGGAGCGCACAATACGGTGCAGCAAGGCATTGTCCGTATAGACCGCGCCGCCCTCGCCCATCGTCATGTGATGCGGCGGGTAGAAGCTCGACGTGCCGATGTCGCCGATCGTGCCCGTATAGTGCGTCTCGCCACCGAGCGTGTACTGCGACCCGAGCGCGTCGCAGTTGTCCTCGACCAGCCACAGATTGTGCGCGTCACAGAACGCCTTCACCGCCGCGAGATCGAACGGATTGCCGAGCGTATGTGCGATCATCACCGCCTTTGTCCGCGCGGAGAGAGCCCCCTCGAGAAGGCTCACATCCACATTATACGTCGGCAGACTCACATCCACGAAGACGGGCACCGCACCGTACTGAATCATCGGTGCAACCGTCGTCGGAAACCCCGCCGCAACCGTGATAACCTCATCGCCGCGCTGCACAGCACGCTCCCCGAGAAGTGGCGAGGTGAGTGCCATAAAGGCAAGGAGATTCGCCGACGAGCCGGAGTTGACGAGCGAGCAGTGCTTCACGCCCAAGAATGCCGCAAGTCCGCGCTCGAACTCCTCCGTATAGTGCCCCGCTGTCAGCCAGAACTCAAGCGCACTCTCTACAAGGTTCTCCATCTCCTCGTGATCGTAGACACGTGCCGCATACGGCAGACGATCCCCCGGCGCAAAGCCCTCCTTCGGCGCATGATATTTTTCGCAGTATTCCCGTACCAGCGCAAGAATCTCCCCACGCATCTTCTGTTCAGTCATTTTGCTCTCCCATACATCAACATTGAGTCCTTCTCAAGATAAAAGCCCATATCCGCACTGCAGCCCATCGACAAAATCCGTCACAGGCTGCCACTCCGTATCACGGCGAATCTTCTCCACAGACGGCTGAAGAGAAAATACATCCGCATCCACCGCTCCATAGGCGACATCACACTGCGGAGCAATCACCGCCCGTGCCGCCTCGATAAACTCCCGCAGCGGTCTGTAGCTGCCATGCGCGATGTTGTAGATCTCGCCCGTACGCCCCCGTTCGGCAAGTGCAAGGAGCGCGTCCGCCGCATCTGCGGCATAGAGATAGTCCCAATTCTGCGCACCCGAGGAGGAAAGCGCAAAGGTCTGTTCTGAACGCAGGGTTTTCACAAGTGCGGGCAGCATCCGCCCCTCCTGCTCGTACTTCCCATAGAGACTGAACACGCGCCCCCAGAGCCATTCTATGCCGAGTTCTGCAGCACGTACACGAGAGAGCGCACACGCGGCGAGCTTTGCAGCCCCATAGGCGCAGACGGGATGCGGACACGTCTCCTCCGTGATGAGGGCAGTCTGCCGCCCGTACTCCGCCTGTGAACCCGTGCAGACAAAGCGACGGCAGTCAAGGCGTGCCGCAGCTTCGAGTGCGCCAAGCGTATCCGCGATATTCCCATACTGTGCCGCAAAGTCATAGCGTCTGCCCTGCCAGGCGAGGTGGAAGAACACATCGCACGGTGTGCCAATCATCTCATCAAGACGCGCATAGTCCGACAGGTCGGCAGGAACGAGCGTCAACCGCTCCGATGGGGTAAGGCGTGCGTTGTGCGGCGAGTTCGGACGCACAACGGCATAGACATGTGCATCCTCTTCCTGCATCAGCCGCTCTGTGAGATTGCAGCCGAGAAATCCCGCCGCGCCTGTGACGATGTAGTTTTTCAAGGTCGTTCCCTTCATCGTGCAGAGGATTGCCCCTCAGTACAGCCGTACCACTTCGTTCGTCAGCCCCATCTGTTCTGCAATCTGCGCATAGATTGCGTCCTGTGCAAGCTGGGAAGAGATAATGATGGGGAGAATTTCACGCGCCGCGAGCTCCTGCGGGGCGATGACAGGAACATCATAGATTGTCTTGCCCTGATAGTTCACATTGGAATCAACGATTGCCGTGACATAAATATCGTCGAGAAGGCCCAGTTGATACAGCGTCGCGGTATGTGTTCCCGCCGCCCAAAGATAAACTTTTCGGCCCTGATAGGGAGCAAGTTTCCGACGAAGGACCTCGCTCAGAGCCTTTGCACGGTCGAGATAAAGGTGCATGCAGCGCACGCCTTCTGTATCAAATTCCAATACAGGGGATGAATCCATTGTTACAGAGTTATCACGCTGCCACAGTGTATAAAGAGCCTCTCCTACATTTCCATGTTTGATGCAACGCATTCCAAAGAGACTCATTAAATTTTTTAGCGACTGTATACTGAAATAGTTGATATGTTCCACGCTGAATTGCTGATAAAGATCATTTTCCTCCGGAAAAACCCCAACATCCGGAACGAATAAGCACAGTTTCCCATCCTCTGCAAGATATTGAAGCGCCTGCTTTAGATTTGTCTGCACAGATAAGAGATGCTCAAAAACACTGTCCAATATGACAACATCAAATGTCTCCCCGGCAAGCTCCGCAACATCTTCCCCCAATCCCCCCTGAATTGCACGAATTCTCCAGTGCTCCTGCACGGTCTGACAATTTTTGCGGGATGGCTCGAGCCCGACAAGTTTCTGAAAACCGTTCTTCTTCAAACTGCGCAGCAAACTTCCTTCGCCGCAGCCAATATCAATGACAGCGTCCGTCGGAGATATTTCATCCAACAAAAACTGAATCGATCCGATCTTTACCGCATTCAGCTCCTGTGCCTTTGCAAACGCCGATGTCTCATATTTTGACATCAATTCATAATACTGCAGCAAGGGCATCGATTCAACAATATTGCCGGCAAACATCATACCACACGTCTCACATTGCAGAACATCGTAATGAGAAAATGGTACAATCTCGCTCATTCCACTAAAATCACGATGAAACATTTTCGTGTGCTTCTCACTGCCGCATACAGGACAAGTGCGCATTTCTATCAAACCTTTCCAAGCGAAAACACAGTGCTCAGCTCAGCAGCTCCCACGACAGCGGTGTACCGCGCCGCACATTGCATCCGACCCGTCTGCCAAGCAGAACATCATAGTAGCGCGGCGAGAGTCCATAGCCGGGACGAATCGCGCGCATATTCCCTTCCGTAATCACATCGCCCGCCTTCATATCCTCGACAATGTAGAGACTGCGCCGAAAGACAAGTGACTTCTCCTCCTGCACCTGTACATTGTAGCTGATCTCGCCGAGAGCCTCCCACGCTGCACGGCATTCACGCACAAGCAGTGCCATCTCCTCCGGCTCCATAGAGAACGCGCTGTCTACGCCTCCGTCCGCACGCGCGAGGGTAAAGTGCTTTTCGATCACAGTCGCACCGAGCGCAATGCTCGCCACGGCCGCCCCGATGCCGAGCGTATGATCCGACAACCCGACATTGCAGCCAAATAACGCCTTCATATGCGGGATTGTGAGGATGTTCGACCCTGCGGGCGTTGCAGGATAGCTGCTTGTACATTTGAGCAGGGTGATGTCGCGGCATCCGTTTTCGCGTGCCGTCCGCACAAGCTCATCCAGATCTGCGACGGTCGCCATCCCCGTCGAGACAATGAGAGGCTTCCCCGTCCGCGCCACCTTGCGGATGAGCGGCAGATCGGTATTCTCGAACGATGCGATCTTGTAGCACGGTGCGCCCAGTTCTTCGAGAAAATCAACTGCCGTCGCGTCAAACGGGGTGCTAAAACAGATAAGGCCGTGCTCCCGCGCACGGGCAAAGATCTTCTCCTGCCACGCCCACGGTGTATGCGCCTTCTGATAGAGTGCGTAGAGTGATGATCCGTACCATGGGCTTTGGGGGTTGGAGATAAAAAAATCCTCTTCATTGAGATCAAGGGTCATCGTATCCGCCGTATAGGTTTGGAGTTTGATCGCATCAACGCCCGCCTCTGCCGCAGCGTCAACAATGCGGAGCGCACGCTCCAATGATTGATTGTGATTACCGCTCATCTCTGCAATGATGAAGGGCTTCGTCAACGCATTAAATCTCAGATTTTCCACGGACAAATCTCTCCTTGAACTCTGTGATTGTCATCTCCCACGTAAGCCGTCGCCCCGCAAGAAACGTCTCCAAATCTTTCTTCGTATGGTAAGTGCCTTTTCCTCGCTGAGGCGTTGTGTTGTAATTTCCGCTCAAAATACGGTCCCAATGTTCCTTGAACAGGCCAATGATTACATCGATCAATTTTTGATACGATGTAGCAAGGGTGTCCTCTCTCTCATCAAAATCTACAGCACGCTGTGCAATGACTGCGCCGGTATCAAGTCCCTGATCAAGCACATGAATGGTCACCCCTTTGGGGGTATCCTCAATAAAGCTCCAAATATTCGGCGATGAACCACGATTCCATGGCAGATAGGAGATATGCAGATTGACAATACGTCCCGCAAGCAGTTGAAGAATATCTTCTTTGATGAGATGCACATAGTTGAAGCTGACGACAAGCTGCGGCTTCAGACGGTGCAGCATCGCAGGAGTCAGCACACCAGTATAGTGACAGACATTCGCCCACTCTCCAATCCACGCAAGGAGCGGCAGCGTATTGCTGTTGTTCGTCAGGAAGAGAACACTGCCTTTCGGCGCTGCATCAAGGAGTGTGCGAGAGGCTGCCCCCCGTCCCTCACGAAAGGCGGTAACGGCGCGGACGAGATCCCCCTCTGTCACCGTCTCAGCGCATCCGAGGTAGTCGATCAATCCCGCATGTGCACAGTTCTCGCAGATCTCGATCTGGTTGTCGGCGATTGCGGTCACGATGGAGGGCAGCCCGAGAGCAAGACGTTCCCACGTCGTCGTCCCCCCCGCACCGAGAGCGAGATCTGCGGCATTCATCAGCTCCGCCATGTTTTCAACCTGACAGTGATAACGGATGTTCTTATGATCTGCACATCGTTTGCGAACGCTCTCCATTTGCGGATTCGTTTTTCCCACAACAACGTCGACTTCAACACCATGCAGATTCATTGAACGCAGTGCGCGAAGAGCTTTGCTCGTCTCATCCGTCAGATCGCTGCCGCCGTAAAAGATAAGGATATTGTGCAGTTCTCCCGTCCGTCTGCGCGGCTTTATTTCATAGAACTCATCGCGCAGAAGAGCGTGCGCGGGGCCAAGAAGCAGTCGGCATTCATGAGGGACAAGTCCCACGTAACGCTCTGCGGCATTTTCATAGAAATTCTGATCGAGCAGGATGTCCGCATCGTGCCGCCGATTCGCAAGATCGTCGATCACCATAATCTCACGCGCGTACGGACGGCAGACAGTCTCCCATGCAGCATCCAGTGCGTAGTGATCGACAACGAGACGGTCGACCTGCCCCATCGTGCGCAACACAGCTGTCGTCTCCTGTGCGTCCTGCTCCTGCGCGACGGTCAGCCACGCAAGATATCCCGTAAGCATCTTCCGTGATTTCACATACGGCAACGAGTGAACGGAAAAGCCCGCCTCCTCGAGGAAGGCAATGAGGTTCGACGGGAGCGCCCGCATCACGAAGGAGACCGTATGCCCTTCCCTGCAGTATCGCTTGGCGAGCGTCAGACAGCGCATGACGTGACCGCTGCCGATCTGTGCCGAAGCATCAACACGGAATACGATGTTCATTCGGCTCTCCTATTGGGCAGATTCTGACATCTTCCTGCAGTGTTCCATATTTCTCCGCTGCTCTTCCTCGGGAAGGAACGGGTAGAGATCCTCAAGCTTCGACGAGATCATCTTACCGTCCGCGCCGATGCGGCTCTTGATGATGGGAACGAACTCCACGGCGGGCGAGCTGACCATATTGATGATGGCAGGCACATCGTCCGCAAGTGCGCGGCGCACGATCTCCTCGGTCTCGTCAGCACACACGATCTCGTAGTAGTCCAGCCCATATGCCTCAGCAATACTGCGGAGGTTCGGCATGCCGACGCCCGACTCCGGCGTGCAGCCCGCGAACCGTCCCGCAAAATGCGTCTGCTGCATGGTGTAGATCTGCCGATAGCCGTTGTTGCTGTCGATGAAGATCTTGATCGGCAAATCGTACTGGCGCAGGAGGGCAAGCTCCTGTATGTTGTGCTGCAGGCTGCCGTCCCCCTCGCCGAGGATCGTGCGCTTTTTCCCCGAGGCGATGCACGCGCCGATGGCGCACGGCAGCCCTGTCCCCATGCTCCCGAGCCCGACGGGGCAGATGTACTCCTGCCTATCGTGCAACTCGTAGACGTTATAGCCATAGGCAAATGCAGAGGGGGACGCAACATACACGTCATCCGTGCCTGCATACTGATTGATGTACTTCGTGACCATGTAGCCGTCCGTCAACCCGTCCGCGTGGGGAATAACCTCGGAGAGCGCGGGGTACTTCTCCCGCATCTCGTCAGCATAGGCGATCCATCCCTGCCAATCGGGCATCTTGCACGTGCGGCAAAGATCCGAAAATGCCGCAATAAAAGCCCCCGCATCCATAATAATGGTTTTCTCCACCGTCATGCGGAGCTTTTCGACTTCAGGTGCGTGGATGTTAACCATAACCTTACGTGCATGCGGAGCGAAGTTCTCGTCGTTGTACGCGGTAAGGTAGTACCGCAGCCCACTCCCGATCACGAGCAGGAAGTCGGCGTTCTGAAGGACGTAATTTGCATAACGCGGTGCAACCATGCCCGCACTTCCATAAAAATAGCGGTCACCGCCACGATGGAAGAGCCGGCGTGCGCGGCGCGAGGTCACCGTCGGAATCTGCAATTCGTTTACCATCTGTACGAACGCCTCGCGTGCGCCCGCGAGCATAACGCCCGTTCCGGCGAGGATCACGGGACGCTTTGCTGCGGCAAGCATCGCCGCGATTTCCTTCAAGTCCTCCGCATTCACCGCAGCAGCCTTTTCCTCAGGCTTGTACCCGCGCATGGAGCTTGGGTCAATCTCCGCCGCCTGCACGTCGAGCGGGATGTCAACCCAGACCGTGCCCGGTCGATCATGGAGCGCAGTATATACAGCACGCTCCAGAACGTAACGAATATCCGCAGGATCCATCACTGTGACGGCATATTTTGTCACAGATTCAACAATCGGAATGATGCCAACTTCCTGTGCCCCTGTCTGACGCACACCCGCAAGTGTGGTGATCGTGTCGCGCCGCACCTGTCCCGAGATAACGAGGAGCGGCGTCGAGTCGATATACGCCGACGCGAGCGAGGTCACGACATTCGTCGCCCCAGGTCCCGTTGTCGCAAAGACGACACCGAGCTTGTTCGCATACTGCGCGTAGCCGTCGGCGGCAAAACCCGACGCCTGCTCGTGCAGATTGTAGTATTTGTGGATGCGGTCTTCCTTGGCAAGCGAGTCGAGCAGATGCATAATGCCGCCGCCCGAGAGCAGAAACACATCCTGTACCTCCCGCTGCCGTAGGAACTCAACAACATAGTCCGACAGTTTCATGGCATCCCTCCTCTATGCAAGCACATCGCGCAGTGCCGCGATGATCGCATCCTGCTGCGCGTCAGTCAGATCATAGTAAAGCGGCAGCGTCAGTGCCTCACGATAGTACTGCTCACTCACGGGAAAATCTCCGTCCCCGAATCCAAGGTCCCGATAATACGGCTGCAGATGCACGGGAATGTAGTGGAGGTTCAGCATAACACCGTGCTCCTTCATCCCGGCAAAGATCTCCTGCTTGCTCTTTTTTACACGGTCAAGATCAAGCCGCACGATATAGAGGTGCCATGCCGGATTGGCTTCCTGTAGGCAGTAGGGCGTACGAATCGGCAGCCCGTTCAGTTTCTCATGATAACGCCGGACGAGCTGTCTGCGGCGTGCAACAAACGCATCCAGCTTCGTCATCTGGCTCGCGCCGAGCGCTGCCTGCAGATCCGTCATGCGGTAGTTACAGCCGAGTGCAATCTGCTCATAGTACCACGGTTCATCCGCCCCGCGTGTCATACGGGAAGGATCCCGCGTAATGCCGTGACTGCGATAGAGCTGCAGTGCGTCGCAAAGCTCCTGCCGATTCGTCAGAACCATCCCGCCCTCCCCCGTCGTGATGATCTTCACCGGATGAAAGCTGAACACGGTCATATCCGAATACGTGCAGGAGCCGACTTGATCGTTCTGATAAGAGCCGCCGATGGCATGAGAAGCGTCCTCGATCACGGTGAAACCATACTCCCGCGACAGCTCCCAAATGCGCTGCATCGCACAGGACTGTCCTGCAAGATGAACAGGAACAACAACCTTCGGCAGCTTCTTTTTCGTCTTGAGTTTCTTCTCAAGTGCCGCGACACTCATATTATAGGTCTTATCGTCGATATCGACAAAGTCCACGTCTGCACCGCAGTAGCGGGCACAGTTCGCAGACGCGACGAAGGTGACGGGGCTTGTCCAGAGCACATCCCCTTTCCCCAGCCCTGCCGCCTGACAGGCGATATGCAGTGCCGCCGTCGCATTCGTTACCGCCACGGCGTACGCCGCACCACAATACCCCGCCACCGATCGTTCAAAACGCTCAATCGCAGGTCCCTGTGTCAGAAAATCGGAAGTCAGAACCTCCCGTACCGCCTCGATATCCTCATTTGTGATATGCTGATGTCCATAGTAGATCATACCGCACCTCAATATGCCTTCAGCAGTTCACGCAGATCATCCACGGACAGCCATTCCGTATTCTGCCCCGAGTCGTATTCAAAGCCATCCGGCACACGTTTGCCCGTAATGTGGAGGCGGTCCTTGAGTTCTTTATTCCACCAGTAGTCGTTGGGATAGATGATATAGTGTTTATCATATTCGAAGGTGTGCTGTGCATCCGCCTTCGTAATCATGCACTCGTCGATCTTTTCCCCATCACGGATGCCGACCTCCTTGAGCCCGATCTCATCGCCGCCCATCGCCTTCGCCAGATCCACAATCTTAAACGAGGGTATTTTAGAAATGTACGTCTCACCGCCAACACTTTCCTCAAACGCTTTGACAACGAGCTGAACTCCTTCGTCAAGGCTGATCCAGAACCGTGTCATGCGGAAATCCGTGATGGGAAGTTCCTTTGCCCCCTGTTCCAGTTGCGTGCGGAAAAATGGAATCACCGAGCCTCGGCTGCCTGCAACGTTGCCGTAACGCACGACGGAAAACGAGGTTGAGCGCCCACGCGCATAGGCGTTTGCCGCAATGAAGAGCTTATCCGATGCCATCTTCGTCGCACCGTAGAGGTTGACGGGGTTGACGGCCTTATCCGTCGAGAGTGCAATCACCTTCTTCACCTTGCAGTCAAGTGCAGCATCAATGACGTTCTGCGCGCCATTGATGTTCGTCTGGATCGCCTCGCTCGGATTGTACTCACAGACGGGCACCTGTTTGAGCGCCGCCGCGTGGATCACGTAGTCAATCTCATGAAATGCACGGCGCAGACGATCCTTGTCGCGTACATCACCGATGTAGAAGCGCAGCTTGTCCGCATGGTCGCGCAGACGGTCTGCCATCTGCCACTGCTTAAACTCATCCCGTGAGTATATGACAATCTTTCGCACATCATAATGTTCCAAAAGATATTTTGTCATCACATTCCCAAAGGAGCCCGTACCGCCTGTAATTAGGATCGCTTTCTGATTAAACAAATATATCGCCTCGTTATTTCTCAATGACATCCCTGATCTGCGTATATGTAATATATCGACACAAGACACGATTTCCATAAAGGAACACATCACATCATGCGTACGGCGTTCGTTTATCCTCCCCAAAGAACTCCCGTATCTGCTCCTCACTCACCGCACGCATATCCGCGCCCGCGCCCCATGCCTTCGCCCATTCCACCGTTTTCTCCACGGCTTCTTTGATGTGCCAGTGCGGTTTCCACCCGAGTTCACTCTTTATTTTCGAGCAGTCGAGTTTCAAAAAATGTGCCTCGTGCGGGCCGCCGTCCGCGTGCGTCTGCCAGCATGCGCCATCGCCCCACGCGCGACAGAAGATGTCCGCAAGCTCGCCCGTCGTCACGCAGTCCGCATCGTCGGGACCAACGTTCCACGCACCGACAAGGGATGCGTCCGCCGTCTGCCGTGCCGCAATCGTGAGATAGACAGAGAGCGGTTCGAGAACGTGCTGATAGGGACGCGTTGAGTCGGGGCTCCGGATGTCGATGGTCTGCCCGCGCACGGCGGCGCGAATGCAGTCGGGGATGATGCGGTCGGGCGCGAAGTCGCCGCCGCCGATCACGTTGCCCGCACGCGCCGTCGAGACGCGCACATCCCGTGCGGTAAGGAAGCTCTGCCGATAGCTGTAGACGACGATCTCCGCGCAGCTCTTGCTCGCCGAATACGGATCATAGCCCATCAGTGGCTCGTTCTCGCGATAGCCCCATGCCCATTCCTTGTTTTCGTAGACCTTGTCCGTCGTCACGATGAGTGCGGAACGAACGGTGTCCGATGTGCGGACGCATTCGAGCAGATTCACCGTCCCCATCACGTTTGCCGCAAAGGTATCCACGGGCTGACGGTA
>ERZ773054.2006-NODE-2006-length-11098-cov-5.139002_pt1 | contig 11098 bp, 12 predicted proteins | sample MGYA00580630_ERZ773054 | MGnify/ENA primary metagenome ERZ773054 (study PRJEB29015, sample SAMEA2737994) | human oral metagenome | biome: human oral; feature: human-associated habitat; material: dental | place: China | collected 2115 ... | reverse complement strand
CCTGCATAGCCCCATAAAACACCTCTTGTCTGCCCCACGCATCGCTCGCCTCAAAAGCTCGAAATCGTAGCGTCCATTTCGTGCGGTATCCTAGCTCACAAGCAAGCGGAAAACCTGCCGCAAGCGCTACAGCTAGAAGCGGCGCGCCATAAATGCCCGCAAAGACTAGCGGCACGAATACCGGTAGCCACCAAAGTAGCCCGCGCAGAAACAAACAGACGCGGCAATAGCCTAGCCAATACTCGCGCGGGTCTTTAATGAGTTTGCGGGCAACGCGCTCGATAAATTTCACCTCATGCTCGCTTGTGTAGCTGCTATGAGTTACGAGAGCGCCGACCCATACGCCCCAGCCTTTGCTTTCGCCTGCAAGATAGCCTAGCCCACAGATGATCGCGAGGTAGAAATTTCCCAAAAATGCAAATATCAGCAGGGCCACTACCAGCGCATTGATTTTCGCAAAGTATGCGTATCGCCCGCGTAATCTATTGAGTATCCAAAACATCATCTCTCCTTATCGGTGAAGAGGACAAATGCCGAGAGAAAAATCAAAAGATAGCTCATAGCGCCACCTCGATCGTATCTGCGAAAGTGATCGCGTCAAGCTCTTTTTTATCTTTAGCTTTTGAAATTTTGAGTTCATACTGCCATTTTAAGGCGTGGAGTTTCTGGCCCCCGAGCTGAATTGCCTTTTTAATGCGCTTCAACTCCTCTTGTCCGTTTATCTTTTTCATAGAGTTGTCATACATACGAAACGCGCGAATTTCTAGGCTATCGAAGGTATCTATCATAGCTTCTACGTTGAGTAGGTAGCGATACCCGCCGTTGATGACGCCAAAATCCTTGAGGTTGATCTTGCAGCTATCACCCATCGCATGTGTCCAAGCGGCAAGCTCTGCGGTCTTTGCTTCGCGCAGTTGCTCGATAGGAGATTCCTCTATCTTCGTGCTGAAAGCTTTCGTCTCGGGGTTTATGTGAGTGGCTCCGTCACTGACAGCTCGAGCCCATTGTTCGTCGCTTATTTCGATGCTTGGAGTCGGGATATTTTTGTGTATCTCGCTATCGTAATACCCCAGTATTTCGTTTGTTTTTTTGTCGTAGTTTACGTATTTCATAATCTCTCCTAATTTCCTATTGCTATCCATGCTATATGACAAGAGCTATCTGAATCGACATTCTTGACCGTGCAGCTTGTTGTGCTCCATGCTTGCGTATAAGGGCTTAAGAGTCCGTTGTCGGGCAACGGCAAGTGTGGTGAGCACAGAACGACAAAGCATGCATGAGGAAAAGCTATTGGAAATATCTGCGTCCTAGCTTCTCCTGTTGCTAACCTATGCGTCATGCCAAACTGAATTATCAACCCGCCCGGCAATCTAGCATATCCTACTTGGTTTTTATTGTCCGGTGTTATTACATCGCTATCCATCCACGCGACACCGCTTTGGATGGAGTTTAGGCATTGCAAAACCCGTACTAGGCTCGTTGCTCGCTCATATTTATCTTCCGCATTGCGAAATATCAATTCGCTGGCTGTCCCCATCAAATTATCTTGCGTAGGCGCTTGTAATTCCACGTGCCCGCAGCGAAGGTATCTTGCGCGCAAATCTCCCTCCGCAGTTCTTTGGGCTATGGTATTGCTGATCTCGGATACGCTAGCCACCATCCCGCCGAGTTTTGTGCTATCGTCCGCCTCTGCCGCAATAACTTTGTCGTTTACGCTTGCAAAATCAAGCCACGCCGTGTTTGTCTTGTCGCGGATTTTTAGGATATTTTTCGTGGTATCTAGCCACAGCATATTCGCAGACGGATTGACGGGCTCCAAGTTGCCCGAATTTAGTGTCGATAGTGCCGTTAGCATCTCGCTCGCCTGCGTTCGTAGCTGTATCCCGCTTAGGTTTGCATCTATTACAAATTTAGTCGATTGTGCCATTATTCCCTCACTTTCTTAGCATATCTCTTATGCCGTTTTTATTTTTTGCATATCCGCTCATCACAAGAGATACTACGTAACCCTCCGGGTCTTGTCTGACCTGCGTATTGGTTACTTGCGCGTCCTCTTTGGTCTGGTTGATCACCTCGATTTTGATGTTTGCAAGCTGTGCTTTTACGCCCAAATCGCCGTTGCTTGTGCGGGTAAGCGGCATAATCGCTTCGGGGCTTCCGCCGTTTCGCTCGCCCATAACGCCTAGGTTTGGAATGCCGCCGTTCGCGAATGCAAAAAGCGTCGGTTTGCTAACGATTGAGTTTGCATAAGCGTGCAGACCTGCGCTTGCGTAAACTCCGCCCTGGGCGTTTCTTATCGCGCCTGCAAGCCCTGCGCCCGCGCCCGCATTAGCTGCGCCGCCTACTCCACCGAATAGGCCCGATACGCCGCGCCTGATCGCCGCTATCATCTGCGATATGATAAGCTCGCGCACGAGGGCTTTGTAAATTTCGCCGAGCACGCTTTTTGCCAGATCGCCGAATTTTAAAAATCCGTCGCTAGAATAGTCCAAAAAGCTACTCATCGCGTTTTCTATGCCGCTTAGCCCGCTTTCCATTACGCGCCCCCACTCCGAAGCATCGAACATCTGTTTTTGATATAGCTTCTCCTCAAGCGCCATTGCCTCGTCGTAAAATTGCTTTGAAATTTCTTTCTTATCTAGCAGAGCTTTATAACTTGCTCGCGCCCGCTCGTATTCTATGGATGCTAGCTTTTGATTTTTCTCTACTTCGCTATAAGACAGATCCGCCGCGCGCTTTTGTAGATCGAACATTCGGTCTTTTAATTTTAGCTCCTCGTTGATTTGGCGTATCCGCTCGCGCTCGGCTTTTTTCGCGTCTTGTTCGGAAGTGTCTCTCGCTGCCTTTGCTACGCCCTTTTTCTTATTTCCTTGCCCTATCGGTACGGCTTTTTGATCTTGCTTGCCGCGCATAATGTCGGTCGTAAGTTGCGCTAGAGCTTTTGCTTCTCTGAGTGCATATTCTTGTCTCGTCGTGTTGTTTGAGAGCTCTTTTACTATGTTTTCTCTGGCTTTTTGTGCGTTTTGTATAACTTCATCGAAGCTTTTCATTTTTTCCAAAACGTCTTTACTAAAATCCGTTCCGATTGTAGAGGGTTTAATTTCTATACGGTCAAGATGAAGTTTATCTGCAAAAGAATTATATCCATCCTCTACTGCCTTATAAAAACTATTCAGCCTATTTTGTATAAAATTGGTTATTAAATCAACGGCGCTAACTAGCGCTGCATAAATCCCGTAAAAAGCTTTGCCTAGCCTTGCAAGCCCCTCTGTTGCGCTAACCCCTACGAATTCAAAAGTTCGATAAGCGTCGCGTCCGAATTCTACAATATCGGGGCGATTATTTTTAATGAGATTTGCAAAATATTCAATCGCGCCGCTTATGCCTCCTGTAGCGTCCGAAACCTTATTAAAATCGTCGGCTAGGAGTGAAATTTCGGTTTTTAAATCCGTAAAAGCGCTGCCGACGGTTACGGGCAGCTGCGAAAAATCTTCGTCGATCGTTTCTTTCATCTTAGAAAACGCATCGGATAGAGCCTCGGCCGTTAGCTTGCCCTCGCTTCCCAGCTTGCGAAGTTCTCCTACGTTTACGCCTAAGCCCTCCGCCATATACCTTAGCAGCGTAGGGCTTGCCTCCGCGATTGAGTTAAATTCGTCGCCTCTTAGTGCGCCGCTGCCCATAGCCTGCCCGAATTGCTTTATCGCAGCCGCGCTTTCCTCTGCGCTCGCACCGCCCAGTTTCAAAGCTTTGGTGAAGCTTGATACCATATCATTGATTTCACTTGTGGATTTGCCCAGGTCTTTTAATGCAGGTGCCAATTTGACGTATAAATTTGTAGTATCTTCAATGTCTGAATGCGTTTCGCGAGCCAGAGCGTGCATCGCTTTTTGTTGAAGCAAAAATTCCGACATTGAGCTAGTGGCCATTTTTAAGCGAGAGTTCATATTGCTCATCGCATCGGCGGTTTGGACGAATTCCTTTATTAGCGCCGAGCCTGCAAGCGCAGCAACCGCCGCTTTAACGGCCAAAATGGTGCCGCGAAATTGCTCTGCGCTGTTTTTCGCTCTTTTTGCAGCGTTATCAAGGTTGTTTAAATCGTTTTTCGCCCCACTCACGCCTGATGTTTTGATGGATATGTTTAAATTTGCTACGTCCATTTTTAGCCTTTCTTGGCTGAATTATAGAAAATTTTAAAGGGGGTGTTGGTTTTGAAAAATTTTGAAAAATATGCTATAATAGAATCACAAAGAGCGAGCGAACGGTCAAAAAATAACGACCCAGCATAGCCTGCCCGGGATTTTTCCTGTGTAGAGGAAGGTGGCTCTACCGCTTGCTCCTTGACTCTTTCATAGTTTTATCCCATTTCTTTTTATTTACGTGAAAAACTACGCCATCGGCTAAATTTATACCGACATCTATCATCTTTTTATCGCTTATGGCTTTGCCTATTATTACGCCGCCTTTTTTAGTCGCTTCTTTTTTGAAATCGTATCCTTTAAGTATCTCGTCTATCGTTTGCGATATATCGGCGCGCTCATTAAACATATCCTTGTGGCGTGAGTATAGATACGCTTCACTGCCAAAAATTCTATCAGTCTTTAGTCCTAGGCTTTCCTTAAATTCTTTGGTGACCCTGCGGCTAAATGTTTTTATGTCGCTATATTCATTTAAATTTCGGTATTTTTTAAGTTGCGTTAAATTTAGCTCCCGCCCCTGCTGTGTGATAAGATCGCGCATTGTGATTTTGCCTTGCAAAAATAGCTCGGCGCGCCCTTTGCCTAGCGTCTTTTCTATCACCTCGGGGCTTTGAGTTTTCAGCCAATCGTTAAAGTTTATATCCTGCGGCACGTAGCCGTTCATAGATGAGCGCGTCGCGGGCGGCACGTTTTTTAGCTCGTCTGCGCCTTTTATCACGGGGATTATCGTGCTGCGGCAGTTGAAGTGCGTATTTATGCGCGGCTGCCTAAACGGATATGAGTGCCCTATCGGCTCGTAATTCGTATCCCACATCAGCCCGTCGTAAGCTCTACAAAGCGCGCTGGTTCTAGTATCTAGGGTCGCTTGATATTTGTAGGCTTTGATGACGTCTGCGTTTGCTTCAAAGAATTTTTGCCTTACCGCCGATACTATCGCGCCTGCTGCTGTTACGGCAATGCTGGCGGCATCGCGCTTGCTCTTACTTAACGCTCTTGCTACTCGCGTGGCTAGCAGCTCGTTTGTTTCGCCCAAGCTTACGCCGAGCCTTATCTCTCGCTCCAGCCTAGCCTTTTGGTCGATATTTAGCCCTCTATTCCAAGCGTTTACGGTCGCACCCTCAAGAAGCGTAGTGTTTATTAGATTATCTACCGCGCTTTGCGGCAGGGCGTGCAAAAACAGCACAAAGCCCGCCAGCTTGTTATATTTGCGTAGGTGCTTGACCTCATCTTGCGCGATAGCTTGAAATTCATCGCTAAAATCTGGAGTAGATAGCGCGGCTTTCAAGCCCTCGATCGTCGTAGCCAAATTCCTCGTGATGTTTTTCTTTCTTAAAATTTGAGCTTGCAGGTCGGCGATCATCTCGTCGTAAAATTTAGCCACTTTTCTATTTAGCCCGTTTTTTATCCGCTCGTGCAAAAGAGAGTGCGCCACTTCTAGCTCGGCGATTAGATCGTTAAAACTCTTCATCGGCAGGACTTAGCGCAGGTTTGGCGCTATCTATTTGCGCTTGATATTCCTCGTAGCTTCGGATATTTTCAGGCATTAGCTCGCCCTTTAAAAGCACATCATATAGCACCTCGTTAGGAATAAGCGCGCTTTGGATGCCCGCGATGATCTGCGCGATAATTTGCGGATCGACCATAGTTAAATTATAATCGGTGTTTATATCATAGATTAAATTTTCGCCCGCGATGTTTTCGAAAAACGCGATGTCTTTTAGGAATGAGACTATCCCCTCGCTAATCGTAGTAGCGATAGTCGTTAATACCGCGTTTTCGCCGCTCTTTCTCATTTGTAGGGTTTCGGTAGCTTCGGCGGTCTTTTTCTCATCTAGCAGCAGACGAGCGCCCAAAATCGACATCCTTTTTTCTTTGACCGCGATACGATTTTCAAGCGTAGACAGCCCCGCGCCGCTAAATTCTAAAAAGCCCACTTTTGCATCGGGATTGTTTATCGCCCACACGACCGTTGAGCCTATTTTGAGCTTGCTATCATCCCCTTGATAGCCCGTGACGTATGGCGTAGGTAGTGCCGTAAAATGCGTGCCGTGCTCCAAATCGACCTCGCTTCTAAAATGGCTGATGTTGATCCTCGCCAAATCAAGCAAAGGCGGTTTGTCGATGTCTGTTTTCAAATCGTTCACGTTAAAAAACGTAAAAGGGATGTATGGCAGACGTTTTCCATTCGCACTTGGATAAATTTCACTCACCGGCTCAGCCGTTCCGTTCGTCTCCTCAAAAACCCTCTGCCTATAGTAGCCGTCTTTTAGATCAAGCACGCGGTAGCGGGTCTTTGCCGTATATACAAATTCGTCCGCCGTAGGCTCCTCGTAGCTTTCCATTAGCACGACCAAAGATGTGACGTTTGAGCCGTTTATCTTAGTCGTTTTCCAATTTATGATGTTTTCAGCCCTATAGAGAGTGGCATAAGCCCTTAAATTTAGCCTCTCGGCCTCAAGCCTAGAATATTCCGCCTTCTCGACGCTCGGCAGATCCACGAGCACGCCGCAACGCCCAACGCTTAGGCACTCATCGGCAATGTTTTTAGCAAGGGCTTCTAGGCTGTCGTCGTCTAAGCTGATATTTTCGCCGATGCTCTTTAGCGCTTCGGGCAGCTCCACTTTAGGAGGCTTGGCAAAAAGCAGTCCCACTAGCGCGGTCTTGGTTCTTGCCGTAGCGTTGTAAAACTCCGCGCGGCTAACATACGCCTGATACTCTGCCGCATCTTGATCGCTAAGCTTCGGCACGTATTTCTCTTTTGCTACCTCTGCGCTTAGCGCGTCGCGCATCGTCTGCCATTTGTCCTTATTCTTAGAATACTGCGGATGAACTGAGCTTACTCCCATTTTACGCCTTTCGTTTTTCCAAATTTTAGCATCAAATGCCTACGACCTTGATTTCATAGCTTCTTGGCACAATAGGGTATTTATATGTGATCAAATAGCCTAAGCTGTCGTTATAGTCATCGTTTGCCGGGTGGGTGTCGCTTTTTTCGGGTAGCCCCGTTTTGCTATCCCACGCCTGCTGCTCTAGCGCCTTTGTTAGGCTCGGACATTTTGCGATATTTACGAATAGGCGTCGCTTGTCGAATAGATTATTCACGCAATTTACGCGATCTTTGATGCTAGGATTTGAGTGATTGACGAATACTAAATGCCCCGCGTTTCTTAAAATTTGCACGTCGGTTTCGCTCGCGCTGGTTTTTCTATTCTGCCCGCTAGCATCGGGGTAGATGATGATTTTATGCCCTTTGTAGCGCTCGCGCAGGCTCTGCGCCATAGCGTAGGTATCGTAGCTGATTAGCTCCTCCACGGCGTGCGTGGTTATCGCGCCGTCCTCGTCCGCTCGCTCTACGCAGACTATGTTTATGCAGCCGCCCACGTTGAAATCCGCGCCGATATGTAGCGTCTCGCCCTCTTTGATAGTCTCCGCGCTTGCGTGTGTATCGCGGCTAAAATAGCCATACACGCTACCGCTGGCTAAATTTACGAATTCCCCCTCTAGATAAGCTTTTAGTAAATTTTCGGGGTATTGCTCTTTTAACGTATTGATAAAGTCGGGCGGCAGATATTTATTATCGGTGGTTTTGGCGCGAATTAGGCGCTTTGCCTCGCCGCCTTTTTCTACAAAAATTTGATATGTGGCGCGAAAACCCTCGGGCGTCGTGGTGATGATAAATTGCCTAGTATTGCCCGCTCTTAAACGGCCTAGTAGCTTTTCATAAGCTTTTAGCGCGATCTCCGTCTTTGATGTGTCAAACTCGTCGCATATTATCCACGCGGCGTTTATGCCGATTAATCGCTCCCAGTTTTCCATACTGCGGCATAAAATAGGCGTTTTGGCGCCGTTAATATCAAGCGCGAATATTGCATCAGTCCGGTTAAATTTATACGGCACGCCCCATTCAACGAGCGCGTTTTCAAGATCTCCGAATAGTATATCTCGCAGAAGCGGATATGTGGGCTCGGTTATTACGCCCATACAACCGGGGTTTAAAAATGCTAGTTGCAACGCCTTTCTAACCGCAGCGTATGTTTTACCCGCGCCGTAGCCGCTGACTAAGCCGATTATTTTTGTGCTTGTATCGGCTAGTAGCTCGTATTGGTGCGGTAGTAGTTTGACCTCTAGTTTACTCATCTTTTTGTATCACGATCTGCTGAATTTGAGATTCTTGGCTTACATTTGCATTATTTATCGTAGTGTTTGAAAAGCGAGGATTTACGCCGAGCGTTAGGCTTGCTTTATCTATCGCGTCCTGTAACGCCTTATAATCGTTCGCGTTTAGCTCCACTGGCTCGAAGTTTTGCACTCCGTCGCCAACGCCTACCTTTTCGTATTTGGTGTTTTTATCTAGCATTTCCGTAATTTTTGCTAGGTTTTTTTGAGTAGCGTTTTCGATCAGCCGCTTATTATAAAATTCGTTTCTTGCAGCGTTCGCGATCGCGTTCGTTTGTTCGGGCGGCAATGTTTCTCTTGCCGACAGCAACGCTACTTGGGCGTTTACTAAGTGTTCGTTTCTGGCGTCCAATCCCTTTGTGATTTTATTTATCGTGCTGGTGGATAAATTGTATTTTTTAGCCAGCTCTCTTTGTGAAAATTTACCCGTTAAGTGGTCTGCTATTATTAATTTCTTTACTGGTTCTGATAGCTTCGCCACCTACTCCCCTTAAAATTTAAATGTTAATTGCACGTATTTTTTGACCTTACGCGGGCGCTTAGTTTTACTTTTCGCTTTTTCTCGCTTTGCTTTGCCCGTCTTATCGTATGATCTCTCAAATACGCTATACGCTTCGATATTTGCGAAGTCGTCTCGGTTAAAGATAACGTCCGTTTTGGGGATTGTAGCGAATACAGCTTCCTTATATGGTTTCGCCGGGTCGGCTTTCAGCTCCGCTATCACGCCCTCTAATATGTCAAGATATTCGGGTTTATATCTCCCGTGCAATAGCTCCTTATTTGCCCGCCTCCTATCTACACCTAGTCTAAGCTCAATCACGCGTGCCATAAAACGAAAATCGTCAGTAAAAAATGCCGAAATTTCATAAAAACGGTCGATGTCGTATTGCATCAACTCTCCTTGAATTCCCCGTCTATCTCGCCGTTTGCGATGAGCTTTTTCAGCATCTTGGCTTTGATCTTGTATTCGGGCGTGCGGTAGCCTTTGACGTCCTCAATGATGAGCCCGTCCGCTTCATAGACAAAATCGGCGATATACTCTATCGCGCGTATTTTGCGCCCCTCATACGAAAATCCCTCTTGCAGGGTAAATTTCACCTGCCGCCTAAGGTTTTTTATCTTGCCCGCTCTTTGTAGCAGCTCTAGCTCCGCCGCCCTGCGAGCCTCTTTGGCGCTGTCGTATATCGCGCCCCCGTAGGCGGTCTTTTTAGCCCTGTATTTGGAAATTCGCCCAATTCTCATCCGCCAGCCTCTCGTATTTTTCTATGCTCTCGTGTTTGTGCGCGTAGCACCACTGATGGCAAGCTCTACATACTGCGATGATCTTTCTATCGTCTTTGTCTGCTCCGTAACGTCCAAATTTCACGTGATGCGGCTCGTCGCTCGGAGCTTGTCCGCAAATTTGACACACCGGGTGCTCGTAGGCTAGAAAATTTTTAAAAGCTTCGAACTCCGCTTTGGATAGTCTCATCAATACCCTATCTCCACGTATTCGCCCTCGCCGGCAGAAACGGCAGCCTCTACCCGCAGGCAAAAGTAAAAATAGTCCGAGTTTGAGCTTAGCCCCGCACCCTCGCAAAACTCTATCGCGTCCTGCTCGTTTGCGAATAGAGCCGTTAGCCAGCTAGCCTCTATCCGTCCCGCTTCTTTGAGCGCGTCAAATAAAAACCGCTCTTTGTGTTTCAGCTGCCCGTTTGCGTCAAACCAATCGTCGCTATTTTCTATCTCGTCAAGCTCCAGCTTATACACCGCGTAATTCAAAATTTCGTTCATAGTAGCCCCCTTACCGCTTTTCTTAATCTTTTCTCGGCGATTTCGCAATACTTAGCCTCTATCTCGCAGCCGATAAAATTTCTGTTTAGCTCCTTACAAGCCGCCGCAGTCGTGCCGCTACCCATAAAAGGGTCGAATATCAAATCTCCCTCGTTTGATGCGGTTAAAATCAGCTTTTCGATTATTTCGAGCGGTTTTTCAGTCGGATGTCCGTATTTACTCTTGCCGCAGTTGTGCGTAAAAAGCTTTGAAATGCCTTTGATTTTGACCCCTTTTTCCCTGATGTAGATTATATTTTCAAGGTCGCTTTTAAAGGTGTTATTCGTAAAGGGCGCGGCGTTGGGTTTATACCACGCGAGCTCGGCGATATTGCAACCCCTCTCGTAACCCCAATTCATTATGCGCGGCTTTTGTTTTGTAGAGCAAAATATGAAAATATTGATTTTCTTGCAGATGCGCGCGATCTGCTCTAGCGTAGCCTCTGCGTCGAAGCCCTGCGAAATTTTACCCAGCGCGCCGTTTTCATATACGGGGCGCCTACCCAGTCCCCCGCCCTTGGTATGAATTTCATAAGGCGGGTCGGTTACGACCAAATCCACGCAGCTATCGGGCATAGAGCGCATAAACTCCAAGCAGTCGGTATTGTAAATTTTATTAAGCTCCATTTGATCTAACCCTCGCTTTTTCAAGCAGTTTCGTAAAGCCCTCGGAGTTTGCGGAGTATTGTTTGTTTTCGAGCTTCGGCGTGCTCTTGTTTTCCAACTTCGCCATTTCTCTATCCTGAAAAATTTGCTCTACGGATTTCTCGCCGCTCTCTATCGCCGCCATTTCTAGCAGCGAAACATTTTTGTTCTCGCCTATGAGATGCACCCCCTCGCTTTTGCAGCCCGAAAGCTCACCTATTCCTCTTAGGCGCGTCCTTGCTAGCTCTTTGCCCGCGTAGGCTTTGTATG
>ERZ773054.2003-NODE-2003-length-11114-cov-10.227055_pt1 | contig 11114 bp, 9 predicted proteins | sample MGYA00580630_ERZ773054 | MGnify/ENA primary metagenome ERZ773054 (study PRJEB29015, sample SAMEA2737994) | human oral metagenome | biome: human oral; feature: human-associated habitat; material: dental | place: China | collected 2115 ... | reverse complement strand
AGAATATATAATTAATAAAATATATTCTTAAATTTTAATTATTTATTAGAAAGGTGGAAATATGGAAAAAGAAAAGCTTTACAAAAAAATTTCTCAAGAGATACTTGAAAATATTGGTGGTCCTCAAAATATTCAAGGAGCTGCCCACTGTGCAACTCGTCTTCGTATTGTCCTTAAAGATTTATCATTGGTTAAAACTGATAAATTAGAAAATATTGATTTGATTAAAGGTTGTTTTATTGCAGGAAGTCAATTACAACTTATTCTGGGGGCTGGGACAGTAAATGAAGTTTATAAAGTTTTTGCAAAAGAAGCTAAATTAGAAAATATGTCTTTATCTGATGTAAAAGATATAGCTGCTAAAAAAGAAAATCCTCTACAAAAAGTTATCAAAGCATTATCAGATGTCTTTGTAGAAATTATTCCTGCTATCCTAGCAGCTGCAATCTTATTAGGAGTTACTGGATTTTTAGCTAATTTTGAAGCTGTCAAAACAAATCAAACTCTGTATGCAATCAATCGTTTAGCTTTCTTAGCATCAGTTGGAATTTTTGCAGTATTACCTATGGTTGTTGTGTACTCAGCAACAAAAAGATTTGGTGGAAGAGCAATTTTAGGTATAGTTGTTGGAGCAATAATGCTTGATGGAAGTCTTGCTAATGCTTATTCAATAGGTACTCCTGGATTTAATCCTGAAATTTTAGATTTATTTGGGTTGAAAATTCAAATGGTAGGCTTTCAAGGTGGTATCATAGTTGCACTTATGATGGGATACATTGTTGCAACTCTCGATAAATTTTTTGAAAAGAAAATTCCTTCTGTTATTAAACTTTTAATTTCTCCTATGTTGACAGTTTTTATTTCTACTTTCTTATTATTCACAATAGTTGGACCTGTTGGGCGTGAACTTTCAAATTACATAACAGGTGGACTTGTATACATTAGTACTGAGTTTGGTATGATAGGATATATGATATTTGCAGGTTTACAACAAATTATTGTTATAACTGGATTACATCATATTTTAAATGCAGCAGAAGCACAATTGATTGCAACAACTGGAAGAGATTTTTTAAACCCTTTGATGTCAGTTGCATTAATTTCACAAGGTGGAGCAGTAATTGGATATTATCTATTACATCGTAAAGATAAAAAAGTTGCTGAAATTGCATTACCTTCATTTGTAAGTATTTTATTTGGTATAAGTGAGCCAGCAATTTTTGGTGTAAATTTAAAACATAAGTTTCCTTTGGTTGCTGGTTGTATTGCAGGAGCAATAGCAGGTGCATTTGTATATATATTTAAATTAACTTCTCTTGGCTTTGGAGCAACTGCAATTCCAGGTTTATCTATAATAGATCCTGCTAATAATGGTTATATAAATTATATTATAGTTCATTTAATAGGAATTTTTGCAGGTATAGTTTTATGTTACTTTATAGGAAAAGTTAAAACTAAAAAAGCTATTGAAGAAGTAAAAACTGAAATAAAAGAAAATAAAAATATAGAAGAAATTTCTTTAATTCCACCAGTAAATGGAGAAGTGAAAGATGTTTCTCAGTCAAGTGATCAAACATTTGCTTCAAAGGCTATGGGAGATGGAATTTTAGTAAATCCTATTGATGAAGTTTTTGTTGCCCCTGCTGATGCAAAAGTTGAATTAGTATTTCCTACAAAACATGCCATTGGTTTAACTTTAAAAGATGGAAGTCAAATTTTAATTCACTGTGGTATAAATACTGTTACTATGAATGGTGAAGGTTTTGAAACTTATGTTGAAGAAGGACAAGAAGTTAAACAAGGAGATAAATTAGTAAAAATGGATTTAAAGAAAGTTCAAGAAGCTGGACATAGTACACAAACTTTGATAATAGTCAATGAAGTTGGACAAGGAAGTAAAGTTATAGTTGATGCAAATAGTAAAACTCCAATTATTATAAAAAAAGCTTAAAAGGATAAAAAATGAATAGAGAAGAATATTTTAAATTTATAAAAAATAGTAATGATTTAAGATTAAAGGTAAATAGTGATCCTTATCGTTTGCATTTTCATTTAATGCCTCCTATGGGTTGGTTAAATGATCCTAATGGACTTTGTGTAATAAAAGGAGTAAATCATATTTATTTCCAATATACTCCTTTTTCTGCAACTTGGGGAATGAAATTATGGGGACATTATTCTACTGAAAATTGGATAGACTATAAGGAATATGATGCTTTTCTATTTCCAGATATAAAAGAAGATAAAGATGGTGTATACAGTGGTTCTGCCTTTGTAGAAAATGGTGAAGTTCATTATTTTTATACTGGAAATGTTAAATACACTGATAAAGAATATGATTATATTTTAAATGGGCGTGAACAAAATGTAATAGAGCTTATTTCAAAAGATGGTTTTAATTACAAAAATAAAATTGTTCTTTTAAAAAATTCTGATTATCCTAAAAATATGTCTACTCATGTTCGTGATCCAAAAGTATTTAAAATTGAAAATGATTACTTTATGATTTTAGGTGCAAGATCAAAAGATAATAAAGGTTGTGCCATTTTATACAAATCTACAGATTTAAAAAGATGGGATTACTATATGGAGATAAAATCCGATAAATATTATGGTTATATGTGGGAATGTTGTGATTTAGTAAAAGTTGAAGATGTTTGGTTTCTTATTTGTTGTCCCCAAGGAATAGAACATGATGGAATTAATTTTGCTAATATTTATCAAATTGGCTATTTTCCAATAAATATTAATTTTAAAGAAAAAACATATAAGTTAGGAGAATTTATAGAGTTAGATAGGGGCTTTGATATCTATGCCCCTCAAACTTTTATTGATAATAAAGGAAGAACTGTGTTAATTGCTTGGATGGGTATACCTGATGCAAATTATACTAATAATAAAACTATAAAAAACGGTTGGCAACATGCTCTATCTATACCTAGAATATTATCAAAAAAAGGAAATAAAATTTTACAACAACCTTTACCAGAACTTGAAAGTCTAAGAAGTAATAAAAAAGTGAGTACAGATAACCATATTAAATTTTTAGTTTCTACCTTTGAGTTAATAATTGATATTGAAGATTCAAACAAATTTTTATTAATTATGGAAGATGTAAACTTATCTCATAAAAATAATATTTTTTCATTGGAAATGAATGAAAGTGGAGAAGGTAGAGATAAAAGAGCTGTTTATTTAAAAGAACTTAAAAATATACGAATGTTTGTTGACACAAGTTCCATAGAAATTTTTATCAATGATGGAGAAGAAGTCTTTACAAGTCGTTTTTATCCTAAAAATAAAAATATAAATGTTGAAGTATTTAATAAAGGTACTTGTACTTACTATGATTTAAATAATTTTAAAATAGTAAAGGAATAGTATTTATGAAAAAGTTTTTTAAAATACTTATACTACTTACATTTATATTTAATACTTTAATTACCTATTCTATTGATATTAAGAAGAAATATTCTGATAAATATATGGTTGATTTACATGCTTGGTTACCTAACACTTTTGAAGAACTAAAATCTATTAATGAAAACGAATTATATAAAATGGCAGTTGAAAAATATCATTACCATCAAGATAAATCTAATTTCTATACTATAAAAGAACTAAAACAAATTGAAAAACTTGTAAATGTAGAAAAGCTTAATCAATATTTTGTTGAAAGATTGAATAAAGAAAGAGCAAAATTAGGCTTATCTTCTAATGTTAGGATTGATAATACTTTAATAAAAGCTGCTAAAATTCTTTCTAATGAATTGGCTTCTACCAAAAAATTATCTCATAAAAGACCTAATAAAACTGAATATTGGACTGTCTTTGAAAAAGTGGATAAAAGCTTAATGGAGAAATATTCTTTTGAAAACATTTTAAAAGTTAGTATATCTAATGAGGCACAGATGATTTCTGAAAAATTTATAGCTAATTATTTCTTTGATTCATGGAAAGAAAGTCCAGAACATTGGGAATTTATGATTGACCCAGAACTAAGAAAAATAGGTGTAAATTTCTCTTTTGGTTCTTCTGATGATACTAATTTCTTAGTTCAAATTAACTATGGTGTTTTATTTGGAATAGGATAGATTAAAAATATATAACTGTTAGTGTTCTAGGAGTATTCTAAAACTCTTAAAACACTAATGGTTTTTATAATAATTTTAATTATTCCACATAAAATATTTCTTTACTCTTAACCTCCATAGCCCCCAATCTATAATTAAAAAAGCTTCCTGTATCAAGGCAGAAGACATTATTAGGATATTCTCTAACTTTTCCAGACACACTTGGAGTATGTCCAAAAAATATATTTTTTCCAGTATTATTATTTTCCCAAAAATTATCTCTATTCCATACAAGATAATCTACTTCTTGCTCTTCAACTGACTTTGAGCAGTCAAAACCAGCATGTACAAATATACTTTTATCAGATACTATCATAAAAGGCATAGCCTCTAAAAAATTTTTTAACCATTTAGCATTTGAAATATCTAAAAGGTTTTTATCATCTTTTCCGATAATTTTTTTTATATACTGTACATAATTATATACTGTTTCATCTCCTCCTACCTTATACCACAAGTCTTTATAGTAAGAAGAAATAAAAGCACTCTCATAAAGCATTTCTTCATGATTACCCCATATATGTTTTATTGGATAACCTTGCTCTTGTAATTCAATATATTTTAGATATAACTCAATAGAATTTTCTCCTCTATCACAACTATCTCCTAAAATAATCAATAAATCATCTTTTTTTAAATCTATTTTATTTAATAATTTTTCAAAAAGATTATAATAACCATGAATATCTGATACTACAAAAATTCTATTATATTCATTTTCATTTATATATTCAATTTTAAAATTTGAACTCATTGTTTTCACCTCATTTTATTCCTTACATAAATTATACAATATTTGTCAACAGAATATTTATGAGTATTGCAATTCAATAAAATATGACATATCATATAAATATATTTAGTCTATATGGAGGTAAAAATGATAGGAGCAATAATTGGGGATATTATAGGTAGTACTTATGAATTTATAGATAATGTTAAAGATAAAAATTTTGAATTGTTTGTCCCTTATAGCATGACTACTGATGATAGTATTATGTCACTTGCAGTAGGACAAGCCTTAGTAAATACTTATAAAGAAAAAGATACTATAAAAATTCAAAATGAACTAATTAAACAAATGCAAAAATTTGGAAGAGAATATCCATATTCTGGTTATGGTTTAAAATTTAAAGAATGGTTAAGAGAAGAAAATCCTAAACCATATAATAGTTTTGGTAATGGTTCAGGTATGAGAGTTTCATCTGTTGCTTGGTTATATAATAATCTTGAAGATATAAATAAATATGCTGAAATTACAGCTTCAGTATCTCATAATCATCCAGAAGGAATAAAAGGGGCTTGTGCTATTGCTTCTGCAATATATTTTGCAAGACAAAATAAAAGTAAAGAAGAAATAAAAAAATACATAGAAGATAGATTTAAGTATAATTTTGAACCTATTTCTGAAATTAGAAAATGGCATACTTTTAATGAAACATGTCAAGTTACTGTTCCAATAGCTATACAAGCTTTCTTAGAAGGAAAAGACTTTGAAAATATCCTAATAAATGCCATTTATGCAGGTGGAGATACTGATACCATAGCTTGTATGGCTTGCAGTATAGCAGAAGCATATTATAAAATTCCTGATAAATTTTTAGACTTTTGTTATTCTAAAATAGCATTGGACTTAAAAATAGCTTTAAAAAATTTTTTAATATTAATAAAAAAAGAAAAGAGATTAAATAATAATCTTGAAAAAGTTTTAATCTTTTTGGAAAAAGAAAATATTTAAAATGAGCAAAAAAGAGGATTTTTTATTTATTGATAATTTTTAAATCCTCTTTTGTTATTTATAAGCTTTGATTATCATCAATAATAAAACTTATAGCAATAATTGTGAAAACTAATTGATATATTTTTTCAAAGTAGAAACTTACTTCAATTAATCCATAAAAGTTTATAAATAGATAAACTGAAATTGCTAATAATTTTATATATTTTTTTAATCTATCTTTCTCTCTAAAATAGTTTTTCAACATGCTAATAAAAAGATTTATTAAGAAAACAATATATACTACCAAAGTTAAAGTACCTTGAGTTACAGCTGTCTCTATAAAATTATTGTGGTAATGAGTTACATGATACGACTTTATATTACTATTTTGATATTTATAAAAACCTTCCCCTAATAAAGAAAATTCTTTTGCTTTTTTTATACCCTCCATAAATATAGGATATCTAGCCTCTTTTTTTATTTTTTCTTTACTTGTTATTGAACTTTCTATTCGACTAATTACACGAATTTTATCAGAGTATTTAATTAAAGGTATAATAAAGCTTAAAATAAGAATTGCTGTAATTAAACCCTTTTTCCAGTCTAATATAGTAAAAATTAAAATTATTGTCAATAGAATTGCTAAAAAACTGCCTCTTGATTGAGTAAAAAATACTAACATCAAATTAATAATTGTATAACAAGCTAATAAGATTTTTATATATTTTTTTTTATAGTAAAAAAAAGAAAAAAATCCTAATAATAAGTATATCCCTACTTCAGCTGCATATTTAGGAGTAGAAGTATCTCCTACTAATCTATAGGATCTGATAATATCTAAATTTTTATAGAACTCGATACATCCTTTATAAATTGGAGGAATTGAGATAAGTAATAATATTGGCAATATATATTTTACATACTTATCTTCAAGTTTATAATTTAATAAAACTAGCATAAATCCAATACTAAATATTGTTGCATGTGAAAAAACATAAAATTTATCATTTCCTTTTTCATCAACAAGTATATAAGAAATTGTAACTAATATTAGATATAAAAGCCCTACTATTATATCTATTTTATGTGTTAAATATCTCTTTATACTATTTTTTAAAGAATACACAAAAATTAAAAACATTATAAATGTTGAAATAGCATCTTTGGTATCTCCTCCTCTACGAGATAAAAAAAATAAATACACAAGTATTGAAAGTACTATCAAATTATTTAAAAACTCATGTTTTTTACTGCTAACATTCATATTAAATCTTCCACCCTTTTTCCCTTAGTTTTTTTTTGTATTTTTTAATTTTTTCCACTAAAGGAAGTTTTTTTATTTTTTTTATGAGTAATGCAAAATAGTAGAATATATTTTTTAAATATGGATATTCCATCTCTTTATATGAGTCCATTTTCATAGTTAACATATCATAATGGGCTCTGTAATTTCCAAAAAACATTTCCTTTCCCTGAGTATCTAAAATAAAAAGTTTTCCATTAGAATTTAAAAAATTACTTGGATTAAAATCACCATGATAAAAACCTTTTTTATGAATTTTTTTCATTAAATTCACAAGAATTTCCAGATTTTTTTCTTCTGTACCAATTACTCTTTCCATTACTAATAAAGAATATGTTATCATTCCATTTTTTCTTTTTGTAATTGCTATTAGAGGTTTTGCATATTCTTTAATTTTATATTTATTAATTAATTTATTAATATTAATAAGTGTAGTTAAGGCTTCTCCTTTTTTGAAAAAACTCATTAATTTTCTTTGAGGTATTATATATTCATTTCTTGGCTCTTTATTAACATAATTATTTCCATTAACTTCTATTATGGAAACATAGTTTCTTTTTGTATCTTTTAAAATTTTTACTATATTATATTCTTTATCTAATATTTTTTTTGCAATTTCTATATATTTATTATCATAACAAAATATTTCAAATTCTTTATACTTCTCTTTTTTTAGTTCTAACATTGTAATTTCCTTTACTTTAATATTGTTATTCTTATATCATTTCTAATCTCTGAACAACCATTTTTACAAAAATATTCTTTATTTGAAAATATTTCTTTTTTTCTTTTATAATAATATTCTTCATTCATAGAATGTTTTTTTGTAGGATCACTATAATGCCATAAATGTATTTGCATATTAGGAGTTTTTAACTCTTTACCTTTTATACCCACAACATAAAGCCTATTACCAAAATCATCATCTTCTTCTCCCCAGCCATTATAGTTTTCATCATATCCATTTACTTTTAAATAATCACTTTTCATTACTGCATAACTCATTCCAACAAGTTTTATTCCTCTTTTTGAGAGTTTTAAAATATTTAAAATTCTTCTTTTTCTATCAGTCCTCAAAGTTTTATTTACACTTACAAGATAATGTGTAGGTAAAGGTTTCAATAGATCTTCATACTTATTTGATGATTCTATTTTTTCTAAAATTGTATTTTTTTCTTTTTCATTTACTGAAATAGGTCTACAAAGAAGAAAACATCCTTTTTTTATATTTTTTTCCATATATTCAATATATTCTTCACCAAAAATTAAATCTTGATCACAAAAAACTAAAAGTTCACCTTCTGAATTTATAACTCCATTATTTAAAGCTCTTGTTTTTCTAAAACCTTTATCTTCTTGATAAATATGTTTTATTTTAAAAGAAGCTTTTGGAATCAAATCAGCAATATAATCTAATATTTGTTGTGAAGAACCATCATCTGTAATAATTAACTCATCAATTTGCCTATTCTGTCTTAAAAGACAAATAAAAAGAGCTCTAAAATGTTCTAATCTATTATAAATGGGAACTATAACTGATATTTTCATAGTTGGTCTCCTTATCTATTTTATTTTCATTTTAATATTATAGCATAAAATGACTTTTTATAAAAAATAATAGTCTTTTATTTTTTCTTATTTTATTATATAATAATTTGATTATTTTATCTTGGAGGATTTTATGTTAAAAAAAGTCTGGAAACAAAAATTATTAAATTCTTATGTGAAATTTTTTTTAAAAGAACCTAAAATTGATGATAATATTTTTATTACTTCCACAGATGGTATTGGAGATAATATAATAAGATTAAATTTACTTGAAGAAATTTTAAATCAATATGGTAATGATAAATGCTATATTCTTTGTGATATAAAAGTAGTTCCTTTGTTAAAAACAATTGGTTTCAAAAATATTATAGTTTTTACTAAAAGAATGAGACGATATTTATTTGGAAAAATAAAGTTATTAAAATTTTTGTATCAAAAAGGATTTAATAAAATTATTTCTTTGGAGTACGATCAGCATGATTTTGATATTCAATATTTTAAAAATTTAGATTCTTATTGTTTAGATAATAAATTTCATCCTGAAATGAATCAATATTATAAATATGTTATTTCAGCTGATTTTAAAGTAACTGAGGAAACCATAGTAAAAGCTTTTAAAATTTTATTTAATAAAAATATTATAGAACAAGATGCTATTCCTAATTTAAAGAAATACTATCCTCAAAAACTAGAAAAGATAGATACTCTAGTTGTTGGAATTGGTGCTGGAGCAAGGAACAAGATGCTAAAACCTAATTTACTATGTGAGATTCTTAAGTTATTTATAAAGAAAAAAAATATTAAAAAAGTTATTTTTTTAGGTGCAGGGGATAGAGATGAAAAATACTTAAATGAGATAAAAAAATCCGTTAATTTTAGTGATTTTAATATTGAAAATTTGGTAAATAAAGTTTCCCTTGATGAAAGTGTTGATATTATTTCAAAATGTCAATATTATCTGGGATTTGAGTCTGGTTTATTTCATATAGCAGCTTCTTTAAAAATTAAGACTTACGGGATTTTTACAGAAATTAATGCATTTTCCCACATTAATTGGGAAAATGTTACTCTTTTTTCTGGAAGTCCAAGTACTTCAAATAGTAATGAATATTTTGGAAATTCTAAATTAAATAATATTTCTCTTGAAGAAATAGAAAAACTTTTGTAAATTAATCTTTCATAAATAAAAATATGGAAATTAAACTCTATCTTTAATCTTACTATCTAGGATTTTAAGTATAGTTTAGGTTTCCATATTTTACTTTTTAATTTAAAATTAATTCTTCATAACTTTTAATTACTTTTTCTTTACTAAATTTTTGAATCTCTTTCTCTATTAGCTCTTTATCTAAACTATTATCTTTTAAAGTTTCAATAATATAACAAGCAAGTTTTTTATAATCACCAATTTCATATAAATATCCAATCTTCCCATTTTCTAAAATTTCTTTTGGACCAGTTGGACAAGCACTTGAAATTACCTTCTTATTTAAAATTAAAGCTTCAATTAATACAGTTGGTAAGCCTTCATACTTTGAACTATGAACAAATACTTTTGCTTTTTTTAACCAAGGATAAGGATTTTTGATACTTCCTAATAAAATTATATCATTTTCCATATTTTCATCTCTGATTATCTTTTCAATTTTTTCTCTGTCAGGTCCATCTCCAAGTATTAATAATTTTTCAGATATTTCTCTTAATTCCTTTGCTCTCTTAAAGCCTTTAATTAATGTTGGGAAATCTTTTTGATGAGTTGTCAATCTAGCAATTGCAATAATAAAATTTCCTTTATAATATATATTTTCAACATTTTCTTCTGATAAAGTTAAAATTCTATCAAAGTTAAATGGATTATAAATTCTTAATAATTTATCTTTCAAAAAAGGGAATAGACTAGCTGTTTCTTCTTTCATTTCATCACATATTGCAACTATTTTATGATATTGTTGTAATCTTTTTCCTAGCCTTACTATTCTACTTTCTTTTTCATACCAATTTTTTATAGAAGCATGAATCCAAGCTATCTTTTTATTAACATCTATCATTTTTATATATTTTGAAAGTCCCATGTCAAAATCTATAACTACATCATATTTTTTATTCTTTACTAATTTTTTTAGACTAGATCTTTTGATATAAGTCTCATAATTCATCAATAAATTATAAATTATTTTACAAAATATATTTTTCTTGTTTCTCCTAAAAAAATCAGTAATTTTTATTAATTTTTCTGGTTTTAAGTAAAAAATCTCTATTTCTTTTGGTATATCCTTTTCAAAAACATTTAAAGTTCTAGTTTCATCTTCTATTACTAAATCAATATCTATCTTACTTTTATCAATATTTTGTAAAACTTCTACTAAAACTCTTTCTATTCCTCCCATTCTAAGACTTCCATTATAAAATA
>ERZ773054.2002-NODE-2002-length-11120-cov-4.788884_pt1 | contig 11120 bp, 10 predicted proteins | sample MGYA00580630_ERZ773054 | MGnify/ENA primary metagenome ERZ773054 (study PRJEB29015, sample SAMEA2737994) | human oral metagenome | biome: human oral; feature: human-associated habitat; material: dental | place: China | collected 2115 ... | reverse complement strand
TTCCGCCGCCGCCGCCGTGTTCTACGAGCACGGTTACGGCGTATTGCGGCTTGTCGTACGGCCCAAAGCTCGTCATCCAGGCGTGCGAGCGGTGGAAGTAGTCCATATCGGCTTCTTTCATTCGCTTTTTGGCGGTCTGAGAGATGCCTACGACCTGCGCGGTGCCCGTCTTGACCGCTAGAGGCACTACTGCGGTATGGATGAGCTTGTAGGCGGTGCCTCCGTCGGGGTTGTTGCCGACCTCATACATTCCGCGTCGTACGAGCGGTAGCTGCGCCTTTTCTTTCGGCGTGAAAAGCTCGGTAGGGGCAAATTCCACCGGCTTGCCGTCGATGCTTTTTAAAAAATGCGGCGTGATAGCCTTGCCCGAGGCGATCTGCGCGGTGTTTTTCGCCACCTGCATAGGGGTGACAAGCACGTCGCCTTGACCGATCGAGGCATTGACCGTCTCACCCTGATACCACGCGCGCTTAAATTTCTGCATTTTCCAGGCCTTATTAGGCATCGTGCCTACAAACTCATTGGGCAGATCGACGCCCGTTTTGCTACCGAAACCCAGACGCTGCAGATACGCGGACATATAGTCGATCCCCACTAGCAGCGAGCCTTCGTAAAAATACACGTCGCAGCTGCCTTTAATCGCCTCTACTAGGTTCACGCGGCCGTGACCCCAACTCTTCCAGCAGCGAAATTTTCGCCCTCCAAGCTCTATCGCGCCGCTGCAAAACACGCTCCAATTTTCGTTGATCTTGCCGCTGTTTAAAAAGCTCATCCCCACCGCCATCTTGATTACAGAGCCCGGCGGATAGAGGCCGTTTACGAGCTTATTCGTAAAAGGATGGCGCGGATCTTTTATCAGCTCGTCCCACTGCGCCTGTGAAATTCCGCCCACGAAGGTGTTTAGATCGTACTCGGGGAAGCTGCCCGCCGCGATGATAGCGCCGTCGCGCAGATCCATCACGATCGCTACGCCGTCTTTATCTTTAAAAATTTCCTCGAGGTATTTTTGCAGCTCAAGATCGATGGTAAGCGAAATTTCGCTGCTGCTGGGCTCTTGCATCGAGATCTCCTCCACGACCTGATTTAGCGCCGTAACCTTCGTCTTGCGCTCGCCCTTGCTGCCCTGCAAAAGCTCGTTGTAATACCCCTCTACGCCGCTTCTGCCGTTGTATCCGGTAAGCGCGCTTAGGGGGTTATTTTGAATATCTTTTTTATTGGCGCGGCCTACGTAGCCGATGATATGCGAAGCAAGCGCGCCGTAAGGATAAAAGCGCTGCGAAGCGGGCGAAATTTTAATATTTTCGTGCAGGCTCAAGCTCGCAAAATGCTGTATCGTGGCGTTGTAGTCCAAAAACGGCACGACTTCGATAAAATCTTGATTATAAGCGGAATTTGCGTCCTTGTAGCTCTTGCTCATCGCAGTGACGTTGAGATCTTTGAAGTAGCGCGAGATATTATTTAGCTCGCTTTGCAGCGCGGCGTCTTTTAGATGCGGCGCGATGGATAGCGAAAAGCCGAGATTGTTTATCGCAAGCGGGCGGCCTTTGGCGTCTAAAATTTGACCGCGCACCGGCGGGATGTATTCGGTAGAGATGACGTTGTTTTTAGCGACCTGCTCGTAGAATTCGTTTGATTTGATCGAAAGATAATAAATTCTCACCAAAAGCATGCTAAAAAATAGTATCACAAATACGAATACGAACTTTAGCCTCATACCAATCGCCCCTTAAAAAAGAGCAGAGCGAGTAAAATTTCAATCACGATGTAATTTAAATACTCGCCGCTTAGAGGCAGATACTCGCTCTTTTTGATCGCAGAGATCGCGTTGCTCGTGACAAAGACCAAAACATAGCTAATCATCACGTAAAAGCAAATCAAAAAATTTCTAAATTTAATATATTTAAATGAGTTTTCATAGACCACGAAATAAAATATACAATACGCGATAGCCACGCTAAATAGGTTAAATCCGTGGATCTGCTCGGCGCAAAACAGATAAAAAATAGAGAAAAACCAGGTAAAGCCGAACTTTTTAAATTTTACGTCGTTTTCATATTTTTGCACCACCATCGCCGTGAAAAAAAATCCGATCAGCGGCGGCAGCCCCCTATACACCGCACTTAGAAGCAGGTAGAAAAGAACCCCTGCGCTAAAAAGCGTGTCCGCTATAAGGTATAGATAAGTGCGATTTCGTTGCATACCGGAAACTTTTTGCATTTAATACAATCAGCCCAAATTTTTTGCGCGGGCAGCTCATCCTTTGGGATTTCGGTAAACCCTAGCCGCTCGAAAAATTCCTTTTGATAGGTGAGCGTAAATACGCTTTTTAGCCCGTAAAATTTCGCTTCGTCTAGCAGCTCGTTTACGATAGCTCTGGCAATGCCTCGCCTGCGAAACTGCGGAGCGACGATGAGCGAGCGCACCTCGGCAAGATCGGCGTTAAAAATTTTAAGCGAAGCAAAGCCCGCTAAAATTTCGGCTTCTTTTAAGTACTGCGATTCGTGGGGCTGCGAACATTCGGTTTGAAAAACGCCCGCGCTTTGCGAATATTTGCTCCGTAAAATTTGCTCTTTGCCGGCTTGCGCGCGGCTCACCCCAGATAAGGCTTGCGCTGCGCTATTTCGTGACGCGCTATTTTGAGACGTAGCTAGTTGCGGCGCAAAATTACCCGCGGCATTTTCTGCGGAATTTTCAGAAGTAATTTTGGCAAAATTTGCGGCGGAGCTTTGGATTAAATTTAAATCGACATTGCGCGCTAAATTTAAATCGGAATTCTCGGCTAAATTTAAATCGGAATTCTCTTTGGAATCAAAGCTCGTATCCACCTTAGAATCACAGCCGAACGCCAGCACGTATGAGCGGATATTGGCAGCTATCTCATCGCTTTCAAGCGGCAAGATCACGCCGTTTTGCACCTCCTCTTTTACGAGCTCCTGCATACGCGAAATGTCGCAAAGGCGCGCTTTTTTTAGCCGTATCATCTAAAATTTTCCCTAATCTTTGCGCGATCTTCGCGGCGCATTTTATATCCTCTAAATTTAATTATTTTGAAATTCTGCGCCGCAAAATTTAACGTATTGAAATTTAGAAATTTCATAATCCAAACGCCCCGCGTACGATGATTTCGCGTGCTTTTTGCAACCCGCCGCCCTTTAGCGTAGAGACCAAAACCGCCTGCGGATCGTGCCTAAAAAGCTTTGCGCGCTCGCTTTGGTTGAGCTTGTCGGCTTTGGTGTAGAGCCTCACGATCTTTTGATCGCCGCGCAGAAAACTAGCGAGATAGTTTTGCAAATTTTTATCTATCGCGAGATCAAACTGCCTCGCGTCGATGAGATGGACGAAAAGCTTGATATTTAGGCGCTCTTTGATAAATTCGTCGAGATTTTTTTGCCAGATATAATGCAGTTTTTTAGAAACCTTAGCGTATCCAAACCCCGGCAGATCCACGAAGATTAAAGAGATATTTTCACCCAAGCTCGCAAGATCCGAAAAGGCGGGGTTGCCCGCTAAGCTTAGCGCGGATCTACCTGCAAAATTTAATTCGGAGCTTTGCGCGGAATTCGGCGCGGAACCCGCCGCAAGATCTGCGTCGCGATCCGATCTAAAATCCGCCGAAGCGCTTTTTAAATTTAAAACGGATTTCTGTTTGGAATTTTGCTCAGACGCCGCAGCCTCCGCCTGATCTTGCGCACAATTTGCAGCCGAGCTTAAAGCCTCTTTGCTTGCTAGATCGAGCGACGTTTCATTTTGCGAGCCGTCCGAGTCTGCGGCAAGCTTTTGTTTAAATTTAACCTCAAAGAAATTTATCAGCTGCGTTTTTCCCGGCGTCGAGCTTGATTTGGCTAGATTTTTGCGCCCGACTAGAGCGTTTATCAGGCTGCTTTTGCCGACGTTGGAGCGCCCCAAAAACGCCACTTCGCTCATCGCAAACTCGGGCGCACCCGCGATATTTGCGGCGGAGGTGATAAACTGCGCACTGCTAGGATAGATCATTTGTTTTGATCTTCGACCTGAAAGATCAGACGCACGGGCTTTTTCTCGCCGCCGCCGCTCTTTACTTCGTAGGTGCCCTTTTGGCGATTTACGATGATCTTATCGCCGTAAACCTCTTTTTTGGTCTCGGCCTCGTGCAGATAGGCGTTGTTTTCAAGCGTGTAAGCCTCGATAGTCGGATCGTAGGTCAGTACGCCGCCCTTGCCGTCGTAATGCTTCTGATTGAGTAAAATTTTAAAATTTGCGTTTCCCGTCGCGACATATTTAGTAGGCTGGCGCTTGGCGTCAAAGTAAATCGTCACTTTGTCAGAATTTAGCGTATCGTAAGCGCCCTTTTTGATGCGTACATTGCCGGTTAGGACGCTGATCTGCTTGATCTCGTCGGCGAAAAAATTATCCGCCGTGACCTCGACTTGCTCCTGCGCGGCGCTAAGAGTAGTCGCGCTAAAGCCCAAAATTAGCGCAGCTGAAAGTATTAGTTTGTGGAGTTTTGATCTTTTATTAAATACCATGCGTGGATTCCTTTTGAGTTTGTTTGTTTGGTTTTGGTGTCGTAGCTGATGCTTGCGCCCGTGATGCGGTCGCCGCCTTGGCGTAGCACGTACGGCACGTCGGAGCGGACGATCTTGCTGCTCGTATCGTAGATGATCTCTTGCGCAGTGTAATCAAAACCTCTGCTATTTACATAGTGCGCGTCGCCGTTAAATTTTATCAGCTCGCCGGCACGCGTCGCGGTCTTTGAAACCAAAGTGTGATTTAGATCCGCGCTAATCTCCTCGGCTTTAAAATTTACAAACTCGTCGCGATCCTTATAGCGAGTGCCGCCGTCCGCGGTAAATTTAGCATCCACGCGCTCGCCGATCTGATAATCGACGATCTTTTTCATCTCCATATTCGCAATGCTCAGATCCTGCCTAAACATATCGCTAAAATACGGCGTCTGCACGCTTAGAAAGACCATCGCGACGCAAAAGATCGCAATCGCGACGTAGAAAATTTTTATCACCATCGCTCGGTCCTTCTTGATCTACGCGAAATTTTACCCATCGCGCGCGCTTGCGAAACTACAGCCATTTGCTATTCCACTCTTCGCGCATGCCATTTTTATCGACGAGTATTTCGATCATCTCGCGCACTGCGCCGCAGCCGCCGTTTTTGCTTAGCGCGACGTCCGCTTTTAGCGAGCTTAACGCATCGGCAGGCTTGAAGCTGATCGCGACCGCATTTAAAAGCTTCGCATCATTTATATCATCGCCGATCGCAGCGGCCTCATCGAAGCTTAGGTTAAAATTTTTTAAAATTTGCTCCGCCCTTGAGAGCTTGTCTTTTTCGCCTTGAAAGAGCGTATCGATCTTTAGCTCGCGCGCGCGGTTTGCGACGATTTGCGAGCTTTTGCCGGTGATGATCGCGACCTTTAGCCCCAGCCGCTGCCACTCCTGGATGCCAAACCCGTCTTTTACGTTAAATTTCTTCATCTCTTCGCCGCCGCTTGAATGGTACAGCCCGCCGTCGCTAAGGCAGCCGTCTACGTCTAAAAATATGATCTTTATCACTTCGTTTTCCGTTTTTTGAAATTTTGTGATTTTAACGAAATTTGGCTGAATTTTTGGCAAACGGCGCATAAATTTAAGCTGCGATCTTAGCCTTTAATCGGCACGTAGCCGCTATTTTCGATGATACTTTGCCCCTGCGGCGAAAGGATCCAATCTATCAAGATGCGGATATTTTCGTTTTTGTTATTTTCATCGTAAACCGCGTAAATTTCGGCTACGAGCGGGTATTTGCGGCTAGCGATATTTTCTTTATTCGGATACGCGCCGTTTAGGCTAAGCATCTTCACGCCGCCGTTTTGCACGATCCCCTCGACGTAGTATCGAAACGAAAAGCCGATCGCACTGCCGAAAAAGCCCGTGATCTTGCGCTTAGGCTGCGTCTCGCCCATAAATTTTAAAAACGCGCTCTGGCTGCCGCTGCCCGCGTTTCGCTGCACGGCATCTATTCGCATGCGCTCGCCGCCGAGCTGCGACCAGTCGCTATATTGCCCCGAATAAATTCCTCGCACCTGATCCACGCTTAAGCTTGAAACTTTGTTATTCGCATTTACGATAAAGACGAACGCTTCCAGCCCGATCGGCACAAAGCGTAAGTTTGCGCCCTTTTCTCGCGCGTAATCAAGCTGCTGCTTTGAAGGGGCGGCGACAAAGATCAGATCCGCCTCGCCGTCGCTTATGGCCTTGTATGCGCCGCGGGTATTGCTAAATTTAAGCCTGCTAGCATCGGTGAAATTTTGCCCGTCAAATTCCACGCTTTGCTTAGGATAGTTTGCCGCGACGAATGCCGAAAATACGGGATATAGCGCTGCTGCGCCGTCGATTATCGGCAGATCGCCGCTAAGTTTTAAGCTAGAGCTGGCGCGCACGATCTGCGAGTCCTGCTCAAACGGCAGAAATTTATGCAGCTCGATCGATTTGGCCTGCATCTCGGCGCTGCTTTGATTTACGTATCGCTTCACGACGAGGCGGTAAAACGCAAAATCGAAAGCCGCAAAGCTAAGCAGCAGCAAAATGACGATAGATAGGCGCTTCATCTTAGTTTCCGTTCGCGATATAGGAGATGATCGAGCATTTGCTCTGCAGATACAGCGCCGCTGCGGTTAGTGCGCAAACGCTGATCGCCCAAGCCGTCAATATTACGACGATCGTTTTTTGAAAAATTTCATCGCTCATTTATGCCTCACATATGCGCAAGCGCGCGGTCAAGTAGCCATAAAAAGCCGACCAACGCGCCCGTGGAACACGCAAGCGCAAGCGCAGAGAGGATCAGAAAAATTTTATCCTTTCTGCGGCGCGCGGGTTCGTTTTTTGATCTGATAAATTTTACTAAACGCACGACGAACCAAATAAACGAAACGATCGGCAGCGCGAACAAAAGGAAAATAAAAATCGAGAAAGAATCCATATCTCACCTTCAAAATTTAATACGTAAAGCGATATTTCGACGCAATGCGAGCGCAAAATTTTAGACAACCTATACGCACGCCGCTGTTTTAAAATTTCAGCCAAGCGGCGCGCCTTTGCAAATCAATTCTAGCAAAGACGGAATTTCGCGGATTTTAAGCGAGCGGCGAGAGTAAAATTTCAAACGCCGATAAAATTTCAAAACCGCGAATTGCTAATTTTGCTAAATTTAGCGCGCATTTACCGCTATAAAACGCCCTTAGTGCTAGGCACTCCGGCGCGCTCATTGATACTTACGGCGCGACGAAAAGCGACCGCGAACGCCTTAAACGCGGCCTCTGCAACGTGGTGCAGATTTTCGCCGCGGATCTGGCATAGATGCAGCGTTAAATTTGCGTTGAAAGCCAGAGCGCGAAAAAATTCCTCCACGAGCTCGGCATCGAATTCGCCGATCTTGCCGCGCTTCAGGCTCGGGCAGTCAAATACCAAAAACGCGCGGTTGGAAAAATCAAGCGCGGCGCTTACGGCGGCTTCGTCCATCACCACGACGCTATCACCGAAGCGCTCGATGTTTTGCGCGGGATAGATCGCCTCTTTGATCGCGCTTCCCAGCACGATGCCGCAGTCCTCGACGCTGTGGTGAAAATCAACCTGTAAATCGCCCTCGCAGCGCAAGCTCAGATCGATCCACGCGTGCTTGGCAAACGCGCTAAGCATATGATCGAAAAAACCGATGCCCGTTTGTATCTGTGCCGCGCCGCGCCCGTAAAGCTCCAGCTCCAGCTCGATTTTGGTCTCTTTCGTAGCCCTATTTTTGCTTATCATCGCGCAATCCTTAAAACTAAATTTTGTTTGAAATCTATCTAAATTTCACTAAATTTCGCTTAAAATCTCAGCCAGCTTTTCGGAATTTACGCTGCCGATCTGGCGCAGGTTCGCAATCTCGGCGCCCTCTTTAAAAAACAGAATCGTAGGCGGGCCAAATACGTTAAAATGCGCTTTTATCGCTCTGTTTTGCTCGCTATCTTCGCTAAGATCGATCTTTAAAAGGCTAAATTTATCAAGAGCGCCCGCAAGAGCGGGATCTGCGAACGCTCGCTCGCTCTGCTCGCAATTTTTACACCAGCTAGCCCAAAAATCGACTATCACAGGCTTTTTGGAATTTTCTATTTCGCCCCGCAGCTGCGCCAGATCGCGCACAAACGAAAAATGCGCGCCGCTTAAATTTTTAGCGCGAAAAATTTCGCCTGCTTGCAAGCTCTCGCCGCCCAAATCGCCCTCAAAATATCTCGCATTTTGCGGAATTAGATTACCAAGCGGCCTGGAAAAATCTTTCGCGCCGCTGGCAAAGCCCGCGAGTAGCAGCGCCGAATATAGCGCGATTACAAGGGCTAAAGCGCGCTTGATGCCGCCCGCACCGCCGTCGAATAGCCCCAAAAATCCTGCGAAGATCGCGCCTAAAACCGCGTAAATCAGCAGGCTTAAATTTTCGCCGATGAGCGTGCGCGAAATCCATACCGCCGTAAAAAGCAGCAAAAAGCCGAAAATTTTAGGCACCGCCTCCATCCAAGCTCCGGGCCTAGGCAATGCGCCGCCGAGCCCCACCACAAGCAGTAGCGCGCCGCTTCCGAGCCCCAGCGCAAAAAGAGCCGCCGCGCCCAGCAGAACGTCGCCGCTGCCCGCGATGTAAACGAGCGCGCCTGCAAGCGGAGCGGAGATGCACGGCGATACGACGAGCGCCGAGATAAGCCCCATCGAAAAAACTCCGATCAGGCCGCCAGCATTTTCGCTTTTGCTATTTAAGAAGCTTTGAAAGCGCGCAGGCAGGCGGATCTCGTAAAATCCGAACATCGAAAGCGCGAGCGCGGCGAATATGAGCGAGGTTAGGATCAGTGCGGGCGGAGTTTGCAGCAGGCCCTGTAAATTTTGCCCGAAAACCGCCACGAAAGCTCCTAAAATCGCATACGAGCTCGCCATCCCAAAAATATACGCAAGGCTTACGGCGAGGCTTTTTTTCGCGCTCGGCTTCGAGGAAGTTTTCGCCACGATGATCGACGAGAGGATCGGGATGAGCGGATAGACGCAAGGGCTTAGCGAGAGCAGCACGCCGTAGCCGAAAAACAGCGCGATCGCCGCGATGAAGCTCTTGCCGCTAAGAACGTTTAAAATTTTATCCTGCTCGGAGATGGAATTTGCGCCGCGTGGATTTTTGTGAGCGGAGGATTCATCGGAATTTACAGCAGTGTTTTCAGCCGAGCTTGCCGCGGAATTCCCCGCTGCGTGCGAGCTTGCCACGGAATCTGTCTCTGCGCCCGCTGCTGTAGTATTGCTTTTAAAATTTACAGCCCCGCTCTGCGCGCTGTCTGCGGCAGAAATCTGCGCGGAATTTCCGCCGCTTCGGTATCTTTTCAGCTCGGAGTTTGAAATTTTACTGATCTGATAGCCCTCCACCACGCGCTTGAAGCTAAAGCCGAACTGCTGCGGCTGGTAGCAAAAGCCCGATTTCGTGCAGCCCAGGAAATCACCGCTAAGCACGAAATCATCGCTGTCTGCGGCATTTGCAAGCACGAGGCCCAAAGGCACGGCGATGCTAAATTTGCCCTCGTAAATTTTATAATCCTTGTATTCGGTCGCGGCGGGCAGATTTATTAAATTCGTCACCTCCGCGCCGCCAATGAAAATTTTTATCTCGTTTTGATAGAGATAAACCCCGTTCGCGATATCGAAACTTAGCGTTACGCTATCGCTTTGCGCCGCCACGTTAAGCTTAAACGCATCGGAGGGTTTCAGGGGCTCGGCGCCTAAACCTAAAAGAAAAAGCGCTGCCAAAATAAGTGATCTGATCAAATTTTATCCTTTGAAATTTTTTCCTACATTCTAACGTAATAAGTATGAATTTATAGTGTAATATAAAGAACTTTTTTGTAAAATTCCTTAAAATTTTTAGGAGGCGATATGAGCAAAGAGATCAAAACCGAAACAGGCGAAATAGCGTTGAAAGAGATAGAATTTAAAAGCTCAAAGTACGAAAAAATCTCGTTCAAAGACTACGAAACGCTGCTTGAGAGATATCAGATCGAGCTTTTGAAGCTGCAAAAATTCGTAAAAGAAAAAGGCTTAAAAATTTTGATTTTGATGGAGGGGCGCGACGCGGCGGGCAAAGGCGGCACGATCAAGCGTTTAACCGAGCACCTAAATCCACGCGGATGCCGCATCGTAGCGCTCGAAAAGCCGAGCAACGTAGAAAAGACGCAGTGGTACTTCCAGCGCTACGTCGCGCACCTACCCAGCGGCGGCGAGATCGCGATCTTTGACCGCAGCTGGTACAACCGCGCGATGGTCGAGCCGGTGATGGGCTTTTGCACGCACGCCGAGCACAAAGATTTCCTGCGCCAAGTGCCTAAATTTGAGGAGCTTTTGGTAAGTGCGGGGATAATTTTGTTTAAATTTTACTTCTCAGTCTCCAAAGAGGAGCAAAAAAGGCGCTTCGAATCGCGCCGCACCGATCCGCTGAAGCAGTACAAACTCTCGCCGGTGGATGCGAGATCGCAGGAGCTGTGGAATCAATACACGCTCGCAAAATACTCGATGCTACTCGCTTCAAATACCGAATTTGCGCCGTGGACGATCCTTGATAGCAACGACAAAAAGATCGCGCGGCTAAACGCCTTCCGCTGCATTCTTTCGCGCATAGATTATCCGGAGAAGATCGATGCGAAAGAGCTTGCGGTAGATCCAAACCTCGTGCGAAACGGCGCCAGGGAGATAGTGCTAATGGAGGATAGCCAAAAAAGCGAGGCTTGGCGCAAGCTGGAAAGCCCCTCCCGCAAGAACAAGAAGGATAAGAAAAAGGGTTAAATCTTGCCAATGAAGATTACTCGCTAAGAATTGCTAGGGAGGCTTGCTAGGAATTGCCTCATTAGGGATTATTTCCCAATAATAGAAAGGCATTGAATTTTACAGCTTTTCATTTAAAGTCTTTAGCGGGATTCCATCCTGTTGAGAATTGAAACAAACGTCGCAACGAGGGAATTAAAACCCCTCTTTGGTGCGCTTATCGGCTTTGGGTTCGGAGTAGAATTCCATCCCGTTGGGAATTGAAACCTATAAAAACAGGTCTTACTAAAAAAATATCTATTGGTAGAATTCCATCCCGTTGGGAATTGAAAC
>ERZ773054.2001-NODE-2001-length-11121-cov-6.086843_pt1 | contig 11121 bp, 9 predicted proteins | sample MGYA00580630_ERZ773054 | MGnify/ENA primary metagenome ERZ773054 (study PRJEB29015, sample SAMEA2737994) | human oral metagenome | biome: human oral; feature: human-associated habitat; material: dental | place: China | collected 2115 ... | reverse complement strand
TCTGCACGGACAACGCTGCCATGATTGCCTGTCGCGGCGCGTATCAGGCGGCGGCAGGGAAGTACAGTGACCTCTATCTGAACGCCGTCCCAGGACTGGATTTTCAGTAAAACAATATTGGGCTGATGTGTGATGCATCGGCTCTTTTTATTTGTCCATAAGTCCTCATGACAAAGGGCAAGGTCTTTTCGTTGCATATATGAATCCCGTTCGTTATAATAAAAATGTCAACGGTCGAAAGGAGGCGGGCAGATGGAGCTGACGGCACGTATGCGGGCGATTCTGTCCGCTCTCCTCGCAGCAGATGGCTATGTACCCGCCGAGCGCATCGCCTCTGCCCTCGATGTCAGCGCACGCACCATTACGCGTGAGATGCACGGGCTTGAGATGGCACTGATGCCGTACGGCATCACACTTCTCAGGCGCACGGGCGCGGGCTTTATGCTGACGGGGGATAAGGCAGATCTGACGCGGCTAAGGACGCAGATCTCCAAGGTAAATGTACGCGGGGAACTGACCCCCGATCAGCGGCGTTCGATTCTCGTGACGCGTCTCCTCATGGCGGATGAGCCGCTCAAACTCTTTGCTCTGGCACGCATTCTCGACGTGACGGACAGCACCGTCAGTCATGACCTCGATCGGCTTCAGCCGTTTCTGGCGGAGCAGGGAATCACGCTCGTACGCCGTCCCGGACTCGGGGTTTACGTCGAGGGAGCGGAGCGGGACATCCGCAGTGCACTTGTCCGCATCATCCATGACCGCATGGATGAAGTGGAGCTGCTCGCGCTCGTCGCTGACGACAGTGCGGAGGGGGCGGCATTCGTGGCGGATCGAGCTCTGCTCGGTCTCGTTGACGGGGCACGGGTACGGACGATTGACGATATCGTTGCCGAGGAGACGCAGGGGCGGGATATCCCCGATGCCGCGCGTGTCGGACTTGTCGTTCATCTCGCACTTGCCGTGCAGCGCATGCAGCAGGGCGATGCGATTGCGATGAATGCAGAGGCACTCGGGCGGCTGTGTCAAACGGAGGAGTTCCACGCGGCACAGACGATTGCAGATCGTTTGGAAGGGGCATTTTCTCTTACGGTACCCGAGGCGGAGGTCGGTTATATCACGATGCATCTTCTCGGTGCTCGCTCCGTTCCGCTGCCGCTTGGCGCGGGACGTGTGGATAACTTTCGCCTTGTTCAGATTGCGCAGTCCATCATACGTCGTGCGGCGGAGAAGAGCGGTGCGCCGCTCCTGCGGAATCGCAGCCTGCTCACGGGGCTGGTTCAGCATCTTGCGCCGGCTCTGCATCGGCTGAAGCTCCACATGGACATCCGGAACCCGCTGCTCGCACAGATGGAGGAGGAACATCCGGAGCTGATGGAACTTGCGCGTTACGCTGCAGTTATGATGGAGGAGGAGGCAGGGGTACCGCTTCCCGCCGACGAAATCGCCTACATCGCGATGCATCTTGGCGCGGCGCTGACGGAGGCGGGCGGGGATCGTCCTGTCGTGCGCGTGCTCGTCGCCTGTCCGACGGGGCTCGGAACGAGCCGTCTGCTCGCGAGCCGCATCCGACGCTTGTACGAGCACATCCGTGTGGTCGGGGAGCTTTCCTCCCTCGCACTCACCGAGCGGGAAATTCAGCGGCGGGAGGCGGATTTTGTGGTATCGACCGTACCCCTGCCGCAGCTCTCCGTTCCCGTCGTCGTTGCGAGCGTGTTCCTGACTGCGGCCGACCGTGCGCAGATCGACGCTGTGCTCGCCGCTTGTGTGCCGCAGTTTGCCATTGAGACGCAGGAAAAGCCGCAGTTCAGCGAGGCGATGGCAGAGATTCATTGCTTGAGCGGTGCGGTTCACGCCGTGCTCGCAGGCCTAGTCCTGCGGGAGGGGGATGGAGCGCAGTCGGTGGAGGATTTGGCGTACAGTGCCGCACAGCTTCTCCTCTCGGAGAAGTCGGCTGTGGAAGAGCTTGCAGCTGCAATCTTGCGGCGAGAGCAGATCGCTCCGACCTTTGTCGCACCGCACGTCATTCTCCTTCATGCGCGGATCACGCATACGGGAGAGCCGCATTTTGGTGTTCTGCGCCTTGCGGAACCGCTTTCCTGCGGGGAGGAGACGATCCGCATGGCACTTGTTATGTGTGCGCCCAAGGAGGGCGATGCGGGGGCAAACGTCCTCGGACGGATTGCCGCGCAGATCGCGGAGCGTCCAGCATTCATGGACATTCTCGCGCAGGGAAGCGGGAAGGAGATCCGTCGTGAGTTGGAATACGTTTTGGAAGAGTACGTTCGCGAATGCCTCGAACAGCTCTTGTAGATAAATTATGTTTTTGAAGGGGGATTATGATGAGTAAACAAGGTGGAGGGGCACAGGAGGCCATGCAGAAGTTTGGCCGCTTCCTGTCCGGAATGGTGATGCCGAACATCGGCGCATTTATCGCATGGGGCTTTTTGACGGCGCTCTTTATCCCAACGGGGTGGATGCCGAACGAATACCTCGCGCAGGTCGGCGGTCCGATGAGCAAGTGGCTGATTCCTCTGCTCATTGGCTACAGCGGCGGCGCAGCAATCTACGGTCATCGCGGCGGTGTCATGGCGGCGATCGCGACGTCTGGCATCATCGCGGGCTCGGACATCCCGATGTTCCTCGGTGCAATGATTATGGGACCTCTGGGCGGCTGCATCATCAAGAAATTTGACGATGCCATCCGCGACAGCATTCCGGGCGGCTTTGAGATGCTGGTCAACAACTTCTCGCTCGGCATTCTCGGCGGCATCCTCGCGATGATTGCCTACGCCGTTGTCGGCCCCGTGGTCGGCGGTGCGAACGACATCCTGCGCAGCGGCGTGGAGGGAATCGTCGCAATGGGGCTTCTGCCGCTTGCGTCCATCATCATCGAGCCGGCGAAGGTGCTTTTCCTCAACAACGCGCTCAACCACGGCGTACTCAGTCCGCTCGGCATTCAGCAGGCACAGGAATACGGCAAGTCCATGTTCTTCCTGCTTGAGGCGAATCCGGGCCCCGGTTTCGGCATTCTGCTTGCCTACTGGCTTTTCGGTAAGGGAATGGCAAAGTCGTCCTCGCCCGGCGCAATGATCATTCACGTTCTCGGCGGTATTCACGAAATCTACTTCCCGTACATCCTCATGAAGCCGATCCTCATCGTTGCGGCGATTGCGGGCGGCATGTCCGGCGTGTTCACGCTCGGACTCCTCGGCGGCGGTCTGATTGCACCGTCCTCCCCGGGCTCGATCTTCGCGATCATCGCCATGACGCCGAACGGCTCGGCACTCTTTGCAAACCTCTCGGCGTTCGCCGTTGCAACGGCGGTATCCTGTGCGGTTGCCTCCGTCTTTATCAAGATGTCGAAGGATGTTGATGAGGATTCGCTCGAATCCGCACGCGAGAGCATGGCGGACATGAAGAATCGAGGCAAGGACCTCCCCGCAGAGAAGAAGGTTGCGGGCAAGGATCTGAAGGTCATCGTTTACGCCTGCGACGCGGGCATGGGCTCGTCCGCCCTCGGTGCAGCGGCACTGCGCAAGAAGCTCAAGAAGGACGGCTATACGGACATCTCCGTCACGAACTGCGCCATCGGGGCAATCCCGAGCGAGGCACAGCTCGTCATCTCGCATGAGAAACTCGCCGAGCGTGCGCTTGCAGACTCGCCGCAGGCAGAGCACATCTGGGTGCGCGACTTCACGCAGAACAATGTCTATGAGATCGTCACGACACGTCTGAAAGAGGCAGCAGTCGAAGCAGGCACTCCAGCATCCGACGCAGAGGCAGAGGCGACCGATACGGTCAGCGCGGGTGTCCTGCTGAAAGAAAACGTTCGGGTCGGACTTCCCACCGTCAGCCGCGAGGACGCAATCACTGCGGCGGGCAGGATGCTCGTGGCGAGCGGCTACGTCGACGAGGGCTATGTGCAGGGCATGTTGAATCGTGAACAGGATCTCTCGACCTACATCGGCAAGGGGATTGCGATCCCGCACGGTGAGAACGCCGTCAAGGACACGATCAAGAAGACGGGCATCGTCGTCTGTCAGTACCCCGAGGGCGTCAAGTTCGGCGATGAGACGGCACATCTCGTGATCGGCATCGCGGGTGTCGGCAATGACCACCTTGCCATCCTCGCGAACATTGCGACCATGGTCGGCGACTACACGGATGAGCAGCTCGAAGAGCTCTTTAAGACGAAGAGTGCCGATGAACTTTACGAAGTCTTTACGAAGGCAGATTAAAAAACCTGAAAGGAGATTTCCATGAAACAGGCAATCCATTTCGGCGGCGGCAACATCGGCCGCGGCTTTATCGGGGAACTGCTCGTGCGTTCGGGCTATGAGGTTACATTTGTCGATGTTGCGGAGACACTGGTTGACGAGATCAACGCGCGCCGCTCCTATGACATCGAGGTGGTTGGCAATGAACCGAAGAGCATCCACGTCGAGTATGTGAAGGCGATCAACAGTAATAAGCAGCTTGAGGAGCTGCTGGACGCATTCGTCACGGCGGACATCGTGACCACCGCCATCGGTCCGAACATCTTGAAGTTCATTGCGCCGAATATCGCAAAGGGGCTTGCACGCCGCGTCGAGAAGAACGAGACGCCGCTCAACATCATCGCGTGCGAGAATATGGTGGGTGGCTCGACCGTTCTCAAGAACTTCGTATACGAGCACCTTGCAGACGATGTGAAGGAGAAAGTCACGCGCTGCATCGGCTTCCCCGACGCTGCCGTCGATCGTATCGTGCCCATCCAGCACAACGAGGATCCCCTGCTCGTGAAGGTCGAGCCGTTCTGCGAATGGGATGTCGACCGCACGGGTGTGGTCGGCGTAGAGCCGCAGATCGAAGGGCTGACATGGGTGGACAATCTCGAAGCCTACATCGAGCGCAAGCTCTTCTCCGTCAATACGGGGCACGCCTCCATTGCCTATATGGCGTATCTGAAAGGAATTGAGGATATCGCCTCAGCCATGAAGGATGAGGCGATCGTTTCCTTCGTCCGTCGCGTCTGGGCAGAGTCGAGTGAACTGCTCATCGAGAAGTTCGGCTTTGATCGTGAGCAGCTTGCAGCTTACATCCGCACAGCAGAGGAGCGGTTCAAAAATCCGCATCTTTCCGACGCCGTGACGCGCGTCGCACGTGGACCGAAGCGCAAGCTCGGCGCAAAGGATCGCCTCGTCTCCCCGGCAGCGCAGCTCATGGAGCGCGGCAGAAAGCCCGAGGCTCTTGCAACCGTCATCGCTGCAGCTCTCCATTTCGACTATGCGGACGATCCCGAGGCGGTCGAGGTGCAGAGCTATATAAAGGAGCATGGATTCCAAGAGGCGATTACGCATTTCACGGAAGTCCCCGCAGGTACGGAACTCTTCAACCTCATCCTTGAGAAGAATGCAGCATTGAAGAAGTAATATTGAATGTAATGCCCCCGATCGATTAGATCAAAGTTTCTAATCGATCGGGGGCATTTTGTTGTTCTTGTGCGTTTACGTCATATTTTTTCATTTTTCATCAAAGGTGGGATGCCGCTCATGAGAATATTTTCACCCAGTACTTCATCGTTGATATAGTCAATGAATTCTTGTGAGATATGTCTGCCGAAAGACTTCCACATCCGTTCATGATCTGAGATGCTTTCAAGGATGGTTACATCGATCACATTTCTGACTTCATCATCACCATTTTCCCATAGAGATTGGATTAGCTTGCAATATTTCTGAAATGTTTCACTCTCTGAATCCACACTGAAATCCTTTTCTATTGGAATGGTTATGGTCTCGATTGTAAAAACGTGAGCCAGCACAGTCCCATAGTCCCTGATATGCTCTTTGTAATACTGTTTGTTTTCTGGAAATACATCTGTGACGTAATTTGCCATTTCTACAATGTTCATGATGATTCTCTATGCTTCGTTGACTTTATGTATTTTGACGCGCTTTGAAAGAGCTCGTTCCTCTTTGTCACGTAGCCCCATATCCGTAATTAGGAGGTCAATATCCTTCCATGAGGTGTACTCTACAACTGCTGTCGAGCGAGCCTTCGCGCTGTGGGCGAGAACTATATTTGTGCGTGTGTTGCGGATGACCGTCTTTTTGACCTCGGCATCTGTGAAATCAATAGATGTTGGACCATTATGTCCATGGAAGCCGCTCGAGCCGAGAAATGCAATGTCCATGTGAACCTTTTCAAGAAATGAGGTTGCGCCGAATCCAACCAATGACATTGTTGTCGCACTTAGGAGACCGCCACACATATGGACTTGATTTTCGCTTTCTGCCAACATATTTGCGACACTGAGGGAGTTCGTAAAAATGGTTAAATTCTTTCGCAGGTACAGCAGCTTCGCCAAACATAGATTTGTGCTGCCGGAGTCAATAAAGATAACGGCATCGTCCTCGATCAGTGTCGCCGCATACTCAGCAATCAGCTGCTTTTGCTCCATCGCCTCCATTGTACGGTCTTTCAGAGGTCGTTCCATACGCTCCAATACGGAGAGTGCACCGCCGTGGCTTTTCTTGATGATGCCGAACTGTTCGAGATAGATCAGATCCTTTCGTATTGTTTCCTTGGATACGGAGAACTGCTCCATCAGATCACTGACCTTGATACTACCGTTCGTGACAATGCTCTCTGCAATTTTATTGCGTCGTTCTTCTGTTAAAAAACGTGCCATATATGCCTCCTGTTATTCATTACATCTATTGTAGCAAATATTTTCAAAGGATACCATTCTTTTCTAAAACCCAGAAACAACAACTAGTATAAAATAAAAGACAATAAAAAACAACTTTTTAATTGACAAAAATAGTGGAATAGAATAAACTGTAAAAACAAGAAAGGACAATTATATAATTGCTTAAAATTGGGGATGTAAGATGCTGAAAAAAAGAGAGACCACCATAGCACCATCGCTGATCTGCGCCGACCTGTGTAATCTGGAGCGCGAGGCACGAACCCTGGAGGAGGCTGGAATCACTACGCTTCATGTGGACTTTGTCGAACCTCATTTTAGTCCAAGTATGCCGATCGGGTTGGATATCATTCGGCAGCTTCGTCCACGCACAAAGTTGGCGTTTGATGTTCACGTCATGACACTGATGAATGAGTTCTTCATTCACGAGCTTATCGACATCGGCGTTGAGAGCATTGTTTTTCACGTTGAGACAGAGCGTCATATCGAAAAGATGCTGCAAATTATTCGCGGTGCCGGAATCAAGGCAGGCGTTGCACTGAATCCAGCCACACCGCTCAATGTTCTTGACTACATTGCGCCGGAATTGGACTACGTTCTGCTCATGCTCATCAATCCGGGCTATGCCGGTACTGCGGGAGAGGAGCGCGTTTCCTATGCGGCAGAGAAGATTCGTGACTGCCGCTGCAAACTGGATGCGCATGAGAGCAAAGCACGTATTGTGATTGATGGCAGAGTATCGTTCGATGTGATTCCGGACTTTGTGAAAGCCGGTGCGGATGTGCTGGTTGGGGGCAGTGGGAGCGTATTTCGTAAGGGATACAGTTATGCGGAGAACTGCCGTGTACTCAGAGAATTGCTCATGTCTGTGTGAGCAGAGGGAGGAGAGAATGATGAATTATGCAGAAGCATCCGCTCTTGTTTTGGAGGAATGCCGTACAGCGCTTTCCCGCATTGAAGAACGGCAGACGGAGGAATTCATCGAGCGCATTACGGGTGCGCGCAAGGTTTTCTGTGTCGGCGTCGGTCGTGTGAAACTGTCGCTCGAGGCATTCGCAAAGCGTATGTGTCACTTCGGCATTGACATCCACATCGTAGGGGATATCACCGAACCTGCGATGTCGGAGGAGGATGTCCTCATCGTCGGTTCGGGCAGCGGTTCCTCAATTATTCCCGTCGGCATTGCGCAGAAAGCAAAGTCGCTCGGTGGAACGATCATTCACATTGGCTCGAATCCGAACAGCCCGCTTGCGCCTATCACCGATCTCATGGTACGTATCCCTGTGCAGACAAAGCTGTATCTCGCAGATGAGATCCGCTCACAGCAGCCGATGTCCAGTCTGTTTGAACAGACGCTTTTTCTCTGGGGGGATACAGTTGCCTGTCTGATTGCACAGCGTCGTCATATGGTGGGAAAAGAGCTGTGGCAGTATCACGCAAATCTGGAATAGAAACGTGAGATGAAAGGAGAATCGGAGATGAAATCCAATTTTCGGGCAAAGGTCCAAGCGTTCGGAGGCTTCCTGACGGCAATGGTGATTCCAAATATGGGGGCATTCATTGCATGGGGCTTCATCACTGCATTGTTTATTCCGACCGGTTGGATGCCGAATGAGAAGTTTGCAACTCTCGTCGGACCAATGGTCAGTATGTTGCTGCCACTTCTGTTGGCGTATGCCGGAGGAAAACTTATCTATGATGTGCGTGGCGGGATCGCAGGTACCATCGGTACGATTGGTCTGATTGTCGGTGCTGAGATCCCGATGTTCCTCGGCGCAATGATTATGGGGCCACTTAGTGCATGGGTCGTGAAGCGCGTGGATGGTGTTTTGGAGAAGCACATTCCGACAGGCTTTGAAATGCTGATTAACAACTTCTCACTCGGCATTCTCGGATTTGTCCTGTGCCTTTTGTCCAACACCATCATTGGTCCTGCGGTACAGGAGGCAAACGCTCTCATCAGTGCTGCGATTCAAGCCCTTGTCAGCACGGGGATTCTCCCGCTCCTGTCGCTTGTCAATGAGCCGGCAAAGGTACTCTTTCTTAACAACGTCATCGATCAGGGGGTGTACTATCCGCTCGGTATGCAGCATGCCGCAGAGAGCGGCAAGTCCATTTATTTCATGCTTGCCTCGAATCCTGGTGCGGGGCTCGGACTTCTTCTCGCCTATGCCGTCTTTGGAAAGGGGGCGTCGAAGAGTACAGCACCGGGCGCGATCATCATCCACTTTCTCGGCGGTATTCACGAGATGTACTTCCCCTATGTGCTGATGAAGCCGATCACGATTCTCGCCATGATCGGTGGCGCAGCTTGCGGCATTATGACGTTCCAGTTCTTTGATGCGGGATTGGTCGCGGGACCATCCCCCGGATCTATCTTTGCGTATCTTGCATTGACGCCGAAGGGGAATTTTATCGGTGTGATTGCGGGCGTTACAGTTGCGACACTTGTCAGCTTCCTTATTACCAGCGTTATCCTTAAGCTGTCCAATAAAGAGGATGAGGATGTTCTTAGCGCATCGGCAGCTCAGTCTGCTCAGATGAAGGCAGAGGGGCTGGATTTCCTGCAAAAGACGATGGGAAGTGCAACTGCCAAAGATACAAGGTATTCGTTTATCGCATTTGCGTGCGATGCAGGTATGGGGAGCAGCGCGATGGGTGCGAGTACGATGCGCCGAGCACTCTCAAAAGCCGGACTTGACCTTCATGTCGAGCATTTTGCTATCGAAAAGATTCCGCCGGAGGCAGATGTCATCGTTGTTCATGAAAAATTGGCAGATCGTGTAGGAATGGCAGTGCAGGGCAAGCGCATCATAACAATCCAAAATTACTTGGATGACCCTGCAATTCGTGCCTTGCAGGAAGAGATTGCAAAACAATATGGAAAAGCATAACAATCGCAAGCACCAGCTTGTTCTGGTGACGACGGATTGATCGGAGCATCGGTAGCTATTTTATCTGTCGATTGACGAGTTTTCTGCCTGTGCTATGCGGAAGCAGTGCACCTTCTTGTATCGCTGCTTGCCGTATGACTGCAAGAACCGATGATTCTGTATGAGGGAGAGGTTCAAAAACTACTGCAAGGATTTCCGACGGAAGTTTCGATGCTGCTGTTACAAAACCTGTGATATGCATAAGGGATATATTTTTCTTCCTAAAAGTCAAAGTTTTCAAGTCTTGACGTATGTTTTTGAGATGCGAAGTTTGAGTCCCTAAAAAATCCTCTGATCGGTGTGTGTACATATTGCCGATCGGGGGATTTTTATTGTGCATTCATTCGTTCAAAAATACTTGAAAACCCATATGACATGATATAATCTATAAAAGAAATATCATCCATCGCTGTAGGGAGGAACTATGCGTTATCCGATGAAACTGATGCCGGTGCTTAAGGATTATATCTGGGGCGGGACGAAGCTGAAGCAGGAGTATGGGAAAGAGACGACGCTTCCGACAATTGCGGAGAGCTGGGAACTCTCGTGTCACAGAGACGGACCGTGTATCATCGCAAACGGTTCGGCGGCGGGGCAGCCCCTTGCGGCGTGGTTGGAGGGCGCACCTGAAGCTCTTGGTCGCCGTGCGGAGTACTTTCCCTATTTTCCATTGCTGATCAAACTGATCGACGCGAAGGATAGTCTCTCTGTGCAGGTGCATCCGGATGATGCCTATGCCATGCGCGTCGAAGGCGAGTATGGCAAGACGGAGATGTGGTACATTGTCGATGCGGAGGAGGGGGCGTGCCTTCTCTACGGTTTTCGCGCACCGATCACGCGGGAGGAGTTTGTCCGGCGGATTGCAGACGACACTCTGCTCGATGTGGTAAACCGTGTTCCCGTAAAAAAGGGGGATGTGTTCTTCATCCCTGCCGGAACCCTCCATGCCATCGGTAAGGGAATCGTTATTTGTGAGATTCAGCAGAGTTCCAATACAACGTATCGCATCTATGATTACGGACGTGTCGGCATGGATGGCTTGCCCCGCGCACTGCACATCGACAAGGCGGTCGATGTGACACACCTCACACCGCCGCAGGAGCATTTTACGATGGCGCGACCGATGGATGTGTTCGCAGGAATGCAGGTGCGCCAGCTCGCCTCCTGTTCATATTTTACGGTATATGAGATTGTTGTCGAGGATCCGGCGCAGCTTCGTGTCGGGGAGGAATCCTTTCAGTCCTTTACGGTCATCGACGGAGCGGTGACACTCTCTGCGGGGGAGAATGTTCTGCCGCTCCGAAAAGGTGAGAGTGTCTTTTTACCGGCGGGGCTTGGACGGTATGAACTCGCAGGGAGCGGACGAATCATCCTGAGTGAGCTGTGATTTGCCGCATATGCAGATTGCTGCATAGATATTTTGGAAAGGAAGGATTATGAACTGTCGCAAACTTGGAAATCTTACCGTTTCGTCGGTTGGACTTGGCTGCATGGGGA
>ERZ773054.1998-NODE-1998-length-11129-cov-4.839805_pt1 | contig 11129 bp, 8 predicted proteins | sample MGYA00580630_ERZ773054 | MGnify/ENA primary metagenome ERZ773054 (study PRJEB29015, sample SAMEA2737994) | human oral metagenome | biome: human oral; feature: human-associated habitat; material: dental | place: China | collected 2115 ... | reverse complement strand
GGGCTCGTCCCGTCCCCGATCCTCCAGAAGGAACTCGATGTCGTCCTTGTCCATATCGTCCTCGTCCCCGCTGGGGCTGGCGGCGAGAAGCCCGTAGTCGCCGAAGCCCTCGGAGCCGGCGAAGCGGATATCCATGAGGGGACGCCCACCGGCCAGACCGGCGACGACGTCGCGCATGCTGATCCGGCTTCGCTCGCTGCCGAGGAGACCGCGGGGGATGAGCACCTGCTCCCCGGTGGACTCGACGGTGACCCTGAGGCCCTCGACTGAGCCGGTGAAGGAGACGATTCCCAGTCCGGATTCCCCCATGTCCCATCGCAGGGCGAAGGGGCGGCGCCACTGCGGCGGCATGAGGGCCAGGTTGTCGGGGAGGCCGCCGAGAACCTTGGCCGTGGTCTCCTCGAACATGTCCCAGTTGATGATGTAGGCCTCTCCGGGTTCCCAGTCGTTGAACGGGGTCCCTCCCAGCTCCACCTTCCACAGGTACGGGTAGTCCGCGGCGTCGGCCCACTCGAAGCTCTCATACTCGTCGGTATCAATGGGATACTCGGGGTTGAAGGAGTCCACGCGCAAGGAGAATTCGCCAGTCCGAGAGTTGTAGTCCGGTTCGATCTCGACAACCCGCTGCCCGACCCGCCAGCGGAAGAAGAGGTCGGGGCCGTAGACGGCGAAGGATTCGGTTCCCAGGATGTCGGTTAATTTGATGTATTGTTCTCTATCCAAAACCACGAAGGCGTCCATTACTCTTGTTCTCGCTCCTCTATCAAGTGTTTTCCCCTCATACACCATCGCAGTACTTGCTCCGGCATCGAGCGAAAGTGCATTCCAGCATCAGAATTCTTTTTTTAGATAGGCTGGAAGATTTCGGATGCTACTTGCACCAACAACTCCCATATAAATCGTAGTTCAATCTTCCGTAGAGCAGATAAAATTCCTATTTGCATTTCCTGCCATTTTTTTGTCAATATAATTGACGAATCCTTGCACAACATCATCTCCTTCAAGCAAGAGCACTGGGAAATTTCCAATTCCAAAATAAATATCATCTAATCTATCCTTGTTGAGATTACTTCGAAGTCCGACATCACTTTCTCATGAATTTCTCTGTACAAAAAATGGATTTCCCTGTTTATCAAAGGAAAATATCATTCTAATACTCGTATCTCCTCGGAATCTACTCCAATCTTTACCATTTCCAAGGAACACTCTCTCAGAAATAGTATGCGTCAGTCTTTTCCCGTCGATTTTACAAGAGGAATAATCATCCGGACAGAAGAATGCACCATTAATTGCCGTATCTCCGCCAACGTTTTTTGCGAGCTGCTCAGTTGTTTCTCCTCCGTCCTTAGCAGGGGATGCTACGACAAAATGCTCCCCGTCCAATACGACTTTTATCACCCTAATGGGTCTGCCTCCTCTTTTTTCTATCAAGAGTTCCTTGTAAGCAAAGCTCATATTTACTAGACAAAAAAATCAGAATATTCAGCACATAATCAGCATTTTTATTGATTTCATTGATCTTAGGGAGAAAGAAATAAAAGTTCCTTATAGTAGGTTAGGTGAGTTTTTTAGTATTCTTCGTTTTCTTTGGCGTTTTCTTTGATTACTTTTTTGATATCGCTGAGTTTATAGCCTTTTCTCATTAGTTTCTGAATAATCTCAAAGCCGTCTGTTCCTCTTTTTTTATAATTTCTAATCTCTCTCTGAATACCTTGCAAAATTCCTTCCTGAATATCCTCTGCATACTTATCAGACAACTTATTAAGGAGCTGCTTATCGATTCCTTTTAATTCAAGTTTTTTCTTGATAAGGAAAAGTGGTTTTCACTTTTTCATTACCTCGCTATTGAGATAACTTTCTGCGAAAAGGAGATCGTTTACAAAATTTTCAGACTTTAATTTTTCTAAGGTTCTCAAAACCATTTCTGAATCATATCCCTGCTGATAAAGCTTTATTCTCAGTTCCTTCTCTGTCTTTGGATATTTAGTAATAATCCCAATTGCATATTCATAACAGCTTTTTCCCATGATGAACGATAAAGATGACAATAAAACAAAAGTCTGCTAATGGGCAGACCTTCTCTTATAATTATGAAAGGAAATTTTACAATTTTCCAAGCAAGTCGTCTAGTTTTTGCTCTTGGTCTGCCTTGACCTCCTGAGCCATTTTTTCTCTTCCCATCGTGTCCCTTACAGCATTTCGTTTTTTCAATCTCATTTCTCTCTCTGCATCGATTGCTCACTGTTCAGACTCTGCCTCTTCTTCTTTTTTTAAGATTTGGATATTCATCTGCTCTTCAATATAGATTTCGTAGAGTCTCAACATCTGGAAGGATCGAAGCTCAGAAATCGTCTTTACTACACTCTGATCTCAACTCTTTACTGCGATATAGAGCTCATACGCGTCTTTATCAGCATTAAGCTTGAGTTCATAATCACTAGAAAACGACCCGGCTACTAAACGCTGGAGCAACGCCCAATCAAAATCATCTCCCAATTCCTCAGGGGTCGCAAAGGGAATATACTCAAAATTCGTAAGGTACTCTTTGAATCGGATTTGGTCTTGGATTCCTCATTGGATCGGACCATATCGCTTTTCGTATTTTTCTACAATTTCCTTTTTGTCTGGCTTTTCTCTCATTTCATCAACAAAAGCCTGAAAGTTAAAAAGCATCGTATCCATGAATATAAAGATAAAAAATCTGATTCTCTCTAGTAAGATGTTTTTCTTATAGTAAATTTGTAAAGAAATGCAAGATGAAATTTTCCCTGCTTTTCTCTGCAAAAATTTTCAAATGAAAAGTAGTTATTCTAATTTCTCTTGGATATAAGCTTTTCGCTCTTCTCGAGGTGTTTTCTTCTCTTCTCATGGCTTCTCGGATATGGAGTCAGACTTTTCAGTCTGTTTTTTGAAGGCGATGATTGATTCTCAATCGCTAAGAATATTATTTTCGTGGGAAAGGAAAAATTTTGCATGATCAGAATTAAGGTATTTGAGCTGATAATTTTTGATATAGTCCATCTCCTCTTCGACACTAGCGGTCTGAGCTTTGATCGTGACGGTATTTTCGATGATAGTCGTATAGTTTACCAAAATTTGTGCCGCCATCAACATAAGAACGATATTTATAACCAATAGTCCTCGTTTTATGAGTGTTCCATAGCGTTTAACTTGGTCTTTTATCCAGGGTATCATAAGATTTTTTTGCTATCACTAAAGTAAATCTCTTGATAATATTCTTAAAGTTTGTATAGTCTTTACTATTGTTTTTTGCTTTCAAAAAGCAAGATCAGATTTTTGTTTTTCTTTCTAAAGTTATGAGCATTCATAAGTTACCAGATTTTGTCATTAATAGGCTTAAAGCCTGAGAAGTTGTTCAAAGACCAGCTTCTTTACTCAAAGAATTGGTGGAAAATTCCCTTGATGCAGGAGCTACTGAGCTGATTATTACGATCAACGATGGTGGGAAATCTTTTCTTTCTCTCCAAGATAATGGTTGTGGAATTGAGCTTTCTGATATGGATCTCCTGCTTGAAAGGTATGCAACCTCTAAAATTGATTCAGAGCAAGACCTTTTTTCTTTGAAGAGTTATGGATTTCGTGGAGAAGCATTGGCAAGTATTGCGGAAGTCAGCAAAATCTCAGTTTTGACCAAGACAAAATATGCAGAAATCTGAACCAAACTTGTGCGTCGTGGAAATGAAAACGTGATCAAACATCTCGGAGTTCCTTTTGAACATGGGACCTTGATTACGGTTGAAGACTTATTTTATAATGTCCCAGCAAGACTGAAATTCCTCAAGTCAGCGCAAACCGAATTTTATTATTGTTACAATTATTTCGTAGATATCGCTCTTTATCACTATGATAAGGCATTTATCTTGAAAAAGAATGATAAACTGGTTTTTGATCTCAAGCCGGCTCGTGATTTACAAAACAGAATTTTGGATCTTTTTAAAAAAGACTGGTGAGAAAAGCTCATTCCTCTTGCTCAAAAATTTGAAAAATTAGAAATTTCTGGGGTAGTTTCTGATGCATCGCTTCGTTTTGGTTCTGGTGAAAATATCAAAATTTATGCGAATGAGCGTCCCATCCAAGATAAAATCATTAGAAAAGCTCTCATGGATGCTTATGCAAGACAGATCACACCTGGGGAATATCCGATGGCAATTTTGATGTTCAAGATTGAGCCGAGTGAAGTGGACGTGAATGTACATCCTGCGAAATTGCAGGTCAAGTTTGCTGATTCTCAGATGATTTATCAAGTCGTCTATCAGACAATTTCAGAGCTTTTGGGAAAGCATAAGATTTGATTCGTCGGATCAGAGTTTTTTCAATGAAAAGGCACAGCTTCTCGTCCATCTTTTCCTCAATCTTCTGCGTTTCCTTCTCAGAAGCCAGATTTTTCAGCTTTTTTGGGAGCCGAAGAAAAAGGGAATGAAAAGTCAGATTTTTTCTCTCCATGAATTGGTGGAAGAAAAGCAGAAAATGAAGCACTTTTTGGGCTATGAGGAAGCCAAATTTCTCAGTTTGGATCGCTAGATGCAGAACAGCATCAGGAGCAGTTTTATTTTCATAAAGATATTGGGGAATATCAAATCTTAGGTCAGCTTTGGAATATGTACATTGCATTACAAGCAGATACGGCACTTTACCTCATTGATCAGCATGCTTTAGCGGAAAGGATCGCTTTTGAAAAGATGAAAACTTCTCAAGATTTGACATCTGAAAGTTTACTTCAGCCTTTGAAATTTGAAGTAACGCAGATTGCTCATTTAGAGCAGAAAATCGAAGAACTTAATCAACTTGGCTTTGAAATTTCTCTTCTATCTGAAAATGTAATTGTGATCTATGCGATTCCAAAGGTATTTGTCCAGTATCCAGTAGATATGTGAGTTCTGCTAAATCACGTTTTGTATCTTGAAGAAATCACTTTTGATCACCTCTTAGATGGAGTCTATGCAACGAAAGCCTGTAAAGCATCAATTAAAGCTGGACACAAACTTTCCTATCTCCAGATGCAACAACTCGTTCAAGATGGATTTGAATTTATCCCTGGGATGTTCGTTTGTCAGCACGGAAGACCATTTTTTGTGAAGATGGATAAGAAGCATATTGATGGGCTTTTTGATAGGTAGAATGCTAACAATAGATTACTTCTGGCTCGAGATGGATTTCAAATTTTTTGAAAACTGCATCTTGGACTTTTTGCGCAAAAGCTTTGACCTCAGCTCATGTCCCTCAAAGATTGATCAAAATCAATGCGTGTTGATCGGAGATTTTTACGTTTCCCTCTTGGTATCCTTTGAGTCCACAGAGTTCTATGAGCTGTCCGGCTGCGAGTTTCATCCTTTCGTTAGGTTGGAGAAAGGCTTTTAATTCAGGATGTTTTTTTTGAAGAGCCTCCCGCTGAGGAAGTCAGATTTCTGGATTTTTAAAATAACTTCCAGCTGTTCAGACAACTCTCCAGTCTGGGAGCTTTCTCTCTCTGATTTTAGCAATCGTTTGAGTCAGGATTTTGAGCTTTTGAACGGGATCGAGTTCGTCAAAAGCAAGATGCTGTGCTGAGAACTCCTTCTGAATATCTCAGTACTCCACATTAAAATCATAGCCTTCTTTGATCTTTTTTAGGGAGAAGACACAATGCGTGATAATAAAGTTTTCTTTGAGTTCCTCTTTGAAGATGCTTTTACGATAGCCAAATTTACATTCCTCATTCGTGAGTTTCTGAATGCTCTTAGTCTGCGCATTAACGCCGATGACCTCATACAGTGTGTTTGACGCTTCTTGACCATAGGCTCAAACATTAGAAACCGCACTTGTCCCAACTTTTCACGGGATGGCAATCAGATTTTCAATTCCTCACCATCTCTTTTCAATACTATAGCGAACGAAGTCATCTCGATCTTCGCCAGCTCCTACTTGAACAAGGACTTGATCATCAGTTTCATTCAGAATTTTAATCCCTTTGATAGCCATTTTCGCTATTACTCCGTCAAAAAAATCTGAAGTAAAAAGCGTATTGCTTCCTCATCAAAGAATCCAATGCTTTTCTGCGTTCCACTCGGCCGTTTCTAAGAGTTGAAGCAATTGATAGGTACTCTCTATTTCGACGAAGTATTTGGCTTTGCAGACGACTTGCAGCGTGTTATAAGGTTTGAGATCAATATTTTTCTTCATTACAGCGTAGATAAGGAGATAAAGCTATCAAGAAAGAGAGGTTTATTCTTGATTCTCAAAAATCAGCCTTCCCTCAATTTCTGCGGTAATTTCCTGGTGCGACTGAAAGTATTCTTCCAGAATATCAAAATCCTGCGTACAAACAAGTCTTGGAGATTTCCCTGATTTCAACTGGTTAAGATGGATTCCTAGATTTTGTTCGATATTATCAAAATGGAATTTTTGGATTCCTACGACATAGTTTTTATCGTCCTGAAGTGGCTGTCCTTGATAAAGGATACTCTTTACTTCCTTGGTTTTCCAATCATAAATAATAGAAACACCCTTGCTCCATGCAAAGAATTCCTCGCCTGCTCCACAGAATCTGGACCTAAAAATAAAGTGAATCATCTCCTTTAGCTCCTCTCCAGTTAAGGTTAGTGCGTATATTCCTCCTCCATAGGGATACATTTCTCTGAGTTCTCAAAGCGTAACGATACTTTCTAAGAGTTCATTTCTCAGCGATCCTGTCCCCAAACACATCATATCCAAACCAAGCTGCTCTCTGAAAATATCTGCAATAAGGTTACTCACTTGAGTTTCCTCAGTTCTTGTTGGATGTGTTAGGTCCTGTGCCATCTTGGATAGGATTCTATTGTACTTTTGATCAGTCTGATCCTTGTATCCTTTCAGAATTTTTTCTATTTTTGGATCTCTTGGACAGTAGGCATCTACAATAGGTATTGCCTGCCACGTATATGACTCAACACAATTATTGTCTGTATCTACTATGATATCAAATCTTCAAATCTGATTTGTCCCGACACCAACCTGAGTAACAAGGATATCCTTCACCTTTGTCGGCTGCTCTAGCAAAGTATGAGAATGCCCACCAATGATTACGTCGACTCCAAGCTCTGGATCAAGGAGTTCAGCGAGTTTGAGATCATTTTCATATCCAATATGCGTAAGAAGTATCGTGAAATCAATATCAATTCTTTTGTAGGCATTACAGATTCTTTCTACCTCTCTCGCTGCTTCCTCAACATTCACAAAGGTAGAAATCAGAGCGTCAGAAGTCGTTTTGCTCAGAGCATCTTCCGTAATAATTCCAATGAAGAGGATTTTCATCCCATCAATTTCCTTGATATAATAGGGCTTAAAAAGCCTCGTCTTTGTTGTTTTTATGTAAAGATTAGCGTTTATAATCGGGAATTTTGCAATTTTTTCCAGGAAGAGTAAGTGTGCTAATCCGTAGTCGATCTCGTGGTTTCCGAGGGTAACAACGTCTGGATTCAGCATATTCATGATATCAATTGTTGAAATTCCCTTAAACTCTGAATCCACGACAGATCCTTGGAGCATATCTCCAGAAATGGTATAAAGGCAGTTTTTTTCCTCTTTTTTAACTTTCTGAATATAGCCAGAGAGCATAGAAACTCCTCACACGAGAGCCTGATTCTGCGTTTCCTCAAAAAAGTCCCCGTGCATATCGTTGGAATGCAAGATAGTCAACTTTTTGTAGTTTCCCATAATTGATGATAAAAAGATAAATCAAGAATTTCTGGAAAACGAAAAGTAATCTTTTCGTCCAGACTTTTATTTCTTTTTTATGTAAAATATTGGCAAGACCTAAGAAACCTGATTGTATTTTTTATTTAATTTTAGGGAAAGTTTAGAAAGTCTGAGTATCCCTAGAAACGATAATTTTCGATAGCTGAAATGATAAGACTATAAGTCGCATAATAAGGATGATCTTTAGCTACGGTCTTTTGTGCATTTTGGAAATTTGTTTTAAGAGCCGTAAGGAAAAGCTGCTTTTCAAGCGACGTCATACTATTTCTTCTAAAGTAATCGTCAAAGAGAGCGGTAAATACCTTTTGTTTTTCTACGTCAGTATTAGAAGATTTAGTTTCAGCTGAAGATTGGTTTGTTGAAGATTGAGAAGTTGAAACCTGTTCTTGAGAATTTGAGTTCTGCTTTGTCGTCTCTGAGGAAGTGCGTTGATTGGTATCAGAGGAAGAAGGTTGACTTGTTTGTTTCTGAGGTTGAGAGTAGTTCTGAGTATTTTGTACTTCTCTAAACTTTTTGCGATAGATTAGTTTTCCTCTCAAGTATTTCCCTGATTCAAGAGTAATAGTCTGTTCAGGTCGATAGTGATCGAATTCGAAAGTTGTAAGCTCCTTTATAAAGCTTGAGAGATCTACCGTCTCACCTCCCTTACCTTTGTATAGCGTTCCTGCATAGATATTATGCCCCTCTACACTTTCATAATAGATATATATTCCTGCTTCTCTTCCCTGATTTTGTGAAGGAACAGAAGGTGTAGTCGGACTTGTTGGAGTCGTTGGAGTCGTTGGCTTGTTTGGCTGAGTTGGAGGCGTAGTAGGGGTTGTTGTTTTATTCTCCTGATTGTTGGATTCAAAGTCGTAATTACATGGGTAATCTGGATTTGGTATACAATTTGGGCTGTAATCTAGATAGGCAGACGTCTGAGAAAATCCGATCAAGCTGAGGGTCCCTACTAGGGCAAGTGCTAACTTTTTCATGGGGGAATATGGAAAAAGATAAAAGATATTGTGAACTATAGTAAAACTTTTTAAAAAAACAAGAGTAAATTTCCCCTTGCTTTTGGTCAGTAAAAGAGAAGAAAAAGAGCAAACTTTCGTCTGCTCTCTACCTCGGTAAATTTTTAGTCTTTTATTTCAGGGTTTGCAACTTTCATCATTTCTGTAAACTCTTCACTTGAAAGATACTCTTTCTCTAAAAGGATTCCCGCCATTTGATGGATCAAAACGTCGTGTTCCTTCAGAATTTTTTTTGCTTTTTTGTAAGCGTTGGCAAGATAAGTTTTTATCTTTTCATCTACAAGTTGTGCGGTTTGTTCACTATAAGGATTGATAAAAGGCTGGTCTTCTCCTTCTTTGAGATAATTTATAGGTCCAAAATCCTCATCCATACCGTATTTGAGAATCATATTCTTGATAATATCAGTCGCTCTCTCAAAATCATTAGATGCACCAGTAGTGATCTCATCTTTTCCAAAGAACAACTCCTCTGCTGCCCTTCCTCAGAGGAGAGTTACCACTTCATCAAGGAATTTCGCTTTAGAATAGAGGTTTTTATCCTCTTCTGGAGTCGTCCAGGTCACTCCTAAAGCATGCCCTCTACGAACAATCGAGATTTTCTCAATCGGATCTGCATTTTCCAAGAGATGTCCCGTCACTGCGTGTCCAAGTTCGTGGTAAGCAACCAGCTTTTTCTCTTTTTCTTTCATAGATTTTACTTTTTTCTCAGGTCCCATGATGACTTTCTCGAGTGCGTATTCAAAATCTTTCGCTTCTAGCACTTCTCTATTGGACTTTGCAACCTGTAAAGCCGCCTCATTCACGACATTTTCAATATCTGCACCGACTAAACCGCTCGTTCTCTTCGCAAGCGATTCAAGATTCACCTTCTTATCTACCTTTTTTGATTTCAAATAGTATTCAAAAATCTGGATTCTTTCCTCTAATGTTGGCACGGAAACAAAGACTTTTCTATCAAACCTTCCTGCTCTAAGAAGTGCTGGATCCAAGGTATCAGGCCTATTTGTAGCCGCGATGACGATAATATTTGTATTTTTATCAAAACCATCCATCTCGGTGAGAATTTGGTTGAGGGTTTGTTCCTGTTCCTGATGTCCTCAAGTATAGCCCGATCCTCTCTTTTTCCCGATTGCATCAATTTCATCAATAAAGATGATCGCTTTCCCAGCAGCTTTGGCCTGTTCAAAGAGTTTTCTCACCTTCGCAGCCCCCATTCCAACGAGCATTTCCATAAATTCCGATCCAGAAGCTGAAAAGAAAGCTACTCCTGCCTCTCCTGCTACCGCTCTAGCAAGCAAGGTTTTTCCTGATCCTGGAGCTCCATAGAGCAATACTCCCTTTGGAGGTCTCGCACCGATTTTTTGGTATTTTTCAGGCTCTTTGAGATAATCTACGATTTCAATCAATTCGTTTTTCACCTCGTCCATCCCTGCAATGTCGGTAAACCTGGTTTTGGATTCAGATTTTTTGCTTTCTTTACCTACTTTAATTCATAAGACGCTTCCTGGACCGCCCTTTGGCATAATAAACCTCATTCCAAGCACGAGGATAATCAGGAAAAAAATCAGATAGCCTACCTGCTCAAGCAATTTGTTCCAAAGGGAAGGCTCCTCATGCACGATAGCAACCTCAATATCTCCAGTCAAAGCTACTCCAAGATCAATAAGATTGAGCGAAGCTGACTTTTCTGTTTGATAAGCCCTATATACTTCTGTTTCATACTCTCTACCAAAGAGCAGGCTTTCTTTTGCTTTTTTGAGAAGAGAAAAACCTTTTAGATCCTTGTCATTTGTCAGGGAGATTTTTTGATAAGCACCGTCATGATAGTTTGCAAGCCACTGGTTGAGTGAGACTTTTTCTGTATCTTCTATGACCTGAATAACTCCAGTATTCACACCAAATGCAGGTATCAGACTATTATTTTGGACTAGTCTCAGCCCGATAGACACTAGAATTATGAAAAGAATCCCATAAATTCGCCACTTATAGCCTATAATTGATTTTTTTTCTTTTGCCATATCTTAAGTATGCATTGAATAAAAACACATCCTTATAGTAAAGTTGGAAAGGATTGCAAGAGGAACGGAAAGAATGAAAGGAAGCCACTACCAACTTCACCCCCACCAAACGAAGAATCTCTTGACAATTTTGGAAATAATACTATACTGAGTCAGACTTTTTATCCTTTTACCAAAGGACTGAGTATTTGGGCTACTCCTCCATTGCCACTTCATCATCGTAACAAAAGCCAGTCACTAAGGTAATACTTACAAAAATTTCATACTTGAATAACAAAAAAGCAAGGGCAAAGACTTATGAAGGAAGCAATCCCATTTATTCATTATCTCTATACTGTAGAAATGGAGAGACAGATTCAGTTTT
>ERZ773054.1992-NODE-1992-length-11156-cov-19.617422_pt1 | contig 11156 bp, 6 predicted proteins | sample MGYA00580630_ERZ773054 | MGnify/ENA primary metagenome ERZ773054 (study PRJEB29015, sample SAMEA2737994) | human oral metagenome | biome: human oral; feature: human-associated habitat; material: dental | place: China | collected 2115 ... | reverse complement strand
ATGGCCGTGGAGACGTTTCCCGCCTCCTGGTGCGCGAGGGCGAGGTTGTTGCGCGTGGTGAGTGTGTCGGGGTGGACGGGGGCACGGGCAAGATCAGGCAGCAGCGTCTGGTACATGTCGATGGCCGTGGAGACGTTTCCCGCCTCCTGGTGCGCGAGGGCGAGGTTGTTGCGCGTGGTGAGTGTGTCGGGGTGGACGGGGGCACGGGCAAGATCAGGCAGCAGCGTCTGGTACATGTCGATGGCCGTGGAGACGTTTCCCGCCTCCTGGTGCGCGAGGGCGAGGTTGTTGCGCGCAATGAGTGTGCGGGGGTGGTCGGGGCCGAGGATGTCTGTGAGCGTGTCGACTGCGTCTTCGAGGGTCAGGGCGGTTTGAGGGAGCCCCGCAGCGTTAAGGGATATCATCGTATAATTCAAAACCGGGGCGAGGCTCGACAGGTCGATGCGGGCCTCGTGGGGAGAATAGTGTGCCTGTCCTTGTTGTTGTTCTGCAATGGCTCGGAGTTGGTCGGCCATGTCGAGGGCGTCGGTCCGTTGGGCGTCGTTGGTGTCCGCATTGTCCATGTCGATGCCCTCCAACAGGTCGACAACGACGTGTTGGAGAATGTCGAAGACCTCGGGCTGTTTGTTGTAGTCTTCGCGCAGGACGCGCCCCTGGAGGCTGTGGATGCGGATATAGCGCCCGTCCTCGGACGGGGTGCAGATGGAATGGGCCGCAAGCGCCCCCAACGCTTGGCGGGCAATCGGCATTCTCTTGCCGATCCGATGCAGCCAAGTCCGGGGCACACCCGAAGGGGCAAGAAGCGCCAGGGCCGCCAACTGCACGGAGGCCGCCCCGACCCTGGGCAGGTCCTCCTCGCCGCCGGCGCGGTCCTTGTCGGCCAGCAGGTTAAGCACCGATTCGTAGGCCGTGCGCAAACGCGCATCCACAAGCGCGGGACAATCATCGCCGTGGAAGCTGTCGACTACTTCTTCAAGCCGGTACGCGTGCAGGTCTGTCAGGTACTCGTCTATCGTTGAGTAGCCGTCGAGCGTTATGGTTGCGGCGGCCTGGCCAAGGGCGATGGGAAGGTCTCCGAGCGCCTCGGCCAAACGGTCCGCGCCCTCGGCGTCGTCCAGCCCGGTCCGCTCGACAAGGAAATCGACCGACTCGGGTCGTGTGAATGCCCCGACTACGAGGATCCGTCCCACATTGGCGTTTGGGATCGCTGTGGATGTCACAAGGACGCGCAAACCTTGACCCTGGGGAATCAAACCGGTTAGGTCGTCAAAGTCTTCGACGTTGTCGAACACGATTAGGCGATCGCCCCGACCCGCGTTCAGCTGGGCAATGCAATCACGAGCAAGAGCTTCAGGATTCCCGTCGTCGATCCCCATCGTGTGGGCAAGCTTCGCTAAATCTGTGACGAGCGCGTCGCGGCCAGAAGCGTCGATCCACGCCACGAGGGGCCATCCGGCTTGCTCGCAGTCGTGGGCATAAGCTGCGGCCAACTGGGACTTGCCTGCCCCTCGCATCCCACACAAAACAACCGGCAGGCTGTCAGGTGAAAGGCCTGCATTGTCGGCGTCGACGGACTCGAGTGCTTTCTGCTGCCCGTTGGAGTGCCGTAGCCCGAGCGCACTCAGAGCTTTGCGGAGCTCGGCTTGCTCGCGCCGGTCGATGAAGCCCTTTGCAAGTGTTGGAGATATGCCAAAGCGAATATTGCCGTCGTGATCGTACCGCTCTTGCGAGAGACCTTGAACGATATATCCGCTCGTGTCATTTAACTTCTTGCTTACTTCGTGGAGACGATCTTCAGCCGCCGTATCGCCCGCGTCGACTGCCTCCGATGTTTCGCCTGCTGTTCCGCTGGGTTCCTCTTCCTGTTTTAAAATAGCGTCGTCCGTGCGGGCGACGCTGCCGTCTTGGAGCGCTTCCATGCCCGTCCTATTTTTGGACGGGTCTTGGCCGTGCCCCTGGGCAAGTCGCGTGACAGCCTTTTGGCCGCCCTTGAGACTGTCATGGTTTTCCAGGGCGATGAGGACGGTGTTGCGGAAGAAGTTCTCCGAGGTTTCGGCCAAGCCGATCAGTCCGTCGGCGACGATGGTCAGCAGGTCGTCGAACAGGCCTTCGGCCTTCTGGTCGACCTGCCGACGCATTGCGCTCCCGCCGTTGTCATAGATGTAGGCCACAAGGATGTCGGCGTCGCAGCGGGCGGCCTGAACCAGGTCCGCCTTGCCTTTCAGGAGCTTTTTGAGAACGATTTCGGCGGATGTGGCCGCCCCGAGGCAGGCCTGCCTCTCGGCCTCCGAGCCCGCTCGCTCCATGCGGGCCTCGACGGCCTCGCCCAGGCGGCGCACGATCGCCTGGGTTTTACGCTTTTCGTCTTTCGACAGGCCTTTGGCACGATCGATCAACGACAAAGCCGAGCTCAGAGTGTCGGAGCCTGTTGCCGCGTCCGGGCTGAGGGCGGCCGACGTTGCCTCGCCCAATACGTTCATTGCCAACGGGACTGTAAACTTCACGACACGATCCTAACCGCCCCCCGCCGCTAACTGCTTCACATTCCGTAATCCGGACACCGTATGGCAGGCGAAAATGGAGCACTGTCGTCCGGCTTTCCTGAAAGCAGTCGTTACTCTTGCGCCTCTGAGAGGGCTTCGGCGAGGCTCTCCCGCGTGAAAAGGGTGTCAGGATGGTCGGGCCCGAGGATCCTGGTCTGGTCGTCCAAAAGAGACTGAAACATGGCTATAGCTTTCTGATAATCCCCCAAAACGCTGTAGGCGCAGGCAAGATCGCCGCGAAGCTATGTAAAAAGCTAAGGAAGGCATCTGCAAGCCTGTCTTTCATTCGCGTCCACGGATCTTTGATTGCGGGTAGAATCGACAACGGCTCCTTCGAGCTGGACCGAACCTTTCACGTTTCCCGGAATGCCAAGGTTTCAAGTCCAGGAAGGAGGTGAGGACGATGAGGAAGACATCCTCGTCGGGCAAGGAAAAAGCCCGGATACTGCGCGGAATGGTAAAGCTAGCGCAGCTCCAGGCTTTTGCCCTTGCCATCGTCGCCCTAGCATTGCTAGTAGCACTGCTTAAGTGACGACTCACAGGTGGCTACACGGAACACATCCGTTTAGCCACCTCCATTGTCCCTAAATAGAACCAGACAAGCAAGAGGTGTGTGGTAAGCGTCCACCGAACTCGACCCGATGCCACGCCCGAATCACAGCGACACCCACCCGCACGAACTCCGTCTACCGCCCAAGCGTCAATCAAAATCTGGGATCGCCCCGCATTGGTGGCAGGCGCAGCAGGTTCTGAAGAGCTGCTCGAAGCGGATGCCAGGATCGCCTCCTGTTGATTCTGAGCTTCGCACGACAGCGATCTGAATTTCTCGCCCCAGTTCCGCCCGCAAAACTCAAGATTGATCTTGGCCCGTCTGACTGAGGCGACGGTGCTTACTGTGCTTTCTTTCGCGCGGCAGCAAGGTTGTTGCGTGTGGCGAGGGTATGTAGGGGTGGTCGGGGCCGAGATTCCTGGTCTGCTCGGTTAAAAGGGCCTCGTATCTTTCAACGCCTTTCATGAATTCTCCTGCCTTTCTGTGAGTTGGGTTTTCTGTTCGGCAGGGTGAGCGTGTCTGGTTGGGTGAACTCGTCGTTCCTTGGCAAGTGCGCCTAGTGTCGACCTGCAAGGCCATGCGCAAAGCTGCAGGTGTGAGATCGAAGCAGATGTTGCGTGGAAGGCTGTCGGTGGATTGTCGGCCGACGGCGACGCCATGTTGACTGTTGCGGTCTTATCGAAAGGTAAAGAAAATACGTATACAAGAACACCCGGACCCATAAACCGATCCTAGCCCCAGTCGCAGGGACTGTCCACGGCGAATTTGCTGAAACCTGCACTTGCTTCAGGCTTCCCTCGGCCGACGCCTGCAAAGAAGCTTCGGCCTCCTACCCTCCGGTTTGCTCCGCTTGGGCCCTCGTCGGCACCTGCAAGGAAATTTCCACATCTTGTCGAGGCTGACCCCTTTGCCTTAGAGCGCGGCGCCCGATTGCCGTCCTCGTTTGGCAAAGCGGAAAACTATCCCATTGAAACGCCGTTTCGTCTTTGACGGCGTCCCTCCGCGGTGCCCCGGTCAACTAGTTGTTTCAGCCGGCGTTACTGCTGGTTCTTCTCTGCCTCGCCGCTTTGACGGCGTAAACCGGAAAGAAATTGAGAAATGGCGAGTGTGTGGAGGTGGTCGGGGCCGAGGACGCGGGTGTGGTCGGCTAGGAGGGCTTTGCACATATCGATGGCTGTCTGGAGGTCTCCCCCAGCGTAGTAAGCGGCGGCGAGGTTGTTGCGCGTGGTGAGTGTGTGGGGGTGGTCGGGGCCGAGGACGCGGGTGTGGTCGGCTAGGAGGGCCTCATACATGTTGATGGCCGTGGAGAGGTGCCCGGCCTCCTGGTAGGCGGCGGCGAGGTTGTTGTGCGCGGTGAGTGTGTCGGGGTGGTCGGGGCCGAGGACGCGGGTGCAGTCGGTCAGGAGGGCCTCGTACATGTTGATGGCCGTGGAGACGTGCCCGGCCCGTTGGTGTGCGGCGGCGAGGTTGCCCCGTGTGGTGAGTGTGTCGGGGTGGTCGGGGCCGAGGATGCGGGTGCGGTCGGTCAGGAGATCCTGGTGTATGTCGATGGCCGTGGAGACGTGCCCGGCCTGTTGGTGTGCGGCGGCGAGGTTGCCCCGTGTGGTGAGTGTGTCGGGGTGGTTGGGGCCGAGGACACGGGTGCGGTCGGCCAGGACGTCCTCGAACATGTCGATGGCCGTGGAGACGTGCCCCGCCTCCTGGTGCGAGAGGGCGAGGTTGTTGCGCGCAGTGAGTGTGTCGGGGTGGTCGGGGCCGAGGGCATCTGTGAGCATGGTGACGGCGTCTTTGAGGGTCAGGGCGGTTTGTGGACGCCCCATATTCAGAAGGGACACTATCGTGTCGTTCATGATTCCGCCGACGCTTGACAGACCGATGCGGGCCTCGTGGCGAGAATAACGTGCCTGTCCTTGTTGTTGTTCTGCGATGGCTCGGAGCTGGTCGGCCATGTCGAGAGCGTCGGCGCGCCGGGCGTCGTTCTTTGAGGCCTCGTCTATGTCGATGCTCTCCAACAGGGTGACGACCGCTTTCTCCAGACTGGCGAAAACCTCGGGTTGTTTGTTGTAGTCTTCGCGCAGGACACGCCTCTGGAGTCCGTGGATACGCACGTAGCGTTCGTCGTCTGAAAGTGTGCAGATGGAGTGAGAGACAAGCGCCCCCAAGGCTTGACGGGCAAGCGGTGTTCTCTTGCTGATCCGATGCAGCCAGGGGCGGGGCACGCCCGAGGGGGCAAGAAGGGCCAGGGCCGCCAACTGCACGAAGGCTATTGCAGCTCGGTGCGGGTCCTCCTCGCCGCTGGAGCGGTCCTTGTCGGCTAGCATGTCCAGCGCCGATTCGTAGGCTTTGCGTAGGGCCGCGTGCGCCAGATCGGGGTAATCATCGCCGGGCAGGCGGTCAACGACCTCGTCAAGCCGGTATTCGCCCAGTTCGGCCAAGTACTCGTCTAGCGTGGCGTACCCATTGAGCTTGACGGTCGCCGCGGCCTGGGCCAAGGCCACGGGCAGGTCCCCGAGCGCCTCGGCCAAACGGGGTGTCCCGGCGTCGTCGTCTAACCCGGTTCGTTCCCTGATGAAATCTACCGATTGGGGCCGCGTGAACGCCCCCACCGCAATGAGGCGCCCGGCACTGTCGCCCGGGCTGGCAACCGTTGTCGTGACAAGGACACGCAAACCCTGGCCGTGGGGGACCAGCCCGGCCAGATCGTCAAAGTCCTCGACGTTGTCGAACACGATCAGCCGGTCCCCCTCACCGGAGTTGAGCCGGTTCACGCACCGGCAAGCGGCAACGTCAGGGTCGCCCTTGCCGTCGTCGATTCCCATCTCGACGGCCAGCTCGGCCAGCCCCGCCACGAGCTCGTTGCGGCTCGAAGCGTCCATCCACGCCACCAAAGACCACCCGGCCTTCTCACATTCGCGGGCATAAGCGGCGGCCAACTGAGACTTGCCCACACCCCGCATCCCACACACAACAACCGGCACACCCACAGACCACGAGCCCGCATTGTCACTGTCGGACGAAAAGCCCCCGCCGTCAACCGAACGACCCGCATCGGTGTCGCAGACCGACTTTAAAGCCTCGTCCCGCCTGTCCCGCGATTCGGGCCGGCCCAGCGCCGCGTCGAGCTTGGCCTGCTCCTGTCGGCTGATGAAGCCGGCTGCCCGACCTGGGGGAGAGCCAAAACGAATCGGCCGCCCCTTGCCCTCCGAGACCGGCTCGGCCTTGGCCCTCATGGCGACAATCTCCAATGCCTGGCTGACCCTGGCCAAGAGCTCGCCGCCCGCTGAGGTGCCCTCGCGGATCTCTTCAAGGGCCTTCCTGAGCATCGACAGGTTCTGGCCGTGCTCTTGGACAAGCCGCATGACAGCCTCTTGGCCGCCCATGAGGCTGTCATGGTTGTCCAGGGCGACGAGGAGGGCGTTGCGGAGGAAGTCTTGCGAGGTTTCGGCCAGTCTGACCAGTCCGTCGGCGACGATGGTCAGCAGGTCGTCGAACAGGCCTTCGGCCTTCTGGTCGACCTCCCGCCGCATTGCGCTCCCGCCGTTGTCGTCAATATAGGCCAGGAGGACGTCGGCGTCGCAGCGGGCCGCCTGAACAAGGGTCTCCTTGCTTTTCAGGAGCTTATCGAGAACGATCTCAGCGGATGTGGCCGCCCCCAAATAGGCCTGTCGGTCAGCCTCCGAGCCCGCTCGCTCCATGCGGGCCTGGACGGCTTCGCCCAGGCGGCGCACGATCACCTTGGTCTGATGCTTTTCGTCTTTCGACAGGCCCTTGGCACGATCGATCAACGACAACGCCGTGTTCAGCGCGCCGATCCCCTTAAGCAAGTTCGAATTGAGGAACCTCGACGCCGCCTCGCCCAACGCACTCAATACCAACGGAACTGTAAACCCCATGAACCGATCCTAACCACGACCGGCACAGCCCGTCACACATCCCATTATCTGGGCGCTGCACGCCGGGCAGCGCTACGTCTTAGGCAGACGCCTAGTCCTCTAGATTCCTAGCCTCAACGCGAGCAGCCCCAACGGCACAGCCAGGACGAGCAGCCCGAGCCGCACCGTCTGGTCAGCCAGCGCCGCCGCCCAGCCACCGTTGCGACCTAGGGCCGGGCCTTTTCGACGCGCATTCCCGCTTCGTACATTCCGCCCAGGAGTTTGCCCTGGAGGCTTTCGTCGAGCATTCCGGGCTGGTCGCTTGCGAAGGCCGTGATGATGTCGACGCCGAAGTCGAACAGGATCGGCGAGGCAGGCGTCGACGGGCCGATCATGACCGTCACGGCGTCGCGCGAGAGCTCCAGCAGGCGCGGAATCGTCTTGTTGACGAAGGACGAGCCTGTGATGAAGACGTAGTCGCAGCCGGGCAGCAGGTACTCGGCTGCGGAGTCCGGGTAATCGCCCTCCACGGGGTTGCGCTCGAGGATGAAAAGCTCGGCGGCGTCGGCGAGCGCCGATGCGGCGAAGGGGAAGTGCCCGATCACCGCCACCTTCTTCCCCGCGATGACCTCGCGATACGGGTGGAAGGCGCGTGCCCAGTTGTTCTCATGGCAGGGGGAGAAGCCGTTGCCGAAAGCGCGCTTGGGCAGCGAATGATACGCGTTGATGGCGGCCATGCCCAGGCCGGCCTCGGCGAGGTTCCAGCTTTTGGCCAGGGCTGCGACCTCGCGCAGGGGAAGCCCCGCCAAGTCGTCCTCGCCATAAGAGGCGGGGCGGGTGCGCACGGGCATAGCAAAGGCCATTCCTGCGCCCCTCTCGGAGGAGGTCACGCGGCACCACTTCGTGCCGGTGTAGGCCGCCGCGACAGTGATGTGATCGGGGATCTCGTCTATGAGATCGTCGTATAGATTCCAAGGGTTCGTCATGAGTTCTCCTCGCGTGCCGTCCGTGTTGTCGTATGCGTCGTCGGATTCCGACCTCGGGCCGAGGTCGATAGGCCCCTGAACGGGGCGATGCCGGACTAGCGTCGCCTGAATAGGTTCCCCTCACCGTTGGCGTTGCCTTCAATTATAGTGCGCTGCGGCGCCGGTTTGTAGCGGCAAAAGGGTCGGCTTTTGCATAGGGAAGACAGGTTTCCATACAGGAAACGTGCAGCGCCGGCGAGATCGGTTTTCGCACAGGAGACTTGCGGTGCCGGTGAGATCGGTTTTCGCACAGGAGTATTGACGATCTAGACGAGTTGGCGGCGGAGACAAGCTCGCGACCTCGGCAAGTTCGCGACGCAGACAGGTTTGCGACGTCGGCGAAAGAGAACCGGCGACGACGCCGAAGGCCGCTGATTGCGGCGGCTACGTGTTGCGCAAGCCAAGGGCGCTTATAAGGTGGGGCATCGTGGTCGAAGGGCAAGGGCCTTGGGCGTTCACGTCGGGCAGCTTCACTCCCTTGAGTCGTGAGCGTTCGCAGGCCGCGTCAATGCCGTCCCAGGGGAAGTTTTCCGGAAGCGACTTTTGTTTGTCTTGTTCGAGTCCCGCGAGTCGTAGGTAGTGGCGCTGGGCTTCTTTCTGATTCTGATAATTCCGAATCTGCTCATAGTGCGCCACAAGCCAGACTTCGAAGCAGGGGATCGAAACCACGCCGATCACTTTCTGTTTTTTAGTTGACTTTTTTGCACAGCGTCCTAAGAACTCAGTTCGGTCCGCACCGTCATGATCGACGATGATCCAAATTTCGTCGTAGTCGCTATTGTTGGCTTTCGGGGCTGTGACCTTCCTGAGGAGAGTCATAGGGTCACTTTCAATCACCTGAATACTCATACTCACGGACTTCCGCAGACTTTTTGATTTGCGCATCCGACGTCGAAGCGTTGAAAGATAGCTATGCTCCGTGAGTGCCCCGTTGGTGACGATCAAGAAAGACCTTAGCTTGGATCGCGATTGTATGGATCGCCCGATACCGCGCGCCATCGGCTCAGGCGCTCTTCCGCGAGGTCGCGGGAGCTCTTACAGAGCTGCATTTCAGCAGGCGAGAAAGGTCGACGTTCGGTATGGCGCCGAATTTGCCGGCCAGATACCGCCTCTGATTGTTGTTGCCCTCGCGGTTGTCGTAGTCCAAAAGCGACACGAGCTCGCTCCCGCCGTCCGGGTCTTTCTCGCAGAACCAGACTTCCCCCGGTTCCAATAGGCGTACGGGCGAGTTTCCAAGAAGCGAAACGTCATGCGTGGAGAACAAGATTTGCGCTCCGCTTTGGTTGTAAGTCGGGCTTTTGAACAGCTCGACGAGGGCTCTCGCCAAATCGGGGTGGAGGCTGGCGTCAAGCTCGTCCACAATGAGGAGGCGGCCAGATCGCAATGCGTCGATGGCCGGAATCATGCTGGCCAACCAGGTGATGGTTCCGTCGCTCTGTGCGTCCAAACTGAGCTCGAATTCTCTTCCGTCTAAGCCTGAATGAATGAAAACCAACGAGCGCCTCAGGGAAGCGAGGAGCTCGTCGGGGAGCTCCACGTCTTCGTCTTCCTCGTCATTCAGTGTGAGGAAAAGGTCGCGAACGTGATCGAGAATCTCAAGCGGTATATCTTTTTCGCGCAGTTCGATGCGTTTGATTCCCAGGTCCGCCATTCGCGCAGCCTCGTTGACGGTGGTTTGCCATTCCTCGCCCTTGGCCATTTGGGTCATGACCCAACGGATGCGAGTGGAGCGATCGCTTTCGTCGTGGCTGACGATTCGTGCTGCTGAATCGAGCCGCAATCCGCGGGCGACGGCCGCGAGCGTTTTGTGTTGGTAGCGGTGCGACGAGGCGAGGAAAAGATCGTGCGACGTCGTCACCTTTCGCACTTCCGCCGTCGGCCCCCGAAGGTCCGCCGCCGCTTTGACGACGAGCTCGCCGCCCTTCTCCTGTGAGCGGGTGAAGACGTGCTTGCGCGTGCCGCGCGGGTAGGAATAGAGCGATTCGCGGCTTATGCCCCAGGGGTGCGCTTCGACGGTATAGGTGTAGCGCACGCCGCCCTGGGTGAAATTCGCGCTGTAGACGGTGGGTTCATTTGATTCGAGCTTGGAGGCGTGAGGCTGAAACAGCCGCACATCCGAACCGGCGATGCTGGAAGAAAACCTTGTGAGCGCTTCGAGCAACGTCGATTTTCCCGAAGCGTTCGCGCCGTAGACTGCGGCCACTTGATAGGCGACGTCCGTCCAACTTTGCCCGTCGCGGGGGACTTGAGTTTTGAGGCTCGGGCGCACAAATGACAGGTGCGCCTCTTCGGCGAAACACTTGTAGTTGCTGATGGAAAAGTCCAGTAACACATACACAATAATATCGTCATTAGGCGTATTTGGGAAATTTTTTCCGAAAATAGACGGCATACGACGACGGGAGCATATGGCGATGTGGCCTGCGGCGGCAGCTGCGGGTCTGCGTTCAGGAGCGGTTAGGCGGAGTCAACGGCTGGGAGTATTTACGCGAGGCGGCGTCTGTTCTTTTCTGCCAGATTGGGCCGTGGCCCAACGAGGCGCGTCAGGTCGGCCGCCTGGCCGGTCTCTGATGCTTTTCAGACGACGTTCTAGGACGGTGAGCCCGATGAAAGCCGAGAACGATCTGCGACAGTACTGTTTGAACCGCCCGAATCGTCTGAACTGAATCTCCCGAACCGATTGAATCGCCCGAACCGACCGAGCTCTCCGGCGCGCCGCCGGATCCGCTCCCGACCACGTTCCGAGGATTTGCCATGACCGAGCAGCCCGCCGACCACTCCGTCTCTGTGCCGCGGACCCCCACCGCACCGCGGCCCCCCGCTGCGCCGCAGACCCCTTCCGCACAGCAGACCGTCCGCTGGACCACCCCGCCCACCGACGGCGGTGAACGGCTTGACGGGCGGTCCGTCGCCCTCGTGAGCGCCGACAGGGTCCTCACCGGAAGGCGCGGCCAGGCCGAAGGCAGCCTCGAGGTCCTCGGCGGGGCAGACGACGCCGAAGCCCGTGCAGCCGGCCGCGGCGGAGCCATCCTCGTGCGCGGGCACGACATCCTGGCGGCCGGGACCGCCACGGAGCTCGAAGGGCGGTTGAGCGAGCTCGTTCCCGACGTCGACCCCCGCGAAGTGGTGCGCTTGGACCTGCCCGGCACCACCCTCATGCCCGGGC
>ERZ773054.1989-NODE-1989-length-11164-cov-21.862634_pt1 | contig 11164 bp, 8 predicted proteins | sample MGYA00580630_ERZ773054 | MGnify/ENA primary metagenome ERZ773054 (study PRJEB29015, sample SAMEA2737994) | human oral metagenome | biome: human oral; feature: human-associated habitat; material: dental | place: China | collected 2115 ... | reverse complement strand
ACATTGACGAACTCAACAAGGTTCTTCAAACAACAGCGACTTCATGGACTGAACGTGTATAAGTTTTCCTCCTACAAAAAAATTCCCCACCAAGAGGCAGGGGAATTTTTTATGGTTTTGATAAAAGAATGGTTGTTTGTTTCGACAGATCTTCAAATGTCTCCAGACTCAGTTTAGAATCTGAAACAATCGTATCAATCTCTGAGATATTGTAAAAATTGTAAAAATCAAACTTATTAAACTTACTATGGTCTGCCAGTAAGTATTTTTTATTAGCATTATTCAAGGCGATTCGTTGTACTTCACCTTCTTCCTCGCTGAAGGTGGCAATAGCCTTATCCTTAATGCCATTACAGCTTACAAATGCCTTAGAAAACTGAAGATTGGTCAAATCCTGTAAGGTAAGTGTCCCTACAAAAGCACCAGTGATAGAGCGATAGTTTCCACCAATCAGAATCAAATCTGTTAGTTTTCGTTCGTTTAGGATAAGAAAAACAGGAAGACTGTTTGTTACAACACGAATATTATCGATAGGAAGTTCACGAGCAAAACACTCTAATGTTGTTCCTGGACCGATAAAAATGGTCTCCCCTTCGTCAATCAAATGACCAGCAAAACGACTAATTTCTTGTTTTTCAGCAATCTGCAAGCCTTGTTTTTCAACATTTGAGCGTTCATTGTTTAAGAGAGAACCTGTACGAAATTTTTCAGCGCCACCATGCACACGTACCAGCAAATCCTTATCTGCCAATTCTTGTAAGTAGCGGCGAGCGGTCATATCTGACACATCAAGACTCTCCATAATCTCTTTTACAGTAATAGTGCCTTTTGTGTTTACTGCTTCTAGAATACTATCTAGTTTTTCTTGCTTTAGCATCCTTATCACCTCGATTTCTACTATTATTATCTTACCATAAAACGCTCAATCAATCAAATAGAAAAAAACAAAATAAAACAAAAACAAAAATCTCACAGTCTGTTTAAACAAACTGTGAGAAGTGTGGATTAAAGCTTATTTTTAATCTAAACCGTAGTTGTAATCATCATCTTGCATGGCTTCAACTTCACCAAGGAGGTAACCATTTCCGACTTGTGAGAAGAAGTCGTGGTTGGATGTTCCTGTTGAGATTCCGTTCATGACGATAGGATTGACATCATCAGCCGAATCTGGGAAGAGTGGATCTTGTCCTAGGTTCATCAGAGCCTTATTGGCATTGTAGCGAAGGAAGGTTTTGACTTCTTCAGTCCAACCAACACCGTCATAGAGACTTTCTGTATAACCTTCTTCGTTCTCATAGAGGGTATAGAGCAGGTCGTACATCCATTCTTTGAGTTTTTCTTGCTCTTCTTCAGGCAATTCGTTGAAACCAAGTTGGAATTTGTAACCGATATAAGTTCCATGAACAGACTCATCACGGATGATCAGTTTGATGATTTCGGCAACATTGGCCAGTTTGTTATTACCGAGATAGTAGAGTGGTGTAAAGAAACCGGAGTAGAAGAGGAAGGTTTCAAGGAAGACGCTGGCAACTTTCTTTTCAAGGGGACTACCATTGAGGTAGATTTCATTGATAATTTCCGCTTTTCTTTGTAGGTAGGGGTTAGTGTTGGTCCATTCAAAGATTTCTTCGATTTCAGCCTTGGTATTCAAGGTTGAAAAGATAGAAGAGTAAGATTTTGCGTGGACAGATTCCATAAATTGGATGTTATTGAAAACAGCTTCCTCATGCGGTGTACGGATGTCTGAGCGAAGAGCTTGTACACCAGTTTCAGATTGCATGGTATCAAGAAGGGTCAACCCACCAAAGACTTTTCCTACCAAGTCTTTTTCTTTATTTGATAATTTTCTCCAGTCGTCTAGGTCATTTGACAAGGGGATACGCGTATCGAGCCAGAATTGCTCCGTCAGCTTTTCCCAAGTTGATTTGTCGATGACATCTTCGATGGCATTCCAGTTAATGGCTTTGTAGTAAGTTTCCATAAGGTGTATTTCTCCAATGTAATAGTAATTATTATGCAGCCTTGCTTAGTTTTATAGGACCTATTTCAATGGTATCATATTTTTTATTGCGGAGTAAGCAATAAATGTCATGGGGCCAAGAAAAAGTATAACGTAAATTGGCCCCCATTTACTATTTAAACAAGTAGTAAAAATTTTTTCCATTAAATCACACAGCTTTCACATTGGTTAGCACCGACTTCTCCACCGTCGTCTGTAAAGGTACGGACGTAGTAAATAGACTTGATACCCTTGTTAAAGGCATAGTTACGAAGGATGGATAAGTCACGTGTCGTTTGTTTGTTTTCTTTCTTCCATTCGTAAAGACCTTTTGGAATGTCACTACGCATGAAGAGGGTGAGTGAAAGTCCTTGGTCCACGTGCTCTGTTGCAGCAGCGTAAACATCAATCACCTTACGCATATCCATGTCGTAAGCAGAAGTGTAGAAAGGAATAGTTTCTGTTGACAAACCTGCAGCAGGATAGTAGATTTTACCGATTTTCTTCTCTTGGCGTTCTTCGATACGTTGTGTAATCGGGTGGATAGAAGCAGAAACATCGTTGATGTAACTGATAGAACCATTTGGCGCTACAGCAAGACGGTTTTGGTGATAAAGACCATCTGCTTGAACCTTTTCGCGAAGTTCAGCCCAGTCAGCAGCACTTGGGATAAAGACGTCTTTGAAGAGTTCTTTAACACGGTCTGATTTTGGAACAAATTCGCCTGTCACATACTTATCAAAGTAGCTTCCGTTAGCATAGTCTGATTTTTCAAAATTGTGGAAGGTGATACCACGTTCACGCGCAATATTGTTTGACTCAACTAAAGTCCAGTAGTTCATAAGCATAAAGTAGATGCTGGTAAATTCAATTGACTCAGGTGATCCGTATTCGATCAGTTGTTGGGCAAGGTAGCTGTGCAGCCCCATGGCACCAAGACCAAAGGTGTGGGCCAAACTATTTCCGTGGTCGATAGTAGGAACAGCCACGATGTGTGAACTATCTGTAACGAAAGTAAGGGCACGAACCATGGCGCGGATTGAACGACCAAAGTCAGGTGAGGTCATCATGTTGACCACGTTGGTTGAACCAAGGTTACATGAAACGTCCGTTCCCATTTGAAGGAATTCTTGAGCATCGTTGATCAAGCTTGGTTCTTGGACTTGAAGAATCTCAGAACACAAGTTACTCATGATAATCTTTCCATCAACTGGATTTGCACGGTTAGCCGTATCAATGTTAACCACATAAGGATAGCCAGACTCTTGTTGCAATTTAGAGATTTCAGTTTCCAAGTCACGAGCCTTGATTTTTGTCTTACGGATGTTTGGATTTGCGACTAGTTCATCGTATTTTTCAGTGATGTCGATGTAGTTAAATGGCACACCATATTCAAGCTCTACAGAGTATGGGCTGAAGAGGTACATTTCTTCATTTTTGCGAGCCAATTCGTAGAATTTATCGGGTACCACAACACCAAGTGAAAGAGTCTTCACACGAACTTTTTCATCGGCATTTTCTTTCTTAGTGGAAAGGAAAGCGATGATATCTGGGTGAAAGACATTGAGGTAGACTACACCAGCCCCTTGACGTTGCCCCAATTGGTTTGAGTAAGAGAAACTGTCCTCAAAAAGCTTCATAACTGGCACGACACCAGATGCTGCTCCTTCATAACCTTTGATAGGAGCTCCAGCTTCACGAAGGTTGCTGAGGGAAATTCCCACACCACCACCGATACGTGAAAGTTGAAGGGCAGAGTTGATAGAACGTCCGATAGAGTTCATATCATCCGTCACTTGGATCAAGAAACAAGATACCAACTCCCCACGACGGGCGCGACCAGCATTCAAGAAGGAAGGAGTAGCTGGTTGGTAGCGTTGGTGGATGATTTCATTGGCAATATCAGTCGCAATCGCCTCATCCCCGTCTGCAAAATAAAGCGCATTAAAGAAGACACGGTCTTCCATACTTTCAAGGTAATATTCACCATCGTTTGTCTTTAAGGCATATTGATTGTAAAATTTATAAGCTGCCATGAATGACTTGAATTGGAAGTTTTGGTCTTTGATAAATTGATGCAATTCTTCCAAAAACTCTGGGCGGTATTTCTTGATAAATACTGTTTCGATATAGTTGTGTTCAATGAGGTAGTTGATTTTATCAGTAATTGAATCAAAAACCATAGTGTTTGGAACTACATTTTCTTTAAAGAAAGCATCCAAGGCTTCTTTATCTTTATGAAGCATGATTTGTCCATTGACAGGACGGTTGATTTCGTTATTGAGACGGAAGTAGGTCACGTCTTCAAGATGTTTTAATCCCATAAAATTTCCCTTATCTAATTACAAAAGAAAGGCCTCTAAGTTAGCCCTAGAAGCAGTTTCTTCTGGATGATGTACTAAGATTATGCTAACTGTTTTAGTTTTCCTGGTTGGAAACCTGAAAAGACTTCAGTTGGTGTTTGGATAACAGGAGCTGCGCTGAAACCAAGCTCTTTAACTTGATCAACGTACTCAGGTTGCTCGTCGAGATTGATCTCACGATAGGCCACATTGTTGCTATCCAAGAAACGTTTGGTCATCTTACATTGTACACAGTTATTTTTAGAATAAACGGTTACCATTTTTGTAACTCCTCTTCAAAATTTAATACTATCTTAGTATATCAGAAAAAAAAACTTTGTCAAACAATTTTGACTAAATATTGTGTTTTGAATAAAAATATTTAAAAACAGAACACTATATATAGTATTAGGTGAATGATAAAGATTGCGTTTTCATTGACCTGTCAAAGACTGATGAAAACTCGAAACTATATCCTGTATGTTGGTAATTTATATAGAAGATTTTCAGCAAGTTATCTGAAAGGAAATTGAAGAAAGTCCATAAAATACTTGAAAAATTATCTTGAAGGTGATATAATACACTATTGTAAGGGTTATCACTTATAACTCAAATAGAAAACACTTAAAGGAGAGTCAAACTATGGCTTCTAAAGATTTCCACGTAGTGGCAGAAACAGGTATCCACGCACGTCCAGCAACATTGTTGGTACAAACAGCTAGCAAATTTGCTTCAGATATCACTCTTGAGTACAAAGGTAAATCAGTAAACCTTAAATCTATCATGGGTGTTATGAGTCTTGGTGTTGGCCAAGGCGCTGACGTTACAATTTCAGCTGAAGGTGCAGATGCTGACGATGCAATCGCTGCTATCTCAGAAACAATGGAAAAAGAAGGATTGGCATAAGGAAATGACAGAAATGCTTAAAGGAATCGCAGCATCAGACGGTGTTGCAGTTGCAAAAGCATATCTACTCGTTCAACCGGATTTGTCATTTGAGACTGTTACAGTCGAAGATACAAACGCAGAAGAAGCTCGCCTTGATGTCGCTCTAAAAGCATCACAAGACGAGCTTTCTGTTATTCGTGAGAAAGCAGTAGGTACGCTAGGTGAAGAAGCTGCTCAAGTATTTGACGCTCACTTAATGGTTCTTGCTGACCCAGAAATGATTAGTCAAATCAAAGAAACAATCCGTGCTAAGAAAGTGAATGCAGAAGCAGGTCTGAAAGAAGTGACAGACATGTTTATCACTATCTTTGAAGGTATGGAAGACAACCCATATATGCAAGAACGTGCAGCGGATATCCGCGACGTGACAAAACGTGTATTGGCAAATCTTCTTGGTAAAAAATTGCCAAATCCAGCTTCTATCAATGAAGAAGTAATTGTCATTGCACATGACTTGACTCCTTCTGATACAGCTCAATTGGACAAGAACTTTGTAAAAGCTTTTGTAACCAACATCGGTGGACGTACAAGCCACTCAGCTATCATGGCTCGTACACTTGAAATCGCTGCTGTATTGGGTACAAATAACATCACTGAAATCGTTAAAGACGGTGACATCCTTGCTGTTAACGGGATCACTGGTGAGGTTATTATCAACCCAACTGATGAACAAGCAATAGAATTTAAAGCAGCTGGTGAAGCTTATGCACAACAAAAAGCTGAATGGGCACTTTTGAAAGATGCTAAAACAGTGACTGCTGATGGCAAACACTTCGAATTGGCTGCCAACATCGGTACTCCAAAAGACGTGGAAGGTGTCAATGACAACGGTGCAGAAGCTGTTGGTCTTTACCGTACAGAATTCTTGTACATGGATTCTCAAGATTTCCCAACAGAAGACGAGCAGTACGAAGCTTACAAGGCTGTACTTGAAGGAATGAACGGTAAACCAGTTGTCGTTCGTACAATGGATATCGGTGGAGATAAGGAACTTCCTTACTTCGATATGCCTCACGAAATGAACCCATTCCTTGGATTCCGTGCCCTTCGTATCTCTATCTCTGAAACTGGAGATGCTATGTTCCGCACACAAATCCGTGCCCTTCTTCGTGCGTCTGTACACGGTCAATTGCGTATCATGTTCCCAATGGTTGCGCTCTTGAAGGAATTCCGTGCAGCTAAAGCAGTCTTTGACGAAGAAAAAGAAAACCTTCTTGCTGAAGGTGTTGCAGTTGCGGACAATATCCAAGTTGGTATCATGATCGAGATCCCTGCAGCAGCTATGCTTGCAGACCAATTTGCCAAAGAAGTTGACTTCTTCTCAATTGGTACAAACGACTTGATCCAATACACAATGGCAGCAGACCGTATGAACGAGCAAGTTTCATACCTTTACCAACCATACAACCCATCAATCCTTCGTTTGATCAACAACGTTATCAAAGCAGCTCACGCTGAAGGTAAATGGGCTGGTATGTGTGGTGAGATGGCTGGTGACCAACAAGCAGTTCCACTTCTTGTCGGAATGGGCTTGGATGAGTTCTCTATGTCAGCAACATCTGTACTTCGTACACGTAGCTTGATGAAGAAACTTGATACAGCTAAGATGGAAGAGTACGCAAACCGTGCCCTTACAGAATGCTCAACAATGGAAGAAGTTCTTGAACTTCAAAAAGAATACGTTAATTTTGATTAATTGAAAAGTCCTTGCAACTCAGTTGCAGGGATTTTTTGATATTTTTTAAAGAATTATCAAGGTAAACTGTTTAATATGAATCCTTACGAAGACAAACTAGTGGGACAGAACAAAAAAATACTTAACCGGTTCATAAAATCCTTGACAAGCTACAAATTTAGGAGTAAACTATTAACCAGTTAAGTAATAGAGAGGAGTTTCTGCAATTTAGAAATGAATTGCAACTAGAAATATCAAAAAGAAAGAGAGTTTCGATGAAAGTTAATAAGAAATACCTCGCTGGTTCTGCGGCAGCTTTGATTTTAAGTGTTTGTTCTTACCAGTTGGGACTTTATCAAGCCAGAACGGTTAAGGAAAATAATCGTGTTTCCTATATAGATGGAAAACAAGCAACGCAAAAAACGGATAATCTAACTCCTGATGAGGTTAGCAAGCGTGAAGGAATCAATGCGGAGCAAATCGTCATCAAGATAACAGACCAAGGCTATGTCACTTCACATGGCGACCACTATCATTATTACAATGGTAAGGTTCCTTATGACGCGATTTTCAGTGAAGAATTGCTCATGAAAGATCCAAACTATAAGCTAAAAGATGAGGATATTGTCAGTGAAGTCAAGGGTGGTTATGTTATTAAGGTAGATGGAAAATACTATGTTTACCTTAAGGATACTGCCCATGCGGAAAACGTCCGTACAAAAGAGGAAATCAATCGACAAAAACAAGAGCATAGTCAGCATCGTGAAGGTGGGACTTCAAGAAACGATGGTGCTTTGTCCTTGGCACGTTCGCAAGGACGCTATACCACAGATGATGGTTATATCTTTAATGCATCTGATATCATTGAAGATACTGGCGATGCTTATATCGTTCCTCATGGCAATCATTACCATTATATTCCCAAGAATGAGTTATCAGCTAGCGAGTTGGCTGCTGCAGAAGCCTTCCTATCTGGTCGGGGAAATCTGTCAAGTTCAAGAACCTATCGCCGACAAAATAGCGATAGCACACCAAGAACTAACTGGGCCCCTTCTGTAAGCAATCAGGGAACTACCAATAGTAACACAAATAACAACAGCAACACTAACAGTCAAGCGAGTCAAAGTGATGATATTGATAGTCTGTTGAAACAGCTCTACAAACTGCCTTTGAGTCAACGACATGTGGAATCTGACGGCCTTGTTTTCGATCCAGCACAAATCACAAGTCGCACAGCAAGAGGTGTAGCTGTCCCTCATGGTAACCATTACCACTTTATCCCTTATGAACAAATGTCTGAATTGGAGGAACGAATCGCTCGTATCATTCCTCTTCGTTATCGTTCGAACCATTGGGTGCCAGATTCAAGACCAGCAGAACCGAGTCCACAACCGACTCCGGAACCTAGTCCGAGCCCGCAACCTGCACCAAATCCTCAACCAGATCCAAGCAATCCAATCGATGAAAAGTTGGTCAAAGAAGCGGTTCGAAAAGTAGCTGATGGCTATCTCTTTGAGGAGAATGGCATCTCTCGTTATATCCCAGCCAAGGATCTTTCAGCAGAAACAGCAGCAGCCATTGATAGCAAACTAGCCAAGCAGGAAAGTTTGTCTCATGTGCTAGGAGCTAAGAAAACTGAGCTCCCATCCAGTGATCGAGAATTTTATAATAAGGCTTATGACTTATTAGCAAGAATTCATCAAGATTTACTTGATAATAAAGGTCGTCAAGCTGATTTTGGCGCTTTGGATAAACTGTTGGAACGTCTCAACGATGTCTCAAGCGATAAAGTTAAGTTAGTAGATGATATTCTTACCTTCTTAGCACCCATTCGTCATCCAGAACGTTTAGGAAAACCGAATGCGCAAATAGCTTATACAGATGATGAAATTCAAGTTGCCAAGTTGGCAGGCAAGTATACAACGGAAGATGGCTATATCTTTGATCCTCGTGATATTACCAGTGATGAGGGGGATGCCTATGTAACTCCGCATATGACCCACAGTCATTGGATTAAGAAAGATAGTTTGTCTGAAGCTGAAAGAGCAGCAGCCCAGGCTTATGCTAAAGAGAAAGGTTTGACCCCTCCTTCGACAGACCATCAGGATTCAGGAAATAGTAAGGCTAAGGGAGCAGAAGCTATCTACAATCGCGTGAAAGCAGCTAAGAAAGTGCCACTTGATCGCATGCCTTACAATCTCCAACATACTGTGGAAGTCAAAAACGGAAGCTTGATTATTCCTCATTATGACCATTACCATAACATCAAATTTGAGTGGTTTGACGAAGGTCTTTATGAGGCTCCTAAGGGCTATACTCTAGAGGATCTCTTTGCGACTGTTAAGTACTATGTTGAGCATCCAAACGAACGTCCACATTCAGATAGTGGATGGGGCAATGCAAGCGACCATGTTCAAAGAAACCAAAATGGTCAAGCTGATAACAATCATACGGAAAAACCATCAGAGGAGAAACCTCGGACAGAAAAACCTCGCGAAGAGAAGCCCCAAAGTGAGAAACCAGAGTCTCCAAAACCAACTGAGGAGCCAGAAGAAGAATCACCAGAGGAACCAGCAGAACCTCAGGTTGAAACTGAAAAGGTTGAAGCGAAGTTAAGAGAGGCGGAAGAGTTACTTGCAAAAATCCAGGATCCAATTATCAAGTCCAATGCCAAAGAAACTCTCACAGGATTAAAGAATAATTTACTATTTGGCGCCCAGGACAACAATACTATTATGGCAGAAGCTGAAAAACTATTGGCTTTGTTAAGGGAGAGTAAGTAGTCCTAGCAACATTTTCTAACTCCTAAAAACAGGATAGGAGAGCTGGAAAACGAAAAATGAGAACAGAATGTAAGTTCTAGTTCTCATTTTTTTCATGAAAATATGTAAAATATCTTGACATATAGTGTAAATAAAGATAAACTATTTACTAGTTAATTAAACAGTTAAATACTAGTTAAGGAGTAATGATGAAAAAAAGAGCATTTCTATTATTAATGACAGGTCTGTTGGTTCTTGTCTTAGGAGCATGTAGTCAAAAAGAAAAACAAGAAGCAAAAGGGATGAAGATAGTAACAAGTTTTTACCCAATCTATGCCATGGTCAAAGAGGTATCAGGTGACTTGAATGATGTTCGGATGATTCAGTCAAGTAGTGGAATTCACTCATATGAACCCTCAGCAAATGATATTGCTGCTATCTATGATGCGGATGTCTTTGTCTACCACTCGCATACATTGGAATCTTGGGCGGGAAGTCTGGATCCCAACTTGAAAAAATCAAAAGTAAAAGTTTTAGAAGCATCTGAAGGAATGACCTTGGAGCGTGTTCCAGGTTTGGAAGACGTAGAAGCTGGTGACGGTATTGATGAAAAAACACTTTACGACCCGCACACTTGGTTAGATCCTGAAAAAGCAGGCGAAGAAGCACAGATTATTGCGGATAAGCTTTCGGAGCTTGATAGTGCAAATAAGGAAACCTATCAAAAGAATGCCAAAAACTTTATCGCTAAAGCTCAAGAATTAAGTAAGAAATACCAGCCTATTTTCGAAAAAGCGAGTCAAAAGACCTTTGTAACGCAACACACAGCCTTTTCTTACTTGGCTAAACGCTTTGGTTTAAAACAACTTGGTATAGCAGGAATTTCCCCTGAACAAGAGCCGAGTCCGAGACAGTTGACAGAAATCCAAGAATTTGTCAAAACCTATAAGGTCAAAACCATCTTTACTGAGAGCAATGCTTCTTCTAAAGTTGCTGAAACCTTGGTCAAATCAACAGGAGTTAATCTGAAAACTCTTAATCCTTTGGAAGCAGATCCTGAAAATGATAAAACTTACTTAGAAAACCTAGAAGAAAATATGAATGTTCTTGCAGAAGAATTAAAATGAGGAGATTATGAAAAATAAGAAAAAGTACCTTGTAGCAGGATCGGCTCTAGTCCTTTCCTTAAGTCTTTGTATCTATGCATTAAACCAACATCATGTGGAAGGAAACAAAGATAATAACCGTGTGTCTTATGTCGATGGGAAGCAAGACTCTCAAAAAACAGAGACCCAGACACCAGATCAAGTTAGCAAAAAAGAAGATATTCAGGCAGAACAAATTGTCGTGAAAATTACCGATCAAGGTTATGTGACTTCACATGGTGATCATTTCCATTATTACAATGGTAAAGTTCCTTTTGATGCGATTTTCAGTG
>ERZ773054.1980-NODE-1980-length-11196-cov-27.168477_pt1 | contig 11196 bp, 7 predicted proteins | sample MGYA00580630_ERZ773054 | MGnify/ENA primary metagenome ERZ773054 (study PRJEB29015, sample SAMEA2737994) | human oral metagenome | biome: human oral; feature: human-associated habitat; material: dental | place: China | collected 2115 ... | reverse complement strand
GCCGGGAGGAGAACCTCGACTCCGAGGGGACCTTCCTGTCGGCCTCCTTCGAGGGCGGGCGGGAGAAGAACCGCCGCGGGCACCGGGGTGACCGCGGTGAGGGACACCGTTCGGCCACACGTTCAGGGCGCCGCGAGCACGAGGGCCCTGGGGCCGTCTACCGCGTTGAGGTGGGCCACCGCGACCGGGTTCTTCCCGGCGCGATCGTGGGTGCCCTGGCCAACGAGGGCGGCATTGAGGGCTCTGACATCGGAAAGATCGACATCCTCCAGTCCTTCTCACTGGTTACCATCTACGCCGATCTCAGCCCCGAGCAGCTGAGCGTCATGGGCCGGGCCACCTTCGCCGGTCGCGAGCTGCGGATCCGTCCTGATGAGGGTCCGGGGCACGGCTGGTCCGGTCCCAACGGCGGGGAGCGTCGTCCCAAGCGACGCGACTGGGACGACCGCGGTGATCGCAGTGAGCGCGGGGATCGGTCGGACCGAGGATTCCGTCCGCGCCGTGACGACGGTGATCGTGGCTGGAAGGACCGTGACGGGCGCGGTGGTCGGGGCGGTTACGACCGCGGGGACCGCCGTGACAACCGCCGGTGGGAAGACCGTCGCGGAGACCGGGACGGCTTCCGGGGACGGCGTGACGACCGGGGTGGACGCGGCTACGACCGCGACGGCCGCCGGAATGATCGTGGCAATGGCCGTGGTTATGGCGACCGCAACCAGAACCGCTTCGGCGGCGGCCGCGGGGACCACCGAGGCGGTTTCCGCGGAGGGCGCGGCGATCGCTGAGCACCCGCTGAGTACCTGAGAGCTGACTGACACGGGCTGGGACGACGACATGAGTTGTCGTCCCAGCCCGTGCTGCCGACGGTGATCGTCGCGCTGGCGGCCGATCAGGCTCGACGGACCCGGACGGTCCCCATCTGGGCGCGAGCCCGCAGCTCGAGACGTCGTTCAAGCGACTCGGGATCGCTCTGACGAGGCAGGTCAGTGGTCACCCGGCCGAACTCGGAATGGCAGTCGGCCAGGACCGCAGTCCCCTCGGGCACTCCCACCGACACAGTCCCCAGCTGGCTGGACAGGTCCAGGAATCCTTCATACGCCTCAAGGACCTTGACGGAGCCGGCCTCCGTGTGGGCCGACACCGTGCCGGTCGTGGAGCGGATGCGCACCGAGCCGGCCTGGGCCCTCACACTTCCATCATGGAGCGTGCCGATGACGATGGAGCCGGCGTCGGCGTGCACCTGGGCACTCACGCAGTCACCCAGCCGGATCGACCCTGCCGAGGTACGCACCTGCACCTGCTCCCACCGGTGCTCCGCACTGATCGATCCGGCATCAATACTGGCGTCAAGGCGCGTGTTGTCGGGCACCGTCACACGCACACGAGATGCCTCCGGGCCCCATGGCCAGATACCAGCGAAACGCTCACGCCCCACGAGCGCGGTCTGACGGATGATCACCATGGTGCCGTCAGCAGTGACATCCAGAAGCGGTTCCAGAAGCTCATCAGCCTCGACAGTGACTGTGCGCCCCACCCCCGGAGCGGTCACCACGCTCAGGGAGGACAGGTCCAGGATGAGGTTCGGCTGGGCGTCATCGGGAAGGTCGAAGGTCCAGATCGGCATAGGAGTTCTCCTCGGGTTCCGGGTATCTGCGCGCTCCGCCGCAAGAGGATCGGGCAGCGGACGAGTTGGGGGGATTGGGGGTGCGTAGGTCAGTGGCAGACGATGCGGCGGTACGGGTCAGCCGAACCACCCAGTGAGCGTCACCCCCGAGGTCTGCCGTTCTGTCGGTCCAGCGGGCCAGCCGGAGCGGCTTCCGGCGCCGTCGAACTCACTGGCACCATGAGCGGCCCCAGTGCCAGCAGTCCAGGTGCCCGCTGAGCTCCATGAGCCTGACGGCGACTCATGTCCTACCAGCGCGCTGCGAGCCGCCTCGACGAGCCAGGCGTTGACCGAGCGCCCCTGGGCCCGGGCTGCAGCGTCGATCTGCTGCTTGAGGGACTCGGGCAGGCGCAGTGTGGTGCGAACCTCGTTACCTTCCTGGGCCATAGGTTCCTGAGACGCTTGGCGAGTGTTCCGCACCGGCACACCGACGGATTCTGCGTCCTGGTTCAGCGGCGCAGCCTGATTGATCAGGAGATGAGGGGTCGAGCCGTCCATCACAACGGCGACGTGTACGCCGTCGAGCTCGCTGTTGAGCTCATCGGCGGTATCCGTGAGCATCTGCAGAGTGACGAGTCGTAGAGCCGGATCGAGCGCAGCCGTCAGGGAGTGGGCCACTTCCTGAGTCCGCTCGTCGCCCAGGGACGAGGTCTCCATGAGAGTCCGGCGCAATGTCTCGGTGTAGGCATCCAAACGCATGACATCATATTGACATCATTAATCGCGTCTGTCCAGAGACTATGACGTCATGATGACATCATTCAGTGCGAGCTAATGGTGTCATTCGAGATGATTCGATCCAGAGTCCGCGCGAGCTCCGCCCAACGTTTTGTCTCCGTCATCAGTGGCTCAATGAGCTCGGTATCAACGACCTCATCGGTGGCCAGACGTAGGCGACGAGCGACCCGCCTGCCGTGGTGCCTGGCCTGGAAGCGGGCCAGGAACGTGCCCATACCGGCCAGGACCAGCCCGATCAGCAGACCGCCGATCAGCAGGACGGCAGGCCAGGGAACTCTCCCCCATCGAGGAACGTCGATGGTGATCAGAAGGAGGTAATCCTCCAGGACACGGATCGCCACCAGCCACACCCCACCGACCAGCGCGGTCAGCGCGGTCACCCACTGCAGCACGTTCGCCGCCCCCCACCAGGCCGGGCGTTTCCAGGACCCGTAATCCGCTGCGGAAACAGCCCGGTCCAGCGGTGCAGCGAGGTTCTCGGCGCGCTCATCACTGCGGAGGACGGCCTGCGTCGCCAAGTCATCAGGTAGTCCCGAACTGGCCTCCATGGCGTAGACGTGAGCGGTGCTGCGCAGCCTGCCCGTTGCCGCCGGTCCGGCGGGAGGCAGGGAGCTGAGGTCAACCACGCCCGGTCCCGGCCCACCATCGGAGTGCTGAGCATCCTCGAGCCCTGGAGAGGACAGACGTCCAGTCCCCAGGTGGAGCGCTCGCAGCGGGTCACGTCGTAGACGCTCGATCCACCGCAGCCAGAACCAGCCGACCCGGGTGCGGGCTCGGTGCCGGTCAGATGCCTCCACGGCCCGCGTGACGACATCGACCCCGGCGACGCCGGCAGCCGCCTGCCTGAGCGCGGTCAGGGACTGCTGGAGCTGCTGAGCCTGAGTGACTTCCACCCGATGTTCACTGGTGCTTGTGAGAACCGGAGCGATGAGTCCGGTCCGATCGCCCAGATCCTTGGCGGCGCGACGAGCGTGAGCGGCAAGGCTGCGGGCGCTGGCCAGGCGGTCGGAGGCCACCGAGGCCACGGTGCGGGCCAAGGTCTCGACACCGTCACCGGTGTGGGCGCTGACGGACACCACCGAGGTACGTCCCAGCCCTTCGCGCTCCAGGATCCGCTTGAGGTCCGAGACCACGGCGTCACGGCTCTCAGGAGTGAGGCGATCCACCTGATTGAGGGCGACGACCATGACCTCGGCGTGAGCCGCCATGGGAATAAGGAAGTCTCGATGAACGACGCCGTCGGCGTACTTCTCCGGGTCAAGGACCCACACCAGGACGTCGACCTTGCCGGCCATGCGCTCGGCGATGGCCCGGTGCCCCGGTTCGTCGGAGTCGATGTCGGGCAGGTCGACGAGCACCGTGGCCTCACCCAGCGTCCAGGTTCGATCGACGCGCACCCGTCGGCTGATGTCGAGCCAGTCCAGCAACGCGGTGGCCTCGGCCGCGGTGTCCGGGACGACGGCGAGGGGCTGGGTGGTGGTGGGACGGGTGCGAGCGGTGCGGGAGACCTCGGAACCGGTCAGCGCGTTGGTGAGGCTGGACTTACCCGATCCGGTCGCGCCCAGGAAAGCGACCACCGTGGTCCCCGGCGCCAGCCGCCTGCGCTGAGAGGCCTGTGCGAGGACGTCCCGTGCCGGGGCGATCCCGTCCTGCACGCCGAGCTGCCCAGCCAGATCGACGGCATGTTCCAGGTCTTCGAGAACGGGGGCGAGGCCGGTGGCATCGTCGTGGTCAGCTGTCACCGGACCCTCCTACCAGCCGGCCGACGGCTTCGGGAGGACGTGGTGCGCAGCACGGTTGCCGCCTCCTGACAGGCCTGGAGCTGCTCTCGCAGCGTGCCTGCGCTGGGGGCCGGAGTCGGAAGAGCATCGGTGAAGCACTTGGACTGGTTGGCGAACAGGGCGGTAGCGCGCTTGGTGAGGTCCTCGCGGGCTCTCTTCGTCATTCCCCGCATGGCCTGGTCACCGAAGACCGCTTCCAGGACCCTCTGGGCCAGGATGGCGGTTCCTCCCGCGATACCCACCTCTCCCCCGGTCAGGCCACCGGTGTGGGCGAAGACGAGGATCATGAGGACGACACCGGCACCGTTGACCCCCAGGGACAGCAAACGAGCGGTGAGCCGTTTGTCAGCCCCCTCGGCCCGGATCAGTGCGAGTACCTCTCGCTGCCAGTCGTGGACGAGAGCCGCGGCGATGACCTCAAGACCGGTCTGGGTCGGCACCTCCGCCAGGGCACGGTTGAGGGCCTGCTGGGAGGTTCCGGCGCGCCTCCAGGAGCGTTCGGTGGCCAGGCAGGCCCGTTGGGACTCGGCGACGAGCAGCTCGACCAGCGATGAGCCGATCGCCTGCTCGACGCGCTTGGCCGGTGCCGGACGTCCTCGCAGAAGCGAGGTGATACGGTCACGCACCCGCCCCACCTGAACCTCCAGCGACCGGAACAGGTCACCGGTTCCCACGAACTCCTGCCAGCGGGCCAGCACCTCGCCGTGCAGCATGGAACCGTCCTCGGTGGCCTCGATGACGCGCTCCAGGGCGTCGTCGTGCTCGGAGGTCGCGGCGCGGCGGAGCTCAGCGTGCTCAGCCTCCTGGGAGTCGAACTCGACGGCGAGCAGCTCGCTCTGCGCCAGGACGGCACCAACGGCCCCGGTCAGGCTGCGGTGGGCGATGTCCTGGCGAGCAGCCGCGTCGGAAGCCAGCGCGCCCAGCCACTGGCGCACCGGCGAGACGCAGGACTCGGGCAGGAAACCGTCGTCGTCGAGAGCCGTCTCAGGAATCGTGAAGACCGGAGCTTCCTCCAGGCCTGCGGATACGAGCCGGCGCCGCAGGTCGGCCTCGACCTCAGTCTCCGCGCCGGCCGGCACCCGGTCCAAAACGATGGCGGCCGTGATGCGTCGTTGCGCCGCGGCCCGTAGGTGCTCCCACGGGACGGCGTCCGCGTAACGCGCTGCGGTGGTGACGAAGATCCACAGGTCCGCGCCGGCCAGGAGAGTGGCGGCCAGGTCCCGGTTGTCCTCGACCACGGAGTCGACGTCAGGGGCGTCCACGATCGCCAGCCCCTCGGGAAGTCCCTCGCAGGCTCGTAGCTCGAGCTCTCGCGGCGTGTGGTCGGTGAGGGGGCTTGCAGGAGCGTCGCTATCCACGCGCAGGCGTGACAGGGAGCCCAGGACCCGGTCGGTATCGAACCAGGCGGCATCGGCCGGCGCGTGCAGCAGTAGGGGGCGGCGCGTGGTGGGGCGGATCGCTGAGGCCCTGGCCACCTGCCGGCGCACGAGGGAGGAGACGAGGGTCGACTTGCCCGCTCCGGTGGAGCCGCCGACAACAGCCAGCAAGGGCGCGTCCAGGCTGGCCAGGCGGGGCAGGATGTAGTCACCGAGCTGGTCGCGGATCAGCGTGGCCTTGTCCGAGGCGGCGGCAGTGCCCTGCAAGACATAGGGCATGGACAGGGCGGTCAGACTGTCCCGCAACGCGGACAGTGCTCTGGTCGCCTGCTGGACCTTCTGGGTGCTGCTGGAGTCGGCCCTGCTCTCGGTCATGAGGCGGAATCAGCCTCGGCGTCAGCCACGGCTGCGCACCCCATGACCTGCGGGACGGCGTCGTCGTGGGGAGGCCGCCAGGTGGCGGCGTCGGCCTCGACCTGTTCGCCGGAGCGGATGTCCTTGACCGAGTCAGGAGCCCCGTCGGCGCCGGGAAACCACACGAAGGGGATGGAGCGCTTGTCAGCGGCCTTGATCTGCTTGCCGAACTTGGCAGCGCTGGGGGCGACGTCGGCGCTGATGCCTCGGGCACGCAGCGCATCGGCGATCGCGTCGGAGGCGGAGCGGTGGGCCTCGTCGGTGACGGCCACGAGCACCGCCGTGGGGACGGGGCGGCTGACCTCCACGAGATCCTCACCGATGACACGCGCCAGGAGCCGCGACAGGCCGATGGAGATGCCCACGCCGGGGAAGGTGCGCTTGCCGTTGGTGGCCAGGGAGTCGTAGCGGCCGCCTGAGCACACCGAGCCGAGGTCCTCGTGACCGGTCATGAAGGACTCGTAGACGGTACCGGTGTAGTAGTCCAGTCCGCGAGCGATCTTGAGGTCAGCGATGATGGCGCCCGGACGGCGTCGGCCGGCGGCCTCGAGCAGGGCGGTCATCTCGGCCAGGCCCTCCTCCAGGAGCTCAGTGGGCTCGGCCCCGGCCAGGGCCCGCAAGACCTGACCAGAGACGTCCTGACCATCAGTTCCGGCGATGGTGGCGAGCCTGAGGGCCTGCGCCGCCTGCTGCGCGCTCGCGCCGACGCTCTGAGTGAGCTCGGCGGCCACCTTCTCAGGGCCGATCTTGTCGAGCTTGTCGACGACTCGAAGAACCTCGATGAGCTGGTCGGAGTCGATGCCGATGGACTGGTAGAAGCCCTGGGCCACCTTGCGGTTGGAGACGTGGATCGTAACCGGGGGCACCGGTAGGGCGCTGAGCGCCTCGTGCATGATGAGGGGCACTTCGACGTCGTGGTAGAGGGGCAGGGAGCCGTCGCCGACGATGTCGATATCGGCCTGAATGAACTCGCGGAAGCGCCCCTCCTGGGGCCGTTCCCCTCGCCAGACCTTCTGGATCTGGTAGCGCTTGAACGGGAAGGTGAGGAGCCCGGCGTTGTCGACGACGTAGCGGGCGAAGGGGACGGTTAGGTCGAAGTGGAGCCCCAGCTGCTTGCGAGGGTCCGCCTCGGCGGGATCCGCCTGCAGGCGGTTGAGGAGGTAGACCTCCTTGGAGGTCTCTCCCTTTCTGGTCAGCTCGCTCAGTGGTTCGACGGCGCGGGTCTGGATACCGCTGAAGCCGTGGAGCTCGAAGGTACGGCGCAGGATGTCGACGAAGTGCTGCTCGACGATGTGCCCCGCGGGCAGCCACTCGGGGAAGCCGGATAGTGAGGAGAGGGCTTGTCGTACCTGTGCCATGGTCCGCATTGTGTCATGACGGGCAGCTCGACGGTGTACCGTCGTCAGGCCTTGAGGTCCCCTCCACGGATCTTGGCCTCGGCGAGGTAGGGGTTGCCGTGGTGCTCGTGCTCCATGGTGGTCACGGCGCCGTGCCCGGGCAGCAGGATCGTGGCCGGGTCGATGGCGCTGGCCAGGAACCGCAGGGTGCCGAGCATCTGCACCTGGTCACCGCCGGGCAGGTCGGTGCGTCCGACGGATCCCTTGAAGATGACGTCGCCGTCGAGGGCCATGAGGTAGGCGCGCTCCTCGTCGGCGGTGGAGGGGTCATCCTCGATGACCTCGGCCTCGTAAAGCAGGGCGTTGTCCGCCAGCCGGGCCTCGAAGAAGAACAGGGTGGATCCCTCCGAGTGGCCCGGAGCCGGGACCGCCCGCATGGCGATGCCGGGGACAAGGTCGACAGCGTGAGAGAAGCCGTCCCCAGGGAAGAGACGGATGTCCGCCGGCTGCCTCCAGGGGGTGCCGGCCATGTCGGTGAAGCTCATGCCGTTCGCACTGATGCCGGTGGTGACGTCGGGCTCCTCGAGCCGGTACCGGTCGGGTTCGGGGATGTAGACCGGCACGTCGACGGCATCGTCGCTGGCGAGCATGCCCTCACCGTGGACGGTCTCGATGAGGGCCTGGGCGTCCCACACGTGGTCGGCGTGACCGTGGGTGAGCAGGATCGCTCCCAGGGTGAGGCGGTTGGATCGAAGGAGGGCCAGGGCGCCGCCGGCGGAACCGGCCCCCGGGTCAACGACGAGGGCGGGCTCGCCCGGGCCGGCGGCCAGGACGTAGCAGTTGGCTGCGAACACGGGTGCGATGGTGCGCTCCAGGATCATGCCCCCAGCCTACTTCGGTCGCCCGGAACCCGTGTCAATACGCTTCACAACGATGAACGATGTACGAGCTCAGAGGACTCACAGCCTCTCAGTGCAGGTGGAGCCGCCGCCCCCACCAGTGCTCATTGAGCCAGCGATCATGACTGGCGACGATCAGCGTGCCCGCCCATGGCCTCAGAGAGGCCTCGAGCATCTCGAGGGCGTCCAGGTCCAGGTAGTTCGTGGGCTCGTCGACGATAAGCACCTCGGGCCCGGCAGCGGCGGCCAGGGCCAGCTGGGCACGGCGCTGGTTGCCGTCGGAGAGCCCGCTGATGGGACGGTTCCACAGGCGCGGATGCAGAGCACCTTGGCCACGGTCACCGACTCCCCCGGTCCACACGTCCTCTTCCACCCCGGGGTCGCCGAGGACCGGCAGGTGCTGGGGTATCCAGAACACCGAGCCGGATACCGTGAGACTGCCGCTGGAGTCCTCCGTGGGCGCTGACCGTCGCCCCAGCCAGGTCAGAAGCGTGGACTTGCCGCTCCCGTTGACGCCGGTGACCAGAAGGTGCTCCCCGGCCATGACGTCGACCGTGACCGGTGCAAGGCGCCCAGGCACAGCGGCCGACCGGGCCGAGACCGCCATTCCTCTTCGCGGTGCCGGTTCAGTCAGGCGCAGCTGAAGCTCGTAGGAGCGTGGCCTGCGCACCTCGGTGTCGGCGAGCGCCTCCAGCCGGCGGTCGTCCTGCGTCTGGCGCCGGGTGGAGACGCGCTGGGCGCGGTCGGCGTAGAATTTCCTGGCCATACGGATCTCTGTCCGAGGCGTTGCTCTCCTGTGCCCGACGATCTCGGAATCCCGCCGGTGACGCGTGAGGCTGCGCCGCTGCTCCTGCTGACGCTGGTGAAGACTGTGGTGGGACGACCTGGCGCGGGCCTTCTCCACGAGGTAGTCGCTGTATCGCCCCGAGCACCGGTAGACACCCATAGGGCCACTGTTCCCGGCGGCGGTGGCGAGTGCCTGCCACGGGGCTGTGTCGAGGTCGACGAGTGCGGTGGCCACCTCATCGATGAAGGCGCGATCGTGAGAGGTGAACAGGACCGGTCCGGGCCATGACGCCATCATCTCGCTCAGGTAGCTGCTGCTACCGGCATCCAGGTGGTTGGTGGGTTCGTCGAGCATCAGCGCCTGGCCGGATGAAAGGAGCAGGGCGGCAAGCTCCAGCCTTCCCCGTTGCCCCGGTGACAGGGAAGAGACAAGGCGGCTTGCGTCCACCTGTCCCAGTCCCAGCCCGGCGAGCGCCTCAGCGCGCCGGGCCGGCAGGTTCCAGGCGTCAAGCACCTCAAGCCGGGTGAGTAGTGAGTCGTAGTCCTCGGCGAGGGAACCGGTCTCGACTCCGTCCTGGGCAATGGTCTCGCTCATGCGCTCGAAACGATCAAGCGCGTCTAGGGTCTCAGCGCAGACGGCGTCGAGGAAGCTCTCGATCGTTGTGGTGGCCGGCTCCGACGAATCGGGCGTCGGCAGACCTTGGTGATCGGGAACGGTGACAGTCCCACGGTCAGGTGACAGCTCACCGGTGGCCAGGCGCAGGAGCGTGGACTTCCCTGATCCGTTGGGGCCGACGACGCAGACGCGTTCGCCGTCGGAGACCGTAAGACTGATGTTCTCCAGCAGAGGCTCAGAGCTGTAAGAGAAGCTGACACAGGAAAAGCTGATCGCGGGCATGACTCGTCCTTGGCATGAGGCGGTGGGGGCTACAAGAGCAAGTCAGGCGAGCATGGCGGGAGTCTATCAGTGCCTATCCGCACAGGCCGTTGACGAGGCCTGAGCCGATACGGCGCAGGGTGAGCTCACAAGCAGGCGGACTATCAACGAATCAACTGAAGTCGTTGGGGCGAAGGATGGTGGTGGCCGCCCGCAGGAACGTAGACTCTCGGCACTGCCGTCCTCCGGCGGCACGTCACCACCACCCGGCCTGACTGCCGGGCGCGAACGGAACGGAGCGGTCGTCCCGCTCCCTCCCCGTCAACCCATGAAGGAGCACCCCGTGACCGAGCGGATCCAGCCCGACAACCGGCCTGACAGCCAGCCCAACGCTGAGCAGACCGACCAGCCGACCAGTCCTGACGAGTCGGCAGCGCCCACCCCGATGGAGCAGGTGCCAACGGCCGACACCTCCCCCACCGATCCCGCGGTTGAGGCCGTCGCGTCAACGGCGACCAACGCCCCGCAGACGCAGGCCGATGTCGAGTCCTCGAAGGAGCCCGAGCCCGGCGAGCCTGCAGGCCAGTCCATCGAGCAGTCCACAGAGAAGTCCTCTGACGAGTCGGCGTCGCCCGCCTCCGTGGATCCCGCGCAGCCGGCCGAAGCGGCCCAAAAGTCTGAGTCCACGGAGACCGCACAAGAGGACGCCACACCGACTCCTGCCGAGGTTCCCGCCCCGGCAGCGGCACCTGCGGCGCCCGCCGAGCCCGCCGTCGACCCGCAGGAGGCGATGGACGCCGCCAAGTGGGGACGCGTGGACGGCGAGGGCCGGGTCTACGTCCAGGACGGTGGCGCAGAGCGTGAGGTCGGCCAGTTCCCAGATGCTCCCATCGCCGAGGCGATGGCCTTCTACGTGCGCCGCTATCTGGATCTCAAGGCCACCATCGACCTGTTCGCCACCCGGCTGCCCCAGCTCAGTGTCCGCGAGATCGACACGACCCTGTCCTCCATCTCCGAGTCCCTCACCGAGCCCGCCGCCGTCGGCGACCTGGAGGGGCTGCGAGCCCGTTTCGCCGCCCTGAAGGCCGTGGCTGCCGAGCGCCGTGAGGCCGTGGCCGCCGAACGCGCGGCAGCCAAGGAGCAGGCGCTCAAGGAGCGTACGGCGATCGTCGAGCGCGCCGAGGCCATCGCTGAGCAGGACCCGGCACGCACGCAGTGGAAGAACTCCAGCGCCGAGCTGCGTGAGCTGCTCGAGTCCTGGAAGGCCGCGCAGCGGCGCGGCCCGCGCCTGGACCGCCCCACCGAGGACGGCCTGTGGAAGCGCT
>ERZ773054.1978-NODE-1978-length-11204-cov-4.916764_pt1 | contig 11204 bp, 1 predicted proteins | sample MGYA00580630_ERZ773054 | MGnify/ENA primary metagenome ERZ773054 (study PRJEB29015, sample SAMEA2737994) | human oral metagenome | biome: human oral; feature: human-associated habitat; material: dental | place: China | collected 2115 ... | reverse complement strand
TTTAAAAATAATTAATTAGATAATGGTACAATTAGAAAATCATATGTATTTTATTTGATTAAAAAATAAAAGTAAAAAGGAGAAAATATGAGTAACAATTTACAACAAGCAAAAAAAGATTTAAAAGCCTTTGCAAAAAGGGCAAAAAATGTAAAGTATACGGAATCATTACTGTTTTCATATTTAATAACAGGAATGATAACGTTTTCAATTGGTTTGAACACTTCTTCAAATGTACTTTATGAGCGTATGAATAAAGAGCTAGTAATGTCAGCTGATAAGACTCGTACTGCTATTAAGAAAAAGAAAAAAGCGAATGAAGAAGCAATAGAAGATTTAAATTTAGAATTGATTCAATTAATGGAACAAGGCGATCAAGTTGTAAAATCAAAATGGGCTTCATGGCAATTTGGATCAAATACTTTTATATTAAGCAGCAATGGAGCTTACAAAGGTAGAGGAGATAAAGCTGCAAAATATCCGTTTAATGGAATATTTACTCGTGGAAACTGGGCAGATAATGGAATTTTGTCAACTAGACGTAGAGGATTTGGTAGTGCCCCAATACATTCTTCAAATGTGGATACAAGATCTTATGGACTAGCTTCATTATTACATGTTCAAGAGCCAGAAGTAGAAATTCAAATAATGGCAAATGTGCGTCCAAAATCTGTTACAAAAGAAGAAATTTCAATCAATCCGCAAATTGATATGCCTAGAGAAGTTGTGCGTCCTGAGATTAATTTGAGCGTAACTTCGCCAATAACAGCCCCTACAATTTTACTTCCTACTCTAAATCCTGTGACAATTGAAGTACCGAATCCACAGGAGCCAGCTACACCAGCTACAGTAACTGCTCCAAGTATTAGTATGAATTTGTCAGCACCAACAATAGCTGTAAATATTACACCGCCATCACTAAGCATGAATGTAACGGCACCGACTCCAAATGTAAATACATTGACAATTATTCCTCCAAATATTTCAGAAGTTAGTGCAATTAGTGTTACTAAACCTACTGCTCCAAGTGTTACACCACCAAATCCGACAGCTAATCCTATAGTTTTTAGTATTCCACAATTGGAATCGTATGGAAATACCATAACAGCTGACAATACAATGAATTCTAATAAAAATTTACTTGATCCTAGTTACAGGTTAAGTAAAGCAGCTTCTGGTCATCATAAAGCTATTGGAGAATATATGACTAACAGTGGTTATTTTTATTCAGGTGAAAATACAGAGATGCATGTTGATATAACAAAACAAAGGGCAATAACATTAGATCCTGGTCTTCCTCAAATTAAAGGAGGAGATCATAATCCTAATTATTCATTTGAAAATAAAGGTAAAATATATTTAGAAGTAATGGAAGTTGCAGGAATTGAAGTACAGCCAGATACATGGAATAATCCGCAAGTTACCGGTATAAATGGTTCAACAGGTCTTATAAGCGGGAATAAATCATTACAAGTGGCTCTTTTGTTTACAGACGAAGGAACAGGAAGCAGTACTACAAATAAACATACATTAAGAAATGAAGGGGAAATAAGTTTAAGTGGAAATATTTCAGCAGGATTTGCAACTAGTGATTTCAAGAGTGGTGTAAGCGTAAGTACTATAGCAATTAATAATGGGAATGTAAATATTAGTGGAGATAATAGTCACGGTATGGTTGTTTCAAAAACAACAAATGCTTTAGGACCTGATTCAAGTTTTGTGAATAATGGAAAAATTAATGTTACTGCAAATGATTCGGGTGGTATGACAGTACTTGGTAAAATCCAAGGTGGAGCAACTAATAATGGAACAATTACAATAACTGCTAAAAATTCATTTGGACTTTATTCACAAGTAGATTCTAGTGTAAAAAATACTAAAGATGCAAATATTGATATTGAAAATGGCTCTCAAGGAAGTATGGGAATAAGGGTCGGAAATGCTTCGGCAACGAATATGAAAAATGAAGGTACGATTACTATTAAGAGTACAGATGGAAAAAATATAGGAGTTTATTCAAGTTCAGCAAAGTTTGTTAATGAAGGTAAAATTAAAGTAAATGGAGCAAATGAAAATATTGGAATGTACTTTAACGGAACGACTGGAACTACAGGAAATCAAGGAACAATAACAGTTGCGGGAAATAAAGTATATGGTGTAATCTTAAATAATGCGACATTTGAGAATGAAAAAAAGATAGAAGTAACATCAGATGGTACTGACTCTATTGGGTTATATCTTTCAAACGGATCTACTGCAACAAATAAAAATGGTGCAATTATTTCAAATGCGGCATATCATGCTGTTGTACAAAATACAGGAACATTTACAAACGCTGGAGTTGTATCTGTTGAAGCAGGTGGAAAAGTAGGCTTATATTCAGAAAATGGAACATTTACAAATGCAAGTAATGGAGAAATAAAATCTAGTAATGGTGGAATTGCAATATTTACTAGTGGCTCTACTGGAACTGTTGAAGGTACAGTTACAGTTGGAGATTCAGGAACTAGCACTGGAATCGGAGTATATTCTGATGGATCTACTACAAGTACTACTTTTCAGGGTAATGCAGTGTTAAGTTTGGGAGAAAGAACAGTTGGACTTTATTCATCTAAGGCTAGTAATTTTGGAAAAGCTTTCACAATAACAAATCTAAGTACTTCGATTGGTAAAAAATCTGTATTCGCCTACTTTGGAAATACAGGAAATACATCAGATGATACTGTAGATATAACAAATACTACGTTACAAAATTTAACTGTTTCAAGTATGGGTGAAAATTCAGCTGTATTTTATGGTGCGAAAAATACGACTATAAATATTGATGGAAATATTACAGCTGACAGTACGAAGTTTTCTAATATCAATGATTCAGCACAATTTTTAGTGTCTGATGCTGGAAAAGTTAATATTAAGTCATCAAAAATCTTGACTTCTGGATTTAAAACGACAATTTCAGGATTAAATGGAGCTGTTGTAACAAATGATGGAAAACTTATATTATCAGGAAAAGACGGGGCTATAGGAATTTACTCCAATGCTTCGAAAGTAACAAATAACAATATAATAACAACTGCAAATAACAGTTCAATCGCAATTTATGGAAAAGAAAGTTCAACATTGACAAATAGCGGTACTGGGAAAATAACAACTTCTGGAACTTCATCAGTTGGAATACTGGCAAATAGCAGTACAGTAAGTAATGCCACTGGTGGCGAAATAACAACTTCTGGAACAGGATCGGCGGGAATTTATGGAATAACAAATTCGACAATTGAAAATTCTGGAAATATAACTACAGAGGAAACAGGATCAGCAGGAATTTATGCGGATAACAGTGATGTTACAAATAAAACAACTGGGAAAATAACTTCTAAAAAAGGAAGTTCAGCAGGAATTTATTCAACATCTACATCTGCAAAAAATGTTAAAAATAAAGGAACTATAGAAGTTGGAGTGGCAAGTTCGACTGAAACTCAAAATGTTGGAATTTATGCAGAAGGTAATCAGAATGTAGAAAATGATGGAAATATAAATATTCATATAGGTAATTCGATTGGTGTCTATGGTAAGGGTGCTAATGTTGTAATTGAAAATAAGAAAAAAATAACTTCAGATGCTTCGGCTTCGGATGCGATAGGAATAATGTCAGAAAAAGCAAAAGTAACTAATTCAGCAGGATCTGAAATAAAATTACAAGGGAAAAAATCAGTTGGAATTTATGGTAAGGAAGCTGAAATCAAAAATAGTGGAGATATTTTAATTACGGATACAACAGATACTTCGGCTTCAGTTGGAATTTTAGCAAATAAAGGAAGTGCTACAAATAAAGGAAATATAGAAATGAATGGTGGGGCTTCTGCTGGAATGCTAGGGTTAAATGGAGCAACTATTTCAAATGATGCTGCAACTGGAAAAATTACAATAACTGGGGATAAGTCAGCAGGAATCTATGTAGAAAATTCAACACCTTCAAATGCAGGAACTATAAGTGTTGAAAGTAATAAGTCAGCAGGAATCTTTGCAAAAATTTCAGATGCTGTTTCAAGAACTATTACAAATACAGGAAAGATTGAATTAAAAGGAACAGGTAAGACGAAATCAGCGGGAATGTATGTAGAAATTGAAAGTACAGCGGCAGGAATTACAACATTACAAAATGAAAAGGATATAATCGTTGGACAGGAAGAATCAGCTGCAATGTATTTGAAAAACAACGCTGGAGAAGGTGCAGGAATTGTAATAAATGAGACTCCAAATGGAAAAATTGATTTGGATGTTAAGAGCACAGTTGGTATTTTTGTTGATAAAGCGACAGGAAAGAATAAGAATATAATAAATGTGAAAAAAGAAAATTCAGCTGGAATGTATGGAAGCAATGACTCTAACATAACTAATGAAAAAACAATAAATGTTTCACACGAAAATTCAGCTGGAATGTATGCTTCAGATTCGAATGCAACAAATACAGCTGATGGAACAATAACATTGACGGGATCTACTGGAGCGACTAGTGGTTCGGCAGCAATGTATGGAAAATTAACAAGTTCATCTAAAAAAGATTATTCAATCTTAAATGAAGGAACAATAAATCTGACAAATGTTACCAAGAATGTTGGAATATATGGTGAATCTGTAAGTGGAGCACCTAAAAAATTGACATTGCAGAATAATAAGGAAATAAATATTGCTGCTGGAAGCCCACAATCAGTTGGAATATTCGCTTCAAATGATGTTAATAATAGCGCAGATAAAATAGAAGTTATTAATAGTGCCGCTGGAACAATAACAGTAAATTCAGAAGAATCAATTGGAATTTCAGCTGTAAAAAGTACGGTTAACAATAGTGGAATAATTACTATGAACGATAAAAAGTCAGCAGGAATTTATGGTAAGTCTGGATCGGAAGTAACTAATAATAATAAAATAGAAATTAAAGAAGAGCAATCTGCAGGAATTTACCTTGAAAACAGTAATGCAGTAAATGCAGCAGCAGGAACTATTGATGTGTATAAAGGTGCTTCGGCAGGAATTTATGGTAAATTTACAAAAGATGCAACAGAAAATAATACAATAGAAAATAGTGGAACAATTACTTTAAAAGATACTGCTGGGCAAATAAAAAGTGCAGGAATTTATGGAGAGCTTGAAGCAGCTGCATCTAAAACATTAACTATAGAAAATAAAAATACAATAGATGTCAGCATGAAAGAATCAGTTGGAATATTTGCTACAAATGCTACTGGCAACAGAGAGAATTTAACAGCAGATAATAAAGGTGAAATTAAAGTAAATTCTGAAAAATCAGTTGGAATGCTTTCGGATAATTCAGTAATAAACAATAAAAATAAAATAACAGTAAATAATAAAGAGGCTGTTGGAATGTATGGGAAAAATGGTTCAGAAATAAAGAACCATAAAGGTGCAACAATAGAAATATTGTCAACTGGAGAGAGCGCGATAGGAATTTACGCTACAGGTAAAAATACTGCCACATCGAATGTTACTGAAGGTGTAAATGAGGGAACTGTTACTGTGAAAGGTAAAAAGGGAACAGGAATGCTTGCAACTGATAAAGCTAAAATAACAAATAACAAAGAGATAGAAGGAACAGCGGAATCAGTAATTGGAATGTACGGCGTTGATGATGAAACAGCGGTTATAAATGCAAAAAATGCTACTATCAAATTGACTGGTGAAAAATCAACAGGAATATTCTCAAAAGATGATGCAACAGCAGAAAATCAAGGGACTATAAATTTAACATCTTCTTCTAAAAATTCAGTTGGAATGTTTGGTTCGGCAAGTGCCGCTGGTAAGAAAATCAGCCTGACAAATACAGCAGATGGTGTAATTAATGTAGAATCTGAAAGCTCTACAGGAATGTTTACAAAAAATAATGGTAATTTGGCTGATTCAACTATAAAAAATGAAGGAACAATAAATTTAAAACAAAAAAGCACAGTTGGAATTTATACTCCAAAATCTAATATAACAAAAGTCGGAACAATAACATTAAATAATGATGCAGATTCTTCAGTAGCTGTTTATCTAAAAGATGAGGCAACAGTAACTGACACAACTACAGGAACAATTAATCTAGGCACAAAAAATCAAAACAGAGTTGCATACTATATCAAAGGGACAAGCGCTTCAGATACAGGAAAAATTAATGGAGCAAATATTGGAAACATAAGTGGATATGGTGTTGGAGTTTATCTTGATGGAGGAATATTGAATTCAAGCACATCAAAATTAGACTACACTACTGGTTCTAATACTGGTAATGGAATAATTGGACTTCTTATGAAGGGTGCAACTGCCGATATTTCAGGTTATAACCAAGGAATAAAAGTAGGGAACTCTGTATTAGGTGGATCAAATGATTTTTATGCAATAGGTATTTATACTGATGGACAAGGAACTTCTGGAACTCCAAAAGCGATATCTACTGCTATTACAACAGGAGCAAATGGAGTTGGATTGTTTGCTGAAAATAGTAGCCATATAAAATATACAGGAACTATGAATATAGGAGATAATACAACAGCTGGAACTGGTATTTATGTTGGAAACGGTGGAGATGGAAGCAAGGCTTCAACGGTAGTAATTGATAAAGGTGCAACAATCAAGTTAAATGGAGCAAATGGAGTTGGAGCAATAGTTACTAGTAAAGCGACTGTTAATTTTGAAAGTGGTGCAAAAATTGAATTTGGTGGAGATGGAGTAGGTATTTTTGCCCAAAAGGGAGGACACATTGTTGATAATGGTGGAACATTAGTTACTAATGGGTACTCTGTAGAAAGAACACGGGTTACTGAAGGAAGCTCCATAACTTCAAAAAATTTAACAGTAGCACTTGGAAATGCTTTGGATACTGGAAATATACTTTCTCACGTTATAAATGGGGAAGCTATTATACAAACAGGAGTTACAGTTGAAGCAAAACCGTCAACTAAGAATATTATTGGACTTATGGCAGATGGTAATAGTAATCCTTCATTAACTTGGGCTGGAACTGCTGGATATGATGCTGAAAATAAAGGAACATTGGATTTATCAAATGCGGAAACAAGTACAGCTATGTATCTTGAATCATCAAGAGGACTTAATTCAAAAGATATTCTTGTAGGAAATAAATCAACTGGAATTTATGGAATTTATAAAGATTCGACACCAGTTTATAGTGGTGCACCAGCAGGAACCGTAAATAAAGGTACAATTACAACAACAGCAACTTCTAAAATCACAATTGGAGACGAATCTTCTGCTATTTATGCAATTGGATTTGATAAAGTTGAAAATAATGGAAGTATAACTGGTGGAGATAAATCAGTTGGAATTTATGCTAAAAATACGTCCGCTAGCAGCAAACTAATTGATGTTGAAAATACAGGAAACATTACTTTAGGAAAAGGAACAGCAGGAATTTATATTGCACCAGAAACTACAAATGCTTCAAATGCAACAGTTGTAAATAGTGGAAATATTACGGTTGGAGATTCTACATTGAATTCAAGAGGAAATGTTGAATCTACTTCAGTTGGAATATTTGTAAAAAATAAAACAGATTTGACTACTTCTGGAGATGTAACAGTTGGAAATAAAGGATTTGCATTGTATGGAAATGATTCAACATTAACTGTAAATGGTGGAAATTACAATTTTGCAAATAATGGAAGTTTGGCATACTTGGAAAATAATGCAGTGTTAAATTATAATAATGCTGGAACATTGACAACTTCTTCAGAACCAATGTTATATATTATCAACAGTAAGGCACAAATGAATAATAATGATATTATTGTTTCTTCAAAAGGAACTGGAATTTATATGACAGGAACATCGACTTTTGGTGGATGGAACGATATGACATTAAATAACGGTTCTACTGGAATTTATGTAGATAATTCAAATGCTACAATAGATGGTAAGAAAATAACTGGTACAGCTGATAAAGCAAAAGGAATTGTTTCAATAGGTTCAAATGTTACAAACAAAGCTGATATGCAATTTTCTAGTGATGATTCAATTGGAATTTTTTCACAAAATAAATCAGGAGTAACAAAAGCAATTATAAATAGTGGAAATATTGACATTACTGGTAAACGTTCAATTGCAGCGTATCTGGAAGGAACATCAGATCAGACATTTGAAAACAGCGGAACTATAAATGTGGATAGAACTGCAACTTCTGTTAAAAATGATTCTACTGTCGGAATTTATGCACAAAATGGATCAACAATTAATATCAAAAACAGTGGAACAATAAATGTTGGAGAGGCTTCATTTGGAGTTTACTCACTTAGTGAAAATGGAAATGTAGAAACTACAGGAAGTTCTATAATCAATGTTGCAGATAAGGCTATTGGAGTTTATAAAAAAGGTGGAAGTGTTAATTTAGGTGGAACAGTAAATGTTGCAAATCATTTGGTTATGGATGCGAACAGTGAACCAGTTGGAGTTTATGGAACGAGCGGAGTTACAATAAATGATACAACATCAAACTTTAATGTTGGAGATAAATCTTATGGTGTAATTTTAGCAAATCCAGGAATGAATAAAACAAATGTTTATTCAAATTCAGCTTCGTCAAATGTAACTTTAGGAAAAGAAGCAACTTTCATTTACGCAGAAGGAGCTTCAGCAGTTACAAATAATGCAACAATTACATCTGGAACAAATGGAAAAATTATTGCAATTTATGGAAAAGATGGAGCAAATATTGTAAATAATGGAACAATTGATTTATCACAAGGAATTGGAAATCAAGGAATTCTTGTGACAGGAGCGTCAAATGCTGTAAATAGAGGAATAATAAAAGTTGGAAAAACTGATAAATCTGATCCAGATAATATTGTTTATGGAATTGGTATGGCAGCTATAGGCGGAGCAAGCATTTCAAATGAAAGAGACATTTATGTTTCAGGACATCTAAGTATTGGAATGTACGGAGATGACAGAGGAACACGATTGAGAAACTCAGGAAATATATATTTGGATGCTTCAAGAGTAACATCTTCTGATAAAATTCAGACAATGATGGGAGTATTTGTAAATAATGGAGCTACATTTGTAAATACAGGAAATATTACAACAACTGGTTCTTATCGTGGAAATGAGAATGTTCAAGGACTTGTGGGAGTTGCTGTATTAAACGGAAGTACTTTGGAAAATCATGGAACAATAAACATTGATGCAGATAGTAGTTACGGTGTATTAATAAAAGGTACTACAAACAATAAATCTATAATCAAAAATTATGGAGAAATTAATATAAATGGTTCTAAATCTTACGGAGTTAGATATGATGTAAATTCTCAAGGAGTAGCTGGAGATTTACCAATAGCAGCTAATGCAACTCCTGGGAATGTGTTACCAGCATTGAGTTCTGGAACTGGAAAAATTATTTCTGGAAATGGAGCACAAGATTATTATTCACCAACAGATCCAAGTAAAACTGTTGGAGGAGTTGGAATTGTTCAATTGCCAAATGGACGACTTGCAATTCAGAGAAACGGTGTAACATTAGACGATAGCCAAGTTCAGACAATTGATTACACTACTCCTTACACAAACTATGCTTTCTCAAACTTTGGAGTATATGTGGATACATTGGGAAGAACACGTCCAATTAATATAAATGGAGCAAATTCTCTAGGAATTAACAGTGATTTATTAATCGGAACAGAATTTTCAGTGCTTACAAATGCAAAAAATGTAATTATTGGAAAACAAATATTGCAGCCGTTCTTAAATCAGATAAATGCCGGAATATTTAATTTTACTCCGTATTCTGCTTCATTAACTTGGATGGCAACGCCTGAAGTTGATCCATCTACACAGCAGATTACACGAGTTCTTATGACAAAAATTCCTTATACAGCCTTTGTTTCCTCAACTTCAAATGAGTTTAACTTTACTGATGGGCTAGAACAAAGATACGATGTAAATAGCCTTGATTCAAGGGAAAAAACATTGTTCAATAAATTGAATACCATTGGAAATAGTGAAGAAACTTTGCTAGTTCAAGCTATTGATGAAATGATGGGACATCAGTATGCAAACGTTCAGCAAAGAATTTTTGAAACTGGTAATTTATTAAATAAAGAATTTGGATATTTGAGAAACGAATGGGAAACAAAATCTAAAGATTCAAACAAAATAAAAGTATTTGGAATGAAAGGCAACTACAAGACAGATACTGCTGGAATCATTGATTATACAAATAAAGCTTATGGGTTTGCATATTTAAATGAAAACGAAACTATAAAACTAGGAGAATCTTCAGGATGGTATGCAGGAGCAGTTAAAAACAAATTTGACTTTAGCGACATAGGAGGTTCAAAAGAAGAACAAACTATGGTAAAAGCTGGAGTATATAAATCAAAACCCCTTGGAAGAGATCATAATAATGGTCTAAATTGGACTGTCGCAGCTGAAGGATTTGTAGGAACTGGCGATATGGATAGAAAATTCCTTGTTGTTGATGATATATTTGAAGCAAAGTCACAATTCCATACATACGGACTTGGACTTAGAAACGAGCTTAGAAAGAATGTCAGAACAAGTGAAAGAACAAGCATTTCACCTTATGGAAGCTTGAGAATGGAATATGGAAGATTTAGCGGAATAAAAGAAGACAACGGACAAATGCGTCTTGAAGTTAAGTCAAATGACTATTATTCTATAAAGCCTGAAGTTGGAGTAGAATTTAAATACAGACAGCCAATGGCAGTCAGAACAACTTTCATTGCAAAATTAGGACTTGCTTATGAAAATGAACTTGGAAAAGTTGGAGATGTAAATAATAAGGCAAGAGTTCGTTATACAACGGCTGACTGGTTTAATATAAGAGGTGAAAAGGATGACAGACGTGGAAACGGAAAAGTTGACTTGAACCTTGGAATTGAAAACACAAGATTTGGCGTAACAGTAAATGCAGGCTATGATACAAAAGGTGAAAATGTAAGAGGTGGAATCGGATTTAGAGCGATTTACTAATTTTGATTATTATTTAACTGTATTTTATTTAAGAAGGGGGTTTTTCCCCTTTCTTTTTTTGTTTTATACTATTTGATATTTAAATAGCAGATTCGTTATGAATTTCTTTAAAAAAAATTAAGTATTGTTGCTAGAAAATAAATAAAACATAATATACTCAAACCTATTCAAAATTAAACTATTAAAGATCATATAAATTC
>ERZ773054.1962-NODE-1962-length-11322-cov-5.308689_pt1 | contig 11322 bp, 9 predicted proteins | sample MGYA00580630_ERZ773054 | MGnify/ENA primary metagenome ERZ773054 (study PRJEB29015, sample SAMEA2737994) | human oral metagenome | biome: human oral; feature: human-associated habitat; material: dental | place: China | collected 2115 ... | reverse complement strand
TCGCAAGTCTGGAGACATCGCTTAAATACGCAAACGATGATTTGATCGAGCTTACAAAGGAACAGATCGAAATGTTTAAGCAGCTCGCGTAAAGCTAGCTGCGTAACTTATGATTGCACCTTACTCGACAGATTGCGCCGCTACAAAGCAAATCCAAATTTATAAAAATCGGCTTAATCGCAGGCTGCTTTTAAATTTTAAAATTTTGCGGTCGCTTAAAATTTTTAGAGGCGGCGATTATGCAAGAGGCGCGCTTTCTTTTCTATGTGCTGTGGCAGGCGCCCTGTGCGCGGAATTTCTATCGGCAAAGATATAAGCGTCGCCGCTAAGCGGCAAGCGGCACAGGCACGGAGAGGTATCTACCTAGAGAGGGTAGAAATTTTACAGTGCTACTTGAGACAAAATTTTAAATCTGCAGGCTTGTGATAGAATTTAAGTCGTAATAGTGAAGCAGAATTTAATATGCGGCAAGCATGACGCCGAAATTTTAAGCTTGCGTCGCGCAGTGACTGGATTTCGCTCAGTGTGATCCGTACGAAATTTTAAGCCGTAAAGATAAAGCGGAATTTCTCATACGCGATTTTTTTGAGACGAAATTTTAAGTAATGAGTTTGAAGCGGAATTTTAAGGTGCGAGTTAGAGACTATAAACTTGCACCGTCGGTAGAGGATACCGCGTCTTGTGCGCCGAGAACTTCGACCGCGCGACAAAGAATTCCACGCTATTTAGCACTACGGCTACGAACCTCGGCTATGCAGCGAGTAAGGCTGTGATACGCTATGCGACTATAAGGAACTGCACTATTTCGCAAGCGATCTTATGGCGAGATAGGCTATGGGCTTGGGTGCACGACATAGAAATTTGTGCGGTGCGATCCGCGTGGGATTACACGGCGCAGATTTTGCGCCCCCATCTGCACCGCCAAAAATTCTACCGAGCGGAGTTGTGATCTAGAAATTTTGCGGCGGCATGAAATCTCCTAGCGCGGATTTTGAGCTTGCGCAAAATTTTGCACCGGCTAGCATTTGAGAGACCTGAAATTTTAAATTGCATGTCGCTTTTAAATTTTAAACTTATGAAATTTTACCCGCGTTTGCTTTTAAATCCTAATTACGCGCCCGTGCTTGGCGATAAAATTCTAAAATTTCATCGCGCCAAGAGCAGCTCGATCAATCGGCGGACGCAGCTAAAAACAAGATAGATAAAATGCATTAGCGCGTGAAGCGGAGCCAAATTTAAATTGCTGGCTAAATATTTTAAAGCGCGGCCTAGACCGCTCTGCGGGCGTTCGACCTTGGCTTTAAAATAGTTAAATTTAGCGCTAGCGCCTACGGAGCTTCGGCTACCTGATTTTTGCGCTGCCGAAGCAAAGTCCGTTTTCGTTGCACTGCATATTTTCGATTTGCGGATCCTCGCTTTCGCCACAAATTTGAATCATTTGATGCGACGCCTCGTCCATTTTAGGCTCGCTACAATGCGAAACGCCTGGCTTTGGCTGCTCAGAATTGGAGCAAGCGCATATGAATAGCGCTGCGCAGGCAAATAAAATAGCATTTTTCATTTTAAATCCTTTTTAAAAATTTTGTAATTCTATCTTTGCAAAGCTGAAATTTTGCGGAATTTAAAGCGTTTCGGCTAAATTTAATGTATCTGCATCTGCAAATATAAATTTTCTAAATTTCGCGTTAGATACGAAGAGGCGGCGTGTAAAGCGAGATAAATTTAATATTTGCGGGCGAGCTTTAAAATGCAGCTCAAATCATTTTGCAGAAAGATATAAGATTAAAGATTTGCCTAATCATGTCTATCGTTTTAAAATTTTTTACCGAAAGCCGCTAGAATTGCGCTTTTTAAACCAAAATAAGGAGAAAACATGGTAATGACGAATTACATGGAACTTTTGATGGCAAATCAGCCGTGGAATTTGATTTTATTTATGGCGGTGCCGATGGGCTTAGCAGAAGCGATAGTAGCGAGCGAATTTTTTAGCTTGTACCGCGCGAAGGAGGGCTCTTTGGCTCTAAAAATCAATAAATGCCTTAGCATCATTCTCGGCGCTTATTTTACGATATTAATCATTTACGTAGCGGTTAAAATTTTGCCTGTCATTCATTTGCGTGGTGCTGCGGACGCCTTAGCTTTGGCGGCATACGTAGCGGCGGCGCTGCCTGCGCTAGTGCTGCTACTTTTGGAGCTCGGAGTTATCGCAAAAGGAGCGGAATTTAGAGCTAGGCTTAAATTTCATTTCTTGGCGCTGATTGTATTTTTGGTGCTAGGACACATCGCGATGATTTTTGGAATGACCGATCCAGGTATGAGCGGCATGGATCATTCTATGATGGATCATGGCTCGATGAGTGGGATGAGCCACGATATGGGTTCGATGGAGGGGATGGATCATTCGCATATGAATCATGGCTCGATGGAGAACATGGATCATGGCGGCATGGATCACTCAAAGATGGAGCATTCACATTAACTTTAGCATGCCCGGCTTGGGCTAAATTTTAAAATTCTATCCCGCCGAGCTGTGGAGCTGATAGATCTTTATGATTTAATTGCCTTTCGTCTATAAAATGCATATGCAAGCACCTCTCAAATAAAATTTTACCGTCTTTCATCTGTCGCCTGCGAGGCGGTAAAATTTAATATCAAGCTTATCGCCCCACCTTTTTATGTTCTTGTGATATTTTTATTCGACTTATACAAGACGTAAAGCTCACGTATAGGTAGTTTTCAGTTTAAATTTGCGTGCAAACCGCTTTGGTATATTTTTTAACGTTAGTTTAATGCTAAATTTATATAATCTAAGTCTAGTTATATTTTAAGAGATGATTAAGAATGAAATGCGCTAAACTTGGAGGCGGATAGAGTATGCAAGATTACGAATTATTGGACGTTTTGTCCAATAAAAGGGTTCTTTGTCTAGAGGATGAGCCCGGGATTTTAAAAAATATAACCGAATCACTGCAGCTGTTTTTCGGCGAAGTAGTGGGGGTTAAGGACGGGTTGGAGGCGCTTGATGAGGCGATGAGCGGTTCGTACGACGCACTGGTTTTTGATATCGGCGTGCCGCATATGGACGGGCTAGAGGTCGTTAAAAAGATCCGTGCTGCTGGTATCTCGGTGCCGATCGTGATACTTTCGAGCCACACCGAGCAGGAGTATCTGTGGCGGGCGGTGGAGCTTAAGATCACCAGGTATCTGCCTAAGCCGTACGACAAAAAAGCCTTTATAAAGGCGCTGCAAGACGTCGCAGCGGAGCTGATAAATCACGCGCCGATATTGAATATAAACGACGAGCTGAAGTATGATTTTGCCAAAAAGATCATCTACGTCAAAGACAGCGCCTGTCATCTTTCCAAAAGCGAGAGCAAGCTTTTGGAGTACTTCTTAGCGCGCAAAAATCAAACTATAACCTACGAGCAGCTATTTGGCTATATGTGGGAGTTCGAGCAGCCCAGCAAGGAGGCGATCAAAGCGATCGTCAAAGAGCTGCGCCGCAAGATCGGCAAGGACGTGATCAAAAATTTATATGCGGTGGGGTATATCTTTGAAGTATAAATTTAAATTTATCGTAGCGCTTTTCGTGCTGCTATATATCGTAATTACGGCTTTGGTTTTTAACTTCTACCGCGAGCTTGCGCTAAAGGACACGAGGCGCGAGGCGTTTTATATCCTAGATACGATGAATGCGGTGCGCGATTACGTCTCGACCGTGCAGCGCCCGCTAATAAACGAGCTTAAAGAAAAAAAGCTTCTAAGCGAGGATTTTTTTGATCCGAGGCTGATGTCCTCGACCTACATAACGCGCGAAATTTATAAAATTCAGCTCGCTAAAAATCACATCAACTACGACTACAAGCTCGTCGCTACCGATCCGCTCAATCCCGAGCACGAGGGAAGCGAGTTTGAGAATGAAATTTTAGAGGGCTTTAAAGAAAACAAATATAAAGAATACTCCAGAGTCATCTATGATAAAGGTGGCGCCTCGTATCTTTTGAGCCTGCCGATAACAAACTCTCAGCCTTCGTGCACTGAGTGCCACAGCATCAACGCAGCGCCTAAAAAGATGCAAGAGCTCTACGGCGATGTGGGAAATTTCAAAGGCGGTCTAGGCGATACGATCGCGATGATAAGCTTTAAAATTCCGATAAAAAGCATTCTGCTCTATCACACCAAAGAGTTTGTCGTTAGCGGCCTAAGCTTGCTTGCAGTGTTTTTGATCTGTATATTTTGTATCTATAAAATTCACAAAAAAAACGCGACTTTAAAGATGCAAACGCAGCTTTTACTGATAAATCAAAGCCGCCTCGCGCTCATGGGCGAGATGATCGGCAATATCTCGCATCAGTGGCGTCAGCCGCTATCGCAGATCAGCTCTACGCTCATAAATTTAGAGCTTTACAACGATCGCGGCAAGCTCTCAAAAGAGAGGCTCGAAGGCGGAATTAGGGACGCGGGCGAACAGGTGAAATTTATGAGCGATACGATCGAGGATTTTAAAAATTTCTTCAATCCGAACATGCCAAAGAAAGAATTTAGCGCCAGCGAAGCGATCGAGCAGGCGCGTAAAATTTTAAATGCCTCGCTTAAAAAGCACGTCATCGATATAAGCGTGCGGATAGAGGAAAATTTCACCCTTTACGGCAACGTAAACGAGCTCATCCAGGTGCTAATAAACATCATAAACAACGCAAAGGAGGCGTTTTTGGACGTACCGCTTAAACGGCGCGAGATTAAAATCCGCTCGTTTTTAAAACAGGGCGAGCGAGTAATCACGATCGAAAATAACGCAAGCCGCATCGACGAAGCGCAGCTAGATAAAATTTTTGAGCCGCACTTTACGACAAAACAGCAGGGCAGCGGGCTCGGGCTATACATGAGTAAGATGATAATCGAAAAAAACGGAGGAAGCATAAGCGCTGCGAATTCCGACGACGGCGCGATATTTACGATCTCTTTTCGTTAAATTTAGACTTCATTAAATTTCTCCCTTTTTCACCCTTTTTTGTTGATATTATTTTGAGCGTAGAACTTTGCTAATTTAAAATTTCGATTTTCAAAGGAGGAGCCATGAAAAAATGGAATAAGATGCTACTCGGCGCGCTAGCCTGTATTAGCATTTTTGCCGCAGGAGCCTGTGCTGATGAAGGCATGGGGCATGAGATGGAAATGTCGCAAAAATCGCGCGACGTCATCGCAAATCCTAAGGGCACGTTGCAAAGCAGAGGCGTCATATCCCTGCAGGACTACGTCGTAGAAGAGCGAGAGATGTATGACTGGCTATTTAAAAATCACCCGATTTTTACCAAATACGGCGGTAAGACGGTCGGTAAGATGGATGTACACGACCGAGGTTTGGAGTGGCTTGCGGAAGGGCATGGATTTGACTTTTCAAAGGCTAGCAAAAGAGACGACGGCAAGGGCTATAGCTCTATGATGTATAGAATCCCTGCGGGATCTTCCTTGCAATTTCCGAATAAATTCATAGGTCCTGAAAAATGCGGCGAGTGCCACCCTGCGCAGTATGAGACATGGAGCAGATCGCGCCACGCCACTACTATCCGCTTCCCGGGCGAGCACCCGGAGGTTAATAACAACCTAACCGATCCTGTATTTAGCCCAGATACGGCGTCGATCCTTCCAAAAGGTATTACCCCTGACGTAATTTATGCGACCGTGGGGCATCTAAGGACAAAATTTGGCTACGTAGATGCATGGCTTCTGCGCGGAACCTATCACGTAGAGGGCGGCTTGCTAAGAGATGGTACCGGTCAAATCGTAGCCGGCGGCAACCAATTCCAAAGGACTTGGGCGTTAAATTTAGACGATGAGACGGTCAAAAAGATCAAAAAGATCGTTCCGGAATTCCCGGGCACGCTTGAGGAATACGGCGATAACGGCGGTTACGTAAGAGGTCTTGCGTCGTATGCTGCGAAATACAAAAAATCGATGTTTTTCCAAGCAAACAGCTCGTATTGCGAAGTCTGCCACCCATTCAAATTCGATTTTAAAACTAAAAAAGAATTCTATGCTGCTTTGGGTAACGCAAAAGAGCTTCAAAAGCACACTATCTCCAAGGGTATCACCTGCGAAGAGTGTCATGGAGCGGGCGGTCACCTTGACGGCGCTACAAATTTTAGAACCTCAAACTGCGAACGCTGCCACCAAAGATTTAACTATAGCCCTGATTTAGCTCGTGCTAATCCGCTAAACAACGGAAATCCCGATCTATCTCTTAGCTCTAAATTTAAATCTATGGGACCAGGATGTGGCTCTGAAGGCTCTCAGTCCTACTTCACCGCTCACTACGAGAAGGGTATGCGCTGCGTAACCTGCCACGATCCGCACGATAACACCGGACCGGTAGTTGGCGATAAAACCGTCAAGGGTGTAAATTACAACTCAGAGCAGGGCTATTTGAGCGCGTTTTATACAAAGCCTAAGATCACAAAAGAGTGCAAAGATTGCCACCAAGAGCAAGCCTACATCGCTGCAAGAGCCGATACGCATAAAGACAATACCTGCGCATCTTGCCACATGCCGTTTATGATGAGCTGCGAGAACTTCTACGCTATTCAGTTCCAAGACAACGCGGGATTTGATACTCAAAGAAGATCGCACATCTGGAAGATCGACATAGATCCTGCTAGAAAATCTCTAGTCGCAGGCGATGCCGCTAAAGGTCCAAGAGATGCGAAAGATTGGCACTTCCAAAGAAATAAAGATGGACGAAATTTCGTCGATCTTATGTGGTCGTGCGCGAGAACCTCGTGGGCGGATAAAGATATGCAAGATACCAAAGGCTGCCATAGCCCTGTCGTTTCCGAGCTAAAAGAGACACTTCACTTCAAGAACCAAAAGCAGGTTTACGATGAGGTTATGGGCTGGCAAACTCCGATTAAGAGCGACTTCTCGCAAGTTAAGATCGGTATTCAAGGAATTTACTCGATCCTTGAGACTAAAAAGCTTAACTCCAGCGACAAAACTCGCGTCTATGAGCTAATAGAAAAAGCTCAAGACACCGTCGATCTTATCGAAAAAGACGGTTCATGGGGAATGCATGGCTTTAAATATACTAAGCAAAGGCTAGAAGCCGCTAAAGAGTATATCAAAGAGGCTCAAAGAATTTTAAATAATAATTTATAATTCTTTCGGGGTCGCGTAAGCTCGCGGCCCCGAAATTTAAAAGGCAAATGTATGCAAAAAAGACTAAAAATTTTCTTGCCTATCGTTTTGGCAAGCTGCGCGTTGGGCGCGAATTTAACTACGCAAGAACAAAAAGAATCTTATAGCATCGGAGCTTCTACCGGAAGCTATGTTTCAAACCAGCTGCATTCACAAGCCGCATTAGGCGTCAAGTACGATTTAGATGCGGTGATAGAGGGGTTTTTGGACGCTCTTAAAAAGCAGCAGAAGCTAAAAGATGAGGAAATTATTGCGCTTTTGAATCAAAGAGCCGATAAGCTAAATAAGATCGTAGAAACAAATTCCAAAGCGGAGCTTGATAAAAATTTAAAAGCAGGCAAGGAATTTATGGCGAAAAATGCCAAAAATCCGGACGTTAAAACCACAAAATCCGGTCTTCAATATGAAATTCTAAAGCTAGGTATGGGCGAAAAGCCAAAGCCTGAGAGCGTAGTAGTGATGAACTACAAAGCGTATTTGACGAACGGCAGCGTATTTGACGATACTTTCGCATCTAAAATTCCGGCGCATCTTTCTATGATAGGCTTAATCGACGGATTGCGCGAGGGATTGCTTTTGATGAATACAGGCTCGAAATATAAATTTACAATCCCTAGTAATTTAGCCTACGGCAACGTGGACGTAGATAGAATTCCTGCGGGTTCTGTAGTAATTTTTGAAGCCGAATTACTAAAAGTTTTAAAGCCCGGTGAGCTTGCCGATGCAGCCAAAAAGCTTAGCGAGAGCGAGGCTAAAAGCTTTCACGACGCGAATAAAACAAAGTAGTTTTGCTTAAATTTAGTCGGAGGAGAATATGCAAAAGCAAAGAAGAAATTTTATAAAATCCGCCGCACTAGGCTCTTTAGGGCTTGGCGCAATCGCCTCAAGCTTACTCGCGCAAAACAGCGCGGATAAAAGTGCGCAGGACGCAAATGCGAGCGTTCAAAAGCAAGAGCCGAAAAAGCCACACTACGGCATGATATTCGATCAGAACAAATGCGTGGGTTGCACTGATTGCGAGATCGCCTGTAAAAAGGTAAATTTGGTTCCGAAAGGTCAAATGAGGCTTTTTATCCAGGATAAAACCGATCCGCTAAATTTGAAAGAAAAGCGCTATGTTAGAGTATCTTGTCAGCAGTGCGAGGACGCGCCGTGCGTGAACGTCTGCCCGACAAAAGCCTGCCACAAGGATGAAAAAACCGGCATCACGACGATGAACACCGACGACTGTATCGCCTGTAAATACTGCATCGTAGCCTGTCCTTACGACGTGCGCTTTATAAATCACGAAACAAGAGCCGCGGAGAGCTGCAACTTCTGCTTAGATACGAATTTAAAGGACGGTCACGAGCCTGCCTGCATCGAGGCGTGCAGATACGAGGCGATCGTATTCGGCGATCTAAACGACGAAAGCTCGCACATCAGCAAGCTACTTCGCGTAAAAGACAGCCTGCGAATGCATCCTGAGTGCGGCACGAAGCCGAGCCTGCGCTATATTCCTGCGGTTAGATTGGGGGTGTGATATGAACGGAGCTATAAATTTCACTGCGACCTTCTCGCACGGCGTAGAGTGGGGCTGGCCGATAGCGGTTTATCTTTTGCTAGCGGGTATGAGCGGCGGCGCTTTGATAGTCGCGATCCTCGTCAAATTTTACAAAAAACAGACCGAAAGCACGCCGCTATTTAAAGCTGCGTCGCTGCTATCTTTCGTCACGATTTTACTCGGCATGGTCTGCCTGGTAGCCGACCTTGAGCGACCGCTACTTTTCTGGAAAATTTTGATTAATTATAACTTCACATCGGTTATGTCCGTGGGCGTGGCGGCCCTTTGCGTCTATATCCCGCTTACCTTCGTAGCTTGCCTTTACGCGTTTGAAGAGTGCCTTAGAGAGTTTTTGACGCACAATCTTAGCTTTTTAAAAGGGCTTTTCGAGCTTGCGATGAAAATTTTAAACGCGCTTCGCCCGCTGCTTCTTGCGCTTACGCTAGTTTTTGCGGTCGCGATCTGCGCCTATACGGGCTTTTTGATCTCGGTTTTAGTTAGATTTCCTATCCTTAATACAGCCGTTTTGCCTGCGCTTTTCGTGGCGTCTGGCTTATCGGCAGGCATCGCAGGCTCAAGCCTGATAGCCGCGCTTTTCTTTAAAGCAGACCCGCACGGTGGCGATCTTAAAATTTTACACGCCGTCGAGTGGCCGGTTTTAGCGATGGAAATTTTACTAATCGGCATGATTTTCGTCTCGCTAGTAACGGGCAGCGACGTGCAAAAAGCCGCGAGCGCCGCATTTAACGAGGGATTTTATGCGAAGATGTTTTGGCTAGGCGTCGTGGGCGTAGGCTTTTGCGTACCGCTAGTTTTAAATTTCGCACTGGGCAAAAAGATCGCTCACTCTGCGTTTGCATTCTACGTTAGCGCGCTTGCCAGCGTCATGGGCGTGCTGCTTCTTAGGATGTTTATTTTGTATGCGGGACAAACTTACGATATAATAATGTAAAACTGCGGAGGGTTAATGAGCGCGCTAAAAATATTAAAATTTTTCATCTCTTATAAGTTCGCGCTCTGCCTCCTCTTTATCCTAGCCGCAGGTGCCGGCGTCGCAACCTTTTTAGAGAGTATCTACGACACGCAAACTGCTAAAATTTTAGTCTATGAGGCGCGCTGGTATGAGTGCGTCATGGGCGCTGCGACGCTTAGCCTGCTCGGCATTATAATTAAAACCAAAATGTGGCGCCGCTTCGGCTCCTTCGTTCTGCACGCGGCATTTATCGTCATCTTTATCGGCGCGGCGCTAACGCGCTATTTCGGCACCGAAGGCGTGCTGCACGTAAGAGCGGGCGAGAGCGAAAGCGAGATGGTAAGCGTCAAACCATACTTGCAAATCCGCACGCAAGACGCGCTGTTTGAGCATCCGCTAAATTTAAGCCAGATCGGCGATAACGATTTTAGCTTCACGCAAAGTATAAATTCCAAAAGCTTCACCGTCAAATTTGGCTCCTACAAACCCGCGCCCAAAGGCGAGCAGGGCACGCTTGCGGTAAAAGCGGGCTTTGAGGGCGGAAGCGAGCAAGAAGCGCAGCTGCGCGGCGGCGCGGGCTGGCTCGGGGAACCTAAAATTTTAAACTTTGACGGCGAGGAGATAATGCTAAGCTGGGGCTCGAAACTCATAGAGCTTCCGTTTGCGGTAAAGCTTTTAAAATTTAAGCTCGAGCGCTACCCTGGCTCGCAAAGCCCATCATCCTACGCTAGCGACGTTGAAATTTTAAAAAAGGGCAAGAGCGCGGGGGAACATGAAATTTATATGAACCACCCGCTAAGCTTTGACGGCTTTAAACTCTTTCAATCCTCCTACGACACCGACGAGCTTGGTACGGTGCTAGAGCTTAACCGCGATCCGGGTAAAATCCCCACTTATTTCGGCTATTTCTTGCTTTGCGTAGGATTTATCGGCAATCTTTTTACCGCGGGCAGCAGGTTTAAAAAGCTCGCTAAATTTATTAAAAACAACGCGCCCGCCGCGCTGCTTCTAATCGCGCCGCTTTTTTTCAGCATTGAGCTTCACGCCGCGGATGAAAACTATCTAGCAAACCTTAAAGCCAACTCGCGCGTTCACGCAAACGGCGCGTTTGCGGAGCTTTTGGTGCAAGATTATATGGGCAGGATCAAGCCGCTTAGCACCGAAGCAAGCGAGATCGTAAATAAAATTTCAGGCACGGACTCGCTCTACGGCTTAAGCGCCGAGCAGATGATCTTGGGCATGAGCCTAAACCCCGCGTTCTGGCGCGATCAAAAGATCATCAAGATCAAAAACGACGAGATCAAAAAGATGCTGGGCTTAGCGCCGCAGGAGCGATATGCGAGCTTTAATTCGGTCTTTGATGAAAACGGCAACTACAAGCTCGCCCACGCCCTGGACGAGGCGAATGAAAAAAGCGCCTCGCGCCGCAGCGTGCTCGATAACGAGCTGATTAAATTCGACGAGCGGCTAAATATCGCGTATCTGACCTTTAGAGGGGTGTTTTTTAAATTTATTCCCGTGCCGAACGATCCGCAAAACACCTGGCTCTCGCCGAACGACGCCTTCGCGGATTATAGTATCGCTCCGCAGATCAAAGGTGTGCTAAACGACTATC
>ERZ773054.1961-NODE-1961-length-11322-cov-22.015621_pt1 | contig 11322 bp, 10 predicted proteins | sample MGYA00580630_ERZ773054 | MGnify/ENA primary metagenome ERZ773054 (study PRJEB29015, sample SAMEA2737994) | human oral metagenome | biome: human oral; feature: human-associated habitat; material: dental | place: China | collected 2115 ... | reverse complement strand
CCCGCTCCGGCCGCTTCTCCTCGGACCGCACGATCTCCGACTACGCTCGCGAGGTGTGGCACATCGAGGGTGAGCCGATCGCCTGACGTATTTGCGTAGGGAAGGGCCTGGAACCGCAAGGTTCCGGGCCTTTCCTGTGTTTCGGGAGCGCGCATCGGTATTGACACTCGACCCAAGTGTATTAGTGGGTTGACACAATTCTGAATCTGTGTCATTGTATTAGTGTATTAATACAGAGAGACAGGAGGGATGCATCGATGCGCATCGATGACACCCGCCCCATCTGGATCCAGCTCGCCGACTCCTTCCGATCCCGCATCACCAACGGGACGTGGAAGCCGGGAGAGAAGATCCCCTCCGTCCGAGACCTCGCCATCGAGGCCGGAACGAACCCCAATACCGTCCAACGAGCCCTCACCGCCCTCGATGAGGAAGGGCTCACGATCCCCAAGCGAACCGCCGGGCGTTTCGTCGCCACCGACGACACGGCGCTCCACGCCCTCCGCCAGGAGGATGCGCGCGCCGCAGCAGACGCTTTCATCCGCGCCTGCCGATCCCTCGGCGTCGATGTTGAAGGTGCCCACGGCCTCGTCGATGAACGCTGGAACGCGGACCTGTAAACCAGGAGGAAATACTCTCATGACCACCCAACCCACAGGCGCGAGCGCGGCTGTCCCCGGCCTCGTCCAGGTCACTGGCCTGACGAAGAGCTACCGCTCTACCCCAGCCCTGCGCGACTACAGCCTGAGCCTGGACTCCGGGCACATCGTCGGCCTCATGGGCCCTAACGGCTGCGGTAAAACGACGCTGCTCAAGATCCTCGCCGGAGTCCTCTCCGACTATGAGGGTGCCGTGACCATCGACGGGCATGCGCCCGGCGTCGCCACCAAGGAGATCGTCTCCTACCTGCCCGACGCCGACTTCCTGAACACCGAGTGGACGGCAGCGGATGCGATCCGCGTCTACTCCACGTTCTTCGCCGACTTCGACGCAGACAAGGCGGCCTCGATGGTCGACTTCTTCGGACTGCCCACCGACCGACGCCTCGGCGAGATGAGCAAGGGCATGGGGGAGAAGCTCCAGATCAGCCTCGTCATGTCCCGGCGCGCCCGCGTGTTCCTCCTCGACGAACCCATCAGCGGTGTCGACCCCGCCACACGCGACGTCATCCTCGACGGCATCCTGCGCGAGTTCGACCCCGCCTCGCTGCTCATCATGTCCACCCACCTCATCTCCGACATCGAACACTTCGTCGACTATGCGCTCTTCATGAAGGACGGGCAGGTCCTCCTGCAAGGCGACGCCGACGACCTGCGCGCCTCCCACGGCGATTCCCTCGATGCCATCTTCCGGAAGGAATACCGCTGATGTTCAGCAAACTACTTGCCTACGAGATTCGCTCGCGTTACCGCGCGGACGCGCGCTCCTTCGGGGCGTTCATCGTCACTATTGCCGCCGCGTCGGGAATCGTCGCCGCGGGGCTGCCGGGAATCAGCGGCTCCACCGCTGTCCTCGCCTATGCCCTGTGTGCGCTCACGCCGGTCGCCTGCGCGATCGCGGCGATGGCCGACTACTGGAAGACCCTGTACGGGCAGCGCGGCTACTTCATGATGAGCCTGCCCGTCTCCGGCACGACCATTTTCTGGGCGAAGACCACCCGGATGGTGATCGAGTGCCTCCTGGCTCTCGCCCTGGCCGTCGGCGGAATTATCGCCGTTGCTTCGGCCGCCGCGTGGAGCGACGGCATTAGCCTCGCTGAGTACACGGCCGGGCCGCGTTCCCTCGTAGCCGGAGTTCCCACCTCCACCGTCGCTATCATGATTGTGGCGCAGGTGCTCGTGTCGTTGTCGTGGCTCGTGCAGGGTAGTGCCGTCATGTCCATCGGCGCGGAAGGGCGCTTCAATCACATGGGTTTCGGCGCGCCCATCATCGGTTTCGTCCTGCTGTACATCGTCAACCAGGTGCTTTCCACGGTTGGCACGTTCTTCCTTCCGCTGTCTGTTACAACCGACGGACACTTCTCCACCGAGATTATGTGGACCTCGTACCTGGCGACGATGGGAACCGAGGGGCAACCGAACGTCATCGGCACCGGCTCCTATGTCCTCGTGCCCCTGGTTGCGCTGGTCATGGGCCTGTGGGCCTCTCGTTCCATCGAGAAACACACGTCCCTGCGCTAGCGCCCGTCCTCGCGCGTGCGCGAGCCAAGCATAGGAGGTTTCAATGTTCCTCTTATCGTCAGTGATCAGCGCCTTCGTCCAGCTCGGCCTGTTCCTCGTGATCCCGTTCGCGTGGTGGGCATTCACCGCCAGACGCAGCGTTGGCTTTGCCTCCTGGATCGGTCTACGTTGGCCGACCTGGGACGGGAGAAGGGCGCGACTCGGCGTAGCCATCCTCGCGTGGGTGGTGATCGGGGCGGCCTCAACCGCGCTGCTCCAATCCCTGTCGGGGGACGTGCCTGCCGCGCGTTTCGCCGGGCGAGGCCTCGGCGGCCTCGTCCCGGTCCTGCTCTTCGCGATCGTGCAGACCTCCCTCGCCGAGGAGTTATTCTTCCGGGGCTTCCTCGGCAAGCGGGTCATCGCCAGGTGGGGTTTCGCCCCCGGCAACGCCGCTCAGGCCATCGCCTTCGGTATCCTGCATGTCGCGATGTTCGCCTCCTTCGCGAACCCGATCCGGCTCCTCGCCATCGGGATCCTGACGGGGGCCAGCGGATGGATCGTCGGTTGGCTCAACGAGGAGGGGGCCGGGGGATCGATCCTGCCCGGCTGGGCGCTCCACGCGAGTGCGAACCTGCTCGTCGGAACCGCGGCGGCGTTCAACCTCATGGGGTGAGCGTGGTCCCGGCCGGCGGTTGACTCCGCTGGCCGGGGCTTCGCTGCGCGCGCGGGCGGCTTCGAGGGAACGTGCGCCGGGCTTTGAGGATTCGTTCAGTTTCCTATGATGTCTTAGGAGTGATAAGCGTCGAAACCCGAAAGGACACCCGTGGAACCAACGAACGGCTCATTCGTCCCGGCGAGCCCGGACCTGATCTGGATGGTGTTCATCCAGCAGGTCTTGGTCCTCATCGCGTGGCTGATCGGCGTCGTAGTGCGCCGGGTCCTGAAGAACCGCATGACGATGTCCACCGCGTCAGCAACTCTGACCGGCCTGGCCGGCCTGTGGGGTGGCTTGGTGATCGCCGGTTGGATCTTCGACTCCGGTGACCTGTGGAAACCTGGGATGATCGGCGTCGCCGCGCTGGTTGCCCTCGTCGTCGTCATCGTTGTTTCCCTGATCGCCGCCTACCTGCACCCGCGCCCCGGCCTCGACCCCATCTCCGAGGTTGCCAAGCACGGCGAATCCGACTCCCTCGAATTCAAGTCGAGCGCCCGCTGGAACATGCGTTCCGGCAAACGCGACGATGCAATGGAGACCGTTATCGCCAAAACCGTCGCCGCCTTCATGAACTCCGGTGGCGGCACTCTCCTCATCGGCGTCGACGACGAGGGACGGCTTATCGGGCTTGGCCCCGACTATGCGACCCTCAAGACCCCGGACGCTGACCGTTTCGAGCTGTGGATCCGCGACCTGTGGGGCCAGCGAATGGGGACCAATGCCGCCACTCTGCCGAGGCTCGACTTTGCCGAGGCCACGGACCCGCAGGATGGGTACGAACGCCAAGATGTGTGCCGCGTGACCATCCCGCCTTCGCCCCGCCCCGTTTATCTGAGGGGACCCAAGGGTAAGGGGGAAGCAGAGTTGTGGGTGCGCGTGGGCAATTCGACGCGACGCCTGGAGGTGGTGGACGCGGTCCAGTACGTCTCAACTCGCTGGCCCGAAAGCGTGCGAGTCTCCCCGTGGACGCGCGTGCGCCTCCTCGCCCTGCGCCGCCGCGAAGTGCCGACGCGCCTGCCGGGCGTCGTCGAGCGGGTTCTCACCGAGCGCGAGAGGAGCATCTTGCCGGCGTCGGAAGAGGAGTGATCCGCACGGGGCTTCGGGCGCTGATGGGGAGTAGGGGCGGGGTTAGACTGGCCCCAGGAACTCAGAGAGGAGAGTAGGCATGCGCCTGCGCAAGACCCTGCCCGCGGACATCAAGCAAATCATCGCCTCCGGGGACGTCGAGGCCGTCGCGCGAGCGGTCGAGCGCTGCGAGGTCGGCGCGTACCTGCGGGGGTCCGCCTATGAGCCGAGGCTCATGCATTTCCCGGCCTCCGAGGAAATCACCGACTTCCTGCTCGCGCGAGGCGAGGACATCAACTCGCGCGACCGGTATCAGCGCACTCCGATTCATGCGCGCGTGCGGTCACGATGCCTCGATCAGATCCCGATGTTGATCGCTCGCGGAGGCGACATTAACGCCCGCGACACGTCCGACCAGACGGCGCTCTTCGGCGTCGTCGAGCGTTTCCCTCTCGCCGACGTCTCGCAGATGATTGCCTGGGGCGCGGATCCGCTGGTTGTTGCTGATTCGAGGGTCTATGGCAAGGCGACGCTTGTCGAGAACGTGGTGTCCTGGCACAACTTCCTGGACGCCCCACGCGCGCTCGCGGTGATTCGGTTGCTTCTGTCCGTTGGGGCGCCCGTCGGCGAGCGTGTGCCCATCGCGCTGCGAGCCATGGACCGGATGCGCTGCACGTTCATCACGCACGGGCTGCCGGAAACGATTTCTCAGGCGACGTTCGACGAGGCCTCGGCTGCGTTGTCGGAGCTGTGCGCGCTGTTCGGGGTGGAACAGTGGGAGGCGCAGCGCGCGCCTGGAGTGGGGGAACGGCTGGAGCTGGATCCGTCCGTGCCCGCAATGTGTCAGCACGGGGAACTGTGGGATCTGCTTGTGCCCGACAGTGGCCAGTGTCAGACGCTGCAAGGCGAGGTCATTCGCATTGCGGGGCGCGTCGGCCACGAGGTGTACGACAACGGCGGCATCAACTGGGATCGCTCTTTCGGGAAGCTGCTGGACCAGTATCTCAGTGTCGTGCGTTCAGGCCTGCCGATGCCGCCCGACTCTGTCGCCCGCGCCGAGGCCGCCGTCGCCTCCCTCAAGTCCCGTTCGATGTCCCACCAGGCCGTCGACGACATCACGGAGCTGGCGGTGGCCTGGGTGCGCTTGAACCCCGTTCTTGTGGAGACGGATCTGCCAGACGTGGGGCGGTGAGCGGGGCTAGGTGTAAAGCTCGTGGCGGTACACTGGGCGAATGGGTAAACGAATTCTTGGGTGGCTGCGTCAACGGCGAGTTGCAGTGATGTATGGAGTGTTATGGTGTTCCTCGTTCTTCGTTATCGCAGTGTTTTTTCATAAAACTCTCACTGATATCGCGCATCGTGCTGATGGGGAAATTGCTGAAGCCTGCGTGGTGATGTATGTGATTTCTATTGTTCTCAGTGTGGCTTGCGTTTTCTTCGGATTGTCGATTCGCCAGGGGAAACGACGTCTTTGTGTGACTATGCAATTGCTGACATTTGCCATACTTGTGACAATATTTCGCTCTGTGTTTGATGTGCTTGGTGGTGAGGGGCTTGCGTTTTCCATTGGAGTACCTACTTCTGGAGTTGCGTCGGTATATGAAGCGTTCTTTATGTGGGCGCTTTTTGTGGTAGGGGCAGGGTTTCAAATCGCTTTGATTTCTAATGAAGCTCGACGTCCTGAAATGAATATGCTTCACGGTGGCGTTCTTATTATTGTGGGAATCCTGCTTCCGAAAATGCTTGATTCCTATTCGCTGCTTCGTGCTCACTGCTACGAGGTGCAATGTGGTAATGGTGAGCTCGGTAGTGTCATGCTGTTTGAAATGGCTATTGCCTATGCGGCGGCTCTAGCTGCAATGTTCGTTTTTGGGGTCTTTTCTCCGTCTATTCGTACTTCTATACGCAGAATTACTGGAGAAAATGAATTTGAATGCGTAATGCATTCTGATGATGTTCCACATTATTGTGATCATCCCGTCGCTTTTTGCGCAGAAAAGGAATCGTTTGACAAGAGTGCATTGGCAGGCTCTTCCACCGGCTTAAGTGGTGTTGCTCTATCCAAGCAGCTGATGAGTGCTGCTGTTAGCGGCCTCGTCGCCGGTGCCTGCTTCTCGGTCGCGAGCCTTCTGTTTAGTCGCCGCTGAACTGCGTTGCCTCACGTTTCGACTGTAGAGTCACGGCATAGCTCCACACCGATACTTGTTGCTAAGCGGTGTTACACCACTTAGCGGGGTCTTACACCAGTTCGGAGGTGGTGTAATGCTCCCTAACTGGTGTAATGCTCCCTAAGTGGTGCAGCGCTGTGCAGCCTGGGGCTGTTGGACGCCGACGTGGGCGTCGTTGGCCACTATTTCCGCGACGGGGCTTGTTGGTCGGTGGCGTTGCACTAGTTAGCGCAGCTTTGCACTGGATAGTAGGCAGTGCAATGCTCTCCTATCTAGTGCATTGCTGCTGTACCTAGTGCAGTGCTGCATGGTCTGGGTCTGTGGGGCGTCGGCATGTGCAGTGTTAGCGGGGAAAACCTGCGCTCAAGCTTGTTACCGATGAGGCGGTGCACCCGATCCGTCGGCATTACACCTCTTCTGTTCGGGTGTAGTGCCCCGTAATGGGTGTAGCGCAACGGATCGGGTGTAGCGCGACGTATCGGGTGCAGCGCTGCACGGCCTGGGGCTATCGGATGCTGGCGGGGCCAGCGCCAGCGAGGAAAGCCGCGTGCAGGCTTGTTGCCGATGAGGCGGTGCACCCGATCCGTAGGCATTACACCCCTTCTGATCGGGTGTAGTGCGACGGAACGGGTGCAGTGCCACGTAACTAGTGCAGTGAGTAACGAGTCCAGAGCTCACCGCACCCGTGTGCGTGAGCCGGAGCTACGTGCGTCAATGCCACAGCAGGGATGCGCCGGAGAACAATACACAACAGGGGAGGGCCCAAGTCTTTCGGCTCGGACCCCTCCTCATGTCGTATCAATGCGACGCTGACAGCCTCACTCGGCGCCCTTGCGGCGGCGGATGCGCTTGCGGGCGCGGGGCGCGCCCTCAGACGCCTCACCCGGATGCTGCGAGTGCTCGCCGCGGCCACGGCCACGCGTACCGCGATCCGATCGACCCCCCTTACCGGCGTTCAGCGTGCGATCCCCGTCCTGGGACCCGCGCGACCGAGAGCCGCGCGCTGAATCCGAAGTGCCGCCCGAACGTGCCGAACGCCCACGGCCACCCCGAGAGGCGCCTCGGGACCCGCCGCGCGAGCCACGGCCTCGGCCCTCGCGGCGAGGAGACGAACCGCCCAGGTCCTCCAACACCTCCGCATCCAGGCCGGCGCGCGTGCGCTTGGCGCGCGGCAGACGACCGGTCGTGCCCTCCGGGATATCCAGGTCGGTGAACAGGTGGGGGGAGGTGTGGTAGGTCTCGAGCGGATCCGGTACACCCAGGCCCAGGGCCTTGGAGATGAGCGACCAGCGCGGCGTATCGTCCCAGTCAACGAAGGTGACGGCCGTGCCCGAGTTGCCCGCGCGGCCCGTGCGACCGATGCGGTGGATGTAGATCTTCTCGTCTTCGGGGCACTGGTAGTTGATGACGTGCGTGACGTCGTCGACGTCGATGCCTCTTGCAGCGACGTCGGTGGCGACCAGGACGTCGACCTTGCCGTTACGGAAGGCGCGCAGAGCCTGCTCGCGCGCGCCCTGCCCCAGGTCGCCGTGCAGCGAGCCGACCGCGAAACCGCGGGCGGTCAGGTCCTCGCCCAGGCGGGCAGCCGTGCGCTTGGTGCGGCAGAAGATGACGGTCCGGCCGCGCCCCTCCGCCTGGAGGATACGGGCGACGACCTCGACCTTGTTCATGGCGTGAACGCGGTAGATAACCTGCTTGACCGTGTTGACGGTCTGGTTCTGGTCGTCGGGATCCTGCGCGCGGATGTGGGTCGGCTGGACCATGAAGCGGCGGGCGAGGGCCACGACGGGGCCAGGCATGGTCGCGGAGAACAGCATGGTGTGGCGGTTCTCGGGGACGCGGCTGAGCAGCGTTTCGACGTCGGGCAGGAAGCCCAGGTCGAGCATCTCGTCGGCCTCGTCGAGGACGACGGTCTCGACGCCGGACAGGTGCAGGTGGCCCTTACGCAGCAGGTCGATGAGGCGGCCGGGCGTGCCCACGACGATGTCGGCGCCACGCTCGAGAGCCTCGATCTGGGGCTCGAAGGCGACGCCGCCGTAGATTTCGACGATGCGGGTCGACAGGTACTTGGCGGCCTCGCGCAGGTCCTGGGCGACCTGCTTGGTGAGCTCGCGGGTCGGCAGGATGATGAGCGCCTGCGGCTTGTTCGGGTTGAGAAGGTCCTCGTAGCCCTCTTCGTCGGGCGCGATGACGTCCTCGAGGACGGGGATGCCGAAGCCGAGGGTCTTGCCGGTGCCGGTCTTGGCCTGGCCGATGATGTCGTGGCGCTCCAGCGCGGGGCCAAGCGTCAGGGCCTGGATCGGGAAGGGATGCGTGATGCCCTGGTCTTCGAGGGCGTCGACGATCGGGTCGGTGACGCCGAAGTCTGCGAAGGACTTCTTGTCGAGGTCCTCGCCCTTGCCGGAAATGTCCGGGGTGGCCTCTTCGACCTCGGGGGCTGCGGGCTTGATGTTGCCGAGGCGGACGACGCCTGCGGAGTATTCGACGGACGAGGCCGGGGTGGCCTTCTCGGTGGTGTCAACGTCGGTGGTGGGCACAGTTGCCTCAGTGCTCGTGTTGGTCACGATCTACCTTGTCTCCCGGGCTTTTCCGGGGTTGGGGTCGGTGCCGATCGCGCATTATCTGGGGCGGGGATTCTCGTCCACGCGTACGTGTTATGTAGTCAAGAATGCGACCGGTCTTCCGGTGGTCACCTTTCAGTGTAATGGTGTGTGAGGAGTACGCGGGGGAGGGGCTGGTCACAGAGACGGCTACCAAATGCACAGAAGTAGGAATTATGCGCCGGGCCGTGGAGCTTGTCAGGCACTATGCTGGAGTCATGGCACACGAGTTTTATTCCGTCCCCGCCGACGACGCCGAAGTCCTTGGTATTCTCGCCTACTCGTCGCTCGCGTTCATGACGCGCCTGGCGAAGGATGGTGAGCAGGCCCCTACGTTCGAGGCCCACGTGGAGCATGCGCGCATGGCCGCGCAGTGCTTCAAGCTTTATCAGCAGCTTGAGGTGTGGAGTGCGCACCGCAGCTTTGATCTGCTGGCGGCCGGTAACGCGTTCTCGGGAGCGTACGACGACCTGGATGCGCGCACGCGTCCGACGACGTTCGCGGAGCGGGCTGTCAAGACTTTCATTACCCGTGGCATGCTGGGCGACATGCTGATCCGCGTCGCGCAGGTGCATGGCCTGTTCGAGGGCATCGAGGACGTGTGGCCATTCGAGCAGGGGCACTGGGTGCGCGCGCACCTGGGCCCGCAGATCGAGGCTGACGAGCAGCTGTCTGCGCGCCTGTCCCTGTGGGGGCGCCGCGTGGCGGGCGAGGCCCTCGGCCTGGTGCGCGCGACGCTGTTCACCTACCCGTCGCTGGCTGCGTCCCCGGAGAACGTCGATGGGATCACGGAGTACGTGATCAAGCGTCACGGGGAGCGCATGAAGGACATTCACCTGAAGGCCTGAGGCCACAGGGTATAGACGAGACCGGGGTTCCTCGGGCGGTATCGCAACCGCTCGGGTTCCCCGGCCTCGTTCGTCTGGGCGCGAATCAGTGGATTGCGAAACCGACGCGGCGTTCGGTCTTGTTGGCGATCTGCACGTAGCCGAGGGCGTGTGCGGGTACGAGGGTGCGCTGGCCCTTCGTGTCCGTGATGTCGAGGACGCCGTGGGCGGAGATGAGGGCCTCGTTGACCTTCGCCATGAGTTCATTTTCGGTCATGTCGACGTCGAGGGCGAGCTGGCGCGTGTTGTCGCGGATGCCGATGAAGATCTCCATGTTGACTCCTTGCTGGTAAATATCGTCATGGCCATCATATGTGCCGCAGATGCGGGTGGGGTCTGGGAGTATTGCGTTATGAGCGAAATCAAGGTCAGGTTGCGTAGCCGCAATGCCGATTGGTGGCGTCTGCCGGAGCTGAACGCGAACCAGCGTGCGGTCGTGGACGCGGCGTGCTCGGGCGACGTGATTGCGCGCGGCGCCCCGTCCTCGGGCCGCTCGACGTGTGCCCTGGCCGTGTTCGAGGAGGCGGACGCCCAAGGCCGCTCCGCGCTGATTCTCGCTCCCGATCGCACGCGTGCCGACGTGCTGACCCCGCGCGCGCAGGCGCTTGGCCCGGATGCGGTGCGCCCGGTGCGTACCCCTGCCTCTTTCGCCTATCAGGTGGTGGCTACGTGGCGCACCCAGCGCGACGTGCCCTTGGAGGGCGTGGAGCTGGTGACGGGCGCGGCCCAGGACCAGATGCTCGCCGAGGCCCTGGAGTCGGTGGATGCACCGTGGCCCGAGGACATTGGACCGCAGATGCGCGCGATGCCGGCCTTCCGCGGGGAGTTGCGCAACCTGGTGGCCCGCGCGGGAGAGGCCGGGATGGACGCGGCTGAGTTGTCCGAGGCCGGGGCCCGGTTCGGTCGTCCGGAGTGGCAGGGCGCGGGCGCGATTATTGCTGCGCTGGAGGAGGGGCCCGAGCGTTCCCCGGAGTATCCGCGCACCCTGCGCGTGGACCTGTCGCGTATCCAGGCGCTCGCGGCCGATCTGATCGACGCGTGGGAGCAGGACGCGCCCTCGCGCGGCGTGCAGGCGCCGTGTCCGGTGCCCGATGTGGTGATCGTCGATGACCTGCAGGATTGCACGCCCTCGACGCTGAGGCTGCTGGAGGCCTGCCGCGACGCGGGTGCCCGGATCGTCGCCTTCTCGGATTCCGATGTGGCCGTGGCTGGGTATCGTGGCGGTGAGCCGCACCTGGACCGCAGGCTTGCCAGTGCTCTTGGTGTCGAGATAGCTGAGCTGGGCCAGGTCTACGACATGTCCCGCGCCGTGCGGGAGCTGGCGCGCCAGGCATGCGCGCGCATCGCACAGTCTGGATCGCCCGCCCGGCGCGAGGCCGGCGTCGCGGACGACGCTCCTGAGGGCGCTTTGGTCACCCACTTGGGCGCCACGCCCTCGCAGATGGGGGCCCTCATCGCGCGAGCCCTCAGGTCCCACCACCTGCACGACGGCATCGACTTTTCGGATCAGGTCGTTATCGTGCGCAGCTCCTCGATGGTTGCCGAAACCAGCCGCTACCTGGCGCGCGGAGGCGTGCCCGTCGCGGGCGGCGGACGTGCCTTCGACTTCGCGACCCAACCGACGACGCGCCTGCTCCTGGACCTGGTGACCATGCCGACGGGGACGAGCGACACGGACGTGGCCCAGCGCCGCGAACTCGCCGAGCGCCTCCTGCCCTCGCCCCTCGT
>ERZ773054.1958-NODE-1958-length-11331-cov-3.324406_pt1 | contig 11331 bp, 9 predicted proteins | sample MGYA00580630_ERZ773054 | MGnify/ENA primary metagenome ERZ773054 (study PRJEB29015, sample SAMEA2737994) | human oral metagenome | biome: human oral; feature: human-associated habitat; material: dental | place: China | collected 2115 ... | reverse complement strand
GCCTTGGAGGCGAAACGCTCTCTGCTATCGGCCACGATGTCCACCGGCAGATCCAGATTCACATGCTCCATCCATTTCCAACGATAATCATCCGGCAAATGCAAGAGCAGAATCTGCGTCTTCCCTTCATGCTCGTATATGTCCAGCACCTTAAAGTGGCTATCGCGGTTGGCCACATGTAGCCCCCAGTTCGTGCCGTGCTCCGCCTTCGACAGGTCAAAGAGGTGGTTCGATAAAATGCTGAAACGGTGCGTTGTCACCATCCCTCCAACGCGACTCGTCGCATCGGTAAAGGCAGCGTTTCGCACAATCTGCCCCACCCTAAACTTCGACGCTTCTTCCGGCGTGAGGTTGATATCTCTAGCAAAGAGCTGCAATCCCAGCAGCATCTCATTCATTAATTGTTCGAGTTGTTGTTCATCTGTCATGTTCCATTCTCCTGTCTTACCACGTTGCGCCTGATAATGTTTCGCTATTGTACGGCTGGAGGTTCACGCTGCTCGACTTGATCGTTCCATCCGCGTTCTTCACCGTCTCTGGCGCTGTTTGCCCAATTAAAATCACTTTGCCATTGCCGACTTTGGCAAAAACAATCACCGTCGTTCCTGATGCGGACACATAGCACTCCACGATTTCATAGGGGACGTCGCCTTGTTTAAATGTGAGATCTCCCCATGTAAACTTCGCATTCATTCCAGCAACCGTCGCATATTGGAAGAGCTGGTCTGGAACGGCTAAATCATAGAACAACCGCTGCGTCGCGGGGCTTGTGCGCTCATAGACTTCGCCTTTCTTACGCGCGTAAATGGCCATCACATCCGCAATCGATGGGTTGCTTTGAGGCGCTTCCTTCTTCCAAGTGACATTGTTGAGGAATCCTGCCCGGAGATCGGCATTCTCCACTTCTTCAAAGTTCGCATCCTTCAGCGTATCTCGCGAGACAGAACGGGCCTGTAAGAAAATCGGTTCATCCCCCTTGTAGCCAAAGAGATACGCCTGCTGGTTGGTATTGTCGATATAGGCGTCCACGATGAGAATCTGATAGTCATTCGACGTCACCTTTCCCATCATATTCCAAGAGGTAGCCTCGCCGTTCACCTTCGCCGCTGTTAAATCCAGCGCTTCTTGCAGCGGTTCGTAGTGCTGGTCTCTTCTTTGGTTCCACTCCTGCATAAATTTGGCAAATCCCGTTGAATTATGCTGAACGAGACGTTCTAAGTCCTTATAGTGCTTCTCGATCATGGCCTTGTCGCTTGGGTGAGCAGTAATCGACTTCTGGCTCTCCTCGCGTGCTGCTTGCAAGCCAGACTGGGCATCGGCATCCTTGGCCACTAGATTATACGCTAAATGCAACTGTTCAAAATACGACTCCTGCACTTCTTGCACCGACATCTGCGTCACCGTTGTTACTTGAGCGGTCGTAGGTGCCTCGGTGGTCGTCACCGCCTCCTCAGGCTTCTTGTTGCACGCCGCAAGCGCCAATACACAAAGCGCTGATGCGAGTAATTGTTTCCCTTTCATCCTCTCTCCACCAATCATGAAAGCCTTCTCTATTCATGATTATTATAGCATAGGTGGACTAAAAAGACTGTAAGACTTATCAATAAACTAAACTGCCGCGTTATACTTAATGTAGTCATCAGCTAGGTCATTTCTTCCTATGAAAGAAGGTAAATAAATGAAGTCAAAACAAAATACTGAACACGAATTGTTTCATGAATACTACGCTCGTTGGATTCATATTTATAAAGAGGGTGCCATTCGAAATGTAACGATGGAAAAGTATAAAATGACGCAACTCTGGTTAGCGCGATTAATTCCAACGCTTGAGATTGGCCAACTCACACGTACCACTTATCAGCAACTTTTAAACGATTATGCAGAAGTCCACGAAAAACAAACAACGATGGACTTTCATCATCAATTAAAAGCAGCAATATTAGATGCCATTGACGAAGGATGGATTGAACGTGATCCAACTAGAAAAGCAATAATAAAAGGAAGAACTGCTCGAAATAAGAAACAAAAATTTCTGAATCAATTTGAAGTTCATAAACTGCTGTCTGATTTAACGCTAGGGTCTACACTTGATTGGGACTGGCTAATTTATCTAATTGCTAAGACTGGAATGAGATTTTCCGAAGCATTGGGATTAACACCAAAAGACTTTGATTTTTTGCATCAGTCAATAACTATCAACAAAACATGGGACTATAAAAATAATACGGGGTTTCTTCCTACTAAAAATTTTACTTCAAACCGAAAGATCCAAATCGACTGGCAAACGGTCATTAAGTTTACTGAATTACTCCGCGACCTCCCAGAAAACGAACCTATATTTGTACACGGGAAAGTATGGAATTCCACTCCAAATAAACGCCTAGAACGACATTGTATCCATTGCGGTATTCCCATTATCACAATTCACGGTCTTCGACATACTCATGCCTCTCTTTTATTATTCTCTGGTGTTTCAATCGCAAGTGTTGCTAGGCGATTAGGACACGCAAGCATGACTACAACTCAAAAAACTTATCTGCACATCATTGCAGAATTAGAGAATAAAGATATCGATCTTGTAATGAGGTCTTTAGCAGAACTAAGTAGCTGATAATCCAATAATTCTCAATGACCTACGCTGATGAAGAGTAATGAGATTGTCAACACTTTCTAATAAAGAACCTATTCTATACTGTTCACTCTTTGTAGGATACTCTATATCTCTTTGCTCAATCATGTTTTTCGTTATATGAACCATTGTACTTCCGTTAGTATTTTGGCTTATTTTATTTTTGTCCCACTCTAAAAAACTATACAAATATTTTTTGTCTAGATTTTCAAAGTTTTTTAACTTCCAAATATGATAGTGAAATATCGCTTTTTCTCCCTGCCAAATAACAGGACCAAAACTGGTAGCCCATAAATATAACAAATCCCCATTATCCATGTATTTGTCAGTTTCCAATTCTAAATCCGAAAAGTACCACTTTTCATTTGTATTAAAATTTCCGACTCTAACCACTTTATATTTCCCTACATCTAATAATTCTTCTTGTTTATAAGCTCTTCCATTAACAAATTGAACTAAAGCTCCTAACTTCCGCTGTTCCCAAGCGTATGCTTTATTTATACTAATAAGCAAAAAAGCAGAGGTTCTCACCTCTACTTTTCATCATTAGTTACTACCAAATAACTTTCTAAATTCTTCTAACTCAGATTGCGCTTCAGGAGTAGTACCTACTAAATCGTCTAGCATACTCATCAATGATTTTGTAGTTTCATCAATATTTGTTTGAATTTCCTTTAACTCTTTAGCAATATCAGTTAACGGAACGACTTCTTCTTCCTCAAACGTATCTACATAACGAGGAATGTTTAAGTTGTAATCATTCTCTTTGATTTCTTCAATCGTTGCTACGTGCGCGTACTTATCAACATCTTCGCGGTTATGATAAGTTTCAACAATCTTGTTGATATTTTCTTCAGATAGTGTGTTTTTGTTTTTGCCTTTTTCAAATTCTTTCGAAGCATCGATGAATAAGACATCTTTTCTCTCTCCTCGTGCTTCACGACCTTTGAATACTAAAACTACTGTTGGGATGCTTGTACCATAGAATAAGTTTGCTGGTAGCCCAATTACCGCATCAAGTAAATTCTCTTTCAGAATATTTTCACGAATTTTCCCTTCAGAAGCTCCACGGAATAAGACACCGTGTGGTAATACAATAGCCATTGTTCCCTTTTCATCTAAATGGTACAATCCGTGTAGCACAAATGCATAATCAGCTTTAGAAGCAGGCGCAACACCGAAACCTTTGAAACGGACATCTTTTTCGCGGTCAACGTTCTTAATATCCCAATTTTGTGAATACGGCGGATTAGCTACTACCGCATCAAATTTCTTTGGAACTTCAATTCCGTTCTGAGTAGTAAAAGGCCAGTCAGCATCTAATGTATCTGCTCTTTTTAGGTTCATGTTGGCATATGAAACTCCATGCATCATCAAATTCATACGAGCAAGATTATAAGTCGTTGTATTAAGCTCTTGTCCATAAAATTCTACTTTTGAAACATCGCTTCCAGAGAATACTCTTTGTACCGTTAATAATAACGAGCCTGATCCCATTGTTGGGTCATATACTCGGAATTGGTTTCCTTGTTTAGCGACATGATCCGTCACTAAACGAGCTAAAATTTGGCTTACTTCATGAGGAGTATAGAATTCTCCACCTTTTTTACCTGCATTAGCTGCGAATTGACCAATCAAGTATTCGTAAACATCTCCAAGAATGTCATGCCCTGATTCATCTTTAAAATCGAATTCGTTAATCATCAGTACAATATCGTTCAAAGCTTTTGCACGTTCATTTGTCCCAGAACCTAGGCGAGTATCTCCTAAGTTCACGTCAAAGAAAACATTGGCAAATTCTTGTTCTGAATCTGTATTTCGTTTCGCATGTTTGTGAAAAGCCTCAAACATATCTTGGAAATCACTTGCTTTGATTTTGTGATTTTCAATACTGTCAACAATGGCATTCCACGTAAATTGAGGTTCAATCACATACCCAAGGCTTCTAGCAATATCTTCATAATATTCTTCGATATCTTTTGGATTTTGATAAAAATCTTCTAGGCCATTTTTTCGGAGATAATCATCTTGATGCTCAGATAAATAACGATAGAACATAAACGGAAGAATATAGTTTTTATACTCACTTGCATCCATTGTCCCACGTAATTTATTGGCCATCTCCCAAAGCTTTGATGTAATTTCGGTTGTTTTCGTCATTTTGTTCTCTCCTTTTTTATACAAACATCTGTTGTAGTAGTGTTTTCTTCATATTCTTTAACTCATCAAGCTTACGCTGATGAAGAGTAATTGCCTTATTCAATGTACAGATAATTTTTGCTATCTTATTTTGTTCTTCAATAATTTGTGGTATTTTTACTGATAATTTGGATAAGCTCTTTTGGCTCACACCTTTTGCAGTTCCACCAGTGGCTAAAGATGTTAAATCGTCAAAAACCTTAGGGCTTTTTAAGAGAGTTGCTAAAAAATCATCTGTAATTTTTTCATGCGCTACTTCAAAAGCGATAACTCTTTGACTCAGAATATACTTAGAATCGTCTGGTATTTGTGCAACATTCCCCATTGGCGCTTCAGTTGTAAATACAACTTGCCCTTTTGATAGGTCTTGTTTCATCCATGCATTATATAATTCAATATCCCCATAGTTTGCATCTAATTCAAAATCTATATATCCATCTTTTACATTTAATGCAGATAGCGCAAGATAACCTTCTGGAGACCAGTTCATCTCCAGTTTTTTAGGTGTTTTACCTCTATAATCTACAATATTATTAATGCATTCCATAAACTTCCGCTGTTCCCAAGCGTCGGTAAATCCTTTAAAACGAATTTCCGGAACATCTTCTCCATTTTTTGGAAACATTCTTGAAAGTAGTGTTTTTTTCATCAATTTTAAAGCATCATACTTACGCTGATGAAGAGTAATACAATTATCCAAAGTGCTCATAATATTACTAATTTTCTTTTGCTCGGTTAGAACTGGCAATGAAATATAGGTTGATTTTATATTTTCAGCATTAATATTAATATTTGCCGATGATTGAGTTATTTTATTTAACTGAGACTGAAACCTTTCGGATTGATAAAAGTAACCAAAAAATTCATTAGTTACTTTTTCAGGATCAAATCTAAAATCGATTAAATACGAGCCAAAAATTGCCGGAATATCAATATCTACAATTCCATACGTGCCTACATTTCCACTTCTAACAATAAGAAAATCCCCTATTTCTGTTTTAAACGCATCATAATCTTTTTCGGAAGCATCTATCTTTGGAGTATCTTTCAATACTAGTTTATTCCCTGTAAGATCTGTACCTCTTAATAGGTAATATTTCTTATTGTCATTATATTCTTCAGTTGTATAATATCCCTGTTTATGAAATTTTGTTATTTCCGATACTTTACGCTGTTCCCAAGCGTCTTCATACCCTTTAAATCTTAACTTGGGTACATTCTTTTTTCCTTCTCCCACTCTATTCACCTCTCTTAATATCATCTGCAAGTTTGTAGATTGCTTTTCTGAATTCATTTCGATACTTAATCCATGATAACTCAGCAATAGCAGGTTCTGCCAATTCTTGGTAATCAGCACGTGCTGCGTTTAAGATTGCTGAAATTTCCCCTTGTTTATCCAAGTCATCTTGTCCAATCGAATGTTTCTCGATTAGGGCTAATAAATCTTTTACGAGAGTACTGTTATCAAGCCCCCATTTGCGGACGAACTCTGCTACTTCACGTGTGTTTGATTTTGTTACTGCTCGTTCTCTCGCACGGTCCATCGCTTCCACAGTTCTTGGTGCAGGATAACTATCAAATACAAAGTCTCCACTATAGATTGCTTCCACAAATCGACGCATTTTTTCTTTCTCTTCTTCGTTGTCAGATTTAGCAATCTCAACGTTAATTTCAATTCTTGTAGCTTCTGCATCTTCATTTTTATGAGCATGAATTTCATCAGCCATTTTCGCAATCAAGTCTACTAAGTAATCATAATTGATTCTCACTTCGTTAATTTGCACCATTGATAATTCAATATGAGAAATATCAACTTCTGTTTTTTTAGCCAAAAGTCGTTTTAACTCATCTGCAATTACCACCGTTAATTTAATCTCATCCTCAGGAGTCATTCCAATACGGTCGTAAAATTCTTCAGGTGCATCATACGCAGATACGCGATTTCCCTCTTCATCTATAGTATATTGTTTTAATTGAGTCATTAATCTATTGTAATTTTTCAACTTCTCAAATAATTCATTCTGGTCTTCTTCGCTAGGTGGAATTCTATCAAAATTATCCGTTAAATCTCTTAACTCATCGACTAATTCTTTCATATCATTTACTGCAGCAGTAAATGGTTTAGAGATAATTTTATCTTTTATATTTCCATCAATCAGTTCGTCTAAGTCCACTTGCTCATCAGCAGAGTGTCTATCCGAATAAACTGCAAAAGCCTTATTCATTTCATATTCATTTTGTTTTGGCCAACGATAATTTACAATATTCCCCCAAGTCTTATATTCACTGTTATGAATACGGTTTGTTCGAGAGTACGCTTGAATCAGATTACCGCCCTTCAACGTTCTATCCACATATAAAGTATTCAACTCCGGTGCATCAAACCCTGTTAATAGTTGGTCAACAACAATTACTAAATCCAAATAGTTTCTATCATCAGCAGTTTTATTTAATCGTCTAGCTAAATCTTCAGAGTAAGCTTTTAGCGTTGTACGATCAAAGGCAGTTCCAAACATTTGATTATATGAGACAAGTGCACGATCAAGACTTTCATTCGTTTGCAACTGACTATCACTATTCGACGTATCTGCCGAGAAGATAACCGCAATCTTCAATGGCCTTTCTTCTAACTTTTGATTTTCCTCCATAAACTTATCGAAGTATTCCATCGCACGTGGGATTGAAGGTTTATTGCCACCTACATGTACTGTAAACAATGCATTATATTTATAATTAATTGATTTTTCTTTCCAATTGTACAACACATCTTGAACGACTAATTCCACGTGTACAGGATCCGTATCATACACGCTCGAACGAATCATATCATCGATATCTTCCTCCGAAGGATTTTCCATCGGTTCAATCGTTTCTTTGAATTCAACGTTAAATCCTAGGACATTATGGTCGGCAATCGCATGTTTAATCGTGTATGCGTGAAGCAGACTTCCAAAGACTTCTTTTGTCTTCTGCCCTTCAAAGCGAGGAGTTCCAGTGTATCCTACCCAAGCAGCATTTGGAATGGCTTTACGAATACTTTGCAGCATTCCTTCTGTATCCGAACCATCTCCTGTTGAACGGTGAGCTTCGTCGACAATAAATAGAATATTATGGTTTAAAGGTTTGAATGTATCTCTTGATACAAAACGTGCCATCTTTTGAATACTCGTCACGATAATATTCTTATCGCTTTTTCTCGTTAATTTTGTCTTCAAATCAGAGACATTGGCTGTATCATTCACAACACCCGATTCCCCTTCTCCTCTAGAAAGTGGATCGTAGGCTTGATAAGCATCAACCGTTTGTCTAGTTAAAGCGATTCGGTCCACTAAGAACACAACCTTATGAACGTGTGGAAGACGGCTTGCTAACCATGCTGTTTTAAAACTTGTGATTGTTTTGCCCGAGCCAGTTGTGTGCCATACATACCCAAGTCTGCCATCATCATATTTAAAGTCATATTGAGCTACTTTTTCAAGCACTCTTTTCGTTGCATAAACTTGGTAAGGACGCATCACTTTAATACTTTCCTTGTTCTTCGTTCCATCTAATACCATGTAACGAGTAGATAAATCATGTGCCATCGGAATCGACAATACCTTATCTGCAAATTCCATCCAGTTATTAATTGGTTTTGTACTTTCCTCATCTTGCCACTTGAATGCAAAAGCCTTGTTGAATTTGTCTCTAGTTGTATTGGCCATGTACTTAATTTCATTAGGTGTCATGGCAATTAAAATCTGCAATGTTGAGAAGATGCCGCTATACTGGCGCTCCGCAATATATTGTTCCATCTGATTTAGTGCATCATTTGCAGGATGCATCGCACTCTTCAATTCGATTTGAATAATTGGTAATCCGTTGATCAATAGCGTTACATCAAAACGTCTATTGGGTTTCCCTGGAATTACCTTTTCGCGCTCGATTTGGTTCACCACTTGATAAACAGTATTTCCACCGCCTACTTGCGCTTGATCAAAAACTGTTAAGAAAACATGTTTTCCATTGTCTAAATCCACTTCAACTTGACTAATACCGTTGACCCCATACAAAAATTGCCCAGCTTTATATGGCGTATCTAATTGGTTAATAACCCTTTTCACCTGATTAAATTCAGCAGTAGAAAGTTTCTTTTTCAACCGCCCCGCATTATTTTGTTCTAGAATTCGTTTAAAGTTATCCCATAAAGCTTCTGTATCTTTAATGTCAGGACGATATTCCCATTGTTTTGTTCCACCAATTTGAGTTAGGTAGTCAATCACTTTCTTCTCAAAGGTTAATTCACTTTTATTTAATTCATCCACCATCATCTAATCTCCTTGTAATGTTTTTTCTAAAATTTGTGTTGAAAATTGTTCTAATAGAGTTGAATACCTAATTAATTCTCCTTGTAATTTTAAAGTTTTACTATATGCCTCCCCTATTTTCTTTTGCTTTTCCAAAGGAATCACAGGAATTTTCAATTCACCTAAGGCCTTTGTCGAAAGCTTTTGAAGTACATTTCCCTGTTGCTCCCTCTCTTTCTGTCTTTGTATAGATTTATTACTGTTAAATAAATATAAAAAATAATTCTTATCAAGCGTCTTCTTTTTAAATTCTACTTTTGTAAAATTCAACGGAATCACCTTACCAGCATTACTCTTTCCAATCATCACAGCCTTTTGCTGAATGTTGCTGATAACAATGTCTCCTTCTTTAAGTGACTGTTTCCCAAAGTCCGATAGATTTTCTTCAATCTCGTATCCATCCAAATGATTAAAATCATTATTAAAATCACTCTGCTCATAATAGACAATTACATCGTCTATTTGTTTATTAGCACGCGTCGGATTAACGCCAGATACAAACGTTACATAATCTGAAAGCATTCTTCTATCCATTTAGGTTCCTCACTTTCTTTTCTTCTAAACTTCTCCTCATATACTCTAATACAGATGTTTTTTTCTTTTTAAATTTCCCTTTTAAAAAACTGACTATGAGAGTATAAAAAAGAATGATGATTCCTAAGATTATAGTATTGATCAAAAATAAGTCCGCAAATTCATTAGGGATATTAGTTCTAGTTACCCAATTATAAGCATTAAGAATCATACTTTTTAGCCCATCCTTGATCTCACTTGGCAACAAATGCTTAATCACAAATATCACATTCCCAGAAAATGTTATCAGATACGCAAACGCTAAGAATCTAGTCTTGTTTGCTTTCATGTATCTTTTGATTGTAATCATGTCATATTCAGAATAATGATTTTTTAAATAATCAAGAAAGTTATCTGATAGTATAAATTGAGAAACAAAGAGTATACCCACAGAACCGAATAGCAAATTAATAAAATGCATATTATTTAAGAACGCTATAAATCCGATACTCAACAATATATGTAAATATCTGGTTTTTCGTTTAAAATACACCATTATGAGGCATGCAAAAGTTTCTAATGCAAGAATGCCCATCAATATAACAACAATATAGCCCATATATACTGCTACCTTCTGTAGATTAAAGGCATCAATCGCTATAATCATAGCAAATTCTAGCAACATAAGAGTAATGCCCTTCATGCCCCATTTACATACAATTTCTTCATATGAATCTGATTTATAATAATCAAATGACGCTTTATTCTTGTATATATTAACAATATAGATAATAGCTACTAGAAAAATGTAATAGATACTTGCTATTACTAAAAATCTATCAACTATTTTGTGAGTTCTAAGGCAACTATATAGAATTATTGCTAATATCCCCATAATTGGTAAAAGATTATCTTTCAGACTTCGTGCCAACCAGCGCATATATGACCTCCTTTTTGGAAATAGTAATTATTTATTATTACCACAAAATCATAATAACGCACCAAAAAGAATAAGTCAACGATTTTTTGTAATAATTTATTATTATTTGTTTAAGCTTCGTTAATCTACTCTTTTGCTTTGAATTTTTACAAAAATAAGGTTGTCGCCTCTAGATTAACTCTAGAAACGACAATCCTTAATTTTGAATATAAATAACTACCATTCTAATTTTAATTCTCATCATAGCCGAACACATCTACTCTACACATCTTATAATAAGCATCTTTTTTAGTTGTATATAATAGTACACCTTCGTTTTCAAAGAGGTTAGATTCACTAATTTTATCCATTGCTGCTTCAGCGACAATTTTCTTTAATTCATCTTGAGGTCGTTCAATAGTAAGGCGTTTTGTTTCTCCATTACTCCCTTTGAAGACTAAATGTAGTTTTTTATCGACAATTGTTTCATGTCCCATATTTTCCCTCCTGATTTATTTTGGTAGTTTTTTACTCTCTACACTAATAAGAATAAATTTAGAGGTTAAATAGCTATGTAGTTTAAAAATTTTTTCTTAAATTATTTTTTTCGACTCTTTTTAACTTTAATTTCTAACTTATATCCACATCTTTCAGCAATATCCAATAATGTGAGTATCGTTGGGTTGTGTTCTCCACTTTGCAGTCTTGAAATGTGAGAATTCGGC
>ERZ773054.1955-NODE-1955-length-11342-cov-3.080269_pt1 | contig 11342 bp, 10 predicted proteins | sample MGYA00580630_ERZ773054 | MGnify/ENA primary metagenome ERZ773054 (study PRJEB29015, sample SAMEA2737994) | human oral metagenome | biome: human oral; feature: human-associated habitat; material: dental | place: China | collected 2115 ... | reverse complement strand
ACAAATCAAATTTTGCTTTACCATCAACAACTGTTTCAATTACACCAAGAGACACTTCTTTCGTCACTTTTTTGCCTAAGAAGTCTCCAGTATTAATAATATAACAATCCACATTTTTGTCGAATAAGGCTTTGAATTTATCGTAGTCTTCTACTAATGGATAGACACGGAATGGGTTTGCGTATGGTTCGATAACAAGCGCATCTAAATTTGCCCCAGCTCCTGTATTTTCAGCGTTAGAACGTTTCGTCATTAATGTACATCCTAAAATAGATGCGAGACGTGGATCTGTGATTTTTACTAATGGTGGTAGTGCATCATCTTTCATGATCCAGAAAATAGATTGAATTGGTTCTTGAATCTTATCGACACGGTTTGGTGTAGAATAACGAGATTTAACCGTACGTCCGTTACCATTACGAATATCTTCGGTCACTAATACTTTACGGCCGTTTTCATCCAGAGTCACACCACAGTTTTGAACCGTTACGAAGTAATCTTGTTCTCTGTGACCTGCTGGATAGTCATTTGTTTTGTCGAAGTAAGAAGGTTCCAAAGCTACAGATGAACCATCGTCTACCGAAATCACAAATGCATCGTCGTGTAATACTTCAATGTCGTATTTATCGTCATGTTTAGCGTGTGTTAATGTAGACTTACCTGATCCAGATAATCCGAAGAAGCTTGCAACGTAAGAAGCGCCTTCTTTACGGAAAATTTTCAAACCACCATGACAAGACACATAATTATTTCGCGCTGCTGTTGCCCATGCAAGTGTCAAAGTACCCTTTTTAATTTCCCCAAAATAACTCATTCCTAAAATTGCAGCACAGTTATGTTTCGTATCAAAGAATGCTAATCCATCCGGGTAATCAGGATGTCTCCAAGTAGGGTCAAAGAAAATAAAAATGTCATTTTCATCATATTGTTTCGATGCATCGTAACGTCTCTTATATTGGTCATTGAATATTTGGAAATTTAATAACCACGAATATAAGTTGTTAATATGTTCTTTAGGCATCGTAATGTGCGCTTTAACCATAAAGTCTTCATCTAGACCTACAATAGCTGTTCCTTTAATAAAGGGTTTGAAAGCGCTGTTATAAATTTCGTCGCGAATAATCGAAATAATCTTTGCATCTTCTGCTGGATTATTTCCTAAAATTCGACGAGCTTTTGCCGTACGTCCAACGACACTCCCATCCACTACCGAAAGAATATGCGCATCCTCGGGTAATCCTAAATCCTTCGCATTTGCTACGAATGCATCTAATACAGTTGTATTGGGTGCATGTGACGCTAATTCATACGCCTCTGCCAGAGTCGGAATTTCAGTCGCATTGTTCGAATAAAAAGCTGGTTCAATAGTTGCCTTCAATTGCGAAAGATGCGGATTGCTCTTGCGTATAGTGTCTGTAGCGAAACGATCAATTGTTGCCATAATATCAACCTTCCTATCTTTTTATTGATATCTTTATTATACACGAAAACGCTTTAAATGTAAGCGTTTTTGTGAAATTATTTTCTAATTTACTTATTTTTAACATTAATGTTCTATTACAAAAAAGCTGGATTATCTCCTAAAAGAGATAATCCAGCTTTTTCATTAATTCAATAAACAACACTCCTTCCATACAGCTTTTATTCTGTTTCTATTTCAAAACACATACCTGTTTTGGTTGCATAAAAGCGATGTTTAATTTCTTCTTGTTTTAATAATTGATGGACAATGTATAATCCTACCCCATTACTACTTCTTTTATTACTTGTCGATGGCAGTAATGAATATGCCATCTCTATTTCTTCTTCTGTTAAAGGTTGACAAGGATTCTCTATTTTTAAAATACGATTTTTAGCAGAAACTTTGATAACACCTCCTTCGTTCGAGTAACGAATCGCATTAATCATCAAATTATTCCAAACCTTTTGGAAAGCCATTTGGTTCATTTCTATTGTTGAAGATTCTAAATCCGTTTCAATAATTAAATTTCTTTCTTGTGCTAAAATTTTAAATTCTTTGTTCCAAATAGGAATCATTTTTTCTAGTTGAATTGATTGCTTTTCCATTGTACTTTCTTGTAATTTTGAAAGCTCCAATATTTCTTGAACTAATACAGATAACTGATCCACTTTACCTAGGGAAGCTACCAGATATTTATCTCGATCTTTGTATTTTCCTACATTAAGGCTCATGTTTTCTAGCATAATTCTTAAACTAGCAAGTGGTGTTTTCAACTCATGCGAGGCACTACGAAGAAAATCCACTTTTGTTTTTTCTAAGCGAATCATTTTCTGATTCTTTTCTTCTAGTTCATCAATCACCGACAATAAATGTTGATACAAATCATTAATTTGTACTTCCATTTGTCCAATTTCGTCCGAACTTGGTTCTAAAAAGGCCGCATCTCTTTCTAAATTCATCATTTTCTCTGTAACTCGAGACATTCTCATCAGAGGTCTTGAGAGTTTTCTTGCATAAATATAAGAGAATATGACAGCGGTAAATATCGAGATAGCTAAAGACAATGGTAAATAATGGAAAGTGACTCGCGTGGCTTGTTTAACCATTTCAGTCGTTGAAACCACTTGAATAAATAGTTTTTTCCCGTCCTTAGTCGTGACTTCACGGTCTTCAATAATCACAGAATGTTGATTGCTATTCTCATCTATTGGTAATTTTGCTCCTAAAGTTACACTTTCTCCAGTGCTTTCATGCTTCAAATACGCCGTAATTCCTTCATTATTAGCATACACTTGTAGTGCCGAAGCAGCTCCCTTTTCATCTACTTGAGAAAGACTCTCTACAAGAACATCCGCTTTTCTACTCAGTTCTTGCTGCCGTTCTTGCATGTAAAAATGCGGGAAAGCAAAATATAAGAATAAATGAGCAACCGCAACGAGTGATATTAATATACTAAAAGTATAAATGAAAATTTTAGGAAATAATTTTAATCTTCTCATTTTAACTCCAATTTATATCCAACATTTTTAATAGTGACAATACAATCTAATTTTAGCTTTTTACGTAGTTGTTTGATATAAACATCCACGACTCGATCAAATGGTGGGTCTTCATGGTTAGACCAAACATGATCTAAAATTTGTGAACGGCTCAAAGCTTGTCCCTCATGCTTCACAAGCAGTTTTAGAATCGACAGCTCTTTAGCAGTCACTTCTACTAATTGATTATTTACATACGCTTCAAATCGCGTAAAATTAACACTTGTATCCTGATAACTCCAGGTTTCAACTTCTCCATAATGTCTTTTTAGCAAAGCCTCAATCCTCTTATAAAGGACCATTAGAGAAAATGGTTTTTGAATATATCCATCCACAAGTAATTCAAAGCTTTTTACTTGAGTCTCCTCATCTTGTAAGGTTGCAAAAAAATAAAATAAAGTATATAATTAATTCTGTCGAACTTCTTCTAATACTTCAAACCCATTCTTTCGGGGCATCATAATATCTAATAAAATTAAATCAACGGATTCTCGGTTAAATACTTCGAGAGCTTCTACACCATCGCAAGCTTCAAAGACTGTAAATCCTTGTTCACTTAAAAATTCTCGAACACCTTCTCGAATAGCCTCTTCATCTTCAACAATTAATAAATTCAAAAACATCACCTCTCTTTCTATTATAACAATCTTTACTATTGTAAACTACCTTTATTCCGTATCCTGTAACAAGCTCTTCGGTGATTTTTGTAAAATCAATGCACTTGCAAGGAATACCGCAACGACGATAACCACTAATCCGAGTCCAATAACGATTCCTTTGTCCATATTTGAAACGGTTACTGATAATTCAGTTAGTGTCTTATTAAATCCATCTACAGCAGCACCTCCACCTAAGTTAGCTGATTTCGCTTCGTTGGCTAGTTGAGTTCCTAAACTGCTATTCACTTGTCCTAAAATTAATTTTCCAACCCATTCACTGACAGGACCACCTGCTAAAAAGGCTGCCCCAAAGCTTGCAATACTTACCATTCCTACTTCGCATAGCATTTGTGTAATAATCGTTTTCTTTGTCATTCCTAATGCTAATCGAATACCAATTTCCTTACGACGACTGTTTGTCCACAAGAACAAGATTAATACTAAAATAATCGCAGAGAAAATTAGACTTCCGATGAATAATTTATTCGTTAGGCCATACACCAAGTTAATTGATTTTTGTAAAGTTGGATAGTTTTGGCTACTTTTCACTAATGTATAAGCTTTCCAATTAATTCCTAATTTTTTAGCTTGTTCCATTACCTTATCGATGTCATATTCTCCTGAAACTAGGAACGTTGCATCTAAATAGGTGCCATCTTCTTCACTAAACCCATACATTAAACGACTTGTTTTTAAGTCTGTTAAAATTGTATTTTCGTATAGTTCCTGAGGAGCTGTTACTCTTCCCTTATTTTTTCCACTAAATGTTCCGACAATCGTTACTTCAGTTTCATTGTTTGCTTTCTTTTCATTATCCGCATCATAAATATTAGATTTTAATTTAATCTTGTCTCCAACTTTTAAATTGTTTTTCTTAGCAAAGTCTTCATGAACCATTGCCACGTTCGTATCTGAATCTGTAATGTGTCTTCCAGATGTTAACGTGAATGTTTGAGCCGCAAAACGTTCATCCATACTTGAATCATTAATTCCCGTTACCATCGCAGCTTTTCCAAAACGTTTCACACGGTTGGCATCCAATTTAACACCTTGAGCAGGGATTAATTCTTGATCTACTAAGTCCGCTACAACTTCCATTCGTTTAATGGCTTTTTGGACCCCTTCAATCCCTTCAATGGCTTTAATATCTTTCCCCTTCAAGTTCCCCCCACCACGAGCAGTCCCTTGATTATGACGACGGTCAATTTGCATTGAAAAAGACGAATTAATCGATTTAAAGGTTTCTTTTGCAGCTGTGTCTGTCGCATGTTTTACAGATAAACTACTTAAAGCAACAGTTGCCATACTGAATAAGATAAAGAAAATTATGAACGATTTAAATTTCTTTCTAGTCACATATGCCCAAGCATTTTGAATAATTCTCATTTATCTCACCCCTTCTTTCCTTTTGATTTTTTTAATTGTCCTTCTTCAAGTGTAAGAACTTCGTCACAAGCGTCAGCTACTTGCGGACTATGAGTCACTACAACTACACACTTTCCGCTTTCATGAGCAGCCATTTTTAAAATATCAATAATTTCAGCAGCTGTTCCTTCGTCTAGGTTTCCTGTTGGTTCATCGGCTAAAATAATTGGCGCTTTGGATACTAAAGCTCTAGCAATAGCTACACGTTGTTGTTGTCCACCTGATAATTTCAATACATTTCTATGAATCAATTCTTCTCCTAATCCTAATTTTAGAAGAATTTCCTTATCCGCTTTTTCGTTTACAAGTTTGACATTTTCAAGCGGAGTTAAGTAATCAATCAAATTGTAGTTTTGGAAAACTAAGCAAATATGATCTCTACGATGATCGCTGTAGGAACCTTTTGCAATATCTTCTCCCTTAAATAGCACTTTCCCTTTTGTTGGGCTATCCAACCCTGCTAATAAAGATAAGAATGTTGATTTCCCAGCACCCGATTTACCTACAACCGCAATAAATTTTCCTTCCTCAAACTGTGCATTTAAATCTTTTAATACATATTTTTGTGCATTCTCATAACGATAATAAATATTTTCTAATGATAATACTGACATAAGACCACTCCTTTTAATTCATTTGACTTAATATTTTCTTTGGTTTCTTCATTAAGATTACAGCTGTACTAAATAGTACTGCTAATACAATAATGACAATGACGATGACTAATGTTTTAGCACCTTCCATTAGCGTTAGTTGCGGCAAACTGGATTCAAATAATGACTTGACCTGAGCAGGTATATCATCTGATGAAATCAATCCTGAGTAAAATTGATTTGCCACGAACTCTCCAAAGAATAATGCAATTAAATAACTTCCTGAAGCAATCGTAAACAGCTCCAGTAAAATTTGACTAATAATTTTTCCTCTTGAAATACCAAGAGATAATAATATTCCAAATTCATGGATTCTTTCACGTAAGGTGAATAATAAAATTAAGAATAATATAATGACTGCTAATGCGAACACAGATCCCGTTAATAACATCATTAATGATTTAAAATTTGAAATCGGACCTGATACTTGTTCAAAGACTTGTTCATTTTTTGATAATTGTAAAGTTTCCCAATTTAGTGAAAGATTTTTTACTTCTTTAATCACAGAGTCTAGTTGTGAAGGATTCTTTACAGTATAGATTGCTCTATGAACAACTTCATTCGACTCCTTATTTCCTGCTAATAACTGACTCGTTTTATAATCCATATACATACGATTTTCAGTTAAATCACTTGTGAGCCCTGTAGATTGCTCTGATAATTTCCCATTAAAAATCCCAACGACTTCAACAGTGATTTCATCGTAAGAGCCTCCACCTTCTTCTCCATTCTTAAACAGTTTCATTTTGATTTTAGAGCCAACCGTCCAGTTATTCTCTTTCGCTAACTCTTCATGAATAAGAACTTTATTTCGATCTTCTTTTGTTAGTGCTCTCCCACTTTGAATATTTAATGCTCCACTGGCAAAATTCATTTCATTATTGCTATCACTAACTCCTCGAACACCCACTAGCTCACCGAGATTTCCTTGATCTAGTTGAACAGATTGTTCTCTTTGAACAGCTTTAGCATCTTGCAATTGACCTACCGCATCGTATTCATATTGAACATCTTTAACTCCATCTGTTTTCTCAATTTGAGTTAATTGCTTCTTTTGTATCCCTCCATCATTTAAGATTGATTCAACTTGAAAGCCTGAATTTGAAAGACTAAGGAGTTTCTCTTCAACCTTCCCAGTACTTTCTTGCATCGAAAGAACTGCTAATACTGCTGAAGAAATTAGTACCATAATGAAAAACAAAATTCCTGTCCGAATTTTCTTCCTGATTAAGTATGCTCCAGCGCGTTTCTTCCAATCCATTTGCTCACTTCCTTTCCTTATCCGTGATTTCATTTTGCATTTCCAATATGAAACCAATATGAAATAGAACATCCAAATAAACGAAACTGTTAATTTTAGATTTTCTTAAAACTAAAAAAGCTGGACAAACGTCCAGCTTTTTCTCATTTAATATCTTTCTTTCATCGCACGATCGATTTCGCGTTTCATATCCTTTTGCTTTAAGGCATCACGTTTATCGTAATTTTTCTTCCCTTTCGCAACACCGATTAACAACTTCGCAACGCCATTTTTAATGTAGACCTTAAGCGGCACTACTGTATTTCCGGCTTGCTTTACTTGCTCTAGTAAATAATTGATTTGCTTTTTATGAAGCAATAATTTTCTCGTTCTTAATGGATCATGATTGAATAGGGTCCCTTGTTCAAACGGACTAATATGGACCCCTACAAGAAAAGCTTCTCCTTGCTTCAAGCTCACATAGCCATCTTTTAAATTGATACGCGCTTGACGAACCGATTTAATTTCTGTTCCAGTTAAAACCATTCCAGCTTCAATCGTTTCAAGAATGGTATAGTCATGACTTGCTTTTCGATTTTGTGCGAGCACTTTATCGTTCGTTCCTTTAGGCATTCATGAACCCCCTAGCGTCTTTTCTTTTTCGTTTTAATTGCTTTTTTAAAGCGTTGGCGATCTTTTGATTTTTTGCCCTTCTTAGAAGACTTTTCATCATAGCGTTCGCCTTTTCTTGGACGTTCTGTTTTAGCAAGTTTTGCATCTTCTAGGAGTAGGAAATCGACTTCTCTAGCTTCTACATCTACTTTCACACACTTCACACGAACACGGTCACCGATACGGTAACTGACTCCTGTACGTTCCCCTAGTAAAATCATGTGGCTTTCAATAAAGTTAAAGTAGTCTTGTTTTAAGTGAGAAATATGGATTAATCCTTCTACGGTATTGGCTAACTCGACAAACATCCCAAATTTTGTCACAGAACTTACGATACCGTCGAATTCCTCGCCGACCTTATCTTGCATATATTCGGCTTTCTTCAATGCATTCACATCGCGTTCCGCCTGTACTGCAAGTCGTTCCATACGAGACGATTGGTCTGCAATTTGTTGCAACTTATCTTCTAGAAGCATTTCTTCTTTCTTCGATAAATGACCTGGGTGTTTTCCGTAATGACGAATCATACGATGAACGATTAAGTCTGGATAACGACGGATGGGCGAAGTAAAGTGCGTATAATCTTCAGCTGCAAGACCATAGTGTCCGGTTGGCGTGATATCGTACTTAGCTTGTTTCATTGAACGGAGCATCATCGTTGATACCACCGCTTCATAAGGCTCACCACGCACCTCGCTTAATGCCTTTTGCAATTTCTTCGGTGTAACCGAATCGTTCTTCCCTTTAATCGTAATTCCAAATGCGGTAATAAACTCTAAGAATCTTTGAAGCTTTTCGCTATCTGGATTTTCGTGAATACGATAGATGAACGGCACCTTCAATTGTTCATAGTGACGAGCTACTGTTTCATTAGCTGTCAGCATAAAGGACTCAATGAGTCGCTCTGCTACACCACGTTCACGGAGTACAATTTCTGTTGGAACTCCTTTTTCATCTACAAGAATTTTTGCTTCTTGTGTATCAAAGTCAATCGCTCCACGTTCCATGCGTCTACGTTCAAGAATCGTATGTAATTCTTTCATATTCCAGAGCATTTCTGCTATCTCTGGTGTGATTTTTTCAGAAGCTTCATTCGTATTGAATAATACATTCACTTCATCATAAGTTAATCGCTCATTCGATTGAATCACACTAGGGAAAATTTCGTGCTGGTATATCGTTCCGCTACGGTCGATTTCCATACGAGCTGTTAATGTTAAACGTTCTTCATATGGATGTAGCGAGCAGATTCCGTTTGATAATCGTTGCGGTAACATTGGAACCACACGGTCTGTTAAATACACACTCGTTCCGCGTTCGAATGCTTCCTTATCCATTTCAGAATTTTCCGTTACATAATAAGAAACGTCAGCGATAGATACCGTTAAGACAAAGGTTCCATCTTCGCGTTTAACTAGAGCGACCGCATCATCTAAGTCTTTTGCATCTGCTCCGTCAATCGTCACGGTTAATTCTTGGCGTAAATCCACACGCCCTTCGATTTCTTCCGGTGAGATAGTTTCACTCACACGGTTGGCTTCCTCTAATACAGAATCTGGGAATACTGTTGGGATTTTTAATTGATGTAAAATCATTAAAATATCCATGCCGACAGCGTCTTTATAGCCGATTTCTTTAACGATATGAGCCTTCAAGACGAGTTCGTGACGCTCTGTTTCATAACTATCAACTTCGGCAATCACGACGGTTCCGTCAACTGGGTTTAATCCCTTTCTAGTCACATAACATTTCGTTTTCTTTAATTTAGAATCTTTTAATGCAATTTCGCCACAATAGCCTGTTTGCATCATAATCTTCGATGGATAACGTGTATAAATCCCTACCACTTGTTTCACAGCGCGTTCAATAATCTTCACGATTGTTCCGCTTGCGGCTTTATCGTTATAAGGATTTTCTTCTTGTACGATACGAATCGCAACTGTGTCTCCATCCATAGCGCCATGGACATCCGTTCTTGGGATAAAAATATCTGGTTTTCCTTCTTCAACTGTGACAAAACCAAATCCTTTATCGTTTAATCGGAATGTTCCTTCTAACGTACGATTTTTTTGATTGAATCCAAATTTACCTTGTCGTGTTAATACAATTTTTCCAGAATCTTCGAGGTCAGCTAATTGTTTCACTAAAATCTTAAAGTCCTTTGAAGCAGTAAATCCGAAATGCTCACTAATTTCTTGAACAAAAAAACTTTCGGATTCATGTTCCATAAAGAAAGCCATTAAGATTTCTTCTAATGATTGTCTCATTTCTTTACCTCCATTCTTGTTGATTTAGAAAAGAGAGAACAGTCTCTTGGAATTCCTTTCTAACAGGACTAACCGTAATCACGTGCCCCGCTTCTTCATACCAATGTAACTCCACTTGAGCATTCACCAAAGCTTCTTTTAATTCTAAAGAGGCTTCAGGATTTACAAGTGTATCTTGTTCCCCTTGTGCAATATAAAAACTTCCTGTTACTTTATCTAAATTAGATGCTACTTCACTTGAAAAGATTTGTAGTTCATCTAATTGCTTTTGGGCTTTCAACTTCATCTCGATACTATCAAAAGGACGATTTAGTTTTAAATAAGAAGCTTGAGCATACATCATAAAACTTTTTAACAGCCCAGGAAGTTGCGGATTTCTTACAGAAATCGGTGAGCAAAAAGTCCCAGCATAATCTACCAGTTGCTCCGTTGCGGCCTTTGTAGCCATAATTCCTCCCATAGATAGACCAAAAGCCGCAATCGTCTTGAATCCTGAATTTTTAACAAACTCAATCGCTTTTTTAGCATCTTCATACCATTTACTAGGAGAATTATTAAGAATATCATCGACATCAGGAGTTCCATGGCCAGAAAATACGGGAACATAGACTGCATAATCATGACGATGTAGAAACTGCGCAAGCATTCTCACATCTGCCGGTGTCCCAGTATAAGCATGAAATAAAATCACCGCTCTTGTATTACCTTCTTTTCTTAACCATAATGCTTCCATAATAAAACTCCTCTAATCTGTCAAATAAAAAAGTACAATTGGTTGGATGTCCGAACAATTGTACTTAAATTTATTATTTTGATGAAATGTATGCTAATGCAAATGCTAATAACATGAAGATTGTTCCTAAAACAACTGTTACGCGAATTAAGAATGCCTCAAAACCACGTGCCTTTTGTTTACCGAATAATTGTTCTGCTCCACCTGTTAAATTCGCAGCATTTGTTTTTGAAGGTTGCATCGCAACAACAATAATTAATAATACGCATACCACAACCATCAGTGATAAAATTAAACTGTACAAAGGATTCCCTCCTTAACTAAAATTCTTTTCAATTTTAACATAAAAACTACGATAATTCTACTCTTTCACGCAAAATGCTATGAATTCGAACTACAATTCAAAACTTTGAAAACATGGTATAATAGAAAAAGACAAAATGAAATGGAGTGACGGAATGAAAGGTTTTGTATTTTTTGATTTGGATGGGACGCTACTAAATGGGGAGTCAAAAGTAGATGCGGCTACCGCAAAGGCCATTCAAACGCTAAAAGACAATGGATATGAGCCCTTTATCGCAACAGGACGTTCTCCTGCTGAAACGCGCGATATTATGGAGAGTGCGAATATCCACTCAGGAATTTTTATGAACGGTCAAGTCGTTCTTTATCAAGGAGAGCGTGTTTATTCTT
>ERZ773054.1950-NODE-1950-length-11362-cov-22.239409_pt1 | contig 11362 bp, 10 predicted proteins | sample MGYA00580630_ERZ773054 | MGnify/ENA primary metagenome ERZ773054 (study PRJEB29015, sample SAMEA2737994) | human oral metagenome | biome: human oral; feature: human-associated habitat; material: dental | place: China | collected 2115 ... | reverse complement strand
CGATGTGGTCGCAGCCCTGGACGACGGCGTAGTTGTTGAAGACGCCGCCGGAGGATGCGCACGCACCCATGGAGATGACCCACTTGGGTTCGGGCATCGAGTCGTAGACGCGGCGGATGATGGGTGCCATCTTGTGTGAGACACGGCCCGACACGATCATCATGTCGGCGTGACGCGGCGAGGCACGGAAGACCTCGAGGCCGAAGCGCGCCATGTCGAAACGGGGGGTACCGGCGGCCATCATCTCGATGGCGCAGCACGCCAGACCCATGGTGACGGGCCACTGGCTGTACTTGCGTGCGAGCCCGAGGACTTTTTCGACGCTGGTGAGCGCGATACCCGCGGGCAAGGATTCTTCAAGTCCCACTTGTCTTTTCCTTACTTATATCTCAGTAGTCCAGGCCGCCGCGTCGCCATTCGTAGGCGTAGGGGACGCAGAGGGTGACGAGGAAGCTCATCATGACGACCAGTCCGAACAGGCCCAGCTGGTTGAAGCTGACGGCCCACGGGTACATGAACACAACTTCGATGTCGAAGATGATGAACGTCATGGCGACCAGGTAGTAGCGCACCGGGAAGCGACCCTCGGTGAGGTGAGCGCTGGTCGGCTGGATACCGCACTCGTAGTTGTCGGCCTTGGTCTTGGACTTCTTGGTGGGGCCCAGGATCGCGGAGGCGACCAGGCCTCCGAAGGCTAGTACGAGGGCAGCTGCCGACATGATGAGCAGCGGCACGTAGGGATTCGTCATCGTTCCTCCCGGTTATCGGTGGTGGTGGTCATGCGGGGCGCACCACCTTGGTCAGCATTGTGATGAGTTGGTCGTCGAAGTCGCCCCCGGTCCTCTCGTACCCGTCCGACAGGAGTTTGTGGACGAGCGTCATGAGGCGCGGAATGGGCAGCCCGACGTTCGTGCAGGTGCGCATGATTGTCGGGTTTTCGATGAGCGCGACGAAGATGCGGCCCAGCTGGTAGTAACCGCCGTATTCGTCGCGAAGCATGTGGGGGTATTCGCTCATGGCGCGGTCGATGCCGGCGCGATGGGAGCGGGACAGGGCCTGCGCGATGCACGAGGCCGCGTAGCGTCCGGCCTTCATGGCCGGGGCGATGCCTTCGCCGTTGTAGGGGGAGACCATGCCGCCGGCGTCGCCCACGAGGACGAGGCCCTGGGTGTAGTGAGGCTTGCGGTTGAAGCTCATGGGCAGGGCGGCGGAGCGGAGCTGACCGATCTGGTTCTCGGGGGTGAAGCCCCATTCCTCGGGCAGGTTCGCGGTCCAGGTCTTGAAGACCTCGCGGTAGGGCAGGTTGGTGGCGCCGGCGCGCGAGGCGACGGAGCCGAGGCCGACGTTGACGATGCCGTCGCCCATGGGGAAGATCCAGCCGTAGCCGGGCAGCAGGTCGGAGGCGCCGGGGGTGCCGCTCCACAGTTCGAGGTGGGATTCCATCCATTCCTCGTCGCCGCGGGGGCTGTGGAAGTAGGCGCGTGCGGCCACGCCCATGGGGCGGTTCATCTTCTTTTCGAGGCCGAGGCTGGTGGCCAGTCGGGCGGCCACTCCCCCGGCGTCGACGGTGATGGAGGCGCGCACCTCGAAGGTGGCGGCGTTCTTGCCACGCCCGCTCTTGGCCTGCACGCCGACGACGCGGCCGGAGCCGTCCTGAATGGCGCCGATGACGGTGACGCCCTCGTAGAGGCGGGCCCCGGCTTCGACGGCGCGCCGGGCGAGCGCGTGGTCGAGGTCCATGCGGGCGCGGGTCATGCCGTAGCCGGGCAGGGACTTCTGATCGGGCCAATCCATGTGGACGGTGTGGCCGCCGCCGATGACGGTCAGGCCGCGGTTTCGCATCCAGCCGGTGGTGTCCACGCCCATGGCGATGAGCTCATGGACGGCGGCCGGGGTGAGCCCGTCGCCGCAGATTTTGTCGCGCGGGAAGGGGCTTTTCTCCAGGAGGACGACATCGAGGCCTGCTCTGGCCAGATGGTAGGCGGTGGAGGACCCGCCCGGGCCTGCGCCGACGATGACGACGTCAGCGCTCATGTCGCTAGGCATGGTGGATGCCACGGCATTCCTCCGTCATGTGGTGCGCGGGTGCGTCCGCGCGAGTGTGCAAGGTGGATGAAGCGTGCACATCACTTCATTCCGCACGCAACCCTAGCTAGGTGACCCTCACCTCGGCGAGCGAGCGCACTTTTTCCCGCCGTTTCAACGAACGAGGTCGGGGCAAGGCTCGCCCACAGCACCCATTTGCGCAACAGAACATTGTCGTAAATGGTGGCTCCGGCCTCGTCGCGCGAACCCGCGCCCACGCACAGGCATGCAGTATTCACATCACCAACGCCGACGCATTGACCACTACGATGTCCATCACTTCAGGAGCGCGTCGAGGGTTCCTCCGTCCACGCCAGACAGTCACGCCTTCGCCACGAGTGCACCACAATGAGCAAAGAACACACGAATAACCCCACACGCAAGGACGCACGTATAGACAACAGCAAGCAGACACACGCACGGATGAGATCACAGTGCCTCACGATCGGCGCCACTGCGGCCACACTCATGCTTGCCGCTGGAGGAGCCGCCTTCGGCTACCACCTCACGCACCCCGCCGAGGAGACACACTCCTCGATGAGCGTGCCCGACACCACCGAGCAGTCGTCACAGTCTTCCCAAAGCTCCGCCGAGGCCTCGACCACCACGGAAACCCCCCCCACCCCAACTGAGGCAACGCCCACCGCCCCCGCCTGCGAGGACGGCTCCCCCACGCCCATCGACACATGCCTACACCCCGCCTCGGTCCAGTGACTCCCCGATCTCCTGCCCGACCCGCGCGAGGTCGACCGCACAAACCCGGAAGAGGTGACCATCGCCTACGTCGTCACGCGCAATGTCTGGGATGTGTCGCGTGACAGGACCAACGCGTACGCCTCCATCCGTGCGAGCATCTACGAGACACCCGAGCGAGCGAACAACCACACGCCAACGCCCGACCTGGAGAGAGGCCAGGGCGAGTTCCTGCCCCTCCTAGCCAATCAGGTCCACACGAGCGTGACGATCACGGACACGAATACCAACGCGCCTCAGCCGAACACCGACCCAAATCGCTGGCTGGGCAACGTCTAGTACCTGCGCACCTACTCGGACGGATCTCTTGAGCCCCTCAAGGGACGCGAGGTCGTCTCCCTGCAACTCCAGGACGATGGGACATGGGCGGTCGACAACAGCGGACCATACTCAAAGAACCAGCACACACTCTCCTCATCGCAGAGCCGCAACACGCCCCACAAGAGGTTTGTTAGACATTCACTTACTGAGATCGTTGTCCGCACTGTCGCAGGCACTATGCACAACATGGTTCACTTGACAGCTGTGGAGGCCTCGCCCACGCCCAACGACGACGCTATGCACTCAGGTCCCACGCGACGCGCCCACGCCGCATCACGTCCCCAGCCGCAGCACTTATGACTGAGAGGACCCTCGCGATGAGAACATTTACTCGCATCGCCATCGCTCTCGCGGCGACCGCAGGACTGGTGGGTGCCACCCTGTCGGCCAGGGCCTCGTCGGCCGCCACCGCCCAGTGGACGACGCTCAAGGAAGCGCCAGCCCCGGTCTCGAACCCGATGAAGGGCTTCATGCCGTGGGCGCACACCGCCGGCGACACACCCGTGCTCGCACAGGGCACGATGCCCTACACACTGGAATGGGCACCCTTCCCCGTGAACACCTCGTCACCGGACACGACACCTACGACTTCACGAAGGTTGACGCCCTCCTGGACGCGATCGCCTCTCGCGGTCACCAGGCCGTCATCCGTTTTACCCTGGATACACCCGGCAAAAAGACCGGGATGCCCCAATACCTGATCAACGCAGGCACGGACACGAGCCGCTACCCCACCGCTGTCACGAAGGCTCACGGCATGGGCTACTACGATGATTCCCTCGGCTAAGCGACCCTGGAGGGGACCAGCTGGCACTTCATCCCCAAGCTGAAGAAGCAGGGCGAGGGGGATGCCTGGCAGAACTCCCCCATCGGTGGCGAGCTCTACCCTTCCTTCCAGGAATGCGCTTTCTCTGAGCCGCTGAACTGCAAGAGCATGGACAAAGGGCACGATTACAAGGCCCTCAAGTCGATCCAGGAGGCTCACGCGACGTGGCTGATCAATAACAAGGCTTTCACGGTCGGCTACTCGGGCGACGACCTGACGCGCGCCAAGGCCGCGAGCGCCGCGATGGGCTACACGCTGCAGGCGACCCGCACGTCGGTGACGTACAACCAGGTGAAGGCCACCGTGGTCGTGGAGATCAAGAACACGGGCGTCGCACCGTTCTACGCGACGTGGCCGCTCGAGGTCATTCTCGTCGATTCGAAGGGCGCGATCGTGGCCAGACAGACCATCGAGTCCACCCTGCCCTCGATCCTCCCGGACCAGACAGGGAAGGTGACCGCGCGACTACCGCTGCCCGAGAAGTTCCGGTCGAACGACTCCGCGCAGAAGCTGACCGCCGCGATCCGCGTCGTGAACCCGCTGCCGAACGGCGCGCCCGTCGCCTTTGCGAACGAGGCCATGAACAAGCCGCTGCCCGGCTACCTCGAACTGGGGAAGCTCACCCGGGGCCGCGCGCCGAAGAACTAACGACGAGGCCGGAGCAAGGCGCGCGTCACGCGCACGTGGGTGCGCGCCGCCCCAGCCCCGCCAGTCGACGCGGCTGCGCCTTCCGCGCCCAACGCGAGAGGTTTCTTCTACTTCGTGTGGTAGCGCGGGCTCGTACCGAGGTGTGTCGGGTACGGGTTCGTGGTTGCTCCGACGACGGATTCGTCCAGGCCACGGTAGGTGTATGAGTTGTCGAAGACGATTTCCGCCGGCGGGACGAGGCCGTCGACGTACTGCGCGATCTCCTCGGGGGTCGGGCTGGAGCCGCCTCCCTTATCCGCGAGGGGGTTGACGTCGGGGTATTGACTGGGATCAGTGTTCATCATTGTTGCGGGGCTCGCGACGCCGTAGCCGGTGTACTGATTCCAGCCGCCGTCCGGGTTGACGGTCGTGTGTATCAGCAGCTGCAGCAGCTGGTTCGACGTCGCATCGGGCCACTTCTGGCGAGCCATTGCGAGGAATCCTGCGACGATGGGGGTGGAAATGGATGTTCCGACAGTCTGTATAATCTGCGCAGTCCCGTAGTCATACGCCTTGATAGGGCCACCAACGGCTGCCGTGGTAACGGACGATCCCCATGATGAGTAGTCCGCTCGCGCACCATTGATGTCAACTGCGGAAACACCGACCACTCCAGACCAGAAAGACAAGCTTCCAGCATCGTTCGCACTACCCGTATTGCCAATACCGGTAACGATGATTGTCCCCGATGCAGCAGCACGAGCTATAGCCCATTTCAGAGACGCTTGTCGCTCTAGGGACGTGATAGAGATACTGACAATGTCCGCACCGTCATTAATCGCATGATTGATCAGTGAGGCGTGCGTGTAAACGCTTACATTCTGGCAAGCCGGATCTGGCTCCGAGCCTCCGCTAACAGTCTGGTAACTGTATAGAGTAGCTTGCGGAGCAACGCCGTAGTCGCGCGCAACGAGAATCGAAGCGATCTCAGTCCCATGACGCCGACTATCGTCGTCAGGTTTGATCTGGCAAGGACTCTTATCAAGAACCGTGGCACCAGCAAGCTCTGGTCGCGAACTGTCAACCGGCCCATCAATCATTGCGATCGTGACGCCCGCGCCCGTGTATCCCTTCGCCCTGGCTTGGTCGAGGTGGTAGTAGGAAAAGTAGGGTTGGTCGGCTGCGGTGATCGTGTCGGCGGCATGTGCCGGCGCAACGGGAACTGCTACGACTCCCAGGGCACAAGCGGACGCGCAGACAACCGCGAGGAGTACGCGCGAAACCTTATACTTGGGGCTCACCATTGGCGGGGATCCCATCCGTCATCCTCGCGCTTCGCGGGAGCCAGGTCCTTGTCCGATCCGTAGGTCTGAGACAGGGGATTCACGTAGCCTTCGGGCAGAGCATCGGGATCATCGTCCAGGTACCTGTACGGCTGATACTTGCGTCTCCTGGCTTTCTTCTCGTCCTTCGAACCACCCGCACCTGCTCCCATGCCGCTGCCCATGAAAGACCCTCGGCCTGCACCGGAAGCACCACCTTGAGCACTAGAAGCGCCTGCCACCCGAGGAGTAGCAGTCGTTCCATTTACGCCGCTTCCAGCTGCGTTTCCACTTCCTGCCTGCGAGGGGGCACCATACGTTCCAAATCCCTTGCCGCTATATGTCCCAGGAGTCACAGAACCTGCTCCCGAACCGCCAAAAGATCCCGCTCCCATGCGCGCAGCTCCACGCATGCCAAGGGCACCGGCTCCGAGCGCGCCGAGCCCGGCGAGACGCCCGGCAGAACCGTTATCAGCAGCGGGTCCTCCATTGATGCGCCACAGTGGGTGATCGATGTCAGTGGGATTAGCAGGAACGTGACCGCCCCACACAACTCCGTTTCGGTGGTGATTTGCGCCCACCCTCGTGTGCATGAGGTCCATACCCATCAGGTCCTGCGGGTTCGTGATGGGACGATCGTAGGAGCCATCCATATCGGGCGGCAGGTACCGCTTGGAGACTTGCTGTGATGCCAGCGCGCGGTGGCGGGCAAACTCGTCAGTCTCCGGATCAGCATACCCATCCGGATAAAGAGACTTATCTGAGCGTAGGGCTGCACGCCCGTAGTCATCGTCAGCACTACGACCGTAGATTCCCGGATCATGCGGCGAATACTGCACGTACCCGCGATTGAGGTTTTCTTGCGTTTGCGTTGGGAGTGGAAGGTCAATGCTCTGACGTCCAGCTCCAACCTTCACACCGGTTTGCGTCAGGGTATTGACACCGGCACTGAGCTCATTGAGCCCGCCGTTCAGACGCTCAAGGATTTCCGTTGCAGCCGCCTCACGCATGGCGTTCGCCTGCGCCTCGACGCCGTCCACATACGCCGCGCCAGTCGACAACACGGTGTTTGCAACCAGTCCTGGCACTACTCCCCCCACGACACCAATAGCAGGCGTATAGGGCAGCACAACCTTCGCGGCATTGCGCATTGCTGCCGTTTTTGAATCGATGAGTGTCGGCGACAGACGACGCGCGTCAGCGGCGGCCTGTGCAATAGCCTGACGTGCAGCAACATAGCGCGCAATCCCGCCCATATAGTACGAGCGCTTCGCTTCCAGACGTGCAACAGTCTGATCTGCCCACGCCTTGAGGGCTTCTCCAGTCTTTCCTGTAAACCCCTGATGCTGTTGGAAATGCTGCACCCGCTCGATCGCCTGATCGAAGCCGTCAATGACACGCTTATGTTCGCTGTCCCAGGAATGCAATTCTGCATTGTGTTCCGCTTGCGCGGCAAAAGTCATGACGCGGTCGTACATCGGCGAAGAAACCATGTGTTGTCCTTTGATTCTCAGAACTCGGGCATTGCGCCAGCTGCGGTAGGCGCATCATCGGGCTGTGCACTCGGGGCTGCGGAAGGCGCACTCGTCGTTCCAGCAGTAGAGGAGGCAACAGCGACCGAAGGATCGGACTGAAGCGCTCGATTGATTGCTTCGAGAACCGACGCGTTTGCTTCCTCGCTGTTGACGGCTTCACGAACAGCATCCGCCAGGTTCATCTGAAAGGTATCGAAGATAGCGCGCTCATCGGCAAGCATCTCGTCAACAGAGTCAAAGAACCGCACTGCACTATTGCGAAAATCCTGCGCGCCTTGCTCATTAGTCCATCGGGTTACTGTTTGGGCGCCATTGAGAGAGCTCGCGGCATCATTGGATTTGTTGAGAGCCGTCCCGCCCTCATCCATATCGCCGTTTGTCTGAGCGTGTTTTTCCTTATCGAAGCCATAATCGGCACTCATGCACTGTCTCCTGTTAGCAATTCAAGAACACCATCGGTCAGGATTCATCTTCTGGCCCCAGTGTAGTGCCAGTGCCGACTAGCTCACAACCAGTCGAGGTAGCAAGCACCTAGAGCAATCAGCAGCCTTGCTCCGGCCTTGTCAGTATCGAAAAATTACGGCAGCGGCTTGACCGCGCGGTGCATGCAGGCGATGCCGCCGGTGAGGTTGCGGTACTCGACTTCACTCCAGCCGTTGGCGGCGATCATGCGGCCGAGTTCCTCCTGGGCCGGCCACGCGCGAATCGACTCGACCAGGTAGTCGTAGGCGCCGTCGTTCGTGGAGACCAGGCGCGCGATCGCAGGCATAACGGTCGACTGGTAGGCGTTGTACATGCCGCGGAAGACGCGCGAAGGCGGGGTGGAGAACTCCAGGACCACAAGGCGGCCGCGCGGGCGCACGACGCGCGCCATCTCGCGCAGCGCGAGCTCCGGGTCCGGGATGTTGCGCAGGCCCCACGAGATGGTGACCGCGTCGAAGGAACCGTCCTCGAAGTCCAGGTCCATGGCGTTGCCGTGCACGAACTCGATCTCGGGGTGGCACTCACGGCCGACCTCGATCATGCCTTCGGACAGATCGCAGGCGACGACCTCGGCACCGCCCTTGGCCAGCGCGGCCGACGACGCGCCGGTGCCGGCCGCCAGGTCGAGGATGCGTTCGCCGGGGTGGGGGGCGACAGCCTTACGCAGGGCGGTCATCCACACCCTGTCCAAACCGCCCGTCATCAGCGCATCCATCACGTCGTATCGCGAGGCGAGGGAGTCAAACATCGAGGCGATCTCTTTGGGATCCTTGTTCAGGTCCGCGCGCGGGGATTCAGTCATGCGTCAATACTCGCACGTCTTCCAGCGCGCCGCCGCCCCTGCTCCTACCATGGAACCCATGCACAACGACTTCGGATGCTCGCGCCTCGTCTTTCGGGCGTTGGTCCTACCCCCGCAGCACCCGGGGTCTACTTGCTCACTGACGTCTCTGCTTCCCGACTCCGGGGGCGCCGCCTGGCTAGGTGAGCGCCGCCAGATGATCGGCCTGGGACGGGCGCTCACGATCGAGTCTGCGACCTCGAGCGCGATCGCCGACGTGCGCCGCGCGTGGGAGGCTGCCCCCGCCTCGTCCTGCGTCGAGGGAGCCCCCTCGCCCGTCCTTTTCGCGTCCTTCGCGTTCCGCTCCCCCGCCCGCTCGGTTGCCTTCGTGCCCGCGCTGACTCTCATCGACGAGGCCGGGGCCCGCTGGGCGATCACGGCGAGCATTGGGGACGCCCCGGATCCGCTGGCGGCTGTTGATGAGGCCCTGGCCGGGGCGAGGCCTGCCCCGCGCGTGCCGGAGTCCTTGACGTTTGGGCACGGGTCGATGTCGCGCGGCCAGTGGCGCGACTCGGTGCGGGCGATGGCCCAGCGCCTGCGCGATGGGGCCGCCGACAAGGCCGTCATGGCGCGCGATATGACGGTGCGGTGCGCACACGGATTCGACGAGCGTTTCCTGCTCGAGGGCCTGAGCGATCTGTATCCGTCGACGTGGCGTTTCTGCGTGGATTCGCTGGTGGGAGCGTCCCCGGAGATGCTGATCGCGGCTTCGGACGGTACGGCGAGCTCTCGCGTCCTGGCGGGCACGTGCAAGCCCGGCGAGGGCGAGATACTCGCGTCGAGCGCGAAGGATCTACGCGAGCACGACCTGGCCTCCGAGTCAGTGTCCTCGATCCTGACGCAGCTGTGCTCCTCGGTGACGACTCAGGGGCCGTTCCTCCTGTCGCTGCCCAACGTCGTTCACCTGGCGACGGACGTGCACGCACGCCTGGGCGAGGCCCACCTCCTGGATCTGGTGGCCGCCCTGCATCCGACGGCCGCCGTGTGCGGCACCCCGCGCGACGCGGCGCTGCGACTCATCGAAGAGCTGGAAGACACCGAGCGCGGCCGCTACTCGGGGCCCGTGGGCTGGGTCGACACGGCGGGTGACGGCGAGTTTGCGATCGCGCTGCGCTGCGGGCTCACCTCGGGCACGCGTCTGCGCCTTTTCGCCGGTGCTGGCATCATGCCGGATTCCGACCCGGACGCCGAGCTCGCCGAGACCGAAGCGAAGATGCGCCCGCTCCTGGACGCCCTCGGGGTCTAAGCGACTCGTCGACGCACAAAGGCCCGCCGCCCCTTCACGGGGACGACGGGCCTCGTCAGCGCGCGCAGCTCACTGAATCCGCACGGACACGTCCTGTGTGGCGCCGTCGCGCACGATCGTCATGGTGACGGTGTCACCGGCCTTGTAGCGGCGCACGTAGCCGATCAGCTGCTTGGGGCTGGTCACTTCCTGGCCTTCGACCTTGACGATGACGTCGCCTGCACGGATGCCCGCCGCGGAGGCGCCGGAACCTGCGGAGACGTCCTGGACCTCGGCGCCCACGTAGGTGTCGGAGCCGACGGTCGTGGTCGCGGCCTTGACGGTCACGCCGAGCATGCCGTGCGAGGCGCTGCCGGAGGCAATGAGCTGGTCCGCGATGGACACGACCAGGTCGGAGGGGATTGCGAAGCCCAGGCCGATCGAGCCCGCCTGCCCGTCGGAGGATGAGGAGAGCGACTTGATCGAGGAGTTAATGCCGATGACCGCGCCACTCGCGTCGAAGAGCGGGCCGCCCGAGTTACCGGGGTTGATGGACGCGTCGATCTGGATCGCGTTCGTCACCACAAGATCCGAGGAAGCCTGCGTGCCGTCCTCCGAGGTCGCGGATTCGTCCATCGAGACCTCGACGGGGCGGTTGAGCGCGGAGACGATGCCGGTCGTCACCGTATTCGACAGGCCCAGGGGCGCGCCGATCGCCATGACGGGGGCACCGACCTTGAGGTTCGCCGAGGTAGCGAAGCGCGCGACGGTGAGGTCCGAGGGCGGGTTCTCCAGGCGGATGACGGCCAGGTCGGTGGTCTTGTCGTGGCCGACGACCACGGCGCTGTACAGGCGCCCGTCGGCGAGGGTCACCTGGATCTGTCCCCCGCCGAGGGCAGACGCGATGACGTGGTAGTTGGTGACAATGTCGCCCTGCGCGTCGTAGACGACGCCGGAGCCGGTACCGCCCGAGGACGCGCCCTTCGCCTGGATGGTCACGACGGCGGGCGACACAGCGGCGGCGACGTCCGTCCAGTCCGTGCCGGAGCCATTCGAGACGGGCACGGTGGCCACCGTTCCCCCGTTGAGGTTGGTGGGCGTGGACGCGCGCAGCATTGCGGGGCGCGCATAGAACACGGCGCCGAGGGTCAGGCCGATCGTCAGGAGCATCGCGCCGAGGAGGGCGACCCAGCCCGGGCCCTTCTTCGTCACGATGACGGTGGGCGACGCGAAGGCGTCCGGCGAGGCCGGGGCCGCGTATCCGCCGTAGGGCTCGCCAGAGGGGGCGGAGTATGTGCCGCCGGACGCCGGGGCTTCCTGGGCGGAGGGCGCGGGGGCCGCCGG
>ERZ773054.1940-NODE-1940-length-11417-cov-18.342985_pt1 | contig 11417 bp, 12 predicted proteins | sample MGYA00580630_ERZ773054 | MGnify/ENA primary metagenome ERZ773054 (study PRJEB29015, sample SAMEA2737994) | human oral metagenome | biome: human oral; feature: human-associated habitat; material: dental | place: China | collected 2115 ... | reverse complement strand
TAGACGAACCGATTGCCTTGACCATCGGGCTGCTGTTCATCGGCGCGTTGCTGTTGTTCACCCTGCGCGGCGCGTACCGCGTGTTTGTTCCAAAGCAGCCTGCACGCTGACCGAAAAAGTGCAGGCTGCTTGACCATTGCCGTATATTTACGACCGAAATCTTGGAGAAACCCCATGCCCGTTCCCATTCCCCCAGTCCTTCTCGTCTGCATCGGCGCGTGTTTCGGTGCGGCGGCGCGCTGGCAGCTTGGCATTGTGCTTAATCGTTATGGGCAGGTGGCGTCTGTTGGCACGCTGGTGGCCAACTGGCTCGGCTGCTTTTTGGCGGGCGTGGTGCTCGGTTTGTCGCCGAACCAGATGTGCAGGCTGCTTTTGGTGACGGGATTTTTGGGCAGTTTCACTACGTTTTCCGCCTTTTCCGCCGAAGTGGCAGAAAAACTGCTTGCTGCACGATATGCGGAAGCGGCGGCGGTGTTGCTACTGCATATGGCAGGCGGTATCGCATTGACGTTGTTGGGGTTTGCGCTGGCGCGGCAGGTGTAGCCGTTCGGTGGCGAAAAGCAGCCTGCACGTCTGCTGTGTCCGTCCGGCAACGGTGTGTGTGCCGCCGCATCGGGTGCAGGCTGCTTTTTTCATTGGCCAACAGGGAAAGATATATTGAAAATATTATTAAAATTCAAAACGCTGATATTCCTTGCCGTGTTGTTTGTTTCGTTGGGCGGCTGGCTTTTGCCGAAGTATTACTATACGCATACCTACAACAAACCGGGCGGCAAGGCGGACGAATTTCCCGTGCTGATGTGGCGCAGGCATCCGCCCTCACGGGCAAACCCACATCCGAACATGGGCGCTCGGCCGATTTTGGAGACTTTGGGCGGCGTAGAAGAGGCGCGGAAATACAGCAACGGTATGTCCCATTATGTGCCGTGGACAGGGCCGCTGGAAGATATGACAGTCAACAACAACCGCGTTGTCCTGCGGAGGCTCGCATCGGACAACGGACAGTCGGCTTTCGAGCTGGACATCGGCAACGAGCTGTACACCGTCACGGCGGCGTACCGCGTAGAAAATGACGAGGTGTATCCCGAATTTACGCGTATTTCAGGGCCGTTTGTGTGGGGCGTGGCCTTTGTCCACACGTTGATTGTGGCGGTGCTGATTGCCGTGTTGCAAGTTGCACTGGGATTGGGGCGTTCGCTGAGCGTGCCGCCGCACAACCGGAAAAAGCTTCGTGCCTACCAACATGGGAAAAAATGATGAGAAAACCGTTGGCCGCCATAATGTGCAGGCTGCTTTCGGCCGTGTGGAAAAGCAGCCTGTACTTTGCAATATAACAATACAAGGTTTGCCCTCATGAACATGAAATATTTTTTATACATTACCGCCGCCGTGTTCCTGCTTTCGCTGTGGGTTTGGCCGCAAATCAGCATTTTGATACTGCTGGTCCTGCTGGCGGCCGGCGAACGATATGTCCGCCGCGCTCCGTTGCCCGACGCATGGCGGAAAAAGGCGTTGCAGGCATATAAAATCATCGGGATATGTGTTTTGGTTTCGTTGGTTTGGGGCGTTTGGTATATGATGCGGCGGCTGGGATAAAAAGCAGCCTGCACTCGATAGGATGGAAGATGAAGTGGAATAAATTGGCGGCTTTGTGTGCCGCAGTATGGCTTTCGGCCTGCGCCACCGAATGGCACAAACGGCAAGCGGAAGACGGTCGCGACGTGATGCGGCTGCAGACGGTGCGCAACAGCACGTTGCCCGAAAGCGGCATGATTAAAATCGGCGAACAGGATTTGCAGGCGGGCGACATCTTATTTTCGTCCGAAGCCAGCGTGCAGTCGCTCGGCATCCGCCTGTTCAGCAATGCTGCGGTGAGCCATGTGTTTTTATATTTGGGCGACGGCGAAATTGCCGAAGCCGTCGGCGCGGGCGTGCGCATCCGCCGGTTGGACGAGGCGTTGAAAGAAAGCAATCTCACTGCCGCCTTCCGCCGCCCCGATTTGACCGAGGAAAACATCGCCGCCCTGCGCGATTTCGCCCGTCAGCAAAACGGCAGGCATTACAATTTCCTCGGCATTGTGAAGCAGGTGCCGTATTCCCTGGCGCGCAACGCGTGCGAACTGCCCGTGATTCCGCGCCGAATCCGCCGCTTCTGCCTGAATACCATGGCCGCCGTGATGATTCCGTCGTTCGGCAACCGGCGGTTTTTCTGCTCACAGTTTGTGATTGAAGCATTCAATCGCGCCGGCAAACCGCTCACGTCCAAATCGCCCGAATGGCTTGACCCTGCCGACATTCTGCACATGAGCGAAGGCGACGTGGCCACGTTCACACCCAAAGCACGGCTGAATTATGTGGGGCATTTGCAGTGCAGCACATCAATATGGAATGCGGATTGCCATGAAAACACGGCGCTGCCATTGTCGGCGCGGTAGGCGAAACGATAGAATCAACCGCAAAACGCAAAACGAACGTGCAGGCTGCTTTTCGGAACCAGGAAAAGCAGCCTGCACTTTATAAATAATGCGCACAAAAAAATACCGCTGGCGGGCAACGGTATTTTCGGTAATGCGTCAATCGGTAAATCAAGCCATGGCTTTGATTTTTGCCGCCAAACGGCTTTTGTGGCGGGCCGCTTTGTTTTTGTGGAACACGCCTTTGTCGGCGATGCGGTCGATGATTTTGGTGTTTTCTACAAAAGCGGCTTGTGCGGCAGCTTTGTCGCCGGCTTCAACGGCTTTCAAGATTTTTTTCACCGCAGTGCGGAACGCAGTACGCAGGCTGGCGTTGTGTGCGCGGTTTTTCACAGATTGACGGGCGCGTTTGCGTGCTTGTGCGCTGTTGGCCATAATGTTTACTCCTGAATTCGGGATAGTTGGATATTAAAAACGCGCTATTTTAAACGTTAAGCTATGGCAAGGCAAGTGTTTTATTTGCCGCCTTCGCGCCGCCGCGCACATCAAATTCGGGCAAAATCCCTGTTTTTCAGTATAATGCCGCCCAGTATCCCCAAAAACGGCCAATGATTGATGAGCACAGCACACAAAGCCCGCAAACGCTTCGGGCAGAATTTTCTTCAAGACACGCGTATTATTACCGACATCGTGAATGCCGTCCGCCCGCAACCCGATGATATTGTGATTGAAATCGGGCCCGGATTGGCGGCGATTACCGAGCCGCTCACGCGCCATCTGCGGCAGTTGCACGTGTGCGAAATCGACCGCGACATTATCCAATTTTTGAAAGCGCAGCCGTTTGCCGACAAGCTGGTGATTCACGAAGGCGACGTGTTGCAATTTGATTTCGGCAGCATTGCGGGGCGCAAAAAAATCGTCGGTAATTTGCCCTACAATATTTCCACGCCGCTGCTGTTTCATTTGGCGGAAGTGGCGGACGAAGTGGCCGATATGCACTTCATGCTGCAAAAAGAAGTGGTGGAGCGCATGGTGGCGCAGCCGAAAACCAACGATTACGGCCGTCTGAGCGTGATGCTGCAATATTTCTTCGATATGGAGATGCTGATTGAAGTGCTACCCGAATCGTTCGACCCTGAGCCGAAAGTGGATTCGGCGGTGGTGCGCATGATTCCCGTGCCCAACCGCATCGGCACCGCCGCTGATTTCGCGCATTTCAGCAATTTGGTGCGCGATGCCTTCCACCAGCGCCGAAAAACCATCCGCAACAACCTTAAAGGCATTGCCGACGACGAGGATTTGCAGGCGGTCGGCATTTTGCCGCAGCAGCGCGCCGAAGAAATTGCGCCCGAATTGTATGTGCGCTTGTCAAACCATCTGGTGGCAAAGGGCTGAAAAAGCAGCCTGCACTCCATTTTTATTTGAAAAAACAAAGGATAAGTTAATGTCCGACCCAATTCAAACACCTCCTTCACAAGACGCAGAAAAGCAGCCTGCACCTTTATTCCCACAGATGGAAAGCAATCCGGGGCAGGGAACGGCGCTCAAACTCACGCTCACTAAAGACAACGGCAACGAATCGTTCGAACATGTCGTCCTGGCGGAAATCCTGCAAAACGTGTTGGCCGAAGCGGGCTGGACAACCGAAATCATCGACGGCGGCTGGCTGTATCAGCCCGATACGGGCTATTATCTGTGGCCTTTGATTTGGGATTTGTCGATTGACGAAGACGACGGCAGCGTGCAAACCGCCAGCACCATTCAAATCCACCATCATGAATTGTTCCCCAATGGGATTTTTGAATACCAATATTCCTTCGGCCAATACGATACCGTGCACGAAGCCTTGGCCAGCGGCTTTGACACTTGGCTGAAAACCGATTGGGAAACCCTGCTGGATGCGGCCGACCCGCAAGAAGCCGCCCACCTGCGGCTGACCATCACGCCCAAGGGCGATGTGCCGAAACGCCTGGTTCTGCTCGGTTCGGTGGGCTTTTTCCCTGCGCGGGAAGATGATGGCGATGAAGCAGAAGCGGAAGAATGCAGCCTGCACGGCGAATTTTGCGAATGCTGCCTGTTCACCCGCAGCATGGAAGCGTTCGAGCCGCTCATCAAATCGCAGGAAAACTACGCCATCCGCATTTTTGCCTCGCGCGACGACGAGGGCGAAACGGATGCCGACTGCCGCGTGAACGGCGAAGACTGGGACGGCGCGCTGGAATCGCTGAAAAATTATGCGGCCACCTGGCAGGGCGATGGCATGATGTTCCGCAAGCAATACATCATTATCCGCAATGCGCCCGACGACTGGTAGGAAGAGGCGGAAGAATAAACGTGCAGGCTGCTTTTGAATAATCAAGGCGGCTTCGGGAAAAATCCATTACAATAGCGCGCATTCAATGCAGGGCGGGCGCCGCCTTCATCAACGGAAAGAGAAAATGACGATAACCAACGAACAAAAAATCATGGTGAGCTTCAAAAACGTTCACAAATATTTCAAAGACCTGCATGTGATTAACGGTGTGAACCTGGACATTAAGCAGGGCGAAGTGGTGGTGGTGTGCGGGCCTTCCGGTTCGGGCAAATCCACACTCATCCGCACGGTGAACCAACTGGAAACCATTGCTTCGGGCGAAATTTGGGTGGACGGCGTGAACGTGGCCGACCCGAAAACCGATTTGAACAAAATCCGCACCGAAGTGGGCTTTGTGTTCCAGCATTTCAATTTGTATCCGCACCTGAGCGTGTTGGACAACATTACCCTGTCGCCCATCAAAGTGAAGGGCATGAACAAGGCGGATGCGGAAAAGCTGGCGGTGGAGCTGCTGGAAAAAGTGGGCTTGTCGCACAAAAAAGACGCGCTGCCAACCCAATTATCGGGCGGGCAGCAGCAGCGTGTGGCGATTGCGCGCGGTTTGGCCATGCAGCCTGCCGTGATGCTGTTTGACGAACCGACTTCCGCGCTCGACCCGGAAATGGTGGGCGAAGTGCTGAAAGTGATGAAGGATTTGGCGCAATCGGGCATGACGATGATGTGCGTTACCCACGAAATGGGCTTTGCGCGCGAGGTGGCCGACCGCATTATTTTTGTCGATGCGGGGCAGATTTTGGAAGACCGCACGCCCGATGAGTTTTTCGACAATCCGCAAACGGAACGCGCGAAACAGTTTTTGAGCCAGATTATGTCGCATTGATGAAGCAGCAAATACACGCCGAAAGACGACGGACAAAAGCAGCCTGCACTTGGAAAGTTAAAGTGCAGGCTGCTTTTTTGTTACCCGCGCTGCTTTAAACGTCTTTCATCGCCTGCAGGCATTCGGCCAGCGGGGCGAACAGTTGCTCGGTTAGCGTGCGGAACATGGGCAGCAGGTAGGGCGGGGTGTCGTCTTCCTGCCGGCCGAACACGAGTTTGACTTCGGGATAGTCTTCCTGTGCCATGCCGGTAAAGCCGCCGTGGTATTTTTCAATGGCTTTGCCCAGTGCGTCCTGCCACCGTTGTTCGGGTGGGGCATCCTGTTTTTTGGCGTTGGGCGCGTAATAGGCGGTGGCGGCGGCCCAGTTCACGCGTGCGAAATAGGGCAGCGGGGTGTTTTGCCCGATGCGGTATGCGGTCAGCCAGGTTTTTAGGGCTTCTTGCGCGTCGGCTTGGGCGATGGGCGGCAGGCTGCAGGTTTGGTTCAGGCCGATGTATTGGCTTTGGCGCGGTTCGACGGCGTTGTCGGGTGTGGCGGCGCAATAAATCAGATGGTGCAGCAGGAGTTCGATTTTGTCGGCGGCGGCGAGTTTGCCGTGTTGGTTGTGCTCGGCGAGGAATTGGTGGGCGAAGAAGATTTGGCCGTCGGCGTGGTTGTGTTGCAGTTGGTAGTGCAGGCTGCTTTCGCCCAAATGCAGTGTGCCGAAGCGGTGAGGCAGGGCTTGGCTGTGCAGGTCGCTGTCGAGCAGGGCGGCGCGAACGGCAAAATCGTTGGCAACGAGTTCGCCGATTTTGCCGGCGGGCAGCAGGCTTTGGGCGTTCAGCCAGGCGGCGGTGTCGGCGAAGTCTTGGTGTTGCAGGCGTGCGGTCAGATAGGCGTTGTCGAGGCGGCGCGGCTGGTCGGGCAGGAAGGGTTCGCTGCTGGGCAGTGCGTCGTTGAAGTAGGGGCTTTGCCAGTTGAGGCGATGTTTGAGCCAGTAGCGGACGGGGTTGCGCCAGAAATGCAGCAGGTCGTTTTGTTCGATGAGGTGCGGTTCGGCGGTGCAGGCTGCTTGGTTGGCAAATGGTGCGTAGGCAGCCTGCGGCTGGTTGAGCGCGTCGGCAAAATCTTGGCGGGTGCTGAACAGTTGCAGGCTGCTTTCGTCTTGGAAATAGCGAGGGGAAAAGGCTTGCAGCGGGTGGTGGGTTACCCAGCGGCGCATGAGGTATTGGCTGCCCAAATCGGTGAGCGAGGCAATGCAGTCCACCAGTTCGCCCAAAAGTGTGGACGGGGCGCGTTCGGCATCGGTGCGGATGTCGCGGCCGATGTAGGACAGATACAGGGTGTGCCGTGCGGACAATACGGCTTCCAAAAACAGGTAGCGGTCGTCGTCGCGCCGTGCCCGGTCGCCGGCTTGGGGCAGTTTGGCAATCAGGTCGAACGAGGCGGCTTTGGTTTGGCGTGGGAAGATGCCGTCGTTCAGGCCGAGCAGGCAGATGGCGTTGAAGGGCAGCGAGCGCATCGGTACCATGCTGCAAAAGGTGATGCCGCCGCGCAAGAAGCCGGCTTCGCTGGATTGGTGCAGGAAGTGTTGTGCGTGTTCGCAGGCGGTGTCGGCATGAATCTGTTCGGTGAATTGTGCTACGTCGGCTTGTGCCTGCCAGTTGGCCAGCGCGCTTTCCCATTGCTGGTAGGCTTGGCGGTCGGCATCGTCGGCGGGGACGAGCAGGTTCTGGCTCAACCGGCGCAGGCGGCCGCACCATTGTTCGATGGTGGCGGGGGTTTGCCATTCGTGTTTGGTGTCGAGCAGGAATTGTACGAACTGCACGAATCGGGCGAAGACGGGCAGGTGGTCGGGGTGGCTGTCGAAGGCGGCGGTGTCGTGCCACAAATTCTGTTGTGCAGGCTGCATCCAACCGAGCACCAGCCGGTCCAGCCCCTGCTGCCAGGTAAACAGCGGATGGTTGTCGCCGTATTGCGCGCGTTCGGTTTCGTCGCTGCCCCAGCGGATATTCAGCTGTGCCACAGATTCGGTCAGCAGCGGTAAATCGTCGCGCGTGAGCTGCCATTGCGCCAGAATGGTCGGATTGTCCAGCAGCGCCAGCACTTTTTCCACTTCAAATCGGCTGCCCAGCACTTCCAGCGTTTGGGCGATGGCATCGAGTGCAGGCTGCTTGCGCGACAATTTCACATCGGCAATCGAATAAGGCAGCGGCGCGTCGGAATATTGCCCGAACACGGCTTCGATGAACGGCGCATACGGCTCGATATTCGGCGTGAGCACGGCAATGTCGCCCGGCTGCCACGACGGGTTCTGCTGCAACATCAGGCGGATTTGGTCTTTTAAAATCTGCAATTCGCGCAAAGGGCTGTGTGCGCTGTGGATTTGCAGGCTGCTGTCGGCATGGAGCTGGGCAACGAGTTGCGCGTCCGCATCGCCTGAAGCAGCCTGCACTTGCCGTGCAATGTTTTGTGCAATCAAATTATCGTGTTGCGCGCGTTCCGATAAATAGGCGAAATGCCGTTCGCGCCAGCCTTCACGGCACGCGTCGTCCGGCTGAATCAGGTTTTGGATATGGAATTGCAGGCTGTGCAGTAGGCTGTCGGACAGCGGCTCGGGCGCGAATTTCTGGTGCCGCTCTTCCTGATGCGCCTCCGCCTCGCTCAGGGCATTGAAAAAATCGCGCCCCTGCTTGCCCCAGGACGACAGCAGCGGATGCCCCTGCAACGCCAAATCCGCTTCATCGCTGCGTTGCAGGATTTGCGCAGGTTCCAGCAAGTCGCCCCAGTACAATGAACACGGATTGAGCGCGAAAATATGCACGTCGCGGTGCAGCGCAATCTGTTGGAACAAGGCCATATACATCGGCGCCAGCGTGCTCAAACCGAACACGAATAAACGCGGCGGCAGGCTGCGGATACGTCCCTCGGCCAGCGCGTCCATCAACGTGTGCCACAACTGCACGCGGTGCAGCGCATCGCCCGAACGGCGGTCCAATTCGCGCCAAAGCACCGCCTGCCAGGACTGCTCGTCCTGATAATGCGCATCCAACGCCGCCATGCGCCGCCCGGCGCTCCACGCCTCAATCCAATCGGGACGGTACACCAAATATTGGTCGAACACATCGGCAATCTGACCGGCCAAATGGTAGCGCGACAGGCCGCCTTTTTTCAGGTAATCGTCCAGCACGCCGCGCACGCAGGCAAACGTGTCGTCCTGCATGAATTCGGGCGATTGGAACAGCTGCAACAGCCGCCATTGCATGATTTCGCTGGCGAACGGGCTCATTTCCGGCACATCGGGTTTCGCCTCGCGCATCAGTTGCCACGCCAAACCGGCCGGCAGGCGAAATTGCAGGTTGGCGGCAATACCCAAATGCCGCGCCCAAAACTGGTGGATATAGCGGCGCATGCCTTGGCTCTGCACCACAATGTGCTCGGTGGCCAACGGATTGGGCAGGGGGTGTTCGTTCTGCACCGACAGCATCATGTCGGCCAGAGATTCGAGTCGGTTGGATTGGTAGAGGTGGAGCATGGCGGGGGTGGTTGTCGGGAATGGAGTTGGGTGGGAAAAGCAGCCTGCACGTTAAAGAGGCGGGGTTGAAAATTCAGTTTCAGGATGGCGAACCGGATTTCGGCCCGCTACGCAGCTTCCGCCTTTCCATCCGACAAAATCCCTTTTGTGACCAGATGTTTTGCCATAGCGTCATCATCCAGCACTTCTTCAAACTCGATCAAATAACGGTGGGGGTTCTTGTGGTCGTAGTCGGCGATGATACCCAGAAATTTGGCGAAACCTGGGTTTTTGTCCGCCAATTCATACATCACCGCATAATCCATTTGCTTTTTATATTTCGCGGGCGACAGGATTTCGCTTTGGCTGAGGTTGGCCGCGTCCAGCAGAATGATGCCGATGCCGAAACTTTGGCTGAGTTTCTGCAAGGCTTCGCGGAATTCGCTGTCCTGAGGCACGGACAATGCCACCAAATAGCCTTCGTTCGCCCAACTGGAATTGCTGACTGCCTGGAAAAAGTATTCTTTGTAATTGCCGAAATCCAAATGTTTTTTTATCTCGAACGAGAAAATCTTAATCGGCAGGCGGTCGAACCGCTCCATTAGTGCCAGCAGGTTTTTGTGTTTATAATCGGCATATTCGAATTGCACGCCCACCATATCGGGATAGAGCCATTTGTCCGCCCCTTTTTGGCTTTTGCCGCTTTGTTCATGCAATATGGTGAGCGACTGTGCGGCAAAGAGGGGATGCTCCGCCAGAAACTTGCACAATAGCGGATGCAGGTCGCGCTCGTGGAATCGGGCTTTCTGCGTTTGGACGACAGGCGGCAGGACGGCAGTGTTCTCGGGCAGCGGCAAAGCTTTCAGGCTGCCTGAAACTGTCTGCCGAAGGGAGAACAGCTTAGGGCGGCTGCCCTGCGCCGTGATTTTGCCGTCGGGCTTTTTCGCTTCCATATACAACACCGCGCCGAAGGTGTCCCACGGCGTTTTGCCGATGGACGGCAGGCCTTGTTCGGGGTTGTAGCTATCCAGTTCGGTATACAGTTGGTTTTGTTTGATAAATCCCCAAATTTCCGATGCGCCGGCGGGGTGTGCCAACTGTTGCAGCGCATACAGCGTGAGTTCGAGATAGGTCATTTTTTCTCCTTCTTTCAAAAAATAAAAAATACTGGTCGTTGGTTTTGCAGGCTACCTGAAAAAGCAGCCTGCACATCCAGTCTGCCGCTGAGCCGTTATCGGATATCGGTAAATATAAGCAGGTTGAGATACAGAGATATATCTATCAATATTACGGTGGCGATATATGCCACCAATGTTGCCGCATGAACGGCTCGGTTTTTCTGGGTGCGGCACAGGAAAAATACGGACGTTAGGCTGCCGACTATGATGACGTTCAGAGCCATCAAGGTAATGTATGCGCCAATCGTGACACCGTTATTGTTGTCATATCCTGCAAATTTGTTCAGGAAATGGAGCGCGTCCCCTATGCGGCTCACCGTTGCCCAAAGCCCGAATAGCGAAATGGCCAAGTTGAGATAAGCAATGAAGGTATACATGGTGTGCTCGTTGTTCGGTTGATGTTCGGTATTTCACTCAAACGGATGGTGTGCAGGCTGCTTTACGGAAACGTCTGCCACACGCCGCGCACGCGGCCGAGCACGTTCAGGCGGTTCAGGTCTTCGCCCGAGATTTCCATATCGGTGTAGTCGGGGTTGTCCGCCATCAGGATGATTTTGTCCAACAGCACCTGCACGCGCCGCACCCAGCGGTGTGCGCCGATTTCCAGGCAGTAGATTTTGCCGTCTTTCAGAATGGTATCGGACAAATCGGCCAGTATCAGGCATTCGCCTTCAAAGGTCAGCTTCATGGCGATGCCGTCCGCCATAAAAAAGCCGCAATTCTCCAAATGGATGCCGAGCTGGTCGGCCAGTTCGTTGGAGAGTGCCAAAGGTGCAGGCTGCTTTTCTGCTTGGTCGATGGGTTTGCCGCCGTTGCCGATCAGGCGGGCGGGAATGGCGGAAGGGGTTTTGCTCATATCTCTCTCCTGCCTATCTTTTCAACTTCGCCAACGCATCCGCCATCGCCGAATTTGCAGGCTGCTTTTCGCGCTGTGGCTTGCTTGAACGGTTGTTTGTGCTGCGTTTTTCGGTTTCAGGTAGCCTTTTGCCGCGTTTTTCCGCGCCCGGTTCGTCATCCAAGCGCATGGTCAGCGCGATGCGTTTTCTGGCGGCATCGACTTCCAGCACTTTCACTTTCACCACGTCGCCGGCTTTCACCACTTCGCGCGGGTCTTGGACGAATTTATTGGACAGGGCGG
>ERZ773054.1935-NODE-1935-length-11437-cov-17.380952_pt1 | contig 11437 bp, 8 predicted proteins | sample MGYA00580630_ERZ773054 | MGnify/ENA primary metagenome ERZ773054 (study PRJEB29015, sample SAMEA2737994) | human oral metagenome | biome: human oral; feature: human-associated habitat; material: dental | place: China | collected 2115 ... | reverse complement strand
CAGAGCTCGGTCGCTTGCCTCAACGTGCAGAGCTCGGTCGCTTGCCTCAACGTGCAGAGCTCGGTCGCTTGCCTCAACGTGCAGAGCTCGGTCGCTTGCCTCAACGTGCGGGGCTCCGATCGCTTTCGCGACCGGAGCCCCGCACGCCCTGTCTTATTGAGTGAGATTTTCTACGTCCTTGTCGCACGCTCCGCTGACAGACACGCCGAATGGATCAAGCGAGACTGCCCTCCCTCGGAAAGCCGACGCCGCACCATTTGCTGCAGCCTGACGGCGTCGGACGCCTTCGGCAGAGGCAGCAGCCGCGTCACTTCCCGCAGAGGGCCTTGTCCAGCGCCTGGACGCCCAGCGTTTTTCCTCCGGCCTCGGCAGCCGCTTCTTTGGCGTTCGTCTGCGGCATTGCAGTCGTGGCGATGACGGCCGCGGCTCCGTCGGGCCCTACCGCGTTGGCAGTCTGGTAGCCGGGAATGGCTCCGCCGTGCCCCCAAGCCACGCCGCAGCTGAGCTTGTGCCCAATAAGCCCCAGGCCATACACGTCACCACCATCTCTCATGGGAACCGACTTCTTCATTTCAGCAATGCTCGCCTGATTGAGCAGCGAACCGTCGAAGACCGACTGCATGAACTTGTTGAGCTCGCTCGGCGTGGAGATCATCGAACCGGCGGCCCAGGCCCATGACGGATCGGAATCGGTGATGTCCACAAGCTTGCCGGGCTTGTTGTCACGCGTGTGATACCCGCGGGGATGCTTGCCGCGAAGCGCTTTTTCCCCTTCCTTGGGCATATACGTGTGCTTGAGCCCGAGGGGCTTGACGATCTTCACCTCGATCTGCTCGGCAATCGGCCGCTTGCCCACGCGCTCGGCCAACAGCCCCAACACGATGTAATTGGTGTTCGTGTAAGTGAACTTCGCCCCCGGAGCAAACTGCGCCGGTCTGGTCAGAGCCATATCGAGGACGTCCCTGGGTGAGACATAATCGTTGCGCATGGCGAAAAAGTCCGGCAATCCACTCCAGAATTCAGGAAGGCCGGAGGTGTGCTGGAGCAGTTGGCGCACCGTGATCTTCTTGCCGTCCACGCCCTGGCCCTTGATCAGGCCGGGCAGGTAGGTCTCGATCGGCTCGTCAAGCTTGACCTTGCCTTCCTCGACCATCTTCATGATCACCACAGCCACAAAGGTCTTCGTGTTCGACCCAATCCGCACCTCCCCGTCAAGCGGAGGCGCCTCACCGGTAGAGAGGTTGCCCTTTCCAGCCGTCGCGCCAACAGTATTGCCGTCCTTGTCGGTCTTGGCAGCCAAAGCACCCGGGTAACCGGCATCGACCAGTTCCTGAATGCTCGCCTTCAAATCCCGCTTCTGAGCGGCCTCCGACTTGCCGGCCGGTGCCCTCGTTGATGTAGAGGTCACCGTCGGCTTCACCGCCTCATCAACCTGCGCAGAAGCCGCCGAGCCCCACGCTGCAACACTGACCCCGATCAGGCACGCAAGCGACGCCGCCACAGACCGCATCGAAAGCGGACGAGACGACGCAGCCCCAGACCCCCGCCCACGCACGACCCGAGAACGGGAAGCCGAACCAGACACGCCCAAACCAGACACTTCCGAGCCGGAGACCGTTCGCCCGTCGGCTCCCGACGTTTTTCCAGACTGGATCCCATCGCCCACAGCCTCAAGAGACTCGCCGCGACGGAACCTCATTGTTGTTTTCTCTAAGTTGCTCATGCCACCAGTCTCGCGAGACTCAGGCAGCAACGACATCCCGCTGTCAGGTCAATACACAAGTGGGGCCATCCCGACGTCGACCCTGAAGATACCCATCCCGGTCGGAATATTCTCGCAACATAGTACGATCGTAAACTCGTTCAAAAGCCAGACGAGATCAAAACGGCAGACCCGCCACCGCTCGGGATGTACGCGACCACTGCTAGGAACGTACAAGGATCGCCACTCTGCACATTCACCCCACACATGCACACAGACCACATGCGCTCAATCCACACAAATTCGAATCACATACATTTAATTAATACGTATTCAAGTCATATACATTTAGATCGCACATATTCAATATAAGAACACTCAAGACACCACTGTCAGCACGTGAGGCCTCGCCTGCTTACCGCAGGCGAGGCCTCACCTCCATATTCGAATGAACCAAACACATTCAAACTAACCAAGCCCCACCAACTAGATCCCTACATCAGACATCCTTCACTGCTCAGAAAAACACAATCTGATCGACGGTGAACCATGCCCTGCCCGCAACTAGCTCACCTCCTTCACCCTTCACCCCAAAAGGCTTCACGTCACTTCCCGCAGAGCGCCTTGTCCAGCGCCTGGACACCCAGCCGTTTCCCTCCGGCCTCCCCGGCAGCCGTGTCTTTGGCGTTCGTAGCCGGCATTGCAGTCGTCGCTATAGTAGCTGCGGTTCCGTCGGGCCCCACCGCGTTGTCCGTCTGGTAGCCGGGAAAGGTTCCGCCGTGCCCCCAGGCGACGCCGCAGCTGAGTTTGTGCCCAATAAGCCCCAGACCATACACATTACCATCATCGCCCATGGGAACCGACTTCTTCATTTCAGAGATACTCGCCTGGTTGAGCAATGAGCCATCGAAGATCGACTGCATAAACTTGTTCAGCTCACTCGGCGTGGAGACCATCGCCCCCGCTGTCCAAGCCATCGACGTATCGTAATCGGTGATGTCCACAAGCTTGCCGGGCTTGTTGTCACGCGTGTGGTAACCGCGGGGGTGTTTGCCGCGAAGCGCTTTCTCCCCGTCCTTGGGCATGTAGGTGTGCTTGAGCCCCAAGGGTTTGACGATCTTCGTCTCGATCTGCTCGGCAATCGGCCGCTTGGCAACGCGCTCGGCCAGCAACCCTAGAGCGACGTAGTTGGCGTTGTTGTACTGGAACTTCGCCCCCGGCGCGAACTGCGCCGGCCGGCTCAGGACACCGTCGAGAACGTCCCTCGGCGAAACGTAATCGTTGCGAATCGCGAAGTAATCCAACTGGCCGTCCCCAAAGTCCGGTAGGCCGGAGGTGTGCTGGAGCAGCTGGCGCACAGTGATCTTCTTGCCGTCCACGCCCTGACCCTTGATCAGACCAGGCAGGTACGTCTCGATCGGCTCATCGAGCTTGACCTTGCCCTCCTCGACCATCTTCATAATGAGGACCGCTACGAACGTCTTCGTATTTGACGCGATCCGCACTTCCCCGTCGAGCGGAGGCGCCTCGCCGGTCGCCAGGTTGCCCTTGCCAGCCGTCACCCCAACCGTATTGCCGTCCTTGTCCGTCTTCGCAGCCAGCGCACCCGGGTAACCGTTATCGACCAGGGTTTGAATGGTCGCCTTCAAATCCCGCTTCTGGGCCGCCTTCGACTTGCCGATTTGCCTTGAAGAAGACGCCTGCTTCGAAGAGGCCGAGTGCTTCGAAACGATCGTCTGCTTCGAGGCAGTCGCGTACTTCGAAGCGGCCGCTTGCTGCGAAACGGCCTTCGACGCCGCAGAAGCCGAAGCGTTCGACGCCGCAGAAGCCGAAGCGTTCGACGCCGCAGATGCGGACAACGCAGTCGGCTCTATCGTCGAATCAGCCAACGAACGGGACAAACCCTGGGCGGATGCCAAGTTTTCGGACAAAACCGATACCGACGACGCCGAAACCGCGACCGTATTCGCCTGCGCCGCAACAGCACCGAACGACGCCGCACCAATGCCAACCAACCCCGCAAGCGAAGTCGCCACCAACCGCAGCGACCTCGACCGTCCCGGCGAACGATCACGCACCCCAAGGCGTCCGCTCTCACGATTCGGAGCCCCACCGGACTCGCCATCTTGGAACCATGTCTTTGTTGTTTTCTTTGAATTGCTCATGCCACCAGTCTCGCGAGACCCAAACAGCAACAACATCCCGCCACCAGGCCAATACACAAGTATGACTGGCCCGACGTCGATGATGAAGATAGCCCGACGTCTATTTTGACAACCTAATATTTTGACAATACGAGTACCTTTAACAACCCGACTACATTCGCACCCCGAGCACGTTGGCAACCCGAGCAATCGTTGATTCCACCCGTTTAGCAGCGAACGCAGCGTCACTCGTACACCACCCACCAACAATGGACGGAGCTCCGATCGTCTTCCACGACCGGAGCTCCGCATTCATCTCTTCATGCGAACTGGATTTTATTCGGAGTGACTTTTCCGCGGCGACGGCCCGCATTAGCTTCCGCAGAAGGCATTATCCAGCGGTGAAAGAACACTTTGGCCCGACGAGGCTTTCCCATTCACTTCCTCCATCGCGGTCGTAACGACAGTGACGGCCGAGCCGTCAGGCCCTAAGAAACGCGCGCTTAGGTATCCGGGCATGCCCCCGGTGTGGCCCCAAGCCACGCCACAGCTGAGCTTATTGCTGAAGATTCCCAGCCCATAGGTCCCATCTTTGTCCGTGGCGACGACCTTTTTCATTTCGGCGACGCTCGCTTGTCGAAGCAGTTTGCCGCTGTGAAGCGCCTGCGTGAACTTGTTCAGCTCGCTCGGCGTGGAGATCATCGAACCGGCGGCCCAGGCCCATGACGGATCGACCTCGGTGATGTCTTCAAGCTTGCCGGGCTTGTTGTCACGCGTGTGGTAACCGCGGGGGTGCTTGCCGCGAAAGGCTTTCTCGCCCGGGCCCGGCATGTAGGTGTGCTTGAGCCCGAGGGGTTTGACGATCTTCGTCTCGATTTGCTCGGCAATCGGACGCTTGCCTACGTGCTCGGCCAACAGCCCCAACACGATGTAATTCGTATTCGTGTAAGTGAACTTCGCCCCCGGAGCAAACTGCGCCGGCCTGGCCAGAGCCGTGTCAAGCAAATCCCTCGGCGAGACGTAATCATTGCGAGTCCCGAAATAATCGACCGCCGATTCATCGATGTATTCCGGCAACCCTGACGTGTGCTGGAGCAGTTGGCGCACCGTGATCTTTTTACCGTCAACGCCCTGGCCCTTGATCAGGCCAGGCAGGTAGGTCTCGACCGGCTCGTCAAGCTTGACCTTGCCCTCCTCGACCATCTTCATGACAAGGACCGCCACGAACGTCTTCGTATTCGACCCAATCCGCACCTCCCCGTCAAGCGGAGGCGCCTCACCGGTCGCCAGGTTGCCCTTTCCAGCCGTCACCCCGACAGCATTACCGTCCTTGTCGGTCTTGGCAGCCAACGCACCCGGGTAACCGGCATCGACCAGTTCCTGAATGATCGCCTTCAAATCCCGCTTCTGGGCCGCCTTCGACGTCCCCCGCTTGGCTGATTGGCCCGACGGCGTCGGGAGATCCAGCGTCAAGACGGACGCCCCGTGCACGGAGGCCAAGCTTCGGGATGAAACCGAGGCCGACGACGGCGCAACCTCGTCCGCCTGCGCTGAAGCGGCCGACCCCCACGCTGCAACGCTAAGCCCAATCAGGCACGCAAGCGACGCCGCCACAGATCTCACCGAAGGCGGACGAGACGACGCAGCCCCAGACCCCCGCACCCGGACGGCCCGAGAACGGAAAGCCGAACCAGACGCATCCGAACCGGAGGCCGCTCGCCCGTCGGCCCCCGACGTTTTTCCAGACTGGACCTCATCGCCCGCAGCCTCGCGAAACTCGCCGCGACGGAACCATTTCATTGTTGTTTTCTTTGAGTTGCTCATGCCACCAGTCTCGCGATAACGACGACGCGCAAACATCCCGCTGCCAGGCCAATACACACGTCGCACCGTCCCGAAACCAATGGTGAAGCCACCCCGACACCGACGCTGAAGCCATCCCGACCGAATGGAATATTCTTGCGGTATGCAGCCGACAAAGCCTGCCCCGACATCGGCTCCCTGTACAGACGCCCGCCTCCGCCGTCAAGGCGCAGGGACCCAATCGCCTTTTGCGACCGGAGCCTCGCGCATCCTATGCTTCGTCCAATGAAACTCTCTACGGCCTTTTCGCACGCGCCACGTGCGGCTGCGCCGAACGAGCCAAAGCAGTCCGCCCTCCCGCAGAAGGCGGACGCCCCGGCCGGAGTCCCTCACAGCCCGGTGTGAACCGCGGCCTCCGAGGCGCCCGGCGTGACGTCGCGGGCGCGGCGCACCAGTTCGGCGGCGGGCTCGTCATAGCCGACTCCTACGAGCTGACGCCCGACAAATGTCAAAGAGGTCACCGAGCACAGGGCGCACTCTCGTTTGCGCGGGTCGTGGGCGAGCGGGCGCCCTTCGACGAAGCGTCGCATCGTCCATATCGGGAGCTGGTGCGAAACGAGCATCGCCTCGCCGCCTTCGGCCTTACGGAGGGCGCGGCGCACGGCCTCGGACAGGCGTGCCACGATCTCCGTGTAAGGCTCGCCCCATGAAGGCTCGGCCGGATTGACGTACCACGGCCAGTACCGCGGATGGGCAAGAATGAGCCGGTTCTTGTTGACGTTGACGCCTTCGAACTTGTTCCCCGCTTCAATCAGGCCCTCGTCGAGGACGACCGACAGCCCGTGCCTTTGCGCCGTCGGCTCGGCCGTCTCCCGAGCCCTTTCAAGCGGCGAAGAGACGATGAGCCGCAGATCGCGCCCGTCGAAGAAATCGGCTGCCCTCTCGGCCATGGCGCGCCCCAGGGGCGTGAGATGAAAACCCGGCTGCCGCCCATAAAGCTGCCCGCTGGGATTGTCCACCTCCCCGTGGCGCACAAAATGGACGGTCGTGAGTTTGTCGTTCATGTGTCCAGCCTGCCGTCGATTTGATGGATTCAGCTCGGTTTGATGGATTCGGCGTTGCCGAAGCCGAGGGATTCAGCCCGCCCGCGAGTCTGGCGCGTCTGCCGATTCGCCGGACGGCGCCGGGCCTTCGGAGTCCGCCGAACAGTCAGATGGCTGCGAACCTCCGGCCCCTGGGGAAACAACCGAATCTTCCGAATCAACCGACCCGTGAGACGGCACGGAGCCCCCTGGGCCCGTCGGAGAGTCTGCGGGCTTGACAGGCTTCACTTCGTCGGCGACGTCGGCCAAGATGTTCGACAGGCGCCCAAGCTCGAGCATGTCCTCCCTGCCCAGCTTGTCGACGAGCACGCGGCGAACCGAGTTCACGTGGGAAGGGGCGGCCGAAACCAAGTATTCGAACCCTTTCTCGGTCAATATGCAGTTGACGCCGCGGCGGTCGTCGGCACAGGGCTCGCGCTTGACCAGGCCGGCGTCTTCGAGCCTGCGCACCGTATGGGTCAGCCGGGAACGTGAGTGAACGAGCCTGTCTGCCAGATTGGACATGCGGATCGTGCGCCCAGGCGACTCCGAAAGATGCGCAAGCACTTCGTATTCGTTGAGGGATATACCCTTTTCGTTCTCTATGTCCTGATTGAGCACTTCCATCACGAGGGAAACAGCACGCAAGAAAGCCCGCCAAGCTTTCTGTTCCTCCGGTGAAAGCCACTGAACGTCAGTCATCGCACCTCCCACACAAAAGGCCCGGAAACCGCCCGGGCCTTTTAGGTCACTTCTTGTTGCGACGCTGGTGCCGAGTTTTCCGAAGCAACTTGCGATGCTTCTTCTTCGACATGCGCTTGCGACGCTTTTTGATGACGGAACCCACAGGTTACCTCCGAAACTAATGGGCTTGTGCCCTCGAAATATTCAGGAACATACTAGCGCCTTGAGCGCCGTACCGGTAACACGGACCCGTCACTCGCCCGCTGCGCGGGCGGTCGGTTCGTCCTGCACGCCCAAAAGGGCGTCGATGGCCGACTTAGGAACCCGGTATGAACTGCCGAAGCGAACCGCGGGCAACTCCCCCGAGTGGACCATGCGGTAGACGGTCATGCGCGAGACTCGGGTGAGTTCGGCAACTTCGGCAACCGTGTAGAACTGCGGCGCTTTGTTCGGCAACTGCGTCATGAATCCCATCCTGCGAATACGTGTGGTGAACCTTTTCCGCACAGGCTAGCGGCGGTCACACCGCAAGGGTACATGAACTTTCACATCAGTCACAGCAGCCGGGCACCATCACCCGGGCGCGTCGCACCGTTTCGGCGTTTCGGACGGCGGGATTCTACGCCCGGGTCAGGCCTGCCGACGCTGCCAACAGGGACCAAATGGCGATAGTCTTGGCCAATCGACTCCTTTTCCCAGAGCCCTCGAGCTCTGAAAAAGGCGAGACGTGAAACAGGCAACAGTGAGGAGCGACCATCGTGCGCAAGCGAGTGCGGGCTCAGGGCCGTCCGTCCGCGGCGCCCGGCCCTTTCCTTCGGGCGCGGGAGCTAATGGACCGCGTCGCCCGCGATTCGCCCGCGCGCCTGGCCCTTTTCGTGTTCGCGGGGATCGTCCTCGTCGAGACGTCGCTGCTCTCGCTGCCGGCGTCGACCTCTTCGGGCCAACGCGCCCCCTTTGTGGACGCTTTCTTCACGGCGACCTCGTCTGTGTGCGTGACCGGGCTCGTCACTGTGGACACCGCCACCTACTGGTCGCCGCTGGGGCAGTTCTTCATCGCCATAGGGATGATGATCGGCGGGCTGGGCATCATGATGATGGCCTCGATTCTGGGAATCGTGGTGTCGCGTCGCATCGGCCTGACGCAGCGCTTCCTGGCGGCCTCGGAGACCAAGTCGCGCCTGGGCGAAGTCGGCCTGCTCGTGCGGGCCGTCGTCGTCGTCGCCCTCAGCGCGCAGGCGATCCTCTTCCTCACCCTCACGCCGTTTTTCATCCGCGAGGGCGACGCCATGCTGTCCGCGCTGTGGCACGCGGCCTTCATGGCCATCTCGATCTTCAACAACGGCGGCTTCGTCGTCATGCGCGACGGACTGGGGCCGTATGCGGGCGATTGGACGCTGACCCTGCCCATTGTCTTCGGCACCGTCGTCGGCGCGATCGGCTTTCCCGTGGTGCTCGACATGTGGCGGCGTCGACGCCATGCAAAGAAGTGGTCGCTTACGACGAAGCTCACACTCGTCACCTACGCGGTTCTCTTGCTCCTGGGCGCCCTGCTCTTCTTCCTCTTCGAATGGGACAACCCCAAGACGCTGGCGAATCTTTCCCTGGGCGAGCAGATCCAGGCGACGTTCCTGCATTCGACCGTCGCGCGTTCGTCGGGCCTGGCGACGCTCGACGTCAGCTCGATGACCCAATCGACGTGGTTCCTCCTCGACGGGCTCATGTTCATCGGCGGAGGGTCGACGTCGGCGGCCGGGGGAATCAAAGTGACCACCTTGGCCGTGCTGTTCCTGGCGATCGTCGCCGAGGCGCGGGGAGACCGAGACACTCAGGCGTTCGGGCGCCGTCTGCCGTCGGAAGTGCTGCGCCTGGCCATCGCGGCCACCTTCCTGGCCTCGATCATCGTCACCGTGGGCACGATCGCGCTCATGGAGGTCTCCGGCCTCCCGCTCGCCGACGCCCTTTTCGAGGCGGTCTCCGCCTTCGCCACCTGCGGCCTGTCGACGGGCGTGACGCCCGGGCTGCCGACGGCGGGCAAGTACATCATCGCCGTCCTCATGTTTGCCGGGCGCACGGGCACGATGACGCTTGCGGCCGCGCTTGCCCTGCGCACCCGCCGCCGCGTCATCCACTACCCTGAAGAGTGGCCTACGATCGGATGACGGAGGAGCACGGATGAAGAAGAAACAGATTGACGACGACGCCGTCCTGGTAGTGGGCCTGGGCCGCTTCGGCACGGCGATCGCCTCGACCCTCGACGGCCTGGGCCGCGAGGTCCTCGCCATTGAGCGCGACCCCGTCCTGGTCCAGCAGTGGTCCCACAGGTTCAGAATCATCGAGGGCGACGCAACCAGCGCCGACGCCCTGGAACAGGCGGGCGCGCGCGAGTTCGGGGTGGCCGTCGTCGGCATCGGCAGCTCGCTCGAAGCCTCCGTTTTGGCGACCGCCAACTTGGCCGACCTCGGAATGAAGCAGATTTGGGCGAAGGCGACGTCGCGTTCGCACGGCCGCATCCTTCGCCGCATCGGCGCTCACCATGTTGTCTATCCCGAGTACGACGCCGGCGCGCGGGTCGCGCACATGGTCAGCGGCAAGATGCTCGACTACATCGAGATGGAAGACGGCTTCTCGATCATCAAGATGCGCCCGCCGCGAGACATCCAAGGGTTCACGATGGCCGAATCGAAGGTGCGCGAGAGGTTCGGCGTGACCATCATCGGCGTGAAGGCGCCCGGCCAGCCCTTCGAGTACGCGACCGAGGAGACGAAGATCGGCCCCGAGGACGTCATCATCGTCTCCGGCGACTCCGCCCTCCTCGAAGAGTTCGCCAACCGCTGAAAGGGCGGAGCGGTCCATGGCAGCCAAAGCGGCGTCGCGCACGTTCACGTGCTCCGAATGCGGATGGGACACCTCGAAATGGGTTGGGCGCTGCCCTCAGTGTCAGGCGTGGGGAAGCTTGGAGGAAGTCGGGGCGCCGCGCACGCGCACAGCCTCCCTCGCTCCAACGAGCCCCGCGACGCCCATCACCGAGGTCCCCACGACGGCCTCGGTCAAACAGCCGACGGGAGTGGACGAATTCGACCGCGTCCTGGGAGGCGGCCTCGTCCCCGGGACGGTCGTCCTGCTCGCGGGAGAGCCGGGTGTGGGCAAATCCACTTTGCTTCTCGACGTCGCCGCGCGCGCCGCCGAGGCCGCGGCCCAGTCCGGCCGCGCCCCGGTGCTCTACGTCTCCGGCGAAGAGTCGGCCGCCCAGGTCAGGCTCCGCGCCGAGCGCATCGGCGCGCTCCACGACCGTCTCCACCTGGCTGCGGAATCCGACCTCGCAACGATTCTGGGCCACGTGGACTCCGTGCGGCCCAGCCTGCTCGTGGTCGATTCCGTGCAGACTGCGGCCGATTCCCAGATCGAGGGGGCGGCCGGCGGCGTCGCCCAGGTTCGCGGCGTCACGAGCGCGCTCGTCGCCGACGCCAAAACCCGATCGATGCCGGTGCTGCTCGTCGGGCACGTGACGAAGGAAGGTTCGATCGCCGGCCCCAGGGTGCTCGAGCATCTCGTCGACGTCGTCTGCCAGTTCGAGGGCGACCGCCACTCGCCCCTGCGCATGGTCCGCGCAGTCAAGAACCGCTACGGCCCCACCGAAGAGGTCGGCTGTTTCGAGCTGAACGAGGCGGGCATTCGGGGCTTGGCCGACCCTTCGGGGCTCTTCCTGTCCTCGCGCCGCGAGAACGTGCCCGGCACATGCGTGACGATGGCCTTGGAGGGGCGGCGGCCGATGCCGGTCGAGGTGCAGGCCCTTATCGTTCCAAGCTCCGGGCCTCCAAGGCGGACGACGTCGGGTTTGGAGTCTTCTCGCGCGGCTATGGCGATCGCCGTTTTGCAATCGCGCCTTGGCCTCGACCTCGACCGCTGCGACGTTTTCCTCTCGACCGTCGGCGGCGCCCGCTCGTCCGAGCCCGCGACGGACGCGGCAATGGCTTTGGCGCTGGCAAGCGCGCGGCTGGGCAGGCCGCTGACCGCCGGAACCG